>ENA-UOWG01000348-UOWG01000348.1-activated-sludge-metagenome-genome-assembly--contig:-NODE-348-length-65081-cov-7.601175_pt1 | contig 65081 bp, 68 predicted proteins | sample MGYA00238147_ERZ761563 | MGnify/ENA primary metagenome ERZ761563 (study PRJEB28884, sample SAMN05720216) | anaerobic digester metagenome | isolation source: active sludge of municipal...
CGGCGTCGCCGCCGGGGCCGAGGACGGTCGAGGCCTGCACGGTGGAGTCGTACTGTTCGTACACCCACCGCTTGCTGGCGATGGACGGCGTGTCGAGCAGCGCCTCGAGCGCCGCGTCCGCGTCCACGCGGGCGGGGCCGTGGGGCCGGGCCTTCCGGCGGGCCGCGGCGGCGGGTGCCTCGCGCGCCTCGGGGGTGTAAATCGGGCAGTCGTCTACCAATGGCTGGCCGGGAATCTCCGCCACGGTGAGCCCGTTGTGTCGGACGCGGAAGAGCCCGTCGTCGGTCACGTGGCCGATCTCGGTCGCGTCCAGCTCCCACTTCCGGCAGATCGCCTGGATGGCGGGCACCTGTCGCGGCTCGGCCACCACCAGCATCCGTTCCTGCGATTCCGACAGCAGGATCTCGTACGGCGTCATGCCCGCCTCGCGGGTCGGGACGAGACCGGTGTCGATCTCGACCCCGACGCCGCCCCGCGCCGCCATCTCGGCGCTGGAGCTCGTGAGTCCCGCCGCCCCCATGTCCTGGATGGCCACGATGAGCTTGGAGGTGATCAGCTCCAGACTAGCCTCGAGGAGGAGCTTCTCGGTGAACGGGTCGCCGACCTGCACCTGCGGGCGGCGGGCCTCGCTCTTCTCCGAGAGCTCCTCGGAGGCGAAGCTGGCGCCGTGGATGCCGTCGCGGCCCGTCTTGGCGCCGACGTTGAGGAGGACGTTGCCGACGCCGTGCGCCCGCGCCGTGGCGAGGTCGGACTCCCGCAGGATGCCCACGCACATGGCGTTGACGAGGGGATTGCCGGAGTACCCGTCGGCGAAACCGACCTCGCCGCCGAGCGTGGGCACGCCGATGCAGTTGCCGTAATCGCCCACGCCGCGCACCACGCCGGCGAAGAGGTACCGGTTGCGCGGCTCGCTCAGCGGGCCAAAGCGGAGACTGTTGAGCACCGCTACGGGACGCGCGCCCATGGTGAAGACATCGCGGAGGATGCCCCCCACGCCGGTGGCCGCGCCCTGGTACGGCTCCACCGCCGAGGGGTGGTTGTGCGACTCGATCTTGAAGGCGACGGCCCAGCCGTTGGGAAGGCGCAGCACGCCGGCGTTCTCACCGGGTCCCTGCACGACCTGCGGGCCGGTGGTCGGGAAGCGCTTGAGCACCGGCTTCGAATGCTTGTAGGAGCAGTGCTCGGACCAGAGCGCAGAGAATACCCCGAGCTCGGTGAGCGTCGGCGTCCGGCCGAGCATCGCCACGATGCGGTCGAACTCCGAGGGGGTCAGGTTGTGCTCCCGGACCACCTCGGGCGTCACCGGCCGCTCTCCGGGAAAGGAGGCGGCGCGCGTGACCGGTGCGGCTGCGGTCATTTCGACTCCGGACGGGGCCCGCGCAGGGCCGCGGAGATGTCGCGCACGACCCGACCGAGCAGGGTGGGGTCGTTCTTGGCCACCACCGCCGCGATCTCGTCGGCGTCGAGGAAAATGCCTTGGCAGTGGAGGCACCGGTCCACCGTCACGCCCTGGAACTCCTCGTGCACCAGGTCGTGCCCGTCCTTCGGGCACTTCATGAAATGCACCTGGCGCGCCGCGGCCTCGGCCGCTTCCTTGGCCCGGAGCCGCTGCGCCTTGAGGAGTTCGGCCTCCTCCTTCGCGAAGTACTCGTCTTCGGACTTGCTCGGCTTGTTGGTCGACATACGGTCAGACTCCGTCAGGGGATGGAACGGGTGGCCCCGCCGGGGATCCACCCTGCAATGGAACGGAAAAAGCCGGCGCCGACGTCGCTCCCCGTCAGGGGGTCGGCGTAACGCTCGGGGTGGGGCATGAAGCCGACAATGTTGCCGGCGGCGTTCGACACGCCGGCGATGTCCGCCACGGAGCCGTTGGGGTTTTCCCCCCTGGTGTACCGCAGGACGACCCGCCCCTCGGCCTCGAGGAGCCGCAGGGTATCGTCGTCCGCCACGTAGCAGCCGTCGCCGTGCGCCACGGGAATCCGCATCTCGGTGTCCCGCGCATAGGCGCTGGTGCAGAAGGTGTCGGTCCGCTCCACCCGAACCCAGACCGGACGCGACACGAAGGTCAGCCGGTCGTTCCGGACGAGGGCGCCCGGCAGCAGGTGCGCTTCGCAGAGGATCTGGAAGCCGTTGCAGATGCCGAGCACCGCGCCGCCGGCGGCCGCGTGCTTCTGCACCGCCTGCATGACGGGGCTGAACCGCGCGATGGCGCCGGAGCGGAGGTAGTCGCCGTAGCTGAACCCGCCGGGCAGGATCACGACGTCGGCCTGCTGGAGGTCGGTGTCCCGGTGCCAGACGAACCGCGCCTCCGCGCCGGCGTTCTCCGCCGCATGGTAGGCGTCCCAGTCACAGTTGCTGCCGGGGAACCGGACGACCGCGACGCGCACCATCAGCCCTCCACCGCCAGGCTGAAGTCCTCGGTCACCGGGTTGGCGAGGAGGCGCTCGCACATCTTCCGCGCGGCGGCCTCCGCGGCCTCGGGGCTGGCGGCGTCGATGGCGAGCTCGATGGCCCGGCCGACGCGCACGTCGCCGGCGCCCTCGAAGCCGAGCACGGCGAGCGCGTGCTCCACGGCCTGGCCCTGGGGGTCGAGCAGCCCGGCGCGGGGCACGACACGGATGTGGACGCGGTACGTCATCGGGTGGGGTCCTCGGGTCGATCGTGCCCGCGATGCGCGCGCACGTGCAGCGTCTGGGCTTCGGCGGTGTCCTCGGCCCGCTCGGAGAGCGCGATGATGGCGCTCCGGACGATCCCGAAGAGGAGGTAGCCGATGCCGAAGGGGAACAGGAAGTTGGAGGGCGCAAAGATCACGCCGACCAGGATGCCGATGGTGATGAGGGTGCCGAGGATCCCGCTCAGCGACCGGAAGCCGATCCGCGGTGTGCGCGGGTACTTGACCGTGCTGAGCATCATCGCGGAGAGCGCGAGCATCAGGAACGTCAGCCCCTGCCGCTGGAGGTCGAGATACTCGGGGAACTTCTGGTACCACTCCGTCTGGCTGAACGCGAAGTAGGTGGCCAGCGTCATCCCCGCCGCGGGGGAGGGGAGCCCGGTGAACCATCCTGGCTTGTCGGAGCCCGCGGCGGTGATGTTGTACCGCGCCAGGCGCACGGCCACCGACGCGATGTAGATGAAGCAGAGGGTCCAGGCGAACTTGCCCGCCTCGGCGAACTCCAGGAAGTACATGATCATGGCCGGCGCCACGCCGAAGGAGATCACGTCCACCAGGGAGTCGAGCTCGGCGCCGAAGCGGGTGCCGGTGTGCGACATCCGCGCCAGCCGCCCGTCGAGGATGTCGGCCACTCCGGCGAACACGATGAACCACCCCGCCCACTTGAAGTTGCCCTGAGCGGCGTACACGATGGCCCAGATCCCGAAAAAGAGGTTGGCCAGCGTGAACGCGCTCGGGATCACGACGATGGCGCGCCGGAGCCCCGGCCGCTGCGGCGGGGCGGGCGTGGTGGGACCCTGGTCGCTCATGGCCACTCCGCGATGATGGAGACACCGGCGACGGTCCGCTCGCCCTCGGCCACCCGGATGGTGGCTCCCTTCGGCAGAAAGACGTCCACCCGCGAGCCGAACCTGATCAGCCCCATCCGCTCCCCCTGCCGGACCGCCGTGCCCTCGCCGTGGTCGGTGATGATGCGCCGGGCCACCAGCCCGGCGATCTGCCGGACCAGCACCTTGCCGCGCGGCGCCACGATGCCGACCGAGGACTGCTCATTCTCGATCGAGGCCTTTTCCGCTGCTGCGTTCACGAACGCGCCCGGGGTGTACTTCCGGTACGCGATGGTGCCGTTCACCGGGTACCGGTTCACGTGCACGTTGAAGACGTTCATGAAGATCGAGACGCGCTGCACCTCGCCGCCGTGGAAGTCGGGCTCGTCGATGCTGCGGACGCTGACCACCAGCCCGTCGGCGGGCGCGATGACGAGGTTGTCGCCCCGAGGGCCCACCCGGACCGGGTCCCGGAAGAACGCCACGACCCAGACGGCCACCGGCAGCCACGCGATGGCGGCCGTCGTGAAGCCGAAGAAGACGAAGCCGAACTCCAGGATCCAGAAGGCGGCGATGAACGGCCACCCCTCGGGTGCGATGCGCATCAGCCGTCCTCTGGGAGTGGGTGGCCGGTGAGCCGCTGGTAGGCGTCCACGTACCGGGCGCTGGTGGTGTCGAGCACCTCCTGCGGGAGCGGCGGGGGTGGTGCCTCGCCGTTCCAGCGGCCGTTCGCCTTGAGCTCCGCCAGGTAATCGCGCAGCGGCTGCTTGTCGAAGCTCGGCTGGCCGCGCCCCGGCTGGTACCGGTCCGCCGGCCAGAAGCGGGAGGAGTCGGGTGTGAGCACCTCGTCAATCAGCCGCAGCGTGCCGTCTCGGTCGCGGCCGAACTCGAACTTCGTGTCGGCGATGATGATCCCCCGCGCGGCGGCGTGCGCCCGTCCCGCCTCGTAGATCCGGAAGCTCGCGTCGCGCAGCGCCGTCGCTTCGGCATTGCCAAGCGCGGCTGCCATCGTCGCGAAGGTCACGTTCTCGTCGTGGCCCGTCTCCGCCTTGGTGGCGGGGCTGAAGAGCGGCGGGTCGAGCCGGTCGCTCTCCACCATGCCCGGCCGGAGCGGCTCGCCGGCCAGCGTCCCGTGCTTCTTGTACTCGGCCCACGCCGACCCGGACAGGTAGCCGCGCACCACGCACTCGAACGGCACCGGGTTCGTCCGCCGGACGAGCATCGAGCGCCCGCGGATCGCAGCGCGATGCGGGGCCAGCTCGGGGAGGCGCCGGATGATGTCGCCGGCGCTGGCGGACACGAAGTGAGACGGGAAGACGTCGGCGAGCTTCCCGAACCAGAACGCGCTCACCTGGGTGAGGACCCGGCCCTTTTCCGGGATTGGCTCGTCCATGACCACGTCGAAGGCGCTGATACGATCGCTCGCCACGAGCAGGAGGTGGTCGGGACCCGCCTCGTAGACCTCGCGGACCTTGCCGACGCGAAGCAGCGGGAGAGGCAGCTGGCTGCGGAACATGACAGTCATACCCGTACCTCGGCGGCGTCAGGGGTCACGGCCAGGGGCCGGGCGCGGGCGGCGAGCGGCCGGGCGTACTCGCCCAGGAACTCCGCCACCTGTTCGCGGGCCCGTCCGGTGTACCTGGAGGGATCGAGTTCGGCTTTCAGCGCCCCCGCCGGGAGCTTGCCGAACGCGGGGTCGGCGCCGAGGCGCTCCATGAGGTCGTTGGCCTCCCCGCGGGCCACGGCCTCCGCTACGGCCAGGCTGTGCCGGCGCACCACCTCGTGCAGCGCCTGGCGGTCGCCGCCGGCGGAGACGCCGAGCATCAGCCACCGCTCGGTGGCCATGAAGGGCATCTGCACCGCCACATGCCGCCGGATGACCTCAGGCCGGACCTCGATCCCGTCGGCGATGTTCTCGACCAGGATCAGCACCGCGTCAGTGGCGAGGAACGCCTCGGGGAGGGTGAGCCGGCGGTTGGCGCTGTCGTCGAGGGTGCGCTCCAGCCATTGGCTGGCGGCGGTCTGCGCGGTGTTGGCCTGCAGCGACATGACGAACCGCGCGAGGCCGTTGATCCGCTCGGCGCGCATCGGGTTCCGCTTGTAGGCCATGGCGCTGGAGCCGATCTGTTCCGACTCGAACGGCTCGAGGAGCTCGCCCTCGTGCTGCAGGAGCCGGAGGTCGCCAGCCATCTTGGACGCCGACTGCGCCACGCCGGACAGCAGGTCGAGCACCGCGCTGTCGGCCTTCCGCGTGTAGGTCTGCCCCGTGACGGCCCAGGTTTGCGAAAACCCGAGCCGCTCCGCCACAAGGCGGTCAAGTTCGCGGACCTTCGCGTGGTCGCCGCGGAACAGCTCGAGGAACGAGGCCTGCGTGCCGGTGGTTCCCTTGCACCCGCGCAGCTTCATCGTGTCGATGCGATGGCAGGTCTCCTCGACGTCCGCCGCGAAATCCTGCATCCAGAGCGTGGCCCGCTTGCCCACGGTGGTGAGCTGGGCGGGCTGGAAGTGCGTGTAGGCGAGGCAGGGCTCCCCGGCGTGCCGCTCCGCGAAGGCGCCCAGGGCGTCCAGCACCTTGAGCAGCCGTCCGAGGATGAGCCGGAGCCCGGCGCGCATGACGAGCAGGTCGGCGTTATCCGTCACGAAGGCGCTGGTGGCGCCGAGGTGGAGGAACGGCCGGGCGGTGGGGGCCTGGTCGCCGAAGTGGTGCACGTGCGCCATGACGTCGTGCCGGAATCGGCGCTCGTACTCGGCCGCGGTGGCCAGGTCGGCGTCGTCGAGGTGGGCGCGCATCTCGGCGAGGGCGGCCTCGGGGATGTCGAGGCCGAGCTCGCGCTCCGATTCCGCAAGCGACAGCCAGACGCGCCGCCAGAGTCCGATCCGGTGCGGTTCGCCCCAGAGCCGCTGCATGGCAGGCGAGGCGTAGCGGGAGCCGAGCGGCGAGCGCCAGCGGTCGTCAGTCATCGGTACACCAGGTCCGTGTAGGCGGTTTGCCCGTTGCGCTCGACCCAGATGCGAAAGGCCTCGCCCGGTCGGAGGTCGTCGAAGAACGCGCTCAGGTCGGTGGCACTGGCGACGCGGCGGCGGTCGAGGCCCACGATGACGTCGCCTTCCCGAAGCCCCGTGGCCTCCGCCGTTCGCGGCGCGATGCCCACCACGAGCGCGCCCTGCTCGCTCTGGAGGCCCCGTTCCGCGCGGATGGCGGGCGTGACTGTCACCAGCTGGAGGTCTTCGAGCACCGTCACGCGCGCGGCGGTGCGCGTCGGGAGGTCGCTTGCGACGAGGGTGCGGGTGACGGTCGTGGTCCCGCGCCGCGTGACGAGGACGACGGTGTCGGACACGCCGAGATCCAGCTTGACCGATTCCCAGTCGAGGTGGTTGTGCAGCGTGCGGCCGTTGGCCGACACCAGCACGTCTGCGCGCTGAATGCCGGCGCGCGCGGCGGGGCCGCCGGGCGCCACGCTGGCCACGACGAGTCCGTTGGAGGCGCGCCAGTCCTCGAAGTTTCGAGGTGGCGTCACGTCCAGCCCGGTCCAGGCGCGGCGCACGGCGCCGGCGGCCAGGAGAAGATCCGCCACGCGGAGCGCTCGCTCGATGGGGATCGCGAAGCCGAGCCCGATCGACCCGCCGCTGTTGGACAGGATCGACGAATTGACGCCGACCACCTGGCCGAGCGCGTTGGCCAGCGGGCCCCCGGAGTTGCCGGGGTTGATGGCGGCGTCGGTCTGGATCATGTCGAGGTAGAGTCCGGCCTGCCCCTCGGAGGGCAGGATGTTCCGGCCGGTGGCGCTCACGACGCCGGCGGTAACCGTCGGCTCGGTGTTGCCGAGATAGTCGGCGTAGGGGTTGCCGAGGGCCACGACCCATTCGCCGACCATGAGTTCGCTGCTCTTGCCGAGCGGGACGGTGGGGAGGCCGCGCCCGGTCACCTGGATGACGGCGATGTCGGCCACTGGGTCGGCGCCGACGAGCCGCGCGGTGAGCTGGGTGCCGTCGCGAAGCGTCACGGTGATCTGTTCGGCCCCGGCCACGACATGCTGATTGGTCAGGATGACGCCGTTGCTCCGGATGATGAAGCCGGTGCCGGAGCCGCGGACGAGCTGGGAGGCGTACCGCGGGACGAACATGTCGGCCCATGAGGAGCGCATCGCCACCTGCTGGCGCGCCGCGACGCTGATGGAGACGACAGCCGGCGCGAGGCGCTCGACGGCGGTGACGATGGCGGTACGCCGGCTGGCCTCGACCGTGGCCTGGGCGGGGAGGGCGGGGGCCACCAGCGCCATCAGGAGCGCGGAGAGTGCGGGCGTGCGGCGCAACGTCATGCGGCATCCCCGGGGTGGTCGGCGAACGCCTCCGCGGCGTATTGGGCGGAGACAAAATACAATCCTTCCGGCGGCGCGGGCGGACTGGTGTCGGCGTTGTCCTGCCGCCCGAGCAGTGTGGTCATGTCCTCGGCCGGGCGCCGCCCGAGCCCGATATCGACCATTGTCCCGACCAGCATCCGCACCATGTGGTGGAGGAACCGGTCGGCGGCAACGTGAAACGCGTACCCCCGGCCCTCGTCCCGCTCCCGCCACTCGGCGCGCCGCAGCGTGCAGAGAAAATGCGGCTTCGGCTCGCCTTTGACCGCGAAGGCCCGGAAGTCGTGCTCGCCGGGCAGCGCCGACACGGCCTTCCGGAGCAGGGCGGCGTCGAGCGGACGCCCGAGCGCCCATTCATACGGCCGCCGGAACGGGGACATGGAGGCGGCGTCCACCCCGATTTCGTACCGGTACTCGCGGCCGAGTGCGCTCTTTCGCGCATGGAACCCCGGGACGGCCGTCCGCACCCGTTCCACCCAGCAGTCGCGCGGGAGGAGCGCGTTCATGGCTCGGCGCACCGCGTCCGGCTCCCACTTGGCCGCCAGCGAGAAGCTGACGCCCATCCCCACCGCGTGGACTCCGGCGTCGGTTCGCCCCGCGCCGTGCGCCACCACCCTTCGGCCCGCGAGGCGCTCCAGCACGCCTTCGACCTCGGCCTGGACGGTCCGGCCGGATGCCTGCCGTTGCCAGCCGAGAAAGCGGCCGCCATCGAAGTGCAACTCGGCAAGAAAAGTCCGGCTCATCGGCGCGAAATCTAGCCCGTTTGACGGGCCTCCGGCAAGACGCGCAAATGCTTGTCAGAATTGACAAAAGCCCCTGTTGACGACTACGATTTTCGTGCACTTCTTCCCCCGCATGCCGCGGGGGCGTCGACGGGGGCGGTGGGCGGGGCGGCGACTGGGTAGGCGAGGGGTGTCGTGGGCTGCTGCGGAAGCAATCAGTACTTACGAATGACCCCGACCACCACGCCCTGAATCAGCACGTCGCGCTCCTGGATCCGGATGGGCTGCATGGCGTCGTTGGCAGGCTGGAGCCGGATCCAGCCATCGGGCTCCCGATAAAACTTCTTGACCGTGGCCTCGGAGCCGTTGATGAGGGCGATGACCATTTCGCCGTTCTCGGCGTTGTGGCGGCCGTGGACCACCACGAAATCTCCATCGATGACGTGGGCGTCGATCATGGAATCGCCGCGCACCTGCAGGGCGTAGTTCGGGCCGCGCGCCGGAAGCATCTCGTTCGGCACCGCGAGCGACTCCCCGTGCATGACGGCCTCGATGGGGGTGCCGGCCGCCACCCGACCGAGGATGGGGATTTCGCTGGCCACGGCCGTGCCCTTCGGCGGCAGCACCTCGATGGACCGGCTCTCGTTGTAGGAGCGGTGGATATAGCCTTTCCGCTCAAGGTTGGTGAGGTGCTCGTGCACGGTGGCGAGCGACTGAAAGCCGAAGTGCTCCGCGATTTCCTCGAAGCTCGGTGCGTACCCGTTGTCTGTGATCTGGGCCTGCAGGTAGGTCAGGATATCGCGTTGCCGACGGGTGAGAGGCATGACCGTCCTCCGAGGAGATGACCGAAGAGAGCCCGAATCAAGCTACCCGAACACCTCCCGAAGATCAAGCCCGATTGCCGCGGTGGCTTGAGGCGCCGGCGCCTCTTATCTTGCGGTGTCAATTGCACATCTGGTCCGGCCCCGCCTGAGCGGTCGGGGCGCCAAGGATGTCGCGCGGGGCGCGGCGCTCACGGGAGACACGCGGTGACCGAACCGGGCGCTCAGTTCGAGCAGATACTGCCACCTGAACAGGTGGAAGAGCTGCTGCGCACGCTGGTCAAGGCATCGCGGGCTTTCCAGATGTACCTCCCCAACAATCCCATGTTTCATCGTGCGGCCAAGAACCTCGAGACGGCCTTCGAGCCGGTCTGGTCGGCCGTCGACGAGTTGGTGCTCACCGTCCAGGAAACCGATTTCGTCTGGGAAGGGACGGTGGTGTATCACCAGCTCAGCAAGGCGGACAGCCTCGCCTGGACGCTGTACAAGGACGGGCTGCGCGTCCTCACCCTGCGCAAGGGCGTGGAAGTGGAGGAGTTGCCGCGCCTGCTGCGCGTGGTGAACAAGGTCCGCGGGCTCAGCCCGGACGCCACCGAGGACCTGTTCACCCTCCTGTGGACCGAGGAGTTCCATTTCGTCGACGTGCGCTTCACGGAGTTCGTCCAGGACTTCGGCACGGCGGAGCTGGTGCCCGGCGCGCAGTACTCCGCGGGCGCGAGTTTCGCGGACGAGGTGCGGACCGATCTCGCCGCTGTGGGGCCGGGCGAGGGGATCGGGGGTGTCGCGGCTCAGGGGGAGACCGTGGCCGAGGGCGAGGAGGCTGGCGCTGCCGGGGAGGCAGGCGGCGCCGTGGACGCCGTCGACCGGCCCAAGGGCGTCGTCGACATCGACGAGTTCGACTCGACGCTGTACTTCCTCGATGCCGGCGAAATCGACATGCTCAGCGCCGACCTCCGGCTCGAGTACACGCGGGACCTGCGCGACGCGTCCCTGAGCGCCCTCTACGACCTCTTCGAATCGTACGCCGAGGACGAGGTCCGTGAGGAGATCCTCGGGGTGATCGAGACCCTCTTCCCCAGCATGCTGAACGCGGGCGAGTTCCGCGCGAGCGCGGCCGTGCTGCGCGAAACGCGCGCCCTGGCCGAGCGTGCGCCGGGCCTGCAGCAGGGGCATCGTGATCGGCTGGCCAAGTTCGTGGCGCAGCTGAGCGAGCCGGCCATCGTGAGCCAGTTGATGCAGGCGCTCGACGAGGGCACCGGCCGCCCGAGCGACGCCGACATCATGGAACTGCTCCGCGAGCTGCGGCCGGGCGCGCTGTCCACTCTCGTGGAGTGGACGCCCCGGCTCACGTCCGCGCCGGTCCGCGCGCTGGTGGAGGCGGCGGTGCAGCAGCTGGCGTCGGCCCACCAGGGCGAGTTGCTGCGCCTGCTACGGTCGGGAGACCCCGAGGCGCTGCCGGGTGCGATCGACCTGGCCGGCCGGCTGAAACTCGAGGGCGCCGTGGCCGGTCTCGGCGACGTGATGGGCCGCGCCGACGCCGGGCTCCGCCTGGCCGCGACCGACGCGCTGGTCCAGATCGGGACGCCCGGCGCGCTGGTCCTCCTCGAGAAGGCGATCGGCGACGACGACCGCGCGGTGCGGGTCGCCGCCCTGAAGGCGCTGAGCGCCCGCGGGTACAAGGGCGCGCTCCGGCGCGTCGAGGAGGTCGTCGCGGGGAAGGGCCGCAAGGACCTCGATTTCAACGAGCGGCGCGCGTTCTTCGAGGCCTACGGCGCCATCGTGGGGCCGACCGGCGTCGCCACGCTCGGCGACCTGCTGGCGCGGCGCGGCTTCTTCCGCCGGAAACAGAGCGCCGACGTCCGGATGTGCGCCGCGCTCGGGCTGGGGAAGATCGGCTCGCCCGAGGCGCGGGCGGTGCTCGAATCGGTCGCGGAGGACAACGACCGCCAGGTGCGCAACGCCGTGGCCGCGGCACTCCGGGGGGTGGCGGAATGAGCCAGGACCCACAGTCCGCCGACCACAACCTCCGTCATGACGGGCGGAGCCTCCTCCTCTCGTTCTACGCCGCGCTGCGGAGCCTCAAGCTGTACCCGCTCGAGAACACCACGGTGCAGAAGGCGCTCGACGACCTGCTCGCCTCGGGCCAGCAGCTGCTCGGCGACGAAGACGACGTGGAAATCCGCGCGTCGGGCGACTTCCTGTTCGTCAACGACACGCGGCTCCGCCTCGAACTCGACAACTACGCTTCCTTCAGCCAGGTGCTCGGCCTGCTCCGCACGTTCGAGGTCGGGACCCTCCGCATCGTGCGCGGCGTCGAGCGCCGCGAATGGCAGGCGCTGCTCAGCGTCTTCCTCAGCCTCGGCACCCGGGACGCGGCGGGGAGCCGGTTCGATGAGCTGATGACCCGCCTGCAGCGGGCCGACATCCGGCACCTCCAGCTGGAGCCGCTCACGGCGGTCGAGGAGCAGGAAGACTCCGCCGAGGCGCGCGAAGTGGCGAAGCGGACCTACGCGCAGGGCGTCGCGGTCACCAAGGACGTCGTGAACAGCGTGCGGATGGGGCGCACCGCCAACCTCAAGAAGGTGAAGCGGGCGGTGCAGCTGGTGGTGGACCAGGTGCTGAACAACGAGACCTCGATCGTCGGCCTCACGACCATCCGGGACTACGACGAATACACCTTCACCCACTCGGTCAACGTCTGCATCTTCTCCGTCGCCCTCGGCAAGAAGCTCGGGTTCGGCAAACTGCAGCTCTACGACCTCGGGCTCGCCGCGCTGCTGCACGACATCGGCAAGGCGCGGATTTCCCTCGATATCCTCAACAAGACCACCGGGCTGGACGAGGCGGAATGGAAGGTGATGACCCGCCACCCCTGGTTCGGCACGCTCACGCTGTTCAGTTCCCGCCGCTACGAGGAGACGCCCTACCGGGCCATCCTCGTGGCGCACGAGCACCACATGAAGACCGACCTGACCGGCTACCCGCGGGCCATCCGCCCGCGGACGCTGGGGTTGTATTCGCGGCTGGTGGCGGTGGCGGACGGATTCGACGCGGCCACGACCAGGCGCAGCTATCAGACGGTGCCGATCCAGCCGGACGCCGTCCTGAAAGAGATGTGGGAAAATCCCCGGCGTGGCTACGACCGGGTCCTGGTCAAGGCGCTCATCAACCTCATCGGCATCTACCCGGTCGGCACTTGCGTCATTCTCGACACCCTCGAGGTGGCCATCGTCGCCGGCCCGAACCCCGATCCGACCGTGCTCAACCGGCCCATCGTCCGCATCGCCATCGACACGAACGGTGCCGTGCTTCCGCCGCCGGGTAACCTGGCGGATCTGTCCGACGGCAACGGCCAGGGCGGCTACGCGCGGTCGATCGTCAAGGTGACCGACCCGGCCCGGTACGGCCTCGTGGTGGGCGACTATTTTGTCTGACCTCCGCGTGGCGAGCGCCTGATGTTCGATACCGCGCGCGTCCTCCAGCGCTACGCCAAGGTCCTCGTCTGGCTCGGCCTCTCCCTGGCCGCCGTGGCGCTGCTCCTCGATTTCCGCTGGATCGAGCAACCGCTCCCGACCCTCGTGATCCTGGTGGCGGTCGCCGCGCTGCGCGCCTCCCCGGTCCGGCTCAGCAAGTACTCGTACCTGACCCAGCACGGCGTCCCGGTCGTCGTCGGCATCCTGGTTGCCGCGCCCTCCCAGGTCGTGGCGGGCATGGCCGCCGGCGTGTACCTGGTGGACACCCTCTGGCTGCGGAAGCCGATGGGTGCCGGCCTGGTCAACGCCGGCCGGGAGAGCATCGCCTTCATGGCGGCGTACGGCATCTTCGCGCTGGTCTGGCGGCTCAGCGGATCGCCCTCCACCGGACTGGACTTCCTGCCGGCCGCGTTCACGCTGGCCGGCACGTACTTCTTCCTGTCGCGGGCGCTCTTCTACTTCACCCTGCTGCTGCGGGACAAGCTCGAGAGCGAAGAGCGGCTGCTGATCCTGCGCTACGAAGTCGTGGCGTACCTGCTGACGCTTGGCGCCGCGGCCATCATCGTCGGGGCCATCCAGGTGCTCAGCCCGCCGGGGTGGGCGGCGGTGCTGGCCGTGGTCGGCGTGTTCGGGCTCCTCACCAAGAAGATCCTCGAGGAGGCCATCGCCGCGGAGGACCTGAACAAGGTCCACCTCATGGAGACGGCGATCACCACCAACGTGACGCTGATGGATTCCTTCCAGCAGATCGAGCGGCTGGCCCACCGCCTGCTCGACTGGGGCGATCTCCGGATCTATCGACGGGACGACCAGGACGTCGTGACGCTCGCCTACCGTGGCGAGGTAGGGCGCAGCGGCCGCGGCGAGGTGCCCGCGGAACTCGAGCCGCTGCGCCGGGAGGCCATCGCCACGGCGGAGCCGGTCATTGTGCACGACACCTCGAAGGACGCGCGGATGCCGATGGCCGCCTCCGACACCCAGAGCCTGGTGATCCTGCCGCTCCGGTTCGGGACCGACGTGATCGGCACGCTGGAGCTGGAGCACCACAAGCGGCACATGTACCGCGGCCGAGACCTCGCCGCCATGGCCACGCTGGCCACCCAGGTGGCCACCGCCATCCACATCGCCGAGCTGCGGCGGCCGCTGGTCACGACGGTGGACAGCATCGGCTCCCAGGTGGGCGCCCTGGCGCGGGCGACGGAGTCGTTGCACGCCTCGGCCGACGCACTCACCGCCGCGTCCAAGTCGCTCCGCTTCGGCCTGGCGGAACAAGACGCCTTCGTGACCGCGGGACTTCAGGCGACGAAGGCGCTCGCGAGCGGGTCCGCCGAAATGGCCATCCAGGGGAAGCGCGCCGCGGAGGCGAGCGGCCGCGCCTCCGAGACGGCAGCGCGGAATCGGGAGACGATTCGGGACGCCATCCGGCGGCTGGTGGACCTCAAGCATTTCGTGGCGGAAAGCTCCCGCCAGGTCGGCGAGCTCGGCAACGTGACCAAGCGGATCACCGGCTTCATCGGCTCGATCCGGGAGATCGCCGACCTGACGAACCTCATCTCGCTCAACGCCGCCATCGAGGCGGCGCGCGCGGGACAGGAGGGCAAGGGGTTCGCCGTGGTGGCGGCGGAGGTGCGCGAGCTCGCCGACCAGAGCGCCGTCGCCGCGCGGGAGGCCGGCGGGCTGCTCGCCGCCATCGCGGACCAGGTCACCGAGATCACCGCGCAGATGTCCCACGGGGAGCGCGCCGTCGAGGGGGTGGAGCAGCTCGGCGAGGCGGCGGTCGAGGCGCTCGAGGGGATCGTGAACGTGACCCGCGAGGCGGGCACCGCCGCGCAGCGGATCGGCGAGACGGCGGGTCAGCAGGAAGGGGCCTTCGCCAAGCTGCAGGAGCAGATCGGGCACCTGGCGACGGTGTCTGCGAGGATTCGCGAGGAGACCAACGTCCTGGCGAGCCAGGCGGGGCGTGCGGCCGGGGCGCAGGCGGACCTGGACGAGGCGATCCGGCAGCTCGAAAAGGTCTCCTCGCACCTGCAGTCGATCGCGCGCCACTTCACCGTCGGCGCCTAGGCGGTGGGGGCGGACGTGGCGGCCATCGCGCTGGGGAGCAACCTCGGCGACCGGGCGGCCCACCTCGCCGCCGCCCGACGGGCGCTTGCGGCGCTCCCCGGCACCCGCCTCCTGCGCACCTCGACGGTGGAGGAGACGGCGCCCCTCGGCGGGCTCGACCAGCCCGCCTACCTGAACCAGGTCGCGCTGGTGGAGACGTCGCTGGAACCGCGCGCGCTGCTCGAGGCCTGCCAAGCCATCGAACGCGCCGAGGGACGGACGCGCGGCGCGCGGTGGGCGTCGCGCTCTCTCGACCTGGACATCATTCGGTACGGCCGCCGCATGGTGGCCGAGCCTGGCCTGACGATCCCGCACCCGGAGCTCCCCAACCGCGATTTCTGGCAGCGCGGGCTGGCGGAGATTGAAACTCATGAGTGACCAACCGAAACCGCTGACCACGCTTGACGTCGTGGCGATGAAGCGGGCCGGCAAGAAGATCGTCTCCCTCACCGCGTACGACGCGCTGATGGCGCGAATGCTCGACGCGTCCGGGGTGGACCTCATCCTCGTCGGCGATTCCGTGAACCAGGTAGTGGCCGGCCGGCCCACCACGCTGAGCGCCACGCTCGACCAGATGATCTACCACGCCCGGGCGGTGCAGGGGGCCGTCCGCCGGGCGCTGGTGGTCGTGGACCTCCCGTTCCTCAGTTACCAGGTCACGCCGGAGGAGGCGATCCGGAACGCCGGCCGCGTGCTCCAGGAGACCGATGCGGCGGCCGTGAAGCTCGAGGGCGGCGTGACGATGGGGCCGACCATCCGCGCGCTAGTGGACCGGGGGATTCCGGTGATGGGCCACGTCGGGCTCACGCCGCAATCGGTGCACGCCCTCGGCGGCTACCGGGTGCAGGGCAGGGAGGAGGGCGCCGCCGCGCGCCTCCTCGCCGATGCCCACGCCGTCGAGGAGGCCGGCGCGTTCAGCGTGGTCCTCGAGCTCGTCCCTTCCGCGCTCGCCGCACGCGTGACGAAGGAACTCGCGATTCCGACCGTGGGGATCGGCGCCGGCGCCGGCTGCGACGGGCAAGTGCTCGTGCTGCCCGACATGCTCGGCATGAACCCCGCCTTCACGCCGAAGTTCCTCAAGCGGTACGCCGACCTCGACGGCACCATCCGGGCGGCGGTGTCGGCGTACGCGGAGGACGTCCGGGCCGGTCGCTACCCCGGCGCGGAGCACGGTTTCGAGTGAACCAGAACCCCGCCCCCAGAGAGTTCACGACGGCTGCGGGGATCCGTGCGTGGGTGACGGCGCAACGGGCGGGGGGCTCCCGAATCGGGTTCGTGCCCACCATGGGATTTCTTCATGAGGGGCATCTGCGGCTGGTGGACGCCGCGCGGGCGGTGTCGGACGTGGTCGTGATGAGCATCTTCGTCAATCCACTCCAGTTTGGCCCCACCGAAGACCTCGCCCGGTATCCTCGCGACCTTTCCCGCGACCGCTCCCTGGCCGCCGGCCGTGGCGTGGATGCCCTCTTCCTTCCCGACGTCTCCGTCATGTACCCGCCGGGCTCCGACACCCGAGTGGTGCCCGGCCCCGCGGCCGACGTGTGGGAAGGCGCGGCGCGCCCCGGGCATTTCTCGGGAGTCCTGACAGTGGTGGCGAAGCTCTTCCACCTCGTGTCCCCCGATGTGGCGGTGTTCGGGCAGAAGGACGCGCAGCAGGTGGCGCTCATCCGCCGCATGGTGCGGGATCTCGACTGGCCGGTGGCCCTGGTGGTGGCCCCGACAGCGCGGGAGCCCGACGGCCTGGCCCTGAGCAGCCGGAACACGTACCTCTCCCCCGCCGACCGCCGCGACGCCGTGGGGCTGAGCGCGGCGCTCCGTGCGGCGCACGACGCGTGGCGGGAAGGGGAGACCGACGGCAGGCGCCTCGAGGCGGTGGCGCGGCGGGCGCTCGAGGTGTATCCCGGTGTGCGCCCGGAGTATATTTCCGCCGTCGAGCCCGATGCGCTCGCCCCCGCCGAGATCGTGGGGGCGGGGTACCTCATGCTGGTCGCCGCTCGGGTCGGATCGACGAGGCTGATTGACAACGTCGTGTTCGGGGAAGGGATCCCGTGATGCAGCGCCACTTGATGAAATCCAAGATTCACCGCGCCACGATCACCTCGGCGGACCTCCATTACGAGGGGTCCCTGACCGTGGACGAGGACCTGCTCGACGCCGCCGACCTCCGGACGCACGAGGAGGTCCAGGTCGTCAACGTCAACAACGGCGCGCGGTTCAGCACCTACGTCATCCCGGGCCCGCGCGGCTCCGGCGTGCTCCAGCTCAATGGCGCCGCGGCCCGCCTCGGCATGGCCGGCGACCTGGTCATCGTCATCTCCTATGGCCTCTTCGACGAGGCGGCGGCGGCCCGGCACCACCCGACGGTGGTATTCGTGGACGACAAGAACCGCATCGTCCGTCCGCCGCTTCGGGCCGAAGGCTGACGCGGTGACCGGCGGCTCCGCGCACGCGGGGATCTCCCCGGCCCTCCGGCCGACGCTGCCGGCCTGGGCCGAGATGACGCCGGAGCGGGTCGCGCACGTCGAGCGTGTCGCCACGCTGGTGTCGGCGTGGGCGGAGCGGATGGGGGTGCACGACTCCGAGCGGAACCGGTGGCTCAAGGCGGTCTGGCTGCACGACGCCCTCCGCGACGCCAGCCGTGAGACGCTCGGTCAGTGGGCCTCGAGTTCCTCCGGGCCCATCGAGCTCTGGCACGGACCCGCGGCCGCCGCGCGCGCCAAGGCGGAAGGGGAGACGGACCGCGGCGTCCTCGACGCGGTGCGATACCACTCCCTCGGGCTCGCCGAGTGGGACATGGTCGGCCGCGTGCTCTACTGCGCCGACTATCTCGAGCCGGGCCGGACGTTCGACGTCGCGGCGCGCGCCGAACTCGCGGCACTCTTCCCCCGCGACGTGGCGGGCGTCATCCGCGCGGTGGCGCGCGCCCGGCTCTCCTACCTGGCGCGCTCCGGGTGGCCGCTGCCCGAGCCGATGGTGCGGTTTTGGAACAGCCTGTCCGTCGTCTCGCCCTGATCGGGGCGGGAGTCCTCCTCCTCGCCTTCCTCGCCTTCCAGTACCGGTCGGCGCCTTCCGCGCTGCCCGACCACGCCTATCCCGTTCCCGGTGGACGCGACCGCCTCATGGTCGAGGTGCTCAACGGCTCGGGCCGCGCGGGGCTCGCTCGGACGGCGACGCGTGTGCTGCGGCGCGGCGGGCTCGACGTCGTCTTCTTCGGGAATGCCGAGGGCGATCCGTCTGCGGTCACCCAACTGCTCGTTCGCCGCGGCGACAGCACCGCCGCCCGCCGCGCGGCTCGGCTCCTTGGCGTCGGCGTCACGACGTGGGAGCCCGACTCGACCCGGCGGGTGGACCTGACCGTCATCCTGGGGGCGGATTACCAGCCCCCGGACGAAGTGCATCCCTGACGGCCCGCTGACGCAGCCCGATCACCACGTCCATCACGTTGGTGCCCGTCGGACCGGTGTGCAGGAGCGCCCCGGCGGCCTCGAGCGCGTGGTAGGCGTCGTGCGCCGAGAGGTCTGCCTCCGGGTTGCGCCCCAGTCCGGCAATTCGCGCCCAGGTGGCGCCGTCCACCAGGGCGCCGGCGGCGTCGGTCGGGCCGTCCCGGCCGTCGGTGCCCGCCGCCAACAGCGCCACGCCGGGTACGTCGTCGAGTTCGGCCGCCGCGGCGAGTGCCAGCTCCTGGCAGCGGCCGCCCTGGCCGGCGGTGCCAGCGCCGAGCGACACCGTGGTCTCGCCTCCCCAGACGAAACAGCTCGCCCCGCCGCCGCCGGCCCGCAGGAAGGCGCCGATGCGGGTGCCCGCCTCCCGCGCCTCTCCTGAGAGGTCGGAGGCGCCGGCCAGCACCGGCAGCCCCAGCTCCTGCGCGCGGCGCGCGACGCCCCGAACCGCGAGGCGGTTGCTCGCGATGACGTGGGTCGTCACGTTTCGGAAGACGGCGTCGCCCGGCTTGAGGGTGTCGGGGAGGTCGCCGGCGGCCTGGCGCTCGAGGAGTCGGCGTACCGACACCGGGATGTCCCGCGCCCCAGCCACCGATTCGAGCAGGCTCAGCACCTCTCGGGCCCAGCGCGGGTCGGGGGCACAGGGGCCGGACCCGACGGTGCCGGGGTCGTCGCCGATCACGTCGGAAATGCAGAGGACGGTGACGGGCCGCGGCGCGAGGGCGGCGGCGAGGCGACCGGCGCCCCAGCGGAGGCAGCGCTTCCGGACGGTGTTGACCGCCACGATGTCGCGGCCGCTGCCGAGGAGGAAACTCCAGAGCGCCGACAGATCACCGGCGGCGACGCTACCCACCGGTGCGGCGGCCAGGCTCGACGCGCCGCCCGAGAGGAGGACCAGCGCCTGGTGGTCGGCGTGCACGGACGCCACTGCGTCGGCGATCGCCTCGGCCGCTCGCGCCGACGCAGGCCCGGGGAGGGGGTGGTCGCCCGTGACGTACCGCAGCGCGCGGTTGGCCGGCTTGGCGCCCGAGGTGCCGACCACCACGCCGCCGGCGAACGACGCCTTCGACTGGTCGAGCACCGACACCGCCGCCCCGGCCATTCCCGCCGCCGCCTTGCCGAGGGCGAGGACGTGCACCGGCGCGCCGGAGGGGAGCGGCCGCTCGGAGAGCTCGTGGCGCACCGCCGCCGCGGGGTCGGCGGCCCGCAGCGCGGCGCCGTAGAGATCGAGCAGGAGTTCGCGCATTCCCTAGTATGGGGCCCCGGGCCCCGTCGTCCAAGGAGCACCCCGTGACCGTCCCCGAGCGCCCCGTCGTCACCGTCACCCGCCGCCTTCCGGCCCCCGTGGAATCGGCCCTCGCCGAGCGCTTCGACGTCCGGCTCAACCGGCAGGACACGCCGCTCGAGGCGGCCGGGCTGCAGGAGGCGCTGGCCACTTCCGATGCCTTGCTCTGCACCGTCTCCGACCGGCTGGGCGCGGAGGTGCTCGGGGTGGAGCCGCTCCGGGCGCGGCTCCTGGCCAATTTCGGCGTGGGGTTCGAGCACATCAACCTGGACGCGGCGCGCGCCAGGGGAATCGCTGTCACCAACACGCCCGGTGTGCTGACGGAAGACACCGCCGATCTGGCCGTGGCGCTGATGCTGATGGCGATGCGCCGGCTCGGGGAGGGGGAGCGGGATCTCCGTGCCGGCCGCTGGGCCGGCTGGCACCCGATGCATCACCTCGGGCGGCGGCTCTCCGGCAGGACGCTCGGCATCGTGGGGATGGGGCGGATCGGACGGGCGGTGGCGCGGCGCGCGGTGCACGGCTTCGGGATGCGGCTCCTCTATGCGAGCCGGACGGAGCTGCCCGCCGGCGAGGCGGCGGCGCTCGACGCGGTGCACGTCGAGTTGGACAGGGTGTTCGCCGAATCGGACGTGGTGTCGCTGCACGTGCCGTCGAGCGGGGAGACGCGGCACCTGGTGAACGCCCGCCAGCTCGACCTGATGCCGCCGCACGGCATTCTCGTCAACACCTCGCGCGGCGACGTGGTGGACGAGGGAGCGCTGGTGGATGCGCTGGCGCGTGGGGTGATTGCCGGGGCGGGGCTCGACGTGTACGCCGAGGAGCCCCGGGTCAATCCGGGCCTCCTGGCGCTCCCGAACGTGGTGCTCCTGCCGCATCTTGGCAGCGCCACCGTCGAGTCCCGCATCGCCATGGGGATGCGGGCGTTGGAAAACCTGGTGGCGTGGAGCGAGGGGCGGGAGCTGCCGGATCGGGTGGTATAGCAGGGGCCAGCGAGTTCATCTTTGCAAACAGCCCCGCCAAGTGGCGGGGCTGTCGCGTTTGAACTGGCGTACTGCCGGCCGATCAGCACCCAGGAGAGATGTTGAACTTGCCGGATTGGATGGTCACCGCCGGCCACGGCGACTGCGTGGAGGCGATGATCCGGTACCCGCCCGTCTTGTTGATCGACAGCGTGTTGAAGACGGCCAGCCCGTTGGCGCCCGAGATGGCAAACGGCTGCGAGGGCACCACCTTGGAGCCGTTGTTGGTCACCGCCACGATGCTGACCTGGACGCCCGACAGCGGGCGGCCGGCCTGGTCCGTCACCCTGACCGCGATGTTCGGGGTCATGATCACGTTGAGGGCGTAGCACTGCGAGTTCGACGGGCCCGGCTGGAACGTGAGCGCCACGGCCGTCGGATACGAGGCCGTGAGCGAGAACGCCTTGCTGCCGGTGAGCGTGCCGCTCGCTGCCTGGACGGTGAACGTGGACGTCCCCGCCGTGCTCGGTGCGCCGCTCAGCACGCCGGCCGCGGAGAGCCCGAGCCCAGCCGGCAGCGCGCCGTCGACCTGGCTCCAGGAGTAGCCCCCGGTGCCGCCCGTCGCCTGGAAGGTCTGGGAATACGCGACTCCGACAGTGGCGGCGGGGAGCGGCGAGCCGGTGGTGACCACCACCGGCGCCGGGAGGATGTTCACCGTGAACGCCTTGTCGGCGGACAGGGGGCCGCTGTTGACGCGCACCGTAAAGGTGAACGACCCGGATGCCGTTGGGGTGCCGCTGACGACCCCGGCCGCCGAAAGCGCGAGTCCGGCCGGCAGGCTGCTGCCGGGGGCGAGCGCCCAGGTGTAACTGCCGGTGCCGCCGGTCGCCGTCAGGGTGGCGGGGCCGTAGACCACCGTCTGCTGGCCGTCAGGCAGCGACACGGTCGTGATCTCGGGCGCCGTGAGTTGCACTGCGGTCGCCGAAAAGGCCGCCGTCGCCGGGACGAACGCGAGCGGCGCCAGGCCGGAGGTCGCGGTGCCGGCATTGGTTCCCGCCACGAGGGTCCAGGCCGAGGCGGCGATGCCGTCGGCCCCGGTCGAGACCGACGCCGGCGCGAAGGCGGCAGCCGGATCGAACGCCACGGGAATGCCGCCGATCGGCGTGTGGCCGTTCCGGGTGGTGATCGTGACGCCGACCTGCGCGGTGTTCTCCGTGCTGCCCACCGGGATGTACTGGGGAGAAGTCGGCCCTGCGCTCGCGAGGTTGAGCTTGATGTCCACCGCCGCGAATGGGCTGAACTTCACGACCTGGCTGCCGGTGCCGCCGCCGGCCACGCCCGCGAACAGGTTGCCCGGCACGATGAGGCCGGCGAACTGCTGCAGCAGCCGGCCGACGGCGCTCCGCGCCGCGATCGGCGGCGGGGGGAGCGGATCGCAGGCCAGTCCGAGCGGTCCCGGGTCGGCGTAGGCGCCGATTTCGATGGTGCCACCGGCCGTCGTGACGACCGAATTCCCGGGGACGACGGACACGTAGCCCGCCTCGACAGCATGGGCCAGGCGCAAGTCGGTGGCCGAGGCGATGTCGGGGTCGTACCTGATGCAGACGCCGGTGAGCACCGGGTCAGTGAACGTGACTTCGGGATTCGAGACGAACTCGAACGCGCCCTGCCGGAAGCCGTCGATGCCGTACCAGTCCAGGCTCGTCGGGAGGGGATTGGTGGTCTTGTACACCGAGACGAAGGTGCCGAAAATGGTGGCCGGCACCTCGCCCTGCTCGACCTCGACCGCCGCCGAGTCCAGCGGGTCACTCACCGTGGTGGTCGGCGTGCCGTTCCGGATCAGTACGCTGTTCTCGGCGCCGAAGATGCCGCTCAGGTCGGGCACCGGCGTGATGTTGTTCGAGCAGTACAGCAAGTAGATGAACTTGAGCACCCGCTCCTGGGTGGCGGCGCTCTGATTGCCGATCAGGGTGCCCGCGTAGTAGTTCGAGAGCGTGTAGTTGATGAGCGAATCCACGTTGCTCTGCGCGAGCTGAGTCTTCCCTTCACGCCGGGCCTTGTCGATCGCGTTGCTGTAGCCCTGCGCCTTGCCCCGTCGGCCTCCCCCCGGTCCGTAGAGCTGCGGGAGTAGGCTGTCGATGGCGCCCTGCGCCCGCGCCACCGTGGCGCACTCGGCCGGCAGCACGGCGATCGCGAAGGGGTTGACCTGAACCTGCGTGGCCGAGCCCGGCATCGCGGCGTCGTCGGGGGCGACCTGCTCACCGGAACAGGCAGAGAGCAGTACGACGGTGGCGGCGAAAAGGTATCCAAACCTGCGGTGCATCAAGGCCTCCGGGGGGACCGACGGGACTGCGATCGCGTTGTGGATGCGACTGTTGAGGGAGGATAACTTAGCCCATCGGGGGAGTGCCGCCAGTGGTGCGCCGGCGCCTCAGTCTAGGGCGCACCGACGAGGGCCTGGAAGGCCGGGTCGCCGGACAGGCTTCGGAGCCGCCACCCCGGGTCTGGGGTGAACTCGGCCCGGCGCTCAGGGTTGGCCGCCAGGAATGTCTTGAGGGCCTCCACGGCGCCCGGCTTGTCGTCCGCCAGCACCAGCGCGAACGACTCCTGCAGGTACAGGAATCGGGTGGGATCCGCCTCGGCGCTGAGCAGTGCCCCCCTCGCCACCGCCTTCGCGCTGTCCTTGAGCCCTGCCCGCGCCAGGACCGCGGCCACCATCATCCGGCCCTCCGCCTTCTGGAACTCCGCGGACCCGCCCGCCAGGTCCCGGGTGAGGGCCTCGCTCTCGGCCAATTGCCATGCCCTGGCGGGGTCGGGCGTCTGGGTCCGCATCGTCATGAGGTACAACTGGCAGGTCGTGAACGCCGGCTCCTCGGGGAACCGCCGGAGCCCCTCCTCGCACCAACGCTCCGCGTCGATCGGCTGGTCGAGGTCGTAGGCGGCGTAGAAGAGTCGCTCGACGATCTTGGGGGCGTTGGCAAGGAAAGCGTCGGCCTCGTAGGCGCGCCGGGCCGCGAGAATTACGTCGGTCTGGCTGGTGGCGGGGTCGTTGCCGTAGAGATGACTGAGCGACGCCCACGCCCCGGCCTGCGTCGGCCGGAGGCGAGTGGCCGCCTCGAGGTCGGTCCGCGCACTGGCGCGGAGCGCCGTCGCCTTGCCCGGATCCTGCTCCAGCCGGAGCAGGTATTTCCAGTACTGCAGGTTGCCGCGCAATTCGAGCGCATCGGCGTTGTTCCCGCCAAGCGCCAGCGCCCGCCCCACGTGGCCGAGCCCCAGCCCGATCCAGGCGCCCGCGGCCACGGGGTCGCTCAGGTACCGGCGTGAGCGAAGGTAGGCGAGGCGGGCGCGAAGTACGACCGGGTCGGCCCATCTCGAGTCGAGCGCTTCGGCCTGCTGCAGCAGCGAGTCCGCGGCCTGAAGGTCTGACTGGAAGGCCAGCGTATCGCCCTTGTCCGCCGCCGCTTCGCCGTTCTTGCGGAGCAGTTCGGCGCGCTGCACCAGCGACCAGGCCGCGCTGCTCCGCGTCCCTTCCTGCTGGCTCCGGAGCTTGACCTCCTGGCCCAGTTCCTGGCGAATCAAATCTGCCGCCTGCATCGCGAGGGAGTCACGCGCCCCGATGAGGTCGGTGGCCGGCCGCTCGAAGCTGGCGCGCTTTCCCATGTCGGCACCGCTGTTCCCGTCCACCAGCCAGATCTGGACCCGGATCCGGTCGGCGCCGGCGGGCTCCACGCGTCCCTCCACGAGCGTCCCGGCCTTGAGCGCCCTGGCCACACTGTCGGGCGCCACGGAGGAGTCCCGCCACGCCCCCGCGCCGCCGCGCGACACGACGCTGAGTCCGGGTACCTGGCTCAATTGATCGATGAGCGCCTCGGTGAAGCCGTCGGCCAGGTATCCGAGGTCGTGCTGCGGGCTCTGGTCCTCGAAGTAGAGGACGGCCACGGTGTGTCGGTCCAGGCCGCCGGCTTCTGCGGCAGGCGCGGAAGGTCCACGACCCAGCATCCAGGCCGCGGCGCCGCCCACGATGAGCAGGCTGGCCGCCGTGATTGCCTTGGGGCGCTTCCACACCGGCACCGATACCGTCGCTTCCGCGGCCTTCAGCGCCTCGAACTGCTCCATCGTCATCCGGACGCTGGGATGCTTCGTGCTGGTGACGCGGACACCGGCGCGGCGCGTGGCGGTGGCGCCGAGCGGCGTGCCCATGATTTCACAGAAGGCCTTGGCTGTCTGCGGCCGATCGGCTGGCACCTTCGCCAGCGCCGCGAGCACCGCCTCCTCCACCTCGTCCGGCACCGACGCGCGGACCTCCTGGAGCCCGGACACCGGCGTCATGGCGTGGCGGGCCATGATGGCGCGGGCGTTGGGCCCGGTGAAGGGGGGCGTGCCGATGAGCATCTCGTAGAGAACGCAGCCGAGGCTGTAGATGTCCGCCGTCGGCCCGACATGCTCGCCCATCGACTGCTCGGGGCTCATGTAGAGCGGCGTCCCGATGGCCATCCCGGTTTGCGTCAGCTTCTCGCCGGCCTCGGTGGCGGCGCGGGCAATCCCGAAGTCGGCCACCAGGCAGTGGCCGCCGGCCAGCAGGATGTTCTCGGGCTTGATGTCGCGGTGCACGACGCCGTGCTCGTGGGCGTAGCCCAGCGCGTCCGCCACCTCGAGGGTGATGTGGATCGCGTCCTCGATCGGGAGCTGCTGTTCGCGGTCGAGCCGGTCCCGGAGCGACTCGCCCTTGACGAACGGCATGACGTAATAGAGGAGGCCGTTGGCCTCGCCCGAGTCGTAGAGCCCAAGGATGTGGGGGTGCTGGAGCTTGGCGGCGAGCCGGATTTCCCGGTCGAATCGTTCGGAGCCGATCGAGGCGCCGAGTTCCGGGTGGAGGACCTTGATGGCGACCTCGCGGCCGTGCTTGAGGTCCTGCGCCAGGAAGACGGTGGCCATGCCGCCGGCGCCGAGCTCGCGCTCGACACGGTACCGGTCGGCTATCGCTGCCTGCAGGCGGTCGAGGGTTTCGCTCACGGCTCCGGATTGGACTTGGGGGGACACGCGGTGAACGGACAGGGGGAAGTTAGAGCGGGAGGGGGCGTGACGCTACGGTGGGGTGGGGCTGGTCGGGACGGAGCCCTGGAGGGATTACTCCACTCCAGGGCTCGAGCGCCGTCCCGCCCGAGACGGGGTCAGGGCACAACTCCGCTTGCGGCTCAGAACCAGGTGAACCCCAGCCCGAACTGGAAGAGATGGACCTTGGCGTCGACTCCAGTGTCGATGCCGCCCGTGTAGCTCAGAGTGCCGCCAAACTGCTGCAGGTAGTTGATGTAGGGTGTCAGCGCGAAGTTGCGCCCCAGACGGAGGTCGTATCCGGCGCCGGCCGAGCCGGCAATGCCGGAGGTCGAGATGTCGGTCGTCGGGTCCGCGTACGAGTACCCGAGCCCGCCCTTGAGGTACAACCCCTGGTCCGCCATCGGGTACCACTGGACCACCGCCATGATGGCGCCCATCGAGGAGGCGTCGAATTCGTCGCCGGTGCTCCCGGCGACCCAGCCGTTGCTCTCGCCGGCCAGGAAGATGGACGGCGTGAGGTAGCCACCGAGGCGGAGATAGCCGGAGAATTCGGTCCCGCCCACTTCGTCACAGCCGTCGCAGAAGCCGGCGGTGCCGGCGCCCAGCCCGAAGCTGATGCCGAATCCCTGCCGGGTCTGGGGGTGCTGGGCCTCGGCGGCGGTGGGGAGCGACAGCGCCAGGGCCAGGATGAGGATGGCGATCGTGCGGTTCATGTCATGCCTCCGTGGTGGGGGTCGGGCGGTGGTGTACCGTCCGCCGTCACAGTGGCGCGGTCGAGTCAAGCGCCCGTCAAGGCGCTAGAACTCCACGTTCACCCCGATCGTCGGCAGGATCCCCAGCCCCTCGTCAAACTCCTCCTGTTGCGTGCGCTCGTTCCAGTAGGTGCCGGTTACGTTCTCGGCGCCGAAGAGGTTCTGGATGTCGAGGTACACGTCCAGCTGGACGGCGCGGAACGACCAGCGGCGGTCGATCCGGATGTCCACTGCTGAGTAGGTCGGAAGCCGCTGCTGGTTGTACTGCGCGAAGTCGCGCTCCCCCTCCTCGGGGCCGGCGGCGGCAAACGGCGTGTACGGCAGGCCGGTGGCAAGCCGGTACTTGCCGCTCACCTCCCACTTCGGGTTGAACCGCCACCCCGCCAGCAGGTTGCCGATGAACCGGGTCTCGAAGCTCCCGGTGTAGTAGGCGCTGTCCACGCCGGCGTATTCGGAGCGGTTCGCGGTCAGCGACACCAGCCCGTACAGCGGCACCGCGCTGAACTTCTTCTGCAGCTGCAGCTCCACGCCGTAACTCCGCCCCGTCCCGATACTCGAGAGCGGCTCCAGTCCAGACGGAATGTCGGAGGTGACGTCGTCGAATCCGGTGGGCTGGAGCACCGCCTCGGGCCGGAAGAGCCGCGCCGGGTAGTCGGCGTACCGCTTGTAGTACACCTCGACCTGCCCCTTGAGGTCGGGCCGGAAGAGGCGCTCGTAGCCGACGATGGCGGCATCGGCGCGGATCGGCTGGAGGCGGTCGATGTTGGCCGGGTCGCCGACGAGCCAGATAAAGGGTGGCGCCTGGTAGTACTGCCCAAGGCTCAGGTTGAGCGAGCCGGTCTGGCCGACGGGGATGTTGGCCCCGACCCGCGGCGCCAGCCGGAAGGCGTCGAGGAAGCCGTACCAGTCGCCGCGGACGCCGGCGGTGATCCGGACGCTGCCCGCAAAGGTGGACGCCTGGACGTAGGTGGCGTTCCGGAGCGCATCGAATGTCGTGTCGGCCGCCAGCGGCGCGGGCTGGTTCAGGCTGTCGGTGCGGTACTCACCGGCGAGCAGCACGTCGTAGTCGAGCTGGTCGGCGATGCGCAGGGTGTTGCCGAAGGTGACCTGGAGCCGCGGGGAGAATTGCCAGGCGAGTTCCGTCTTCAGGCTGTTGTCCCCCTCCTCCGAGCGGTTGAGGTACACCGGGGCGAGGAGGGTGTCGTACTGGCTGGTGGCGAACCGGGTCCAGGTGCGGCCGAGCGTGGCGGTCAGGAGTCCCTTCGGGAGGGAGTAGTTCCACGTGAGCCCGGCGAAATAGCTCTTCTGGTCCGGCGCCGCGATGCGGCTGTTGTCGAGGCGGTCGTCCGCCGTCTCCTCGTCCAGGATGACGTTGTCCAGGGCGCCCACCGCGACGAGCGACAGTGAACTCCGGGTGCCGATCCGCTGCGTCACTTTCATCTGCGCGTCCCAGTACTCCGGGATGAACGAGAAGTCCGCCGCGCGGAAGACCAGGTCGAGGTAGCTCCGGCGGACGCTGGCCAGGAAGGTCCCGTTCTTCCCCAGCGGGCCCTCACCGATGACACCGAAGCCGGTGGCCGAGATGTTCACCTCGCCCGCGAGCCGCTCGCTGTTCCCCTCCCGCAGCGAGAAACTGGACAGCGAGGCGGTGCGGTCGCCGTACTGCACGCCGAAGCCGCCGGTGGAAAAACTAGCCTCGCGGATGAAGTCGATGTTCAGCACCGTCAGCGGGCCGCCGGTGGAACCCTGCGAGCCGAAGTGGTTGATGTTCGGCACCTCGAGCCCGTCCACGAGGAAGAGGTTCTCGTACGGCGCGCCGCCGCGGACCGCCAGGTCGTTGCGTCCTCCGGTGGTGATCGCGACGCCGGGGAAGAGCGCCACCGCGCGCACGACGTCCTCCTGGACCCCGGGCGCCCGCCGCACATCCTCCGCGCTCAGGTTGCCGGTACTGGTGGCCGACTCGACGGTGGGCTGGAAGTAGGGGGCGTCCACCACGATCTCCGTCACTTCCACCACGCGGGGCGTGAGCCGCAGCTCGAGCTCGACCGGCTTGCCGCTGCCGACGAGGATGTCGGTCAGCACGACCGGCTCGAAGCCGATGGCCGTGGCGCGCACCCGCCAGGCGCCGACCGGCACGCTGTCGATGAGGTACCGCCCCAGGGCACCGCTGGCGGTGGCGCGCCCGGTGCCGAGGACCTCGATCCGGGCGTCGGAAATGCCGGCGCCGTTGGCGGCGCTGACGACCCGCCCCACGATCGAGCCCGTGGGGGCGCCGGGAGACTGCTGGGCGGGAAGGGGAGCGGCGAGCGGGAGGAGCAGGACCGCGAGGGCGAGGACGCGAATCATGGCCGACATACCCTGACGGGGACGATTCGTTCCTCGGAATCGCCCCCGCCGGGTCGTCGATTACTTCAACTTGGCCTTCGACAGCTCGTCCCAGGTCCAGGGTGTCGTGCGGCCGGACGTCGCGGCGCGGACCGCGGCCACCTCGGCCGCGGTGACGGCCGGGGCGGCGTTACCCCAGGAGGAGCGGACGTAGGTCAGCGTCGCGGCGATGTCGTCGTCGCTGAACTGGCCCCAGGCCGCCATCTGGCCGTTGTAGGTGGTGCCGTGCACGGTGAGCGGACCTTGCAGCCCGTGCAGGACGATCGCAATCGGGACCTCGGACGGGCCGGTGGCGATTTCGGAGCCGGCGAGGGGCGGGAAGGCGTTGGGCACGCCGTTGCCGTCCGCCTGGTGGCAGGTCTGGCACACGGCGTACTGGCCCTGCGGCACGGCGGCCGCGACCGGCGCGGCGGCAGGCGCCTCGGCGGGCGGCGCGGCTTCCTTCTTTTCGCCGCCGCAGGCGGCGAGGATGAGCGCCAGGGCGGCAACACCGAGTGAAGCGTACGGGGACTTCATGTCATGCCTCCGTTGGGGGAAAGCCGCGGCGCAGCGGGGCGGCGGCGCCGAAATGTGGCGAATCGGCGCTCGCGGCGCCACGGTCACCCCTCCCGCGCCAGGTCCCACCGGTGCTTCCCCTCGGCGAGGGCCACCAGCAGGGCGGTCACGACGAGGTAGCCCACCCGGGTCGAACCCGTCGCCACGCCGTTCCACCCGGCGAAGTCGAGGGCGGGGAGCTGCGCCCCGTTCAAGACCATGTACAGGAAGAGGAGGAAGACCCCCATGAAGGTCTTCGGTGTCCGGGTCAGGAGGCCGAGCGCCGTGGCGAGTGCCGCCATGAATCCCGCGGCGATCAGCAGCGAGAGGGCTGCGGCCGGGGCCTCGAGCGCGATCCGGAGCGCTGGCGGCAGGCAGAAGAGGAGCGCGAGCACCAGGGCGGCGCCGAGCTTGATGCGCGCGTAGTCCGGCTTCACTCTCGGCATGCTGTAGAGCATCGCTTGCGTGCCGGCCGCGCGGTCCCGGGTGGAGAGATCGGCCAGCCCCACGGCCAGCAGGGCGGACACGACCAGCGGCAGGGTCCGGTGCACCGTCGCGGTGGTCGAGAACAGGGTCGCCGCCAGGACCCCGAGCCACGCGAGGAGCACCAGCGGGGACTGGCAAAGCGTCATCACCGTCTCCGCCAGGACCGGGCGGAGCGCGCCCGGCGCCGCTGGCACCAGGCGGGCACCCGCATCGGCGACGACGCGGGTAAGCGGCTTGACGAGCAGCGACACCTGGCGGATGAACTGGCCGCTGGTCGCTTGGCTCGCGCTCCTGGCGCGCGCCGGATCGAACCGGTGAAAGAAGAGCCGCGCCGCCAAGAGGATCGGCACGGCCAGCAGCGCCGTGACGAAGCGGGGCAGGAGGATGGTGGCGGTCAGCGACATGGGCGGCAAGACCCAGGCGGCGAGCCGGGGGTCGAACGGCGTCACGCCGATGGCGATGTTCTGCGCCGCGGAGACGGAATGCACCTGCGCCAGGATGAACCCGATGCCCATGACGTCGAGGACCATCCCGCCTCCGCGGGCCTCGCCGATCGCGCCCATCGCCACGAACACCACCCAGACGAAGAAGTACGCCACGTCGCCCAGCCGGCCGGAGAGGGCGGGGACGCACTCGAAGCAGAGGGCGAGCGCAGCGACGACGAGGATGCCGGGCCCGAGCGCCAGCAGGTAGGTGAGGACGAAGGTGAGGGGTTCGAGCGGGCCTTCGCCGCGAATCAGGAACATCGCCATGACGTTGAGGAGGTACGCGCCCGTCACGAGGCCCAGGTAGGCCGAGCCGCCGAGCCACTTGCCGGCCAGGTAGGTGCCCGAGCCCACCGGGGTGGCGGCGATGATGCCGCCGGTGCGCGCCAGGAGATCGCGCCGGAGGGTGTTGCTGGTGAGATAGAAGCCGGCGAAGGTGACGAGGAAGGCGGCGAGTCCGGCGGTGGAGAGCGCCACGACCTGCGAGGTGTAGAGCGCGCGGGCGCCATCCACCACCATGAGCCCCCGGCCGCCCGCCGGGTCGCGGATGAACAGGTACGAGAGCCCGGAGAGGACCAGGATCAGCCAGAGCGTCGCCGGGCGGCGGAGCCGGAGCCGGAGGTCGGTGACGGCGATCGTGCCGACCTGCGCCGCGAGGGATGGCGTCATGTCAGGCGCCGGCGTGCATCAGGTGGACGTATGCGTCCTCGAGGTCGGGCTCCACCGGGCTGGCGGCAGGGAAGGGCCGGTCCCGCGACACCACCCGCGCGTGCACGCCGTCGGCCTGGCGAACGGCGCGCGTCACCTTGAGCCGGGCACGGGCCTGCTCGTATTCCGCCGACGGGACGACCGCCTCCCAGACCTGGCCGCGCGCCGACTGGAGCAGCGCTTCGGGCGCGCCGCAGGTCAGGAGCCGGCCCTCGCGCATCACGGCGATAGTGCCGGCCAGCGACTCGATATCCGAGACGATGTGCGTCGAGAGGAGGACGAGCCGGGCGTGGCCGAGGTCAGAGAGGAGGTGGCGGAAGCGGACGCGCTCCTCCGGGTCGAGCCCGGCGGTCGGCTCGTCCACGATGAGGAGGACGGGGTCGTTGAGCAGCGCCTGCGCGATGCCGAGCCGCTGGCGCATCCCGCCGGAGAAGGTGGCGGCGGGGCGGCGGGCCACGTCCCGCAGGTTTACCAGGTCGAGCAGCTCGTCGACGCGCGACCTGCTGGTGACGCCCTTCAGTCCGGCGAAATAGCTCAGGAACTCGTGCGCGGTGAGGTTGTCGTAGACGCCGAAGTCCTGCGGCAGGTAGCCGAGCTGGCGCCGGAGCGGCTCGGGCTCCCGCAGGACGTCCACCCCCTGGAAGGTGATCTGCCCGTCCGTGGGACGGGTGATGGTGGCGATCAGCTGCATCAGGGTGGTCTTGCCGGCGCCGTTGGGCCCGAGGAGGCCGACCACCCCGGGCCCGAGTTCGAGCGACAGGTCGTTCACGGCGGTGACGCCCCCGCGGAAGCGCTTGGTGACGTGGGTCAGCGTGAGCATCGGGGATCCTGGGGTGGAGGCAGCCGGAGTCTACCGGAGGGCCAGTCGCCGGGAAAGGTGGCGGCGCCCCGAACCGGGTCGAGCGCGACCACCGGGGCGGCATCTTGTGAAGATTTCATGAAGTGGGGGTGGTGATGCAACGTTTTGCAGTTACTGGGTTTAAATGACCTGTTTCGGCGATGGCCCGCTCCGGTACACCGGGGTATGTTTGCCGGACTAAAGCCAGTCACCTCGGAGGGAATCATGACCAACATCTCGAAGCGGGTGCTCGCCGCAGCCTCGCTCCTCTTGCTCGCCGGCATCTCTGCCTCCTGCAGCGACAGCGCGACCGACAACTCGGCGTGGAACGGACGTCAGTTCCTGGTGCTCGAACCAGGCGTGAACTTGGCGGCCGTGCCCGACACGATCATTCTCGACCCGAACGACGCCAGCGCGCCGCGCGATCCGGTCACCCTGAAGCTCATCGGCAAGACGACGATCTCCGCGCTCCTGCTCGACGCCAACCTGGACTCCATGGTCGCCGCCAACATCACCTTCACCACCACGGCCGGCACGCTCACTTCCACCGGCCTGCCGGTGGTCACCGACACGCTCGGCGTGGCCACAGACACCCTCACGGTGTCGGAAGACGGGCCGACCGAAATCACCGTGACCGCCGCCTCGGCGACCGACACCTCGACGATCGTCGTCTACGTGGACATCGCCCCCGTGGCGAACGCCGGCGCCGACCAGACGGTAGCGTGCCAGCTCCCCGTGACGCTGGACGGATCGGCATCCACTGACGCGAATTCCACCGAGGGGACCAACGACGACATCGCGGCGTTCGAGTGGTTCCTCGGCGACTCCGCGATTGCCCAGGGCGAGGTCGTCGACGTGGACCTGCCGATCGGGATCAACCTCGTGACGCTGCTGGTGACCGACAGCATGGGCGCGTCCGACACCGACACGGTGACGGTGACCGTCATCGACACGATCGCGCCGGTCGTGACCCTCCACCTGACCCCGAATCGTCTCTGGCCGCCGAACCACAAGATGAAGACGGTGCAGGCCAGCTTCGACATCCTGGACTGCGACCCGCTGACCACGGTTGAGCTGGTGTCGGTCATGAGCAACGAGCCCGACAACGCCTTGGGCGACGGCGACACCTCGGGCGACATTGCGGGCGCGAGCCTCGGTACGGACGACCGCAGCGTGCAGGTCCGTGCGGAGCGCTCCGGCACAGGCAGCGGCCGGATCTACACCTTCGTGTATCGCGTGACGGACAGCGCCGGCAACTTCTCGGACGCCACCGCGACCGTGACCGTCCCGCACGATCAGGGGCACTAACCCCGGGTCGGCAGGGCAAGTACGCAGGCAGGGCAGCGGGGCGACCAGGCGACTGGTCGCCCCGCTTCTTTTGTGTCTCTTGACAGTATATGTGATAACACATATATTCCCGTCCAGATAAGTGTGACAACATATGACTGAAGGCGCAGTATCCACCGTTTCCAGGAAGGGCAGGGACCGACCATGACACTCCTCCGCTCCACCCCGAGCCAGGCCGACCTGGGCCTCGCCATCCTCCGCATCGCCGCCGGCCTCGTCTTCGCGGCCCACGGCGGCCAGAAGCTCTTCGTGTACGGGTTCGACGGCGTCGCCGGCGCCTTCGGCCAGATGGGAGTCCCGCTGCCGGGCCTCGTCGGGCCGGCCGTGGCGCTGCTCGAGTTCTTCGGCGGGTTCGCCCTGATCTTCGGCGTCCTGACCCGGCTCGCCGCCCTCGGCCTCGCCGCGGACATGCTGGGTGCCCTCTTCCTGGTGCACCTCGGCGCCGGCTTCTTCCTTCCCGCCGGCTACGAGTTCGTGCTGGTCCTCGGCAGCGCCGCCATCGCGCTGGTCATCACCGGGGCGGGGCGGTACTCTGTGGACTCCGTCATCGCCAGCCGGGGCACGAGCGTCCGCACGTCGTAGGTCGGTCCCGCTACGGAATCCAGGACAGGCCCAGGGCCCCCGACACGAACGTGGGCTTCTGGGCCTGGTCCGTGTTGCCGATCAACGCGCCGTAGGCCTGCAGCGTCACCCGCCACCCTCGGGCACCCGGGCGATCGTCGAGGTGATAGGCGAGCATGACCCCCGGGGCGATGAGCGTCGGATCCACGCCGAGCAGTTCCTGGTGCCCCTGGCCGATCCTCAGGGTGACTAGCAGGTCGAAGGGACGGCCAAGCGCGTGGGTCGTGAGGAATCGGTACCGGGGCTCCAGGAAGTACCAGGTCAGGGATCCGGCCTCGCCAGAGCGCGCCTGGGTGTCGAAGCCGAGGCAGGCGCTGAAGGGGCCGCTGCTCCCGACGAGCAGGCACCCGCCGATGCCCGTGCCACCCTCTTCCGGATAACCATCAATCGTACTGAATGCCGAGTAGATCTCGCCCGCGACGCTGAGCCCGATGCCCCAGGCGCGATCGCGCTCTTCCTGATGGGCGGCGGCCAGCTTCCGGTCGGCCCAGAGCTCGACGTGCGCGTTCGGGGTGCCAGGTGTCGAGGTGATGATGACGAGGTAATCGGCCGACTGCGGCGGGTAGAGCTCGACGAGGGTGGGGCTGCCGCCGGTCCCCTCCCGGGTGCGCGCCGCAAACGCCGTCGCGTGGCCGTCGGGTGTCACGGCTTTGAGCTGTGCGCTGGCCGGCCAGAGCATCACCCGGTATTGGCCCCCCTTCTCGAGGCGGACCTCCAGCGTATCCGCCGGGCCGCGCAACGAGCGGGTAGCCAGCAATGTGTCGCCGGGTGGGGGGGCCGGCGTGGCGGCGGCCTGAGCGGCGATGGGGGAAACGCCGAGGGATAGTGCGAGGGGCACGCTGAATGCGCTGGCAAGGAGAAACGAACGAGTTCGCGACATCGGGAGAGATCCGGATGTTGGGGGGAGGGGCAGGGGAAGCTATGGGCGAATGGAGTAGCGTCAAGCCGAAGCGTATCTGGCTGTGGCCCTTTCGCGGCTGGCTGAAATGGCGTTATCGTCACGCAGTCGCCCTCCCTCAGGAGCTCCTGGTGATCCGTCGCCCTGCGCGTTTTGTCGCAATCCTGCTCTTGCTCGCCGCCCCCCTCTCCGCCCAATCCTGGTGCGCGCCCCACCGCGCCGACACCGGCTTCGTCGCCTTCACCGGGGTGTCGCTGTGGGACGGCACCGGGGCGGAGACCCGGCGCGGCACCACCATTCTCATCAAGGGTGAGCGGATCACCGCCGTTTTCAAGGACGGCAGCCAGGCGCTCCCCGCCGGCACCGCCGTTCGGCCATTCACCGGCAAGTACGTGATTCCCGGGCTCATCGACGCACACGTGCACGTCGGCAGCGATGTGTCCGGCGAGGACGCTCGCGTCCGCGCCGACCGCCGGCTCTGCCGCGCCCTCCTCGGCGGGATCACCGCTGCGCGCGACATGGCGGGCGACACCCGCGCCATCGCCTCGATGCAGCGCGATGCGAAGGTGGGCGACATCGCCTCCCCCGACCTCTACTTCGCCTCGCTCTGGGCGGGACCCGCCTTCTTCAGCGACCCGCGCACCGCCCAGGCGAGCGCCGGCGAGGCGCCGGGCTCGATGCCCGGTATGCGCGCCATCGACTCGACGACCGACCTCCGGCAGGCCGTCGCCGAGGCCCGCGGCACCGGGGCCACCGCCATCAAGCTCTACGCCGCGCTCAGCCCCGAGCTCGTCGTCGCCGCCACCGCCGAGGCGCACCGGCAGCGGCTGCTGGTGTGGGCGCACGCTTCCATGGCGCAGGTCTCCCCGCTCCAGATGACGCGGGCGGGTGTGGACGTGCTGAGTCACGGCCCCCGCGTGGCGCGGGAACTTCCCGCGGCGGTGTACGACACGCTGGTGAAGGACACGACGCTGTCCCTGCGCGGCCGGTTCGACACGCCCACCTTCGATACCCTCTTTGCGGAGATGCGGCGGCGTGGGACGATGATGGAACCCACCCTCTTCATCTACATGATGGACGGGCGCGAACGGCTCGGGGCGATGGCGGCGGAGCTCACGCGGCGCGCAAACGCGCGTGGCGTGATGATCGTGGCGGGCACCGACTCGCTCGGAAGCGGCGACGAGGGGGCGTGGACGCTCCCCAACCTCCACGAAGAACTCCGGCTGCTGGTGCGCGAGGCGGGACTCTCCACCGCAGGCGCCCTGGCCGCCTCCACCCGAAACGCGGCGCGGGCCGTTGGCGCAGAATCCGAGCGCGGAACCGTGGAGCCCGGCAAGCTGGCGGACTTCGTCGTGCTGGACGCCGATCCGCTGGCGGACATTTCCAACACCGCGACGGTGCGGCAGGTCGTGAAGCGCGGCGCCGTGTATGCAGGGGGGCCCACCCTCCCGCGGTGACCCCCGGCGTTCTCCTAGCCCCGAGGCGTGCCGGGGCTTATCATTCGACTTCCGCAGTGGCGACCCTAACCCGGCACCAAGGCTTGAGGGGGTAACCGATGAGTCCCACCTCAAAGCGCAAGGCGCGTGTGCCCGGCCAGAAAGCTCCCATCGCACTCGTGCTCATCGACGACAATCGCCTCCTGCGCGAGGGGATGGCGGCGATGATCCACACCCAGCCCGGATTCAAGGTCTTGGCCGCGTCCGCGGACGTGGACGAGGCACTGCTCAAGGTGCGGGAAGCGCGGCCCGACGTTGTCCTCCTCGACTTCGGCCTCGAAGACCACGACAGCCTGAGCCTGACCGCCACCGTGCATGCCGAGGTGCCGTCGGCCCGGGTGATCGTCATGGGGCTGATGCCGCTCCAGGAGGACGTCGCGGACTACGTCCATGCCGGTGCCTCCGGGTTCATCATGAAGGACGCCTCGTTCGAGGAGTTCTTCGAGACGATTCGGGCGGTGGCGGCGGGCGCCGAGATCCTGCCCAAGGCGCTGACCGCGTCGCTCTTCACGCAGATCGCCCTGAACGTCGCCGTGGGCAACAAGACGAAGGTCCTGGAGTCGGTGCGGCTGACCAACCGCGAAAAGGAGGTCATCGCCCTCCTGGGCGAGGGGCTCAGCAACAAGGAGATCTCGACCCGCCTCAACATCGCGGTGCACACGGTCAAGAGTCATGTGAGCAACGTGCTGGAAAAGCTTGCGCTGCATAGCCGGCTCGAAGTCGCCGCGTTCTCCCACCAGGGCGGGGGAGGACCGAACAACTCCGCCTGATCTCGATCGGCCTGGCCGCCATCGACTCCCCCCGCTCTCACTCCTCCCCGAATGTCGGCTCCCTCCAAGATCACTCCTCCGAGCGATACGCCCCAGGGCGCCGCGCGGGTAGCCTTCGTCGTGACACCTGAACCAAGCATTCCGGCGCGAACGCGCCGTTCCAGTCACCCGAGGGCACGATGACCAACATGATGATGACCGCACTCGCCGCTTCCCTGCTCGCGACCTGCGCCCCGGCCGCCCCGGCGGTGGTGGGAGGCGGGACCGGCGGAGGCACCACCAGCGGAGGGCGGACGCTCGCCAACGGCTCCCAGATCAGCGTCACCACGTCCCGCACGATCACGTCGCGGAGCGACGAGGCGGGGCAGACCCTGATGACCTCGGTGGACGCCGACGTCAAGAATGCGTCCGGCCGCGTGGTGATCCCGGCTGGGTCGGCGCTCGTGCTGACGATCACCGAGATCTCGCCGGCCAAGACGAAGAGCGCCGCCGACGGCACGCTCACGCTGGCGGTGACGAGTGTCACGGTCCGTGGGACCACCTATCCGCTGGACGCCAAGGTCACCTCGGTGGACCATACCCTGAAGGGGCGCGGCGTCACGCTCGGCGAGGTGGAGAAGGTCGCCGCAGGCGCAGCCATCGGCGCGGTCGCCGGTCGCGTGATCGGCGGGGACTCGAAGGGCACCATCATCGGGGCGGCCGTCGGCACCGCCGGCGGGGCCATCGTGGCGAACGAGACGGCGAGCCGAGACGTGGTCGTGGCCGCGGGATCCCCCATCGAGCTGACCATGACGGGTCCGCTCACGGTGCCGGCACCATGAACCGCACCATGAGCATGGTGGCCGGCATCGTCCTGCTCGGCCTCGGCGGCTTCGTGCTCCTGCGCGGGGCGAACCTCACTACCCGGCGGGACGTCCTCGAGGTGGGCGACGTGAAGCTTACCGCGAGCGAATCGCGGTCCATCCCGCCCTGGGCGGGAGGCGTCGCCCTGGTGGCTGGCCTGGCACTCGTCGCGGTCGGCGTGCAGAAGCGCGCATGAAGCAGGCCGGCAAGGACCGCACGCCGGCACGCACGGCCGAGCAAGAGGCGGAGGACACGGCCCGCGAGGCCGCCCTGAAGGCGTTCGCGCTCGTCAAGGCGGTACGCGAACTGAAGGCCGCACCACGCTGAGCGACCGTCGCCTGGCGCCAATCACGAAACTGAAAAGAGGATTGCATACATGACGACGCGACGCTACAAGATCGGTGCGGTGCTGACGCTCCTGTGTCTGCTCGCCGGCACCGCGCAGGCCCAGACCCACAAGATGCACCTCGGCCCGCGGCTCTCCTATCAGTTCGACGCGGAAGAGATCGGCCTGGGCGCGCAGTTCAGCGTCCCGATCGCCAGCCAGCTGGAGTTCTACCCGTCCTTCGACATCTTCTTCACGAGTCCCAACTCGCTCTGGAGCTTCAACGCCGACCTCAAGTGGCGGGTCGCCCCGACCTCGGTCAACTGGCTCTATCTCGGCACTGGGCTGAACCTCATGGGGGGCGGTGGCGGGGACGGATCCAACGCCGGGCTGAACCTGTTCGGTGGCATCGAGTCGCTGAAGGGGCGGATCCACCCCTTCGCGGAGATGCGCTTCATCGTGAACGACAACTCGACCGCACAGCTCGCCGCGGGAATTAACTTCACCTTGTAGCGATCCCTGTTCGCGGCGGACGACGCGGCAGGAGACGCGGCGCGGGAGGTTCCCGTGTCGCGTTTCGCTTGACCAGGCAACCCACGCCGGAGGAGCCCTCATGACGCCCGCCCCTGCCCGTTCCTCGGCCGCCCCGACCGCCCAGGTCCTCCTGCTTGTCGGGATCTTCTTGATCCTCCTCACCACGGCGCTGAAGCTCGGCGCCGGGTTCCTGCTCCCCATCGCCATCGCCGGGCTCTTCACGCTGCTCCTCGATCCGCTGGTGCGGGTACTCAGGCGCCTCGGGGTGCCGACCACCGTGGGCGCTGCGGTCCTGGTGTTCGGGACGGTTGGTGTGCTGGCGTCAGGCGGGGCGCTGCTCGCCGGGCCGGCCGGCGACTGGGTCGAGTCGGCCCCGAGGACGCTGGTACAGGCCCAGAAGAAGATCCGGAAGCTCCTCCGCCCGTGGCAGGAGACCGCCCGGCAGGTCGAGAAGGTGACGGAGACCGCGCCGCCCGGTGGTCCCACCACGGTGCAGATCAAGCCGCCCGGGCTCCTCGAGCGGCTCAGCGTCAGCACCACGAGCTTCCTCGTCACGCTCTTCTCGGTGGTGTTCCTCACCTACTTCCTGCTGGCCATGCTCCCGACGTTCCGGACCAAGCTGGCGGACCTGATCGGCAGCGCCGCAGGGGCGGGCCACGTCGAGGCGGTGCTGACGGAGGTCGAGATCCAGATGTCGCGATACATGCTGATCAACACGTTGACCAGCGCCGGGGTGGGCCTGGCGACGTGGGGCGTGCTCGCCGCCGTGGGCCTGCCGAACGCCGTGCTGCTCGGTGTGGTGGCTTTCTTCATGAACTTCATCCCCTACGCCGGCGCGGTGGCCACCCTGGTGCTCATTGCGATCGCCGCGCTCGTGGCGTTCGAGGACACGGGCAGGGTGCTGCTGGTGGTCGGTGGCTCGGCGGCCATCAACCTGCTGGAGGGCTACATCATCACGCCGCAGCTGATGGGCCGGCACCTCCCCCTCAACCCCGTGGCCGTCTTCGTCGGCTTGCTCTACTGGGGATGGGTCTGGGGGCCGGTCGGCACGTTGGTCGCAGTGCCCATCATGGTGATGCTGCAGGTCGTCTTTTCGCGGATCGAGGTGCTCAAGCCGGTGGCCGTCCTGCTGGACAGCTGACCGCAGTATCACATCGTCCCGCCTTCCCAAAGCCCCGTCCCGCGCATACGATGCACGGTGACCGGGCGCCCCGCTCGCCAGGAGGAAGCCGATGGCCGGCAAGTCCCTGCCCACGTACCGGGAAATCGTGCATTCCACGGACCCCGCCATCCGGCGGGTCCATGATCTCGTCCGTCGCACCTTCCACTCGAACAAGCTGATCGGCATCCACGAGTGGCGGGACTCCCTCCGGGAGCAGGAGGCGGGGCTCTGGACGGACATCCGCTGGCACCTGCAGATCGCCGAGCACCTGGGGCGCGTGGTCGGGGTGGCGAGCGGGATGTACCTCGGGAACATCAACATGGGCGTCGTCGGGTACCTGGCGGTGAGCGCCAGGGCGCGGGGCCTCGGGGTTGGCTCGAGGCTCAGGGCCAGGCTCCGGACGAGTTTCCATCGAGACGCCCGGAAGCTCGTCGGGAAGCCGCTCGAGGCCGTCATCGGCGAGGTCCGCCGGGACAATCCCTGGCTGCGCGCGCTGGTCCGCAACGACCGGGTGCTCGCCCTCGACTTCAAATACCTCCAGCCCAAGCTCCGTCCGGGCGACAAGCCGGTCTCACTCGTGCTGTACTACGAGGGAATTGCACGCCCGCTCCGTCGGCTGGCTTCGGCCAGGATTCGGACCATCCTCTACACCACCTGGCGGCGGATCTACCGCATCGCGCGGCCGCTGGCGCACGCCGAGTTTCGTCGGATGCTCAAGGACCTCGAGGGACGCGCCTTCATCGGCGAGGTCCCGCTCGGCGACCTTCCACTTCCGGCCAGACCTTCCCGTTCCTGACCGTGTAGGCCCCAAGGGACTCCGTCGGAGGCATCCATGCGTGACGAATTCGGCCTGATTCTCGAATCGCTCCAGAACTCCTGGTACCAGGTGGCGCTGATCACCCCCCGGATCCTGGTGGCGTTGCTGCTGTTGAGCGTCGGCTGGGCCCTCGCGCGGGCCGCAGAATGGCTCATCGTCCGGGTGCTGCGGCGTGTCCGGATCGAGGAAGCCGCGGAGCACACCGGCCTCGACGACTTCCTCCTCCGCGGCGGCGTGCGCTTCACGCTGGTGACCTTGGTCGGGCGGACGCTCTACTGGGGGATCCTGCTGATGTTTTCGCTCGCCATGATCAACGTGCTCGGCCTCTCGATGGGCACGGACGTGATGGCGCGCCTCTCGGGGTACCTGCCGAACGTGGTCGTCGGCGTCATTGTGCTAGTGTTCGGCTCGCTCGGGGCCCGGTTCGTCCGCGGCCTGGTCGAGGCCTACCTGAACAACGTCGGCGTCAAGGAGGCGGGGAGCATCGGACTGGTCGTGCACGGCGCCCTCATGGCGTTCGTGGTCATTCTCGCGCTCGAGCAGCTGGAGATCGACGTCGGTCTCCTGTCCTCAGCGTTCCAGCTGGCCTTCGGCGGGCTGTGCCTCGGCCTGGCGCTCGCCTTCGGATTGGGCGGGCGCGCCTGGGCCGAGTCGATCCTCGAGCGCACCAGGAACAGGCGATGATCATCGACTGTCACGTCCACCTCAACAACTACGAGGAGGACGGGATCCCGACCCTCGACCGGTGCCTCGACCGCCTCGAGCACGAAATGCGGCGCAACCGCATCGACCAGGCCCTCGTGCTCACGTCGTACACCGTCACCCCCGGCCGTCCCGCCACCCGCGCGGTCGTCCAGGCGGTCAGGGACAAGCCATACCTCACGGTGATCGCGGGGCTCGACTACACCACCTTTCAGCCGGACGAGCTCAGGGAGATCGGGGAGTTCGTGCAGGCGGGCAAGGTCCGGGGACTCAAGCTCTATCCGGGGTACCAGCCGTTCTATCCCCTGGACCCGAAGTGGACCCCCGCCTACGAGTTCGCGGCGCTGCACCGGATCCCGGTCATGATCCACACCGGTGACACGTACTCGCCGAAAGGCAAGTTGAAGTACGCGCACCCGCTCAACGTGGACGAGGTGGCGGTGGAGTTTCCCGAGGTCAAGTTCGTCATCTGTCACATGGGAAACCCGTGGATTCGCGACTGCATGGAGGTCGTGTACAAGAACGCCAACGTCTACACCGACATGTCGGGCCTGACGCTTGGCGAGTTCGAGGACCGCTTCGAGGTGTTCCTGCGGAAGCAGGTCTCGGAAATGCTCAGCTACGGCGTGGAGCCCGATGCCCTGCTGTACGGGACCGACTGGCCGATTTCGTCCATGGAGTCGTACCTGGATTTCATGAAGGAGCTGGCGGTGCCCCAGCGGGAGCGGCACATGATCATGGCGGACAACGCCATCGAGCTCTATGGGCTGGATCCCGCCAACAGCCTCCTCAGGTTCGGTGCCAGGCGCTGAGCCGTCCCTCTCCCGAAAGGTCGCCGCCTTGAATCACGTCGCCACCAACCCCGCGACAGGCCAGGTCCTCTCGACGCACGCGGAGATGACGGCCGCTGAGCTGCGAGCCGCCATCGCGGCCGCGCACAAGGCGTATCTCGCCTGGCGGAAGGTGCCGGTGGAGGCGCGCACCGAGCCGCTCCGGGCGGCCGCGCGGCTGCTGAGTGCGCGTGTGGAGGAGTACGCCGAGCTCATGGCGCGGGAGATGGGGAAGCCGCTGGCGCAGGGCAGGGCGGAAGTCGAGAAGTGCGCCTGGATGTGCGAGTACTACGCCGGGCACGCCGAAGGGTTCCTGGCGCCGGAAGTGGTGGAAACCGACGCGAGCCGGAGCTACGTGGCGTACCGGCCGATCGGGCTGGTGCTGGCCATCATGCCGTGGAATTTCCCGTTCTGGCAGGTCCTGCGTTTCGCGATGCCGGCTCTGGTGGGGGGCAACGGCGCTCTCCTCAAACACGCGCCGACCGTGCCGGGCTGCGCGCTGGCGCTCGAGCAGCTGTTGCGGGACGCCGGTTTCCCGGAAGGGCTGTTCCGCACCCTGATCATCTCCGTGGCACAGGTGAAGTCGGTCATCCGGCACCGGCACGTGGCCGCCGTCAGCCTCACCGGGAGCACCGCGGCGGGCAAGGCGGTGGCGAAGGAGGCCGGCTCCCGTCTCAAGAAGTGCGTGCTCGAACTCGGCGGCAGCGACCCGTACGTGGTGCTGGAGGACGCCGACCTCGACATGGCGGTCGAGGCCTGCGCGACGAGCCGGCTCATCAACTCGGGACAGAGCTGCATCGCGGCCAAGCGGTTCCTGGTGGTCGAGCCGCTCCGACCGGAATTCGAGCGGCGGCTGGTCGAGCGGATGCGGCGGGTGCGCGTCGGGGATCCCATGACGCCGGAGAGCGAAGTGGGCCCGCTGGCCCGCGCCGACCTTCGGGACCGGCTCCACACTCAGGTCGAGCGTTCCGTGGCCGCAGGCGCCCGGGTCCTGCTGGGAGGCACCCTGCCCGCTGGGCCCGGCTTCTTCTACCCGGTCACGGTCCTCACCGAGGTGGCCAAGGGGATGCCGGCGTACGCCGAGGAGCTGTTCGGGCCGGTGGCGGCGATCATCCCGGTCAGGGACGGGCGGGCGGCGCTAAAGGTGGCCAACGACACCACCTACGGGCTGGGAGCAGCGGTGTTCACGCGGGACCTGGCTCGGGGGGAGCGGATCGCCGCGGACGAGCTCGAGGCGGGGTCGTGCTTCGTGAACACCTTCGTCCGGTCCGACCCGCGCCTCCCATTCGGCGGAACCCGGGAGAGCGGCTACGGACGGGAGCTCGGGCGGCACGGCCTCCTGGAGTTCCAGAACGCGAAGACGGTCTACATTCGGTGAGTCCCGCAGCCCCCGCGGGGCAGGATGTGCGACCCAAACAGCCCCGTTCGTCACCGTTTTGGATGGCCCAGTTCCGCCATTCCGGGCGACTCTTCCCGACCCTTGCACCTATACAGGGACACGCCATATTCAATCCTGATTCTGGACGCTGTACGGTCGGCATCTTTACCCAACCTCAAGGGGACCCCCCGATGACCAGGACCCGGCTCGTTGCCACTCGGCTCATCCTCGTGCTTGGAGCGATGCTCCTGGGCGCCAATTATGCGGCCGCCCAGAAGGTCGCCACCAATTACGATACCAAGCTGGACTTCACCAAGTACAAGACCTACAAGTGGGTCACCATCACCGGCGCCGCCTACCCGAATCAGCTCCAGGACCAGCAGATCCGGCAGGCCATCGACTCGGTGCTCACCACCAAGGGCATGGTCAAGCAGGACAGCGGCGACGTGACCGTGTATGTCGCCTACCAGCTCAGCGTGACGGATGCGACCCAGTACAACAGCTTCAGCACCGGTGGCGGGGGAGCCTACGGCGGCCGCTGGGGCTGGGGTGCAGGAACCACCACCACGACGCCGGAGACCATCCAGAACGGCACGCTGGTGATCGACCTCTACGATCCCGCCATGCAGCAGCTGGTCTGGCAGAGCACCGCCACCAAGCAGCTCAACCCGAGCTCGAACGCCCAGAAGAACCAGGCGAACCTGCTGAAGGCCGTCACGAAGATGTTCAAGGACTACCCGCCGGGCGCCGCCAAGAAGAACTAGCCCGTCCATCGGACCTGCGCGCGGCACCTCACGGTGCCGCGTTCAGTTTCCGGACCTCGCGTCCCCCCGAGGAAGAGGCACGATGCCGCTCCGACTCAAGTCCCCCGCCGTCGCCCTGCTCCTTGTGCTCACTGCCGGCTTCTCCGGCGACCCCGAACCGGTGGATTGGGTCATGGTCGCGCGGATCCGCGCCGAGGGCCTCCAGCGCTCCCAGGTCATGAACTACGAGAGCTACATGACCGACGTGCTCGGGGCGCGGCTCACGCTCTCCGCCGACATGCAGCGCGCGCAGCAGTGGGCCATGGGCCAGATGAAGCTGATCGGGCTTGCCAACGTGGTGCCGGAGCCGTTCATGGACTTCGGCGTCACCTGGGACAACGAGTACGTCTCGCTCCAAATGCTCGCCCCCGACTACCAGCCGATGGTGGGATACCCGCTGTCGCACACCCGGGGCACGGACGGCCGCCAGGTGGCGCAGGCGGTGATTGTGGAGCTCCAGGTCCGGGGCGACCTCGCCAAGTACCGCGGCACCCTGAAGGGGAAGGCGGTGCTGTCAACGCCGCCCGCCACGATCGACATGGCGCCGCTCACCAACGGCGTCCCGCGGCGCACGCCGGCGGAGCTCGAGGCGCTGCAACAGACGGTGGTCGCGCCGGCACGGCCCTCCGCCACTTGGCCCCCGCCCAATCCGGAGCTCCTGACGGCCGAGGAGAAGATGGCCTTCTACGCCTCGGAGGAGGTCGCGGCCGTGCTCCAGTCCGAGAGCGGGTGGCTCGGCGCGGTGCGCGGCTTCTCGCGGCCCGGCGCACGGGGCGACGGATGGTCGCGAGCGGGGATCCTGGCCGGGCCCGTCGTCGTGGCCATCACGCCGGAGCACTACAACCGGATGTACCGGGTCCTGAAGCGGGACATCCCGGTCACGGTGGAGATCGAGGTCCGCAACCGGATCGGCGAGGTGGTGGAGCAGGCGGTGAACATCACGGGGGACATTCCGGGGAGCGATCTCAAGGATGAGATCGTCATGATCGGGGCGCACTTCGACACCTGGCATGCCAGTCCCAACGCAAGCGACAACACCTCGGGCGTGGCGGTGGTGCTGGAGGCGGCCCGCATCCTGAAGGCGGTGGGGGCCAAGCCTCGGCGGACCATCCGCGTGGCGCTCTGGAGCGGCGAGGAGCAGGGGCTGTGGGGCTCGCGCGCGTATGTGCGGCAGCACTTTGGGAACCCCAACGACTCGACCGTCGGCGTGAAGCCGGGCTACGGCAAGCTGTCGGTGTACTTCAACCAGGACTACGGGCCGGGCCAGTACCAGGGCATCTACCTGCAGGGCAACGAGCAGGCCCGCGCCATGCTGACGGCATGGATGCAACCCTTCCGGGATTTCGGGATGACTGTGGTCTCGAACCAGGGCGTGGGCAGCACCGACCACGTGTCGTTCGACGAGGTGGGCCTGCCCGGCTTCCAGTTCCTCCAGGACCGCGTTCCGGGCGGCGGCGGGCACACCAATCTCGACTTCTATGACACGGTACCGGCCGAGGACCTGGTGAAGAACGCCGTGGTGATGGCGGCGTTCGCCTACAACGCGGCGATGGCACCGACGATGGTGCCGAGGAAGCAAACGAAGTAGGCTGGGGCCGGGCTAGGCGAGGGGTTTCGACATCACCACCAGGTGGACCGGCTGCTTGAGTTTGGACTGGGCAGGGAAGGGGGTCGTCCCTGTCGGCCGGAATCCGAACTTGGCATAGAAGGGGGGCAGTTCGGTCCGCAGGTTCACCACGTCGATGTCCAGGGCCCGGCATCCGGCCGCCCTGCAGTGGGCCTCCGCCGCCTCGACCAGGACGCGCCCCAGCCCCTGGCCTTGGTGCGCAGGATCCACCGAGAGCAATCCGAAGTACCCCCGGTCGCCGCGAATCTCCACGTAGACCGCACCCGCCAGCCCGTCCCCATCCGTGCGCTGGATGACCAGAAAGCCGGACGCTGGGGCCTCGATGCGGGCCAGCACCTCCGGCTCGCTGGTGCGGTTTCCGTGGAGGAAGAACACCTCCACCCGGTACGCGGCGTTGATGAGCCGGGTCAGGTCGGGGGCGTCGGCGGGAGTGGCGGGGCGGGGCGGCGTCATCAACCCAAAGTAACCGCCCCAGAAATGTCGGCGAACCCCGCGGGGTGCTACGCGGGCCGGGAGGCCCGCGCGCTGAGCGACAGCGCCGCCGCGATCACGAGGGCGCCGATCAGGCCCCACTCGAGTCCCTCGGGGCTGGCGCCGATGACCCAGCAGACGGCCATCATCGCGATATTGGCGAGTACGGCGGCCCACCGGACGCCGCGCGCCTTGGAACCGTACCAGTAGTTCAGGATGTTGAGTGTGCCGAGATAGAGGAAGAGCAGTCCGGCAATCACGCCGATTTCGTCCATCCAGTCGGCCAGCTGGATGAAGGTGTTCACGATGTAGTAGGCGCCGGCCAGGGCGATGGCGCTCCCGGCAATCAGGTAGAGGTACCGCATTCGGCCTCCGGTGCGAGGGTCGCGGGGGCGTGCAAGAGTTGACATCCCCGCAAACCGGAGGCCGCCGGCGCCACCAGCGACCTTTCGCGCACCCCAGCCGGCGCCCCGAGCGCCGCAACTCGGGAGACTGGAGCGAGTTGCGTGACGCACCAGGTCCTGCTGTATGACGGGCTCCGCGGGTTCTGCGACCGGACGGTGCAGTTCGTCCTGGCTTGCGATCCGGGCGGGAGAATGCAGTTTGCGCTGCGCGGCTGGGCCTATGATCTCTTCGCCCGCCACCGTCACCGCCTCTTCGACTGCGAGGACTGCTGTCCCCTTCCCATCCGGCGCGTGTCGCTACAGCCCGAACCGCATTCCTTCCCGCGCGATCTCGAATCCCCGCCGTGCCACCTCCGCCTGCTGGGGGCCGCCATCGTCCAGTGCGGGGTTCGAATTGTTGAGGTGGGTCAGCAGCACGCGGGCCTCTTTCCGGTTCACCACCCCCTGCAGCGCGTCCATCGTCTGGGTCATCAGCGGGTGCGGTACCTCCGCCGCCGTGCGCCCCGGCAGTTCGTCCAGCGACCAGAAGGTGCCGTCGAGCAGGGCCACGTCGATACCCGCCACCACCTCCGCCACCTGACGATCCCACAACGACCAGGCGTTGATGTCAGGGAGGAAAAGGACAGACGCCTCGGGGCCGCGGAACACGAACCCGACGGTGTCGGCGAGTTCGTCGCGGTGCGGCACCTTCCAGAGCTGGACCTCGAGCAGCGGATCGATCCGGTGCCACTGGTCGAATGCCAGCGGCCGCAGGGCAACGTGGCCCTGGTCGACGAGCAGCCGCCACGGAAAATTCGATGCCAGGAAGCCGGCCATCGCCTGCGAGCAATAGACCGGCGTCTCCTGCATGCCCATGCCTTCACGTCCCAGCATCGCGAGCCCGGCGTAGTGCCCGATGTGGGCATGCGTCAGAAAGATCCCGTCGAACGGCCTCCGCTGGGCCGCGCGCCGCCGAAAGCCGGGTTCGGCGATGAGGTCCAGCTGCCGCGTGATGTCGGGCGTCGCGTCCACCAGGTAGAACCGCTCCGCGGCCGGTTCCACCAGCGCGAGTGACGACACGTAGCGTCCTCGGCCGGCGTCCATCAGCGCGCGGCCCGCGTCGCAGCGGGCCGTGTAACAGCCGACCTGCGGGAAACCAGCGTCCTGCACCGACCCGAGCACCAGTGCATACACGTCCGCGGCCCGGCGGCCGCGCGCAAGCGCGGCGCCGAGCGCGGGCGGAAGCGAGGCGGTGGCTGCGAGGGCGGAGAGGAAGTGGCGGCGACGCATGGGATGCCCCGTCACGGCTCCACGCGGTCCATCAGTGACCCGGGGTTCCTGCCGGCTCCCCTGCCTTCAAGACACCGACGGCACCCTTCGTGGCGTCGGCGAAGGCGTGGGTGACGAACGGGTAGAACCCGTCCTCCCGCAGGGCGAACTCGAAGACCGCGCCCCCGCCGACCGGGACATTCCAGGTCTGCATCCCCTCGAAGGGGCGCCCGAAGCCGTCTGCCAGCACCCGGTCAAAGATGGCGCCGACGACGTGGAACGAGCTGATGCGGTTCGGCCCGGCGTTGACCACGAACATCCGGATCGGCTTCCGCGGGACGACGGGGATCGGGTTGGTGGAATACCGCGACGCCACCCCGTTGAACACGACGTAGTCGGGGAAGGCGTCGAGCACCTTCGACCAGTCCATGGACCGGGTGGAATCGGGGCCGGCCGGCGGCGAGAGGTAGAACTCGCTCTGCACCAGCACGTACTCCTGCGCCGGAGCGCGGCCCGCACGGGGATCGACGATGAGCGCGCCGTACATCCCGTTGGCGATATGGGATGCGACGGGGGCCGTGCCGCAGTGGTACATGAACGCGCCCGGCACGCGGGCCACGAAGCGGAACTGGATGCTGTCACCGGGCATGACGTTCCGGTAAGCGCGGTCGGGCGCAATTTCCGCCGCGTGGAAGTCCATGGAGTGCGGGATCGGCCCGCCGTTGACGAGCGTGAAGTCCACCGTGTCACCCACGCTCAGGCGGATGACCGGGCCGGGCACCATCGAGTCGAAGGTCCACGCCTCGTACACGACACCGGGCGCCACCTCGTGACGGACATGCGCCGCCACGAACCGGATCTGGCGGTACGACGCCGTGGGGGGCGGCGGAGCATCCGCGGCGCGATCGGGCGACGTGAGGGCCGGTCCGATGGCGGCCTCGCCATGGGAGATCGCTGTCGGGGAGGTGGTGGGCGCGGCGGCGCGGGCCGCCGAAGCGTCACCGCCGTCGGTCGACGCGGGAGGGGCGGCCTTCCCGCACGCGGCGAGCAGGATCGGGAGCAGGAACAGTGGTCGAGCGCGCATGAGCAACCTTTGAAGGAGAGGTCCTGCGGTGATTCGAAGGGGCCAAGCCTCAGGTCGGACGGACCGTTACCCGAAACGCCTCGTGACACGCCTTGCACGCACCGCCCACCTCCGCCAGGCGCACCAGCACCGTGTCCTTCAGGCCGGGTGCCCCCGCGTTCCGGCGCACGGCGGTCGCGATGCTGTCGAACCCGCCGTGCGTCCGCTCGGCCAGCGCATGCCACTCCGGTGGGAGCAGGGCCTCGAGTCCTGGGTCGGCGGCCGCGGCACTGCCAGCCGGAGCGAGGGCGGCGAGCAGCGCGGTCGTGTCGGCGGCCGCTGTGGCGGCGAGCGTGTTGCTTATTGCGTCGAGCAACGCTCGCATTTCGGCGAGGACCGCCTGCTGTGCCTCGGCGGGCAGGGCGACCGCCGTCCGCGGATCCAGCGAAGCATCGACGGCGGATCCCGCCGGCGCCTTCGAAGCGGGAGTGCAGCCGAGAAGTGCGGCCATCGCTGCGCCCCACAGCAGGTGGGCGCTGGGCAGACGGGGTGAGGTGGGGTGCGGTCGCGGTGTCATGAGGGTCCTCCGAGGGCGAACGTCCCGAACAGAACTGTCGTAACCTAGGGCGTCTGGTGTGCCCGTGCCACGTGCCTGGGTCAGGAGGCCCCGAAAAGGAGCCACAGCCCCAGCACGCCGACCGCCACCCCCACCACCCGGCCGAAGCGTCGGACCGGGAGCCCGAGGAGGACGCGCTCCCCGAGCAACGTACCGACGAGCACTCCAGCGGCCGCAACGCCGATGAGCGGCCAGAGCGGGATCAGTTGCGCGGCCCCGTTCCACAGGTAGACGGGGGTGCGCGCGGCGTCCACCGCCAGGCCGATGGCGGTGGCCGTGGCGACGAAGGCCGCGGGCGACAGCCCGAACGCGCCCAGTGCCGCCGCGCGGAGCCCCCCCTGGTTGCCGGCCACGCCCCCGAAAAATCCGGAGCAGAGGCCGAGCAGGGCGACGATCGGACCGCGCGGATGCCAGCGGGAGGCCCAGCCCGTCAGTTGTGCCGTCGCGGTGAGGAGGAGCAAGCCGCCAAGGATGCGGGTGAGCGCGGCGGAACCGAGCCGGGTGTAGAGCAGGGCGCCCGCGAGCCCGCCCGCGGCGCTGAGGACCCCGAACCGGAGGAGCACGGCGCGATCGATATGGGCGCGGAGCCGCCAGCACCGGAGTGCCGTGGCCAGGACGTGCGGAATGGTCACGGCGGCCACTGCGGTGGCCGCTCCGTACCGTACGGCGAGCAGTGGGGTCAGGAGGCTGCCGATGCCGAAGCCCACCACCGCCGCGGTGGCGCCGGAGAAGACAGCGACGAGGAGGAGGGCAAAGGCGAACCATGTCATGTGGGTGTGCCTGGTAACCTAACGCGACAATGACCGGCCGCGAGGGGCTGCGAGTGCCGGCTCGGGCACCGTATATTTGCCGGATGAGTCATCCCGGGGAGCACCAACCAGTAGCGGTCTCCGACACCCCGGGGTGGCGGCTCTTCCTCGAATTCTTCGCCGACGCCGCGCGGCGGGGCCTGCCCCTGGTGCCGCTGCGCCCCCGGGGGCGCGATCCCGCCACCGCGTTGAGCGGGGGCGACTTCGACTTCCTCATGCCGTCGGACGCCTTCCCTTTGCTGGTGGAGCTGTTGTGGCAGCGGGCGGCGGCCGAGGGCGCCAGCTTCAGCATCAACCGCACAAATCCCCACAAGCTCCAGGCCTTCATCCATGTGCCCGAGGCGGGCCGGAGCATCCAGCTCGAACTCTGGACGCGCCTCGAGGTGCGGGATCCCGCCCGCCGGTCAGCCCGGTGGATTCCCTGGTCCGCGGTGGCGCCACTCCTCGCCACCGGGGACGACGGCCTCCCCCGGCTCCCACTGGAAATCGAGATCGCCTGCTACCTGTCGCACCTGGCCACTCGCCGGAAGCGGGTCGAGACGCCCCTCGTGGCCGAGCGGATCGCCGCGTACGCGGCCTTGGCGGCGGCAGCGGCGCCACGGCTCGCTCCCCTCCTCGCCGGGCTCACCTCGGCCGGCATTCCCGGCGCGGCGGTGGCGGCCAACGCACGCCTGCGTGAGCTGGGTGTCCTGGAAAGCCGCACGCCGCTGACGGCGGCGCTCGACACCATTCGCGAAAGGGTGTCCGCGCTGCCGTGGAAGTGGGACCGGCGGCTCCGCCGCGCCGCGCGGATCATCGCGGTGACGGGCGCGGACGGCGTGGGCAAGTCCACAGTTGTCGCTCGCTGGGGCGCCTCGCTCCGGGGCGGGCTCAAGGTGCAGCGCTTCAAAAACCTTTTCCGGCACCATCCGGCCTACCGCCTCTACTATCACGTCCGCCTCGCCGCCGCGCGCCGGCGCGGGGGCGGCCAGGTGCCGCGCAACGCGTTCGACGAGATCCACGCCGCGGTGATGTTCGACTTCGCCCGCGCGTCGTGGACCTGGTTCCGGCTGCTGGCGCTGATGGGCGGGCGGCGGTGTCTGGACCGGGGCTTCCCCGACCTCCTCTTCGGCGGGCTGAGGGGCGACGGCCCGGCCGGCCTCCGTCCCGACTGGCTGGACCTGGCCGCCCGGATGCCGCAGCCGGACTGGCACGTGCACCTCGACGCGCCGGACGCTGTCATTCTCGGGCGGAAGCAGGAGCTGTCCGTGGACGGCCTGCGCGCCTACCGCGACGGCATGGCGCGCATCGTCGGTGCCGCGCCGGCCGATGCATTCAGCCGGATCGACACCGGGCGTTCGATCGAGGAGGTGGAGGCGTGCCTGCGGATGGCGGCGGTCTGCCACGGGGTGCGGCTTCCGTGGACGGAAGCCACGGCGGCGTCACGCCGCTGAGGCGCGCGCCCGGAGGGTGTCCACCCGCTTCATCAGGCGCGTGATCTTGCCGGCGGTGTAGATCCGTGCCAGGAGGGGAACCGATTTCAGCAGGCGGTACTTGAAGTCGAGGGCCGTCCGACCGCCGAGGCCGTCCACGACGATGAAGCGGAGGGAGGGGCGCCGCGTCACGCAGATGTTCTTCGGATTCTCGTCGCTCCAGAGGATACGATTCTCCCGCAGGTACTCCACAAGCTCTCGCAACGCCGTCCCGATCTCCTCCTCGCCGAGCAGCTTCGTGGCGATGGCGCGCTCCAGGTTGACGCTGGCGGGATCCTCGCCGCCTGCGTACTCGATCCGATCGAAGACGAGCCCACGCCCTCTGCTGGTGTCCACCCAGCCGTGACAGGCGGCCACGTGATCGAGTGGCACGCCTCGCCGCACCAGCGTTCGGTAGTAGTCGTGCTCCACGAGGGACTGGTCGAGGGTGCCCCCGGGCAGGGGGACCTTGATGCACTTGTGCGGGTCGAGCGGGTGCACGAAGCAGGTGCGGTGGTGCCCCCAGTTGAGGACCGCGCTGTCGGGGAGGTCCACGACCGAGGTCGCCATCGACCGCTCACGCCCCATCAGGAATCTCGGGCTCGACGAGGTGCGCCAGCAGGGCCAGCGATTCCTGCCAGCCGAGGTAGCAGAACTCGACGGGAATCGCCGGCGGGATCCCTTCCTGGACGATCTGGAGGTCGGTGCCGCACACGACCTGCTTCAGCGAGATTGTGACCTGCATTTCACCAGGCAGGTTCGGGTCCTCGAACTTGTCGGTGTACCGGATCCGCTCGTGCGGCGTGAGCTCGACGTAGGTGCCGCCGAAGGCGTGGCTTCTGCCGGTGCCGAAGTTCGTGAACGACATCCGGTACCCGCCGCCGACCCGGGCGTCCATCTGGTGGACCTTTCCCGTGAAGCCGTGCGGGGGGATCCACTTGGCCATCGCGTCGGGGTCGAGGAAGGCCCGGTAGACCCGCTCGGGTGGCGCGCGGAGTACGCGGTGCAGGCGGACGGTGCCGGTCGTCGGGGGCATGGTGGATGCTCCGGTGGTGAAGGGGTGGCCGGATTCGCCTCCCAAGATAGCCGCACTGTTGCGACCCCGGCACGGATCCCCGCATCCTAGATGGGTGCCCGCCCACCCGGTCGGGCTCGTCACCCCAACCTTTGGAGCGCACCCGACATGATCCGCGCGCTGTCATGCCTCATTCTCCTCAATGCGACCGCACTTGCCGCCCAGGCGCCCTCGTTCGCGGGCAGCTGGCAGGTTTCCTATCCGGCCGGCGTCAGGAACGAGAACGGCAACATCACCGTGCTGCACGGGACGGGGATGCTGACCATCGTGGCGCAGGGGGATTCGCTGGTCGGCAGCTTGGCGGCGGACCCCAACCCCGAGTTCACGCCGCGCCCCGCCTCGCGGCTGGCCGGCAAGGCGGCGGCCGGGGAGGCCACCTTCGTGTCGCATTCCGAGGCCACGCTCAGCATGAACGGGGATGAGCGCACGGCGACGGTCGTGAGCACCTGGAAGTTCAGGATCCAGGGAGACAGCCTGCTGGGCACGGTCGAACGGAAGCTCGAGGGGTATGACATCGAGGGCGGGAGCCAGCCGCCTCAGCCCGTGACCGGGGTCCGACGGAAGGGGTGACCGGCGAGTCAGGCCAGCACGTCGCGGATGGACGGGTCCCGCGAGAACTGGGCGGTCGCGAAGGGGCAGGTCACCAGGAACTTCGTGTGCGTCTCCCGGGCCCACACCACCGCGGCGTCGAGCAGCTTGCGTCCGATGCCCTGACCAGAGAGCGATGGATCCACCTCGGTATGGTCGATGATGACCAGCGCGGCGTTGGCGCGGCTGTAGGTCAACTCGGCGAGCCGCCGGCCGTCCTGCTCGATGAAGAAGGCGCCGCGGTGGTCGGTTTCCTCGTGCGCGATCGGGTTCATGTCTGTCACCTGGCGGGTGGCTTCGATGGTTTGATTGCGGCTGGTGATTGACCGCAAGAATCGGATGGCCGGTGCCGGCCGTCAACCCTATCCTTGGCTCCGACCCGATCAGGAGGAGCCAAGGTGCCGATGTTCCGATACGCAGGAATCCCCAGCGCCATCGTCGGTGAAGCGCGCCAGTCCATGCGTTCGCCGCAGTACGGGCATCCGGCCCACCGCGAGGTGGCGACCGGATACGGGCCCTGCCGCCACTGCCTCCGGACCTTCCGCATCGGGCAGGAAGAGCGTCTCCTCTTCACCTACCAGCCGGTCCAGGAGCCGGGCGGGCTGCCCGCCCCGGGGCCGGTCTTCGTGCACGCGGGTGACTGCCAGCGGTACGAGGGGCCCGACTTCCCGCCGGACCTGGCCGGCCTCCCGCTCGTGGTCGAGGGGTTCCGGACGGGCGGGACACTCGTCCTTCAGGAGCGGGTGTCCGCCGAGCCGCCGGCGACGGTCGTCGCGCGGGTGCTGGGTACGGAGGACGTCGCGTACGCGCACCTGCGGAACGCGGAGGCCGGGTGCTTCATGGCGCGGGTGGAGCGGTGAGTCATCGACGGTCGGCCTACCGGGCCATCGCGTTCCACGCCGTCTCGTCGGCCGCAGTGAACTGGCGCTCCATGACGATCAGCCACCGGTCGTTCTTCCGCACCAGCAGGGCCTCGAAGGGGATGATGTAGCGCGTCGTCGCCCCGGCGCTGTCGGTCGCGGCGTAGTTGAACATTCCCGCCTCGAACGCCGTCTCGGCGCCGTCCTGCCGCAGTGAAAAGCGGAAGGCCACCGAGGCCCGGCTCCCGTTCTGCTTCATCGCCTCCATGGACTTCCCCCATCCCGCCAGCGCCCGCGCGATCGGCATGGTGCCCTGGGGCGTGACCACGACCGCGTCGGGGTGGTAGGTGGCCGCCATCCCGGCGATGTCGTGCTCCACCACGGTGGTGGAGACGGTGGTCCAGACCTGGGCGTCGATCGCCCCGCTGGACGACTCGGTGCCTTGGGCGGCGAGCGGGACGGTCCAGGCGAGGAAGGCGGCGGCTACGAGACGAAGGATCGGGGCGGAGGGCGGCAGGGGTGTGCGCATGCAGGCTCCCGTGAAACGTGATATATCGACTGTCGGTGGCCGGAAGAAGCTAGGAGCGAAGATTGCCTTCCGCGCTGCGGTCCGGCAAGCCGGACGCTCGGCAAGCCTGCGTCTGAGAGATCCGCCTGACCGGTACCCGAGCGAAGCCTGATGCGTCAGGCTCAGCAATACTTAGGTATTGACAGAAGTATTCAGCGACCATAGATTGCCGCAGTTAGGTCGCTCAACCCAAGCGTGTGGATGGTGTCGGATATGGCTCAACCCGCAGCTGCTGACGCAGCCTTTCACGCCCTGGCCAACCCGACCCGTCGGAAGGTCTTGGAGCGACTTTCAGCCGGCCCCGCCACGGTCAGCGAATTGGCGGCGCCGTTCGACATGCAGCTCCCGTCATTTGTGCTGCATCTCTCCGTGCTCGAACAGAGTCGGCTGGTGCGGTCCACCAAGCGCGGCCGGGTGCGGACGTATGAGATCGCACCCGAACGGTTGAAGGTTGCCGAAGACTGGCTTACCGCGCGTCGTCAGGAGTGGGAAGCTCGACTCGACCGATTCGACCGCTACGTCACACAACTCAAGGACAAGGAATCCGACTCATGAGCACACACGTCACGATCGATCCGACGCTGGATTTCGCGATCGAGCGGTTCATCGACGCGCCCACGCGGCTCGTCTGGGAAGCCTTGACGAACCCAGAGCATCTGAAGGAGTGGTACATGCCCAAGCCCTGGGGGCGCGTGTCGCGAGCCGAAATGGACCTGCGGCCCGGCGGCATCATCCGCATCGACATCGCCGTCGGCGACGGACCGGATTCTCCGAACGTCGGCTGTATCCTGGAGGTCGTTCCAATGGAGCGGCTGGTCTGGACCTCCATGTTGTTCCCCGGCTACCGCCCGGCGGTCTTCGACGACATTCCGATCACCGCCGTCATGACGATGGAGAGCGTGGGAACCGGCACACGCTACGTCTTCACGGCGCTGCACCGGAATGAAGCGGACCTCGACACCAACAAGACATCGGGCTTCTACGAGGGCAGTGAGATCGCCGTGGACCAGTTCGTGGCGCACGTGCACGCGATGAAGTAATGCCGAACTACGATTGGAGGCCGAAATGGCACGCAAGCCCAGCAAACGCACGGCCGCGCCAGCCGTCCTGACGACGCTCCCGGTTGCCATGACCGGCAGGGCAAGTCCCGCGAAGGCCGCGGACGGGGACGAGCCGGTCTTTGCCTACATTCGCAGCCTGCCGCAGCCGCAACGGGCGATCGCCGAACGCGTCGATGCCTTGGCGGCCAGGACGCTGCCGGGCCTGGAGCGCTCCGTGAAGTGGGGGATGGCCTGGTATGGTGTCGGCGACGGCTGGTGCTTCAACTGCGGCGGCTTCGCCGGCCACGTCAAGCTCACGTTCGGGCGAGGTACCGCACTCAAGCCCGTCCCACCGATGGCCCCGATCGGCATGGGCAAGGACTCGCGGGGCGTGGACCTCGCATCGGTGGACGACCTCGACGAACGCCAGGTGGCGTCGTGGATGAAACAAGCCACGGCCATCCCCGGCTTCGGGAAGAGGAAGTGATGAGTCCGCAGGTGGCGAGTTGCCAGCCTCATGCCTCAAGGAACTCCAGGGCCCTTTTCACGAACGCCTCGTGGTACTGGAAGATGCCGCCGTGCCCGGCATCCTCGTAGAGGACGAGCTCGGAGTTCGGAAGGCGGCGCGCCAAGTCGACCGAGTTGCTGCTGGGCACCATCTTGTCGTGATCACCATTCGCGACTAGCACCGGGTGGCGAATGCGCGACAGATCGGCAGGCCGCTGACGCCCCCAGGCGTGTATGGCCCGTAATTGGGCGACGAACGCCGCGATCGATACCGGCGTGTCGCGATTGTCGGTGCGCTCCTTCAGCCGTGCCAGGAAGGCGCGTGCCGCATGGCGGCCGGTGCGGGTCTTGGTGAAGAAGAGGTAGTGCTCCGGGTGCCTCAAGGTCAGGGCGCCCTTGGCCATGTCGCGGAGGGTCAGCGACGTCACCTTGTCGATGCCGGTGCCCCCAGCTGGTCCGGTGCCCGCGAGGATGATCTTGCGGACCAGTTCCGGTGCCTCTTGCGCGATCACCTGCGAGATGAAACCGCCGAGGGAGAACCCGAGCAGGTCGACCTGGCCGGCACCGAGGGCCTTGATGAAGGCCACGGCGTCCCGCGCCATCGCGTCCACTGACGACGGAGTGCTGCCTTCCGAGGCGCCAATCCCCCGGTTGTCAAAGACAATGACGCGGCGCCGCGCGGCGATGCCGTCGACGACGCGGGGATCCCACCGGTCAAGTTCCGCGGCCAGATGGTTGAGAAAGATCACCGGCACTCCGGTGTCGGGCCCGAGCTGACGGTAGACGAATCGTGTCCCGTCGACCTCGACACCCGTCGTCGGTGCATTCCTCCACATCGTGCCCATCGTGCTCCGCTCATTCTGCGACATGAATGACCACCTTTCCGACGGCGCGGCCGGATTCCACGTAGGAGATCGCCTCGGCCGCCGATTCCAGCGGAAAGGTCTTGTCGAGGATCGGCTTGATAACGCCCTGGTCCACCAGCGCGCCGATGCTCTCCAGCTGCTCGCCGTTCGCGTGCATGAACAGGTACTCGAAACGCACAGCCCGCTCTCTCGCCAGACGATCGACCTTGTGATTGAGCATCCCGAGGATCCAGACCAGCGGAAGGCTCAGGCCCCAGGCGCGCGCGAACTTGCCGTTGGGCCGGCCGCCGATCGTGACCACCACGCCACCTGGCCTGACGGCCTTGATGGACCGAAGCAGCGTCTCCCCGCCCTGCGTGTCGAGGATGACGTCCTGATCCCTGGCTATCGTCTCGAAAGGGGTCGTCCGGTAGTCGATGGCCACATCCGCGCCGAGCGATTTCACCAGCGCGTGGTTCCTGGCGCCGGCCGTGGTCGTGACGTGCGCGCCGAGGTGCTTGGCCAGCTGGATGGCAAATGTGCCAACGCCACCCGAACCGGCATGGATCAGGACCTTCTGCCCCGCCCGCAGTTGTGCGAGGTCGATCAGCGCCTGCCAGGCGGTGAGCCCCACGAGCGGGAGTGACGCGGCCTCCGCGTAGTCCAGGCGGGCGGGTTTCCTGGCAGCGGTGCTCTCGCGTACCACGGCATACTCGGCGAAGGCGCCGATGCGGGCGTTGTCGAGTCGTGTATAGACCGCGTCCCCGACCTTGAACCGGGTGACGCCCGGGCCGACCGCGGCCACGTCGCCGGCGAGGTCGGTGCCGAGAATCAGCGGAAAGGAGAACGGGAGCAGCACCTTCACAGCGCCATCGCGGATCTTGTAGTCGATCGGGTTGACGCCGGCGGCGCGCACGCGCACCAGCAACTCCCCCGGGCCCGGCTCGGGCCGTGGCAGCTCCATCATTTCCATCGGAGCCTTGTAACGACGGATGGCGAGCGCCTTCATGCCGGGACCGGGGCGGTGCGCGGCGACGCCCCCGGCGCGTCGAGCCGCAGGTCCTTTCGAATGCCGGCGTCCACCAATCGGGCAGGCGCAAATCGGCGAAGCAGCCCCAGGCGGTTGGCGAGACCACCGGCCGTGTACCGGAGCCTGGGCCGAGCCGCGCTGGCCGCTGCCAGCACCACGTCCGCCACCACGCCCGGCTCGTCTGCGGTCTCGAGCGCCGCTCTCAACTGCCTGGTCACGCCGGCACGCGCCTCACGATATTCATCGAGCACGGCATCGGGTTCCAACAAGTTCGCCTCGAAGTGGGACTTCGTGAACGCGGGCTCGATGACGGTGACCCGGATGCCCCGTGTGCGCAGCTCGTGGTCGAGCGATTCAGAGTAGCCGGCGAGCGCGTGCTTGGTGGCGGCATAGAGCGCCATGTATGGCGCCGGCAGGAATCCCAGCACGGAGCCGATGTTGATGATCTGGCCACCCCCTTGGTGTCGCATGTGCGGGACGACGGCGCGCGTCATCCGGATGATCCCGAAGAAGTTGGTGTCGAAGATCGCGCGGGCCTGTTCGATCGAGCTCTCTTCCGCCCCTGCGGGGGCGACGCTGAAGCCCGCGTTGTTCACGAGGAGGTCGATGCGACCCTCCGACTGCAACAGAGTGTTCACGGCCGTTTCGACCGACTCATCGCTGGTCACGTCGAGAGAGAGCATCTCGAACGGCCGCACGCCCGGGCTCGCGGGGCGCCGGCTCGTGCCATAGACCTTGTAACCGGCCGCAGCGAGGCGCTCCGAGGTCGCCTTTCCGATGCCCGATGACGCGCCCGTCACGAGCGCGACAAGTTTCCTGAACTTCATTTGACAGCCCTCCCAGAGGTGGTCGATGATCGTTCTTGGGTCCAATATATGATGCGCATCATATGGTGATGCAAGAGAAAGGCACCGGTCAGGACCGGTGCCAGTCGCCTCAAGTGCCGGCGGAGTCGAAGTATTTCAGGGACGCCTCGCGCAGGGCCTCGGACAGCTTGGGGTCGTCCACCGCACGGGCGAGCACCAGGGCGCCGACCATCGTGGCCACGGTCACGAGCGCGTGCTCGTAGGCACGCGGCGTTCCCTGGTCAGGCGAATGCCGGACGACGACATCGATCGCCTCCTTGATGCGGCGCGTCGCGGCTCGCCGGACCTTCGCGGACTGGCGCGGCATCTCCGAGCCGAGGGCTGCGATCGGGCAACCGGTCTCGGCGTGCTTGACGTGTTCGTTCGAGAGGTAGAACTCGATCATCGACCGAAGTGCGTCTTGGGGTGGTGCCGCCGCAGCGACGCGCGTCAGCGTGGCCACGCTCTCGGCACCGGCCCGGTCGGCGGCTTCCGCCAGCATCGCTTCGCGTGAGGCGAAGTGGGCGTAGAACCCCCCATGCGTCAGGCCGACGTCCTTCATGATGTCGGCGACGCCCGTGCCGCTGTAGCCGCTTCGACGGATTGCCCGCGCGGCGGCCGCGACGATCCGCTCGTGCGTGGCCTCCTTGCGGCTGGGGGCGGTCCGATTGGGAGTGGAAGCGCGCATATGATGACCATCATATAACATCTGACCGCAGGACGCAAGGCCCTGGGCTTCGGGTGAACGAGGTACGCGGCGCGCTGGCCTGGTAAACGCCAGTCCCGCAGCGGTTTACCCGTCGGGGCTCCGGTATGGGGTACGGCGGCTGACAGAGCCAGCGCGCACTCGCCCGCTGCACGCGTTGGTCAGGTGACCGTCAACGAGGCAAGCTGGGCGCAACGTGGCTGGGGTCAAGATTCGCTGGCTTCATAGAACAGGGCTGCGGCGTCGACCGGCCAGTCAATGCCCCTGCTTGTGGCTTTGTCGACGCAGGCCACGACCATGAGGGCGCGCGAGAGCGTCTTGCCTGCCTCATCGGCCATCGTGCATTCGATGTAGGCATCGGGGCCCCGGAACTCCCGGACGAAGGAGGTAATGGTGACCTCTCGATCGGCCAGGACCGGGCGAATGAAGTCGATCTCGAGGCGCCGGACCCAGACGGCGAAGGGCAGGGCCGCGATGGTGGCGGCGTCCCAGCCGATCCGTTGGCTGAGGCCCTGCATGCGGTGATCGACGAAAATGGTGGCGAACCGGCCGGTGCCGACGTGATTGTAGGGGTCCAGATCGGAGAACTGGACTCGGTGGGTGGTTGTGAAGACGATGGGGGTTTGTGGCATACGGCTCGAGGATGGAGGCAATCCAACGAATCGCGCATCAGCTGCGCAGGCGCTGCGTGTGCTGGTTAGACCGCTCTATTTTGCCCGCGGTAACGTTCGCGCATCATGCAGGACCGTCCTGGGAACTCGCGATCATCCGCCCTGATCAGCATCAGGCAGGCCTCGGCGCACTCTTCATTCGCCAAGGGTGCCAAGTTCCATCCCACGTTCACCGCGAGGGTGCCAGCCCATTCGCGGACAGCCCCAAGGCTGAACACATGTGACTCGTCGTCGAATTCAACGAGCACCTCTGCGGTATTCGGAAGGGCGAGTTGCACGACCATTTCATCAAAGCATGCGACGAAGTTGCTGAGCGTCTTTTCCCCCCACCGTCGCCTGTCGCCGGTCAACTCGTCCAATAGGAGGAGCGTGACCTCCCCACGGATTAGGTTGGGATTCAAGAGGGCTCGCGACGGCAGGCCCGTGAGAAATGCCTCGACGCCGTCGCTCGGCACTTTCTGCCATGAAGGCCCGAACACCCAGGCGTCGGAGCCTACCTTGGGGCCGCCTGATCTCTCGGATCCGGGGAGCGGATGTCCGGCCGCACTGGCAAAGCGAAGCAGCGTGAAGGCGAGCCGCGCAGCCTCTGCCCGCAGGTCTTCCGTCTTGGGCTCAGAGCTAGTCATGAGATCATCCTAGCGGAGCGGTCTTACGTGAACTCGACTGCTGTCCCCCAATGTCACACTTTCACCCCGATCGCGAAAGACTGCGCAAGTCCGCAGCCTAATCGCAGCGGCGCCCGGCCTGCTGCCTGCAAACGCTGCGACCCCCGCAGCCGAATAGGTGAACGCTGCGGGGGTCGCCGAGCCGGCACTTCCGGTGCCGGGTGGAGCAATCCTACGCGCGGCGGCTAGACGAACTGCGCCGCCTCCGTGCTCCCCTCCAGCGCCAGCGTCGAGCTGTGCCCCGACGAAATCACCTGCGCAACCGCGTCGAAATACCCCGTGCCCACCTCTCGCTGATGCTTCGTCGCGGTGTAACCGTTCACCTCGTCCGCAAACTCGGCCTGCTGCAACTCCGAGTAGGCGCTCATCCCACGGCTCTTGTACGCCCGAGCCAGTTCGAACATCGAGTGGTTGAGCGAGTGGAACCCCGCCAGGGTCACGAACTGGAACTTGTACCCCATCTTCCCCAGCTCGTCCTGGAACTTGGCGATCGTCGCCTTGTCCAGGTGCTTTTCCCAGTTGAACGACGGGCTGCAGTTGTACATGAGCATCTTGCCGGGGAACTTGGCGTGCACCCCCTCGGCGAACTGCCGCGCCTCCTCGATGTCCGGCGTGCTGGTTTCGCACCAGAGCAGGTCGGCGTACGGCGCGTACTCGCACGCCCGCGCAATGGCCATCTCCACGCCGTTCCGGATGTGGAAGAACCCCTCCGGTGTCCGAGGCGCGTCGGTGATGAACGCATGGTCCCGCGGGTCCGAGTCGCTGGTGATTAGCGTCGCCGAGTCGGCGTCCGTGCGCGCGATGATGAGGGTCGGCACGTCGCAGACGTCCGCCGCAAGCCGAGCCGCCACCAGCGTCCGGATGAACTGGCCCGTCGGCACCAGCACCTTGCCACCCAGGTGCCCGCACTTCTTCTCGGAGCTCAGCTGGTCCTCGAAGTGGACGCCCGCGGCCCCCGCCTCGATCATCCCCTTCATCAGCTCGAACGCGTTGAGCGGCCCGCCGAACCCCGCCTCCGCGTCCGCCACAATCGGCGCGAACCAGTGGTGGCCGTTCTTCCCCTCGGCATGCTCGATCTGGTCGGCGCGCTGCAGCGTGTTGTTGATCCGCCGGACCACCATCGGCACCGAGTGGGCCGGGTAGAGACTCTGGTCGGGATACATGGCGCCGGCGTCGTTGGCGTCGGCCGCCACCTGCCACCCCGAGCAGTAAATGGCCTGGAGCCCCGCCCGCACCTGCTGCATCGCCTGGTTGCCAGTCAGCGCGCCCAGGGCGTGGATGTGCCCCTCCGTCTGGAGCAGCTGCCAGAGCCGCTCCGCGCCCATCCGGGCCAGCGTGTGCTCGATCTTGACGCTGCCGCGCAGGCGGTCCACGTCGGCGTCGGTGTAGGGGCGCTTGATGCCGGCCCAGCGGTTTCGCGGTTTCGATGACATGAGGGCTCTCGTCGGGTCAGGGGGTCTCGAGCATCGGATACGCGGGAAGCGTCAGGAACTCGACGAACTCCCCGGCGGTGGACAATTCGACGAACAGGTCGCGCGCACGGGCGTACGGGGCGGCGATGAACCGCTCGTCGCCCACCTCGTTACGGATGGCCGCATACTCCTCGGCGGCCAGGTTCAGGAACACCGCCTCGGTGAGCGGCTCCGGACGCCCGCTCTCCATCGTCACCGCGACCTTGTAGTGCAGCCATTGCCATACCTGGCTTCGGCAGATCTCCGCGGTGGCGGCGTCCTCCATGAGGTCGTAGACCGGTACGCAGCCATTCCCGGACAGCCAGGCCGCCAGGTAATGGATGCCGACCCGGATGTTGTGCCGGAGCCCCGCCTCCGTGCGGGTCCCCTCCGGCACCGTGAGCAGGTCGGCCGCCGTGACCCGCACGTCCTCCCGCAGCACGTCCAGCTGATTGCGCTTCCCGCCGAGCACGGTGTTGAACACCTCGAGGGCGACGGGCACCAGCCCGGGGTGCGCCACCCAGGTGCCGTCGTGGCCGTCACCCGCCTCGCGCCGCTTGTCGGCCCGCACCTTCTCGAGCGCGGCGTTGTTCCGGGCGTCGTCCCCCTTGATCGGGATCTGCGCGGCCATGCCCCCCATCGCGAAGGCGCCGCGCCGGTGGCAGGTCTTGATGAGCAGGGTGGTGTAGGAGCGCATGCAGTGCGCCGCCATCGTCACCTGCGCGCGGTCGGGGAGGACGTGGTGCCGGTCGGCCTTGAGGGTCTTGATGACCGAGAAGATGTAGTCCCACCGCCCGCAGTTGAGCCCCACGATGTGGTCGCGCAGCTCGTAGAGGATCTCGTCCATCTCGAAGGCGGCCGGCAGGGTCTCGATGAGCACCGTCGCGCGTGCCGTTCCCACCTGGAGTCCCAGCGCCGTCTCCGCGTGCGTCATCACGCCGTTCCACCACCGCGCCTCGCGGTGCCCCTGCAGCTTCGGCAGGTAGTAGTAGGGACCGGTCTTCCGGTCGAGGAGCTCACGCGCGTTGTGGAAGAGATAGAGGCCGAAATCCACCAGCGGCGCCGGGGCAGGGGTGCCGTCCACCAGGAAATGTCGCTCCTCCAGGTGGAGCCCGCGCGGGCGGACAAGGAGCACGGCGGTCTTGGCGTCCAGCCGGTACGACTTGCCGCTGACCGGGTCGGTGTAGTCGATCTTCCGCCGGACCGCGTCCATCAGGTTGCCCTGGCCCGCGATCACGTTCTCCCAGGTGGGCGAGAGCGAATCCTCGAAATCGGCCATGAACACCTGCGCGCCGGAATTGAGCGCATTGATGATCATCTTCCGGTCCACCGGCCCGGTAATCTCCACGCGCCGGTCCAGCAGGTCACGCGGAATCGGCGCCACCTTCCAGTCATCCGAGCGCACCCCGGCCGTCTCGGCCAGGAAGTCGAGCCGCTCGGTGCCGGCATCGAGCCTGGCCTGGCGGACGGCCCGGGCCGCCAGCAGTTCCTTGAGCGCGGGGCGGAACCGCCGAGTCAGGTCCTCGATGAACGCGCGCGCCGCCGGCGTAAGGACACGGTCGAGATCAGCGGGCGCAGTGGTGGCCGGAAGGGCCATGACGCGGGCTCCGGTGAGAGATGCTGAATAGTGATGTTGAGCGAACGAGGAGACCGTGGGATTACCGTGAAATTCCGCACCGGTTCCACTGCGGCAGGAATGGGCAAGATCCGGGCTTGGGGAGTCGGGATCAGGCCGAGAGGTAAGACGTTATGTCATAAAGGTTTGCACGAGTGGGTCAACCGTGGTTGTTGCAGGAAGGAAACGCTTGGGCATAGGTCGACTGCGGCAGACTTTCCCGGCGTGCCCCCTCTCCACATGGTGGAGAGGGGGACAGGGGGTGAGGACGGCCCGAACGGGGTCAGTGGGTGAGGTCGCTGCCCGTCTGCCCCGCCAACTGCCCACACGCCGCCTTGATGTCGAGGCCTCGGCTCCGCCGCACCACCGCCTCCACGCCGCGCGCCTGGAGCCTACCGGCGAAGTTCTTGATCTTGTTCGATGGGGTCGGCTCCAGCCCCGGCGCGCCGCCGGGATGGAGCGGGAGGAGGTTCACCAGCGCTCCGTGCTTGTGGG
>ENA-UOWG01000350-UOWG01000350.1-activated-sludge-metagenome-genome-assembly--contig:-NODE-350-length-64348-cov-14.160126_pt1 | contig 64348 bp, 46 predicted proteins | sample MGYA00238147_ERZ761563 | MGnify/ENA primary metagenome ERZ761563 (study PRJEB28884, sample SAMN05720216) | anaerobic digester metagenome | isolation source: active sludge of municipal...
CTTGATGCCGAAATACGTGTGGTTGAACCCGCAGACGGGTCAAGATGAATACGTCGCAATAGACGTTATAAAAGACGAGCGTAGAATCATCATCTACAAAGACCACTTGGCCAGGGACACGGCGAATTTCCTGCCGAATAACGAGTGTAAAGGACATGTGGAATTACCCAACGGTTTGTTTGTCACCGTTCCAGGCGGAGAAGGTGGAATCTCATGCATAATGGCTGCCAGTCATGCATATAATGGAACTATTTCAAAGCCTTGGGACCAATGGGTGAAATCGCCCAGCCTATTACGGGGTGATGCTAGGATTACACAGTGGGTTGGATGTTTGGAGCGTGGAGACATTATATCATACGGATTGGGAGCGACGCCTTCCGGCCATTGGGAAACCTTTCTTGGAGAACATGCCATTACGTATGCTGCTGACACGGCAAGTGGCATTTTCCGGCGAGATACAGTTCTTACCTACTATGATACCAATAATATGCAGTCAGTTATGTTTTACAAGCGCCCCGGCAATGAAAAAGTCCCGTCTTATAAAGAGTAAAATGATGAGCACAACCATGCCGATAAAAGTGAATCTGTCGCTTGGTCTGATACCGTTACTCATCAGCTTTTTCTTAACTCTCTGTGTTGTTCGGATCCCGGCTTCGGATTACTCCCTTCTGGTTGAAGATGTGCGCGCAAATCGCTGGTTCATAGTGGATATTGATGGAAACTGCAGAGAGATCAAACTCGGAGTGACGAAGGGCGACTATCTACAGGTCATTCCAAATGGCCAGTTTTTGACATACAAATTAGACGATGGGAGAAACACGCCAAGATCAGTACGTGCATGCCGTTTACCCTCAAAGGTAGGCGACGAAGTTGAAACTTCCATGGAATTCCAGTTGCCGGCAGTAATGTCAATGCACGCATATCGTGCATTACTCTCGCCCGATGGATCCAAAATAGTCTGTTATGGTCCCCCCGCGATGAAGATACTGAACATTGCTGCTGGAAAATGGGACGAAAACGCGCTGGTATCTTCATCTGAGGCCATGGCGATCAGAAATCCCAGTTGGAATCGAGAAAGTTCACTCGTGGCGTTCTACTTGAAAGAACGGGATGATTCCTTTTCCTTGTGGGTCGCTGATGCTGAGGGAAAAAGTGCTCGTTGCATCAGCCCAAAATCGGTTCCAAGTTACAAATTGGGATTGGGCGATGATATGGAATCCAACGAAATATCATGGACTCCGGATGGTAAAAATGTCATTTTTGGAGCGAGATTCGACAATGCCCACACGGGAAATGTTCATTCGTCGGTCTTTGTCAAGTGCCACATCTATTCGATCAACATCGACAGCCTGAAATGTGAGATGGTAGTTGAAGGCGCATATCCAATACTGAATCCGAATGGTAGTATGCTTGTTTTTTCCGACGGAGAAGGCCAGAAGATCATCAACCTCAATACAAGAGAAATAAAGATTCTGGACAGGCATAATACTGGCGGCATGCCCATCTTCAATCCGACCGGAGACATGATGGTATTCGATACGTATGAAACTCGAAAGGGGTTGGGAAATAGAACGCGCATCTCGGTCTTATCCGGTAATGGCAGTCCTATCTTTTATCTTGATCCCCCGTTTTCATCGTGGGATCATTCTCTCACAGAACAGATCGGAAGAAAGTTTTGGATTGCCAACCGCCAATGATATTAAGGAAAATACGGAACATTCCCGCCGGTGATGCACTCGGACGACGTGGAAACCCGGTGTGGGAGGGCGGATCAACCGGCATATACCGGTTTGCGGACATTGACGCGCAGTATGGCGATGTGTTTGCCCTGTTCGGATTAAGCGGCATCGGAGAGATACTTTCGGCGATCGGATACACGATTCCGCCAGGAGCGACTGACCTCGCTATTGCCGCGTTCAAGGAACCAGAGAAAACCGTGATCAAAGTTGCGGCGACTGTGAAAGGCGAGGAAATCACGGAAGAAATCGCGTTCTATTGCATACGACTTGAGATAACCAAGCCGAACCTTTTGCGGTCGGGAGCTCCGCCCGTGTATTTTGAGACGACGCCCCCGTATCGGTATGACAATCAGGGCGTAACAAGCGTCTCGCCGGGGCCGTATAATCTTCCGTTCCGGCACGCCTGCGCGCCTTTAGCCTTCCAGTACAGGTGGGGCTTGACAGCCGGGGCGGGGGAGATACTGGTGGACATTTACGACGACCCGGCCCATGTGTCTCCGCAAGCCGCCGGTCAGGGCGTTTTGAGCTTGAATCCGGTGTGGCGGAGACAGGACGGAACAACGCTTGATCTTGCCGGGAGCGACTTTGTTGACGCCCGTCAGATCGTCATCTTCCAGGACCACCTTGCGAGAGACACGGTGAACTTCCAACAGGGCAGGCAATGCTCCCCCGCTATTGAGTTGGCGGATGGTGTGATAGTCGAAGGCGCGAGTCTGGCGTGCAAAGATGCTGCATGCCACGCATACAATGGAAAGCGGGATGGCGCGCCGTGGGAATCATGGTATGATACCCCGGATGACTTTCCACCTTCCTATGTTATCGGTGAAGATATGGATGGGATCGAGGAAGAAGAACAGGATCTCCAGATAGGCGATGTGATTTCATATGGACCGCAAGCATCGGCAACTGGTCACTGGGAAACCTACATTGGTAATGGCGTGACTTACGCAGCGGACGTCTTCAGGTATTCAGAGCCGAATAACAGTGGCAAGTTTCTTCGGGACGCCCCGCGGGACTACCCCAAGAAGCATCCGGCTCTGAATCTCAGATACGTCCGATACTGGAAGAAGCGTCCGCGATGATGGACAAACCGCACAATGCACAAAGCTATCCAATCATCGCGATGGTACGACGGAGCCATTGCCCAGTGTTCTTGCTGTTTCTGGCTCTTTTTGCAGCCGTATCTACCGGGGCCACGGACGAGCGTGAGGAGTTGCTTCTTTTGACTGGGAGCAGTCGGACTGGGGCCATACGGTTAACCCTTGATGGAAAGATCATCCCGACAGGAATTGACCTGTCCAAAATGCGGATTGTGAAGGCCTTGCCGAGCGGTAAACTACTCTGTTATGACCACGTGAAACCTGATGCCGTAACTCCCGCGCATGCCTGCATCCTTTCGATCCGTGGCGGGTCTCGCACACTCTTGCCGAACATGGAAGGAGCCGACTGGGCGAAGTCCGACATTTCAGCGGATGGTAAGATCGTCATTGTTCCTGTTGGCAACAACATCTCTGTGATAAATGTTGAAGAACGCAAGCCGATGCCAGCGTTGGAAAAACTGCCTGACGGTCATCGCATACTAGGCGCAACTGCAAGCCCGGATGGACGGCATGTCGCATTCTATGAGGCCGTACAAGATTGGAACTTTTGCGTCAGGTTGATTGAGATTGGCAAGAAGAGAGCCTTGAGTCTGACTCCATGGTCGGTCAGTGGCTCGAATTTCGGTCTGGGCGAGCAGATGGAGGGACAGGTGATTCAATGGGACTCTCATGGAAAGAGCGTCTATTTTGTAGCTTGCTTCGGCAGCCCAGATTCTGAATGGAATGGACGCGGTCCTCAGATTCCAACAGTGTTCTCACCGAGAATATATCGCGCCAGCATTGAAGATAACGCTCTGACGGAACTCGCCCCGGGGTGTTCACCGATACCAGGTTCTGACGGCAATCGCATCTATTACTGGGACGTGAAATCTTCGTCCCCTGCCGTCTATCTGTTGCAGGACAAACGAGCGTTCATCTTCGGCTGTGACGCCGACAAAGGACTGCGGGCTGTGAACGAACCGATACCCAGCCCATCCGGGAAATACTTGGTGCAGCCATTCAGGAAAAGAAGTGATAGAGGCGCGAGCAAGATTGCCATGATGGACTGCAATGGGAGACTTCTGAAAATGTTCACGCCTGACGTAGAACGAATAGGGCGGGTCTTCTGGCTCTGGAAGCCAGGAGAACCTGATTAGCAGGCAGCATGGAAATACTGGGGATCTTACGGCCTACCTTGGCTACGCGAAATCAGGGGACATCATACTGATATTGCTCCGATCCCTAGTATCCCACGTTCGAGCGACCGTAGAAACAGATGACTGTCCCTAGTAACGATCAGGGACGAGGCGGCATTACACGCGCTTATGCCCAAAACCCTCGCAAATCAACCCTCTTCTTCAACAGACCCAACGGCCCAAATAACCCAAAACCTGATGCTCAACGCTTTCTTCATGCCTGCGCTGCGCGATATAATGCTCAATGTGGAATGAGCCGCAACCATCTCACGCAACATCGGAGAAACTTCACGCGCGGAAACTTCAGGAGACACCGACATGCGGAAAATCGCCGCCCCATTCATCATGTATTGCGTTCTCGCGTTATTCGCTCGAGCGCAGGAAAAAGCTCCCGATCTCTCGAAATACATTGAGGCCGCAAAGAAGTACGACGTAAGGATTCTCCGCGACAAGTGGGGCGTCCCTCACGTCTTCGGCAAGACCGACGCCGACACCGCCTTCGGCCTGGCCTACGCCCACGCGCAGGACGACTTCGACACCGCATACCGCATGCTCATGGCCACGCGCGGGCTGGTCTCCACCATTGAGGGCATGAAGGGCTACCCCATTGACTACATGGCCCGCCTGATCCGCGTGAAGGAGACCGTTGACGCGAAATACGAAAGCGATCTCTCCCCAGCGACCCGCGCGATATGCGAGGCCTACGCCGACGGCTGCAACTACTTCGTCGCCCTTCACCCCGGCAAGGCCGACCCGGCAACCCTGCCCATCACCGGCAAGGACATTGTCGGCGGCTTCGTCCTGACCACGCCCTTTTTCTATGGCGTCCAGAAAACGCTGGCGGACCTGCTTACCAATGAGCCGAAACCGGACGCGGATTTGAAACAGGGGATGCTGCTGGAGGACTACATCACGCGGGGCTGCGAGGTCGGCTCCAACACGTTCGCGGTCGCGCCCGCCAAATCGGCGGACGGATTCACGCGCCTGAACGTCAACTCTCATCAGCCGTGGGAAGGCCCCGTGGCGTGGTATGAGGCCCACCTGCACAGCGAGGAGGGATGGGACATGATCGGCGGGCTTTTCCCCGGCGTCCCGCTCATACTACACGGCCATAACCGCAACCTCGGCTGGGCGCACACGGTCAACAAGCCGGACATGCTCGACGTCTACGTTCTGAAGATGAATCCGGACAAACCGGACCAGTACATGCTGGACGGGCAATGGTATGACCTGGAATCCAGCGATTGTGATGTCAAGGTGAAGGTGACCGGCTCGCTGATGACCACCATCAGCCGGAAATGCTACTGGTCGAAGCATCACGGCCCGGTTCTGAAGCTTGCCAACGGGGCCTATGCTCTGCGATACGGCGGCATGGGAGAGATCAAGCAGGTCGAGCAGTGGTTCCGCATGAACAAGGCCCGCAACTTTGACGAGTTCATGGCAGCCCTCAAGTTGCAGGGCATCCCGTTTTTCAACATCGGCTACGCGGATAAGGCCGGCAACATCTATTACCTATACAACGCAGCCATCCCTATCCGTGCCGAAGGTTACGATTGGAGCGGCTACGTTCCCGGCGACACATCCAGAACTATCTGGACCGAGTACCTGCCCCTCGAGAAACTCCCCCAGGTTCTGAATCCGCCGTCGGGCTTCATACAGAACTGCAACAACACGCCATATCACACCACGAGCGATCCCTACAACCCAAAGCCCGAAGATTTCTCCCCGACCTGCGGCATTGAGACATTCATGACCAACAGGGGGTGGCGCGCGCTGGAGCTGTTCGGCAACGATCCCTCCATCACGCGGGAGGAGTTCTACGCTTACAAATTCGACGTGAAATACTCGGAGAAATCCCCCGCGCGCACGGTTGTCGAACGGATACTCGCGCTCTCCCCGGTGGAGGACCCAGTGGTCCAGGAAGCGATCGAGATTCTGCGAAAGTGGAACTACTCCGTTGATCCGGAGAACCGCTCAGCCGCAATCGCCGTGGCTGTTCTGGAGCCGATTGTCCGGGCGCAGATGTTCGGACGCCCGGAGCCTGACATGATGCGGACGATCACGAAGGTTGCCCACGCGATCAAGAAGCGATACGGACGCCTCGACGTCCCTTGGAAGCTAGTGAATCGCTTGCGCCGCGGCAAGGTTGACGCCGGGCTGGGCGGCGGACCGGACGTTCTGCGCGCCATATACGGCAAGGGCGTCGAGGAGGACGGACGCCTCACCGGCTATTCCGGGGACAGCTATGTCCTGCTGGTCGAATGGGACAAGGAAGGCAAGGTCCATTCGGAAAGCATCCATCAGTACGGCAGCGCGACGCTGGATGAGAAATCCCCGCACTACGCCGACCAGGTCCCGCTGTTTGCCTCAGGCAAGCTCAAGCCTGTCTGGCTGGATGAATCGGACATTCGCGCGAATCTGGAGAAGGAATACAGGCCGGGAGAGGAAACAAAGAAATAAGTTACCGGATTATGCCATATGACCTCAGATGTACAAAAGAAAGCGAGATTAATCGGCGCGTTTCTTCTTTTTCTTATACATTCCGCCGGGCAATCGCTTTCATCAGGAGATGAAGGGCGATTCTACGTCAAAGAGTCGGAATGGGCCGCAACGCTTCTCGGCTCCAGGGCAGCCATAATGCGGGCGGCCCTGCCGGAGGCTGAACGCGCCAGGATCGCGACGGCAGTATGGGCGATGATTGAGCGAGATTATCCGGTCGAATGCGACTGGATTCTGCGGGATGCAGGCCGGGGTTTCGCCGCTTGGTTGTCATCTCCCGAAGGGGCTGAAACCGAGTCGGCAATTCTGGACCGCGCGCTATCCGAACTCGGCGGAGAAGGCGAGGTTTTACGCGCGGAAGCAGGGGCCGCGCAAAAGGTTGACGCCGCAGGCGCGTCTGCCGTCCGGCTTGGATTATATTTCAAAGCCTGCGAGGCGCGCCGCGCGTCCGTCTTGAAACCGTTGCTTGAGAAGTGCGATTCAATCGTATTCACAAAGCACTATAACCTGGGCGGTTCGCATTACGCCTACACGGAGGGGCAGTCCGACGCGCAGAACGAACGCCACTTCAAACCCGGCGCGGCGCTCTGCGTCCTGAAAATTAATGGAACTCGCGGGACTGTAACGACCCTTGTGAATGACCCGGGCGGCGTGATCCGCGATCCTGACGTGTCATATGACGGTGAACGCGCGCTCTTCGCATGGAAGAAGTCCGACCGGGAGGACGACTACCATCTTTACGAACTCAACCTCAAAACGGGCGCGATCAGGCAACTGACTTTCGGGCTTGGCTTCGCCGACTACGAAGGAGCCTATCTGCCCGGCGGGGGGATAATTTTCAGTTCGACGCGTTGCGTCCAGACGGTTGACTGCTGGTGGACCGAGGTAAGCAACCTATACACCTGCGACGGAGACGGCAAATATCTGCGCAGGCTCGGATTCGACCAGGTTCACACAAATTTTCCGACGGTCACGGACGACGGACGAATCCTTTATACGCGGTGGGAATACAACGACCGCGGCCAGATCTTCACGCAGCCGCTTTTCCAGATGAATCAGGACGGCACAGGCCAGACCGAGTTATATGGAAACAACTCATGGTTCCCGACGACCATCCTTCACGCGCGCGGAATTCCCGGAACACAGAAGGTCCTTGCGATCCTGTCCGGGCATCATTGCGACCAGCGCGGCAAACCGGCGATAATTGATCCTGCGCTGGGCAGGCAGGAAGCGGCCGGGGTGTCATTCGTCGCTCCGCGAGGAACGGCTCTGCCGGCGCGCATTGACGCCTACGGGCAGGAGGGGGAGCAGTTTCAATATCCGTATCCGATAGACGATGAAACTTTCATTGCCGCCTATGACCCCATCGGCGGAGGCAACCGCGTCTACACGAGGCCGTACGCAATATGCCTCTTCAAGACAGACGGTCGGCGCGAGCTGCTTGCCTGGGATCCGGCGATATCGTGCAACCAACCCATTCCTCTGGTTGCAAGACCGGTCCCGCGCGCTCATCCCGACGCCGTGGATTATGGGAAATCCACGGGCGTCTTTTACGCGCAGGACATTTATGCCGGTCCCGGACTTGCCGGAGTTCCGCGCGGCACGGTGAAGAAATTGCGCGTAGTCAAGCTTGAATATCGAGCCGCCGGCATCGGGATGAACAAGAGCAGCGGCCCGGCCGGCGGGGCGCTATCCAGCACGCCGCCGTCCATTGACAACGGCTCCTGGGACGTGAAGGCCGTGCTCGGAGACGCTGTCGTTCGTGAAGACGGTTCCGCTTGCTTCACGGTCCCGGCGAGAACGCCCGTGTATTTCCAGGCGATTGACCAGTCAGGCAGGGCCGTCCAGACGATGCGGAGCTGGTCAACCCTTCAACCCGGCGAGCGTTATTCCTGTGTGGGATGCCATGAGCATAAGAACGCATCTCCCCCCGGCGGTCTCATTACAGAGGCGTTGAAGGCCGGGCCACAGGAATTGGAGCCATTTTACGGCCCGCCGCGCGGATTCAGCTTCCGGAAGGAGATTCAACCTGTCCTTGACAGACACTGCATCCGTTGCCACAACGACCGGGGCGCCGCGCCGCCCCGTGGCGCGCGCCCAGACCTTGCCGACGGAAAGATCAACTTCCTATCGCCCAAAGATGCTGATTGGCGCTACACGACTGAACGCCCGCAGTCGGGATGGGAGCAGACTGATTTCGACGATTCAGGCTGGAAGGACGGGAAGGCCGGGTTCGGGCTGCCCGGAACCCTCGGCGGAAAAATCGGAACCGAATGGCGATCGGAGCACATCTGGCTGCGGCGCGCATTCAAAGCCGAGTCTGCGCTGCCCCCGGAGAGCATCGGCGTTCTGGCATGCCACGACGAGGATGTTGAAGTCTACCTAAACGGCGCCCCCATCGCGCGCGGGCGCAACTACGTGACTGATTTCGTCTTTCTCCCCTCAACACCGGTCAAGTCAGGTGTGATTGCCGGATGGAACACGCTGGCCGTTCACTGCCGGCAGACGATTGGAGGACAGTACATTGACGTTGCCCTGGTTGAGACGACGCCGGATCCAGAGCTGAAAAATAATACGAACACCGCATTCAGCCTCCGTGGGGACCTGACGCCCGATCCGGTCGCAAAGCGGCAATGGAGCGATTCCTATCTGGCGCTGACGGGGCGCGGCAATCCCAACAGGATCGTCAACTGGATAGGCGCCCAATCAATACCTCCCATGCTGCCCCCGTATTATTCCGGCTCGGTCAGGAGCGAATTGATCGCCATGCTCATGCGCGGGCATAACGGAGTTATCCTATCAAAGGAGGAGACGGACAAGCTCTGCTGCTGGATTGATCTGCTTGTGCCTTACTGCGGCGATTATGAGGAATCCGCCTTCTGGAACGATGAGGATGTCGTAAAATACCGAAGGTTTGCCGAAAAGAGACGGATGATGGAATTGCAGGAAGCGGATAACATCAAGGCGCTCATAGCTTCAAGGTCGGAAAAATAATCTGAGCGCTGCGGTCGGTGTCAAGCCGGCGCGGCGAAACATGGAAGGAACAGAATCATGCCCAAAACCTGGAAACCGGAAGAGATCGAGGAAATCCTGCGCGGGACGCTCGGCGCCTGCGTAGTGGCCGCCGGCGCGGAGCTTGACGTCTTCGGCGCGCTGAAGACCGGCCCGCTTGACGCCGCGCAGATTTCCACCCGGCTGGGCGCGGACCTCAGGGCAGTGACCTATACGCTTGACGCCCTGGCAGCCATGCAATTGCTCGTCAAGGAAAATGGGCGCTACTCCAACGCGCCGGGCATCGCGGAAGCGCTTACAGACGCCGGACCGGACAACTCCCTCGCCATGGTCCGCCACTTGGCAAACTGCATGAGAAGCTGGACCCATCTCGCCCATGTCGTCAAGTCCGGCGAACCTGTTGACCGCGGCCCCAGCATTCGCGGCCCGGAGGGCGACCGGGAGTCGTTCGTCGAAGCGATGAACAACGCCTCGCGGCGCATGGCCGGTCCCCTTGTCGCCGCAATCGGCCCGCCGCCCTTCAAGCGTCTCCTTGACGTGGGCGCGGGACCGGGAACGTGGACAATCGCCTTCCTGAAGGCGACGACCGGAACCACGGCGACGGTCTATGACCTGCCGGACGCCATGCCGATCGCGCGCCGACATGTCGAAGAAGCGGGGCTTCTGGACCGCGTGACCTTCGCGCCGGGGAACTTTTACGAGGACGCAAAGCTGCCTGCCGGGGCGGACATGGCATGGGTCAGCGCAATCGTCCACATGAACTCGCGGGAGCAGAACCGCGCGCTCCTGCGCAAGGTCCGCGCAGCCCTCGTCACCGGCGGAAAAGTCCTCGTCCGGGACATCTACGTTGACGAGGCCCGCGTGAATCCCCCGTTCGGCGCGCTCTTCGCGGTCAATATGCTCGTCAACACCGACGGCGGCGGAACCTTCACGTTCGGCGAAATGCGCGAGGACCTGGAGGCCGCCGGTTTCAGGAACACGACAATGCTGCATCAGGGGAAGGGCATGGACTCGGTCGTTCAGGCAATCGCCTGACATAACCATTCAAACCCCATCGGAGGCAAAAATGAATTCGCGTCAACTCTTCACAGAAATCATGTTCTACGGCGATTACGACCGCATGCCCGTCTGGCACTGGACCGGCTGGCCGGAAACCACCGCCCGCTGGCTCAAGGAAGGCCTTCCCGCAGAGGGCGACATCCACAAATTCCTCGGCACGGAGCCGATCCCCACGGCCAACGGCGTCCCCGTCAACAACGGCCTGCTGCCCGGCTTCGCGGAGGAAACCATCGAGGAAACCGCCGAATACCGCATCTTCCGCCAGTCCGACGGCGTGATCGCGCAGCACTGGAAGAGCAAGTCCTGCATCCCGCATTACGTTGACTTCATTCTGAAGGATCGCGCCGGCTGGGCGGAATACAAGAAACGCCTCCAGCCCCACCCCGACCGCATCCCGAAGAACCTCGACGAAATCGCGCTGCGCCTCAACAACCTCGATCAGCCGACCTGCGTCGGGACCGGCAGCATGATGGGCTGGCTGCGCGACTGGATGGGCGTGTTCAACTTCAGCTACATCCAGTTCGACGACCGAGACCTCTTCGCTGAGATGGTTGACACTATCGCCGACCTCGTCATCTGGTGCCTGGATCAGGTCCTGCCGAAGGTGAAGGTTGACATGGGCTGGGGGTGGGAGGACATCTGCGGCAAGAGCGGCCCGCTGGTGAGCATGGAGGTCTACCGGGAATGCGTCGTTCCGGCGTATCGGCGCATTTCGGACAAGCTGCTGGAATACGACGTGCGGCTTCACGCGACGGACTGCGACGGACTGGTCGAGCCGTTGATCGAGGGCTGGCTGGAGGGCGGCGTCAACCTGATGTTCCCCATCGAGATCGGAACGTGGAAGGCCGACCCCGCCGCGCTGCGCAAAAGGTTCGGCAAGGAAATGCGCGTCTTCGGCGGCATTGACAAACTTGAACTATGCAAAGGCCCCGCCGCCATTGACGCAGAAATCGCCCGCCGCATCCCGCTGATGAGAGAGGGCGGCTTCATCCCCCTGCCCGACCACCTCATCACCCCCGAATGCTCGCTGGAGAATTACAGGTATTATCTGAGGAGGCTGGGAGAGATCAGGCTCTGACAGTGTGGGGGGCAATGTGACGGTTTAAAAACGAGCCTAGCATCCACGCGGGTGAGTCAGTATCGGACGGCGGTCCTTTCTCTCAGTCCCATGCCGCCACCATGGTTCTCAAACGCGCCACCCAGGCTTTACGGATCGTTTCTGCGATGCTCTCTTCTCCGGATTCTCCCTGTCCTCCGCCCATCTTGCGGGATTGGTTTCGATATAATCGCGTACGCGGCTCCATTCATGTTCGTTCCTTATCACGTGTTCGTAGTAGCCTCGCTGCCATACGGGAACGCCCAGTGTGCCGCGTGACTGGTTGATTTGCCTGGCTGAGAACGTCTTAAACCCCCGCACAATCTCCGACAGACTGTAGCGGATGGCGGTAGGGGCAGGTTTTAAACCTGCCCCTACAGCATCCGTTAACAGAATAATAGCATGAACATGATTGGGCATAACCATGAACGCATCTGGTTCCATGTGCGGGTAATGGCGCGGCAAATTGTCCCATGTTTCCCAAATCATACGACCTGTCGCGTTCATCTGTATTACCCCGTCCATAATCCTCCCGAACGAACATTGGCGTTCATGCGCGCATATCGTTACGAAATACATTCCAATCTGTGAATAATCATACCCCGGCAACCTTATTGAATGGCGATGGTGTTTCTCTTTGTCATAGGCCATGACAGTTTCCTTTATGAAATCAGTGGCGGGTTTGAAACCCGCCCCAACAGATCAAATCATGTAATTCCCCCGCCCTGCCTTGTTCTGCTGCTGCGCCATGTCTTCGTATGTGACGGAACGGAGGGCTTCGCGCTGGATGCCGCTTAATCCGATCCAAAGCCGCTCCAAGTCGCGGTTGGCATTCATCGGGCATTTCCCTGGGCCGTCTGTATTCATGCACAGCGTGTCCGATGCTTCCCCCTGAACCGACCCGACAACGTCAAGCACCGTCATGGCGGACGCCTTTCGCGTCAGGACGTAGCCGCCCAGCGCGCCGGAAACATTCCAAGTGGCGGTCCTGTCCTTCGTTCGTGCCCAGACCAGAAACGATACCTGAACTGCATTATTCCTCAATCACCAGCCACGTCACTCCCTTCGCCGCCACCTTCACTGGAACTTGAATCCTGTATTCCCGGTCCAGCGCGTATTCCTTCGCCCCCCCCTCCTGCTCGCGCACCGACGCCTTGTCGGTCAGCCCGGTGAAGTAGAGCGGAAGCGTCAGCGTCGTTTCAATCGCCGCGTCCGTCGGGTTGTAGACCATCGCAAGCCCGCGCTGCGGGAGCTTCGGGTTGACGTGCATCATGCAGTCAATCCATCGCCCGTCCGGACGCCGCACGTGGATGATGTCCGAATCGAGGATCGCGCGGTATTTCTTGTAGAAATCCACCCACTTCTTCACGACGTCGCGCGTCTGGGCGAGGTCGTAAAGGCGCGGGCCGCGGTAACATGCCTGGACGCCGGAGCCGAAGTTCTGCGCCAGGTGCGCCCCATAGGCGTCAAGATGTTCGGCCAGCGGCTCCAGGGTCGCCGCCGCCCCGCCGCCGTGATACTGCACCAGCGGCACGAACATCCATCCCATGCTCGGCGTCTTCTCCCACGTCCCGTCGTAGATGTTCTGCCGCCCGAGCAGAATCTGCCGGTCCCGCGGCAGCGACCAGTTCACCTCCCGGTAGCCCATGCCGTTCTTGGTCGAGCCGGTCAGGAAGTACCAGTCCGGCACGTTCAGGTAAATGCCGCGCGCGCGGCACCACTTGTAGAAGTCCGTGATGACCTTCCACTGCTTCCACTGCGAGTCGTTCAGCCCCTTGTGGCCGGGATGCGCGGTCGAAGCGCAGACGTCCCCCGGATACGATCCGTCATGCTCCAGAATGTCCAGCCCGGTCTTCTCGAAGAAGTTCCTGAGCTTGCGGAAATAATTCTGCGACCATTCGCTGCCCAAACACGGCGAATCGCCAAAGGCCATTCCGCCGGGCTTGCCGGTCGCGGGGTTGATGCAGTCGTCCTTGTCGCTGATCCTGCGGCTGGCAAGTAGCGAGTAACCCCCAAGCTCGATGCCCCGGCGATGCGCGTAGTCGGCCATCTCTTTTAACTGCATCAAATAATCTTCGCTCTCGTTCTCGGCGTCGAAGCCGCTGCCGAAGGTCATGATGATCATCTCGAAGCCGACCTCGGCGCACTGCTCGATGGCAAGGTCAACCGAATTGCGATCCGCGTTGCGCACGTGCATAAGGATCGGATTCTCGGTCACCCAGGGGGCTATCGCGCGGTACATGCGCCTGAGCGAAAGCCCCTGCCGCTCGCGCTCCGTGGTGTCGTAAAGCAGTTCAAACGTCCGGAATGACTCGAAAGTCGCGCCGGGTTCGATGCTCTCGTCCGGGCCGATGGGCGGACGGCATTCCAGCATGCAAGGCATCTGGAGCGAATAGCAGATCTGTGTCGTATACTGCGGATCGGGGACCCACTTGACCGCGTGATTGACCGTGTCCGGCGTCATACCCAGGTAGGCGAGATCGGTTTCCACATGGAGGTTCGGCATGCGCCAATGCTGCTTATCCCCGACCGACGACTCATATTCGACCGCCGCGAGAATCTCGCTGGCGAAGGTCGCAAGCTGATGCGGGCGTTGCCCTTCGTTCCTGATCTCGATCCATTTCGATATCAGCGGTATTCCGTCGTATAGCTCGTAATGGACCGAGACGGTGATGTCCCGCAACCAGGCGAACTCCTTGATTCTTTCCTCCTGCTCGGCCTTCAGGCGGGCTATCTCCCGGAGCTGTTCCTCCCGCGCCTGCTGTGTAGTCTCGCCGTATGCGATCAGAGATCCGACGACGCATTCCCCGGCGGCTTCGGGGTCGGAGAAATCGTCGCTTCCGCCGTTGCGGCTCGTCTTGCCGATGCGGACTGCAATGGGGTCGCCCAGCGGCTTTTCAAGCTTGATTTCATGGATGAGGTCCCATGCGCCGCCGCCGGTCGAGGCCTCGCAGCGGATTGCGCCGGGCGCGAGGCTCATCCGCAACAGATACGCCCTTCCCGGCTGGAATTTCTCGTAAAGACTTTCGCCTCCGCCGTCCATGACGCCAAGCTGCCGCATCCCGGGCCGCAGGTTGAACTTGATCGTCCGATCCGGCCAGACCAACGTCAGCCCCGGCCCCCAGCTTGCCGCCTTGTCGGTCTTCGGATCAATCCTGCATGTGACAACCAGCGTGCCCTTCGGCAACTGGGCTTCAACATAGGTGCAGGTGTTCGCTGGAGCCTTTATTGAGCATCCGTCCTTGCCGAATGACACATCGGCTCCGGCCTTCCCTGTTTTGTGAATCTTCAATCCTTCCGCCTGACTCGTCAGGTCAAGGGAGAGGAGGCGCTGCCTGTCCTCGATGACCGGCAGGGGGCCGCACTTTGCCAGCCTCTCAAGCATCGCGTCATGAGCCTTGAAGTCCAGCCGGACCGAAACGCCGGGCGGAGGCCAGGGCAGATCGGCGCAATAACGCTTGCGCTTCCATGCGAAGCGTTCCTTCGTCCGACCGATCTCATGCCCTGCCAGCCGGAATCCGTCCGGATTGGCGGTCATGCCGGCAATCCATTCGGGCCTCAGGTAGGCATACTCCTCCTGCCCCAGCAATCCGCCGACGCTGATTTTCGTTCCGTCAATCTCGACAATGGCTTCGGGCTTGACTCCCCGGATGACCGACTCACCCGTCATCAGGTTGTCGAAGGCGATTGTCGCTCCGTCCGGTTTCAGGCTCAGAACCCGGCGGATGAGTCCGTTGGTCAGGATCAGACGCTTTTTGTTCCCGTCCTCGACGACCTTTGCCTCAAACCCGCTGTTGTCAATCAGCCAGTCCTTCCCCGGCGCGGACTGGGCGTATTGCGCGCTTGCCGAGGTCATGCCCGCGAAGACAACCGTTGCTCCCAGGATTGCCGCTATTCTGTCCACGAGATATCTCCTTTATTGTCGGCGCCGGCCCTCCAGACGGGGTCAGACATCCGGAAAGTGATATTTTACGCTATTTTTCCCGGACCACACGCCTGTTTATTTGATATCGTCCCGTTTCCTGACTATCCATGCAACGCGCGTTGCCGTATTTATCATTCACCGGCAGGCGGGGCTGGACTCTTTTCCAGTCCGCATCTTCATAACGACCGCCATGCTGGCAATGGCCGCAGGGATGCCTATCAGGAACGCCCACCGGTATCCGGCGTAGTTCCAAAGGAAGCCGCCCGTCAGCGGCATTGTCACGGCAGCCACGTGGTTGGCGGCCACGCCCATTGAAAGAAGCGGCGTGTGCTCGTTTTTCGGAGCGATGTGATTGACGTAGGTCGTGAACGCCGTCGTGCAGACCGACAGAACGCCGTCAATCACGAATACCACGTACAGAATCCGCGGCTCGCTTACAAAGGCGTATATGATGAAAACCCCGATCAGCGCGGAATAATACGAAGTCAATACTCGCTTCTCCCCGACGCAGTCTATCAGCCTGCCCATCGGCGGCGCGGCCAGCCAGCTCAGGAACTGGATGAATCCCCAGAGCATGACCATGTCCGAAACCGACGCGCCGTGATTCTTGACCAGCAGAAACCCGGCGAAGCACAGGGCAATCTGCTTGCGCCAGCCTTCGAAGAAACAAAGCAGGTAATAGACGGCGTAACGGCGGCGAAACACCAGCGTCGGCCCGGGCGTCTTGATCGCGCGCGGGATCATCAGGCATGAAATCGCGCCGAGAAGCGCGACACTGCCGGAGATAAGATAGAGGGGACGTATGGGAACATGCGCCTTGTTGAGGATGAACGCCAGGACGAGCGCAAGCCCCGCGCCGCCCGCCCCGGAGGCCGCGAGTCGCCCCAACTGCCCGCCCGCCTTCCCTTCCTCGCTGAGGGCAAGCGCCATCGAATTCGGCAACGGCATCCAGACGTGCAGGCCCGTGCTCCATACCAGGCTGGACAGCACAACCCATCCATATGTCGGCACAAAAGCGTATGAAGCCAGTCCGACCGCGAGCACCAGCAGAACGATCGCGCCGATCAGAGGCTCGGCCAGTCCGGCAATAAGCGCCAGTATGCCGAAGGCGTATATCCCGCAGCTCTCCCGCGCAGCCTCCAGCAGCCCTGCCTGAAAACCGGAAACGTGTATCTCTTCGACAAGGAAATTGTTGTTCAGGCTGATCTGGAGCAGAAGCGAAAAACCCACTGCAGCAGACGCAATCCGAAGGAAGAGGAATCCGCGCGCGCGTTGATGTTCGGACAAACCTGCGTGAGCATGGGGCGGGGCAGCGTCGGGCATTCGGTGTTCTCCCGGGAACGGCTTTCTCGCGCCGAAAATCTCAAGGATGCCTTACACGGCTTCTTACACGGCGCGCAAGTCGCCTGCGTGAAATGCGCCTTCCCGGTTGCGCCATCCTTTTCTGTACAAGAGAACGCCTCCGCCCGGCGCTGCCGGGAGGGAGGCGATCTCTGTAATTCCTGAAATCCGGGACCAATCTACGGCGGCTCAATACATGTCATCGTATCCGCCGCCTCCGCCGCCGGCGGGCATGGGCTTCTTTTTCTGCGGAATCTCGGAGACCAGCGCGTCGCTGTTCAGCAGCAGAATCGCAACGCTGGCGGCATTCTGAAGGGCGCAACGCACAACCTTGGTCGGATCAATGATGCCCGCCGCGACCATGTCGCAGTATTTGCCGTTGGCGGCGTCGAATCCCTCCTTGGCGGAGAGTTCCTTGACCTTTTCGACAACCGCCGCGCCGTGGAATCCGGCGTTTGATGCGATTTGCGCCAGCGGAGCCTCGCACGCCTTCTTCACAATGGCCACGCCGGCCTTCTCGTCGTTGGCCGCTTTGAGCTTTGCCAGCGCGGCAGAGGCGCGCACGAGCGCAACCCCGCCGCCAGGCACGATGCCTTCCTCGACCGCCGCGCGCGTGGCGTGCAGGGCGTCCTCTACGCGGGCCTGCTTTTCCTTCATCTCGGCCTCGGTCGCCGCGCCGACGTTGATCTTCGCCACCCCGCCGACCATCTTCGCCAGCCGCTCTTCCAGCTTCTCGCGGTCGTAGTCGCTCGTGGTGGTTTCGATCTGTTTCTTTATCTGTTCGATGCGGGCCTTGATCTCCTTGGGATCGCCGCCGCCCTCAATTATCGTCGTGCTGTCCTTCTCGATGACCACGCTCTTTGCGCGGCCCATGCTCTCCAGCTTCACGTCTTCAAGCTTCACGCCGAGATCTTCAAAGATGGGCTGGGCGCCGGTCAGCACCGCCATGTCGTGCAGCATCGCCTTGCGCCTGTCGCCGAAGCCGGGGGCCTTGACCGCCGCAACCTTCAGCGTTCCGCGAATCTTGTTCACAACCAGGAGCGCCAACGCCTCTCCCTCCACGTCCTCGGAAACGATTACGAGCGACGCGCTCTGCTGCGCCACCTGCTCAAGCAGCGGGACAAGGCTCTGCGCGCTGGAAATCTTTTTCTCATGCAGAAGGATATAGCAATCCTCCATGACGCAGCGCATGCCTTCGGCTTCCGTGACGAAATACGGGGAAAGGTAGCCCTTGTCGAACTGCATCCCCTCGACAAGCTCCACCTCGGTCTCCATCGTCTTGCCCTCGTCAACCGTAATGACGCCGTCCTTGCCGACCTTGTCCACCGCGTCGGCCAGAACGCTTCCAATTGTCGCGTCGCCGTTGGCGGCAACTGTTCCGACCTGGGCGATTTCCTCTTTTGAATTGACCGGGGCGCTCATCTTCGCCAGTTCTTCAACAACGCAATCAACCGCTTTCTCGATGCCGCGGCGCAACCCGATGGGGCCGATGCCGGCGACAACGTTGCGAAGCCCCTCAAGGAAGATGGCCTCGGCAAGAACCGTGGCTGTCGTGGTTCCGTCTCCGGCAACGTCGCTGGTCTTGCTGGCGACCGTGCGAACGAGTTGCGCGGCCACGTTCGCGCACTTGTCCTCAAGCTCGACTTCCTTGGCCACGGTGACTCCGTCCTTCGTGGCCAGAGGCGATCCGAAACTCTTCTGTATCAACACGTTGCGACCGCGCGGCCCCAGCGTGATTTTGACGGTTTTCGCCAGTTTCTCGACGCCTTCCCTGAGCGCGTCGTAGTGTTCTCTTTCAAAGAGGATCTTCTTCGCTGCCATTATTCTACCTCCTGCGGTGTCAGTTCCGAAAACGGCCCTGTTGCGGCCAAAAAAGGGAATCCACCTTTCCGATATGTAGCAAAGTCGGTACCAATCCGTGGATATTATCTTTAAAGCCGGACAGAAGTAGTCATATCACGCTATAACACAATATGATATGACATGTTGTGTTATTCTGCCAACTTAACCCCTGATCCGTTCAACTACCGCTTCTGCCAAAATGACATATGCCTGTTCCCGACTTCCGTCGCTGGTCTTGTCAATTTGGCAGCCATCCGTCCCCGGCTCATCCCCTTACGATACGATAACCCCGGCGTAACCTACAACGCGGTTATAATCTCCGCTTGCTGTGCCACTGTTGTCATAACAGACTAATTCAGAACTTGTTGCGCCAAGTCTGGCGCATGCCGTCAGCATGACGGACACCGGCAGAACGCCGCACATGGATATCCGGTTCCCCTCTACCACCTCCAGCAGGCCGTCCGGATCCATGGCCTTGACCTTCTCAATCGCCATCATGTCAAGGCGCTTGGCCTGCTCGGCTGAAATGTAATGCGACATGTCGCTGCTGGCGACGATCAGTGTTGGCTCTCCGCGTTCGGAAATGGCCTTCCCGATCACCTCCCCGACCTCGCGCAGCAGCTTTCCGGGCGCGCGGGATACTATCATGACATTGATCCTGACGTTCGGATTGCAGACCTGCAGGAACGGAACGATCACCTCTCCGGAATGCTCGTAGAGATGGGCGAACGTGTCGTCAACGATCCATTCTGACGCGCCCATCAATCGCCCGCGAAGGTCCTCGTCCACCGGGCAATCCCCCAGCGGGGTCGTCCATGCGTCTCCCGACCACAGTCCGAATGGCGGCTTCGCAGAGCGATGATTCGGATTCAGTATCAGCACGTTGTCTGGGACGGGGATGCGCCCGAGCGTCTGGCCGGCGGTTGCTCCGGAATAGACGTACCCCGCATGGGGACACATCGCACCCAGGGCGGGCCTTCGCTCAACGTCCTTTGGGATCATGCCCTCGATCTGCTGCCGCAGTCGGCGCGGATCGCTCGTGTAGAACTGTCCCGCCACGGCCGGTTGTCGCTTCTGCATCGCTTTGCCTCCCATCGCGCCGGGATTTAACCTCCGACGATTTCCTGGAATATCTCGATCACCTGTTTCATGTTCCGCTCGGGCGTCAGGCGCTCGACGCCCCGCCTTGCGGCTTCTCCCATCCTCAGCCGCAGACCGTCATCCGAGAGTTTCGCCAGCCGATCCGCCAATGCGGAGATTTCCGAGGCGTGCACGATGACGTATCCGCTGTCGCCGTCCGCAATCAGTTCGCTTGCGCCGTTCGCGCGGGTGGTGACCACCGGCATCCCGCACGCCATCGCCTCAAGGCAGACGTTGGCGCACGGATCATGATAGGTCGGGTGCGCCAGAACGTCGGCGGCGGCCAGACATTCCTCCGGCTTCTTCGTAGGACCGAGGAATTGTACGCTGTCCGCCAGTCCGAGACTCCGCGCCCGCGCGGCATGGAATCCCGCCCGCTTCTTGCCGACCGCCAGCAGCCGAACCTTTCTGGGAGCGATCTCCCCCCTGACCTTCGCCACCGCTTCAAGCAGCGGGAGCAGACCCTTCAGCCGGAAGTTCATGGCGAGAAGAAGGAGAACGTAATCGTCCTCGGCCAGACCCAGCGCGCGTCGCGCTTCTCCGCGCAACTCCATGCGTCTTGCCGGATTATAACGGGCAAGGTTGACGCCGTTGTAGACGACGCGGATGTTGTCCGGCGGCAGGTCGTAGTCCTTCAGCAGCGCCTCCTTCGTGCAGGCGGAGTTGACAATCACCCGCTTGAGCCGCGGGCAGGCATACAGCCGCCGCTCAATCTCCAGGTTCAGGCGCTCCTTGACGCTGAGCCGGCGTTTCGCCGCGGAGAGGAACGAGAGCGGGTAACCCTTCAGCGACTGGAGTTCGCGCTCCATGTATTGCCGCCAGACCCCGCCGCCCAGACGCACGACGTCAACAAAGAACGCCTTCTGATCGGCAAATATGACGTCGTAATCCGAATCCTTGAGCGCTTTTGCGCTGGCGGCGGCGAAGGAATAATCTCGCAGCAGCTTCGGGAACGCGGAGGCCGCAACCTTGTGGAACGCCGAGCATCGGAAGGCCGGATCGCGCTCCATCGCGAAGACGTCAACCTCATGCCCGGCGTCAAGCAGGCAACCGGCAAGGTAGGCGATGTAGGTCTGCGCCCCGCCCCTCGGCGAGAAGTATTTTACGTTAATTGCCACTCGCATGACTTCATGCTGCCATGCGCCGCCGGGCGTGTCAAGAAACCGACTGGGGATGCGCGAGCGTGCGGCGCCTCTTCGGCGTGAAAAGATGCTTCCCCGCCTCAGCCGGATTAACACCGGCCCCCTCCAGTACCTTCCGCGCGAACCCGAAGTCCGCCATCTCCTCCAGCTTGTGCGCGTCGGAGCCGATCGCCAGTTTTATGCCCCTCTCCAGCGCGCCGCGTATGAAATAATCGTCCGGATCGAGCGAGTGCCGGTTGATTTCCAGCGCGACGCCGTTAGCCGCCGCCGCGTCCAGAACGGGGACGATCGCCCGTTCCGTGACCGGCACGTAGGTGTGCTTGAGTATCCGCGTCGGGTGCGCCAGAACGTCAACGTCCTTCTCCAGCGCCTTACAGGTGACGCGGATGTATTCGTCGGTCAGCGCCTCGGCCCTCGGCTCCTTCGCCATTCTCTCCGGCAGGAGATGGACGGCAGCGACGACGATGTCCAGTTGCTCGAAAACGTCGTCATGGATGATAAGTTCGCCGTCGAAGTCAACGTCAACCTCCATGCCGACCCAGACATTCTCGGAGCGATAGGCGGAAGCGGTTCGGATGAACTGCGGCACGCGCCACTGCCCGGCGGAGCGCTGGCGGTCAAGGAAGCCGGGGATTATGAAAGCCGCGCGATAGCCTTCCGGGGGACCGCCTTCGGGGGCGTAAAGGTGGCGCGAGTGTTCTGTGATGCAGAGAAGCCTTATCCCGGCCTCCCGCGCCCGGCGCGCGACGCCCTCAAGCGTCACGCCCTCCGCGCACGGGGCGAATTCGGTGTGCGTGTGAATGTCGTGAGAAAGCAGGGGGTCAGCGGCAGGTTGGCTGGTCAATGGCGGACCTTTCATGTATCAGCAGGGAAATCGCTTTCCTGGAGAAATCAATGTTACGCTTCATCCAAACGGCAGCGGGACGTCCCGACTGGTAATCACCAGAGGCTGGGCTGAGTTGTATAAATACACAAACTGCCCATTATCAACAAGGCTATGCCGTAACTGAGAAGAAACGACGACATCTCTCCCAGTCTGCAGCGATATCGAAAAAAGAACGGCAGAAGCAGGAGCAATAAAAGAAGTCCAGGCGTGCACGATAGCATCATTCTTACAGTCTCGCCGTAGCGCCCTCTGATGCCGTAGACCACCCAGTATCCCAGTTCGAATTCATCGTGGAGAAACCTGATTCTGTCTGCGAGGTAATACAACGCGAATGACAAGTCTATCGCCAGCGGCGAGATCAGGGACGTAAGATAAACGCAGGCCCTCGCCCGCGCCGCGCGTATCCAGACGAACTGGCAGACAATCATGACAATCGCAAAAAGCCCGCCCTGACCGATCATTTGCGCAAGTATGCAGAAGGCTATCTCCCCGCCCCGAATTGAATGCTGCCTCGGCAGCCAGATGATGAGTAGCATTGCCGCAAGTCCCATCAGGAACCACGCCGCGGAGTAGGCCATCATGTGCCGGAAGTTGCCCCTCTCCTTGACTACCGGCCACGCATTTCCCGGATGAAAAAGGAGGACGAATGCGGTGACAAACACCTTTCGCAATCTTGGAATTGCGTCCTCCTCGATGGGAAGATAACGCACCTTTGAGAACTCCGGCGGGCGGTGTCCGCACTTCGGACACTCGATGACCGCCGCCGAATGCGTCACCCCGCATCCCGGGCATGTCCGGCTCAGATCACTTTCCGCTTCCGGAGCCATTGCCCCCTCCACGATCGAATCTCAGACGGTTGCTCGGAGGTAGAGGACCTTGAATCCCCTCAAACGATGAATAATGGATTACGCGGGGCGGTTGCGTCGGATAACGGCCTATGAACCTCGGCTTTGCGACCATCAGGCATACCGCCAACAGGATAAACAGCGGCACACCCGCGCCGACAATCAGCGAAAGCTTGCGGCTCAGGCCGCATCGCCAGCGATAGAATGGCGGTAGGATGACTGACAGCATGATCGCGCCTGCGACGCCCAGACCCATTACCTGATATATGGCGTGGAGATTTACATGTACGCTCCCGATCTCCATACCATAACTTACCTTCTCGACCAGAACAAAGACAGATGAAAAGATTACTGTGAGATCAATGCCAACCAATGTTCCCAGATAATCGGATCTCAGCTTCCCGGTGCGTCTTATCAGGAGAAACAGCGCTACAGTCATCACGCACGCCGGGACAGTCCCCAGCAACAGGTAAGCCTGATCCCTGAATAGTGAATGATTGCCGTAATAATAAAAGTCAAAAAGACGCTCCATGCCAAGGACTTTCAGGTAGAGCGGCGACATCAGAAAAGCCGCGCCGGAAATCAGAAGCATTGACATAGCCAGAAGGTACCCCGGCAGGCGCGGGCTTAACTTCCAGAGCAGAAACAGAACCAGCGCCAGCAATATCGAAAGGGAAAACATGACAAACGCCAGCGGTCCGCATACCACGTCCGGCAGCGAATTGGCGCTGAATGCTGAAAGCAAGGCTCCGGCCAGTACCATAAGTGCCGGTGAAATCGCGTATATGATTACTCTTGAAAGGGAAAAACGAACCCATAACAGCAGCGACATCATTGCCACGATAAGAGCGCCTGCGAATGACAATACTCCCCATGACAGCATTATCAACCCGAAAGTCTTCAATGCGCTGATGAGATTGATGTCCCTCAAACTGAAAAGGCCATATACGCCTGTGAAAGTAATCGCGCCTGTTAACAACCATGTCACCGCATACACAATCATATGCGGCAGGTTCCCCTTCTCCTTGATGATCGGCCACGTCTCTTTCGGAGAAAACAGGATAAGCCACGCCGACCGGAACGCCTTCCACGGCCTCGGAATGCGGTCTTCCTCGATTGGAAGATAGCGCACCTTGGAGAACTCCGGCGGGCGGTGTCCGCATTTCGGGCATTCGATGACCGCCGCCGAATGCGTCACCCCGCATCCCGGACAGGTCCGGCTCTGCTCAACTTCCGCCCCTTGCATCCCCGCCTCCTTCAACCTTGCCGGTTGTCACGAAACCATGAACGATCCGTATTTCGTCCTGATTGCTGCGCGGGGCGGCGACGCCCGCCGCGCGCGCCCTACACCTGCGGCTGAGCCAGCAGCAGGCATATCAGAATCACGGCGTAAAGCGGAATCCCCGCGCCGATGAGCCATGCGCCCCGCGCGCTCATCCTGCATCGCCAGCGCAGAAACGGGGGCAGCGTTACCGCCAGGAACAGCGCCGACGGCATCGTTACGCCCCAACCGACGAAGGCGGCGTCGAAATTCATCCTGATCCCGAGGACGGTTATCCGGTGCGGCGGATCGGCGCCCAGCGCCGTTGCTATCCGCACAATACTGACTGTCAATGCCACGACAGGCGGGAGAAAGGACACCACGTAGAACAACGCGCGGCTCAGGCTCATCGGAATCCAGAGCAGCAGGCAGCATCCCTCCAGAGCCACGTAGACGAGAACCTGTAGCATGGTCAGTGAGAACGTCATCCACGCAATTATCGCCAGAAGCTCATCTAACCTGGGCAGCGACCTGTCCCACGTCAACAGGGTCGCGATGATGCAAGCCACACCGATCCCCGTCCACACGCACCAGAAGCTGAGCATGTGGGGAAGGTTTCCGCGTTTCTTTACTGCGGGCCAGATTTCGCGCGGATGAAAGAGGAGCAGGAGGGCTGACTCGAAGACTTTCCAGGGACGGGGAATCCGCGTTTCCTCGATGGGGAAGCTTCGGCGGCCGATCATGCTCTCGTCGGCGCGTCCGCACTTGGGGCAGACGGGAGACTCGGACGGAAACACTACTCCGCAACCGGCGCAACGCTTCGCGTAACTGTCAAGGCCTGCCGCCCCGGACGCCTCAGCGGATGTCGCTTTCTCTTCGGTCATTGGCCCTCGGAAGCGACAGTAGATTGCGCGAAGCCCCGCCGTCCGGCTCCGGCGAAACGAGGGACGCGGGGGGCCGCGGCGACTCTGCCATGCCGTTGGCAAGTTCCATCAGACCGCTCGCCATGCAGGCCAGTGACAGGATGCTGAAAAGCAGGCTGAAGAGATATGTATCGCCGACATTTGTCTTCAGCTTCTCCCGCAATCCTGCTGTCTCTGGGGACTTGATGGAGGCCATGGAAACGGTCAGGTGCGCCATGCCCATGCACGTGACCAGCGCGGCGATGCCGCAGAGTAATGCGATCGCCGAGAACATTGCGCCCCGCTCATCAGGCTTGTAGATCGAAAGGACAAAGACGACAGCCCCGGCCAGCATGATCAGGCCGATCGCGGGAAGCAGGAAGGTGTGAAGATTGGGATCATCCGCCGGCGTTTCCGACGCCGCCGCGGGCAGCGGCACGCCCTGCGCCACGCCCTGAGCCTTGCCGCAGATGGGGCAGTACTTCGCGCTCGTCGGCAGCGGCAACCTGCATGATTCGCAGGAGAGAGTGACATGCGCCCCGTCCTCGAAGTCCTCCCCGAATCCGCCGTCGGCCTTCTCCGCAGCCGGCTTCGGCTTGGGTCTTGGTTCGGATTTCGGTTCGGGCCGGGCTTCGGGCTGAGGCATGGGTTCGGTCTTCGGAACGGGCGTTGGGACGGGTTGGGATTCGTCTTTCGGCGTCTCTTTCTTCTCCGGCTCTTTCGGTTCGGCGGCGACAGGTTTCTGGGCGTGTTCCTGCTTGGGCTTTTTTACTTCAGGCTTCGGCGTGGAATCCTGCTTTTTCGCCTCAAGAACCGTCTCCGGGTCGGGAACACCCGGACGGACGCCGGACGTGATGGCGTCCTCGGCGGTCGGGACTTTGTATTCGACGATTTCCATTCCGCCGGTGATTTTCGCGCCGCAGCCGGGGCACGCGCTGGCCTCGCCGTACCTGTCCGGCGTGCTGTCAAGCTTGCGCTTGCAGGTCGGGCAGAGGAAGCGCAGGATCATTTCTCCATGGCACTCAGGGCATATGCTTGGCTTGTAGTTCGGCGGCTTGGCGGGGTCCAGGAATATCCTGTTGTTGCAATTGCGGCACTTGAGCCTGGGCGTGTAGCTGCGGACATCGTCCCCCGGACGGCCGCGCGGAGACTGTGGCAGCTTGAGCGGGACGGTCTGGCCGCACTGGCATTTCCACTCGCTCATGCCTTCCCGGACTTCAATCTCCTCGAACTCTCCGCAGTGCGGACACTCGAACTGGATTTTCATCGGCGGGTCCCCCGTATGACCTTCGGATTTTCCGGACCACAATGCGCAATGATAAGTCAACCTGCCCTCCGGCGCAAGACCGGGCGCGACTGTCCGATCTCAATGCGCGCTGCGGCTTGACATTGCGCCTCCCCAAGCCCAGAATACGCGAGTCGGACACGGAACAGACATCGGCATTCCCGCGGGCGGCGGCGCCACGGGAAACGTGGAATCATATGCCGTTCACCGGCAGCAAAGGAGGCTTGAAATGGCCAGGACCACTCTCGGCGTCATCGTTGGCAACAGAGGCTTCTTTCCCGACCACCTTGTTGAGAAGGGACACGGAATAATCAGAAACATTCTCAAGAAGGCCGGGCTGGACTGCGTCATCCTCGGCCCGAAGGACACGCACTTCGGCGGCGTGGAGACACTTGAAGACGCCCGCAAATGCGCCGCGCTCTTTAAAAAGAACGCGGACAAGATTGACGGCGTCCTGGTCACGCTGCCAAACTTCGGCGACGAGCGCGCAGTGGCCAATACGCTGCGCTTCTCGGGACTTGACGTCCCGGTTCTGATTCACGCCTTCGCGGACGACCCCGCAAAGATGGATTTGAAGAACCGCCGCGATTCCTTCTGCGGCAAGCTGTCCGTCTGCAACAACCTTGTTCAGTATGGCATCCCCTTCACGCTCACGACGCTGCACACGGTTGACCCCGAGACGCCGGACTTCATGGAAGACCTGCTGGACTTTGCGGCAACGTGCCGCGTGGTCAAGGGATTGAAGAAGACGCGCGTAGGCGCAGTGGGCGCAAGGACCGGCCCGTTCAATACCGTGCGTTACAGCGAGAAGATTCTGGAATCACGCGGCATCACGGTCGAGACGTTGGACCTGTCCGAGGTATTCGGCCTGACCGAGAAAATCAAGAAGTCCGACGGGGACTACAAGAAGAAGATCGCCTCGATCAAGGGTTACGTCTCCTGCTCCGGCGTCCCGGAGTTCGCGCTTGACCGCATGGCGCGGTTCGGGCTGGTGCTTGACCGGTGGATGAAGGACAACGCGCTGGTCGGCTGCGCGATACAGTGCTGGACGTCGCTTGAGGAGAACTTCGGCATAGTGCCGTGCTCGGTGATGAGCATGATGTCCGAAGGGCTTGTCCCCGCCGCCTGCGAGGTGGACGTGCTTGGCCTGCTCTCGATGTATGCCGCCGTCCTGGCTTCCGGCAAGCCGAGCGCGCTGGTTGACTGGAACAACAACTACGGCGACGACCCGGACAAGGCGATGCTTTTCCACTGCTCAAACTTCCCCGCCAGCCTCTTTGAATCGCCGAAGATGAGCTATCAGGACATCATCGCCAAGAGCGTCGGCAAGGAGAAGAGCTGGGGCACGTGCATCGGCAACCTGAAGGCCACCCCGGCGACGTTCGTCCGTCTGACGACGGACGACTCCATGGGCGAGATCAGGGGATACCTGGCCGAGGGCGAAGTGACAAGCGATCCGCCGAACAGCTTCGGCGGCGTCGGCGTGGTCAGGGTGGATGGACTACAGGACCTGCTGGCCTACGCGTGCGAGAACGGCTTCGAACATCATTGCGCGCTCAACCCGACGCACTGCGCGGACCCGATCTACGAGGCGATGGACAAGTACCTTGACTGGGACGTGTACATGCACGAATAAGCCCGTATTGACAGCCTGTTGCGGTAGAACAAAGGGGGGCGCGAAACCGGATCAACATCCGGGATGGCGGAATAGAAACCCGCCATCCCGGATTGCCGCTGATGGTCAGGCGCAGGCGGGACGCAAAGACGGGCGGAGAGTATGCGCGCAAGGCAATGAAGGCCATCAACACAGCATAAGAAAACTGCGCCCCTGCCGCGCGGTTCCAGAGAATCGCCGCGCAGCCCATATTTTGCATGCTCCATACGGCCATTTCTTGATACATTCCACCTCATTACTCAGCGCTGAAAGCTTTTATTTTAACTTGACCGTTACGGCGGAACGGTTGTAAAGTAAGCTCAGTCAATAATGCCCGGATAGCGTAGAAGCCCGTCCCGTGCGCGGACTCATCGTCCGCGTTCCGGGAGAGGGCGCATTCGCAGGCGGTCTGAAGGTTATGGGATCGCCTGGGTGACATGTACTTTAAGTGGCGTAGGGAGCTTCGACAGCCTGTTGAAGAGAAGGTGAGCCAATGGCCAAACGGAAACTCGGCAAAACGGCGGAAACCGGCGCGCGCTTCCAGATTGAATCCCTTGAGGATCGCATTCTACTTGGAGTCGTCCTGGGCGAAGATCCACTGACGGGGGAAGTCCATACCTCAGTCGCCTGGAAGACTTATGGCGGAACCGTTGTCGGGGCATACCTTTACAACATGACCACCATGTCGGCTGATCCGACTGGCATCCCGCTCGGCACTGTCGTTGACATGGTAGACCGGACGCAGGGCAGCGATCCCGTTTTCTGGGATCTTGATTATGACACCTGCGTGTCATCCTTCGTGGATCAGCGCGTGACACGCGAGCTTTCCGACCAGTTGGAGAACTTCCAGGACGACGCATGGAACACCAACCCGGAAAGAGGCTACACCGCCGAAACGGGCATCTATAACGTCATCGTGCAGAGGACCATAGGCAGCGGTTACATAACGATCGAAATCTGGAATGAAGACTTCTCCAAGATGGAAGCCAACGGCGGGGCGAGCGTTCTGGATACATACATACAATTCGCCGACGTTGACGGCGGAATATGGGGCACGTCGTGGATGACTTACCAGGGGGACGCCAGACGGCAGAACCCTGTCGTCATTGAGGTTGAAGACATACAGGTGCGCGTTCAGCCAAATACCGTGCGCATCTACAATACTCTCGGCAACGACATGTCCGACATAGCTCTTATGATCCGGACATATCCCGAAGGGGAGGCGTATGACGAAAATCTGGGGGGTTACAGGTTCAACCCCTGGCGCGAAGCTGAAGGATGGTGGGGCGGTTCACCTGATCCGTGGATTTACGTTGATGACACCCCCGTCAGCGCGCCGAACGGTTCAGGCGGGGCGATGATCGGTCCGGTGGCCGGCGGAAACAACGAGGTCAAACACAACGGGAATTACTCCACGGCGGTGCTTGAGCAGGACGCGCTGGTCGTAGAGGCCGATTTCGGCATGGTGGCCGTCAGCGGCCCGATCATCGGACAGATTCACCTTGACGACGCAACCGTGGGCGGCATCATCTGCGGATACGCCCCCGGCCCGCTGCTTGGCGAGAACACCAGCAACCTGGACATGTTCTACGTCAACACGGAATACGGATACGTCGGCAATTTCCCGCTTACATTTCCGTTCAGGTCCGGGCATATCGAGATGGACGGGGCGCTGGGCAACGTGATCGCTTGGATGCCCGGAACCACCTCCGTGGGCGGGATGATAATGCTTGACGACACGCCGTCTTCGGTGGCGACAGATCCGACGGCGGTCGCGGAGTTCCCGCTCGGAATCTCCAAGGCGGAACTCAACCTCGACATGCTTTCCAGCGTACTGCCCGGCATAAGGGACATCCCGGATGACATCCTTTTCATTAATGAATACGGCAATTCCGGGAGAATCAGGATTTACACGGATGGATTTGGCGGGCTCAGTTACGGGTTTGAACCCAGCCCTTGGAACGGGGCGATGAGCGAGGACGTCTCCCAGTACATCTCAAGCCCCAACGGTCTTCCCGTCTACGTCTACGGCGGAATGGGCGACTACAACAGCGACGGCGACGTTGAAGACCCGGCGGACATATGGAACGTAAGCCTCCAGGAGGGAGAAAAGCTGACTCTGACCTTCCCGATAACATTCGGGTGGTCGGGCACGATGGAGATACTGGATCCCAACGGGGAAAGCCTCTATTACGCCTACCTGCCGCAGGTTCTTCCCAGCCAGCTTGTGACGGGCTATTCCGAGCCTGTCGAGATCAATGTTACGGCCGGCCACGCAGGCGTTCACCGGATCGTCCTGATGTGCACGACAACGGCCAGCCCGCCCATCTTCCAGACGATCCCGTACCTCTTCGAAGTAGAGCAGACCATGACCCGGACGGGGCTGGGGCAGTTGATGACCAGTTCCTCGGGGATGATCGCCGCGACCGATCCGCTGATGATCAACCTGAACAGCTCCGCTCATGAATACGGCCTTGATTACGAAATGATGGGCTTCATTCAGTCTGAGTTGCCTTACGCGCCGCTGCATCAATACGCCGTCGGATTCCTTTCGACCGGCACGTTCTACGGCATGGGCATTCGGGGATCGGACGTGATGGACGTGACGGCCGAGAACATGGTCAACGTCCTGGTCGAGTCGCATCAGGGAGGGGACATCTTCCGGGTTTCCGCCCTTGGCGGCGCGGGAGCCAGCGGATTCTCGCTTCCGGGCATTGATATTCCTGATATTCCTCAACTGGCCGGGCTGGGCGGCATTCTGTCCATACCTACCGTGCGCGACATCTCCCTGGTGGCCCCCTACGGCAACATACACGGATATTACGTCAACGGCGACGTCATGTCCTACACCGGCGGCGGCGGAACCAACAGGGTAATGGCGGGCAAGGACATAGGGGAAGTCCGCGTCGGCGGAAGCGCGCTGAACCTCCAGATCGAATGCGGATGGGGCAGCGGCCTGAGGGAGACGTGGGAGTCCGGACATCAGATTGACGTCGTTGACGTCAATGGCGTCTACGGACTGCCGACCTACGCGAGGGGATACATTGACGTTCACGGCGGAAGGATGCGCTTCATGGCGCTGCCGGGGGCCCTTGAGCATCGCACGATGGGGCCGGGGCACTACGTTGATGTGATTGATCCGATCATCATCATGCCGGGCAATCAGAACACCTTCACCGACCCGTCCGGCGGCAAGGTGACCTTTGCGGCGTCCGGGGCGTATTATTCCGAGACAGATGAATTTGATCCATACGCCGGGACGCTCACGTTCCACCAGGTCGTGCTGGTCACGCCTTTCCCGATCTTCAGCAACTACCAGCGTTCTGGCGGCGTGGCTATAGCGGCGGTGGACGTGTTCAACTCGAACTGCACGATAAGCTACTCAGGCGGCGCCAGCCGACTCGGCATCGGCAACATAATCAACCATGCCGAATCCTCCGGGGCGGAAACCGCCCGGGGCAGCATAATAGTCACGGCCCCGCAGAAGTCCGCGGATGTATTCCGTGTGATCTCCGAAGTCCCGATGAACAACCTCTATATACAGGGCGATCTTCTGTCCGGCCTGTTTGACAAGAGCACATTCGCTGACCCGGCGGTTAAGAGCATAGTTGTCGGCGGCAACATTGGAACGACCCGGACGAATTACCCGGTGCTGGGCATGATTGACCCCATGGCCGCGTCCTACATTGAGCCGCTCGGCATCTCGCACGGCGAGGCAGCCGACGCGTGGACCGGCGATGGGAGCCTGGGCTTCGGCGTTTTCGGCATCTACATTAACGGCTTGATGCTTCATGGCAACGTGCCGATAGTGACGGCAGGCTCGTCAATAAAGGACCTTGTGACAAGCGCCGGCGTCAGGATCGAGACCGTCATCACGAACTATGACGGCAAGCGCACGCAGGAATTCGAGGGCATCGAGGGCGTCATCGCCATTGACGGCGGGACGAATTTCATCTACATCGGGGACGGCATAGCCTTCTCCGGCTACGGGCATCATCCGATCTCCGGCCTGTTCTCTCAGAGCGCCGAGATACGCTTCGTGATGTCCAAGGAGAAGGATTGCGCGATTTACGGCCCTATCATCACGCCGGTGGGTGTTGAAGGCATCTACCTGACCAATGGCGGCTGGGTGGGAACCCGCGATCCTGAGACGCGCGACAATCCGCTTGAGATCAACCCGCCGCACATCGGCTCATCCCGAAGCCCGTTCATGTGGATAAGGCCCGAGGACAGGTATTCGGGAACCTTCGCCCAGATCGGCAAGTTCGGAACGGTAAGCATAGTTGGCGAAAACGCGGGCATTTTCGACAGCCTGTGGTGGAATACCGGCCTTTACCAGGTCGTTCTGGCCGGGACACACATGAGCCTGATCGAGGACGCCCGGTTCAGAATCTGGAACAAGCAGCCCTTCACGACGGTCCATCCCCTTGACGGGACGATCAATTCGATCCGGGTCTACACGCAGGACGGCAACCAGGCAGATTTCGGCATCAGGGATACGTTGATCTCGGCGGACAAGTTGATCAGGGAGGTAGCATCGGTCGGTCCCAACGGATGGATAGACGGCGAGGTTCCGACCGAATACAAGTATCTCCAGGGCCAATACTACTCAATGAGCATTGAAAGCCCGCTTGATATCTGGACGATCAGGGCTGACGCTTCGGTGGTCAACGCCCGATTCGGCGGTAACAACATGATCAACCAGATTCTGATCGGCGGGCATGTGACGGGTTCGAGCTTCGAGGCTGGATCGTCCACTTTGTGGTATGTGGGCGATTACATGGAAGACTCGGTCATGGCCGGCGCGGGGCAGATCGGCACGATCTACGTCAAGAACGAACTTCGCGACAGCCGCATCGAAATGCTCACGCCGGACAACAGCTCCATCAACGCGGTCATCGCGGATCAGTTCATCAACATTGACATTGAGTCCAACGGGCCGATCAAGAGCCTGATCACGACGGGCGGGAAGATGGAGGGGCAGATACTGATGGAGCCGCACCTCTTCCGCGAGGGCGATTCCTGGTATCCGCGCATCGGTTCGATCAACTGCGCCGGGGACTTTGAGCTGTGGGTGAACTCCACGGCGGACATCGGTTCCGTGAACGTGCGGGGAACTTATCGTGGCGCGATCCACACGGACGGGAAGATAAACACCTTTGTCGCAACGGCGTCCAGAGACACGCGCATCGTGCGCGAGGCGATCGGCTCCGACGGGTTCGACAACTTCAGCGACCAGGGTTACATCCCCCTGCCCGGCACGAACGCGGGGACTTATTACCTGACGACTGCCCTTGTGGATAATGTTGTCGAAGTCGTGATGTATTCCGATCCGGCGCTGACCACGGAGGTCGGACGGACAACGTCCCGATCCGGGCTTGAGACCGTTTCCATCCCGGGATGGGGCACGGTGGACCTGAGCTACCGCCAGAACACGCCGACAGGCAAGCCGGTCGAGGTGCAGATCAGGGAGCGCGCGATCATCACGGCCGGCAGCGGCGCGGGGCTGATCGCCGTGATTCAGGACATGGCCCAGACGGATATCGGCGTGGGCTTCCTGCTCGGGCCGAATCGGTGGTTCGACAACGGCGGGGGGGACGACGCCCTGCCGCTGCTGGACACCGAGACCCGCCTGAACATGGTCTACATCGGCGAGGACATGCAGGACAGCACGATACAGGCCGGCGTCTACAAGCGGCCCGGCGTGGCGTTTAACTCCCAGACGCTCCAGTTCTTCTCAAAGGCGGACGGATACACTCCGGGCCGAGACCTGGCCTTCGGCAAGGTTTCGATCGGCACGGTTCTGATTGGCGGGCGTCTGCGCAATGACGCGGGCTACCCGGTCAACACGTTCGGAATAGTGGCCGCAGACAAGCTGGGCAGCGTCTACGTGGGCGGGAAGTCAATACTGAGGACGAACGACTACGTGGACACGGCGTCCGGGTACTGGTTCGACTGGGCGCGCTGGGACCTGACGAGCTAGCGAAGACCGGCGGCAGACAGCCGTTTCGGCGGCATTTGCGCCGCGATTGCGCGGCAAGGGCGCAGCGTGTTGCGCCCTCACAGAGATTGCGGGAAGCACGGCTTCCCGATTTGAAGGCTGTAGCATGGCTACAGCACTCCAAGATTGAAGGGCGGGGCGGAACGACAGGGATTTTTCCGGCGGTTCGCGCGGGGCGGGCCGCTCAGGAGATTGTGCCATGAGGAAAGCGATGTTGGTCGCGGCGTTCTTTGCCCTGGCGACGGCGTTTGCGGCGCCGGGGGCGGAAGCGCCGAAAGGAACCGGCGTTTCGGACAAGGTTTGGGACGCAGTGAGCATGCCTGTGGAGAAGTCCACGCTGTCCTGCCAGATTGACGGGGTCGCCGAGGAGGTTTTCGTTGAGGAAGGCGACCGCGTGACCAAGGGGCATAAGCTGGTGCGGATGGACGATCGGGCGCTGATTCTTGCGGAAAAGCTGGCGGACCTCGCCGCAAGGGATGACAGTTCCATCCGCGGCATGGAAATCCAGTGCCAGATGTATGAGGCCGAGCGCAAGCGCTCCGAGGCGATGGGCGAGGCCGTTTCCCCAGCGGACCTGCTGAAGGCGCAGACCGAGGCCGGCCTTTCCAAGGTGCAGCTTGAGGCATCGAAACTGGAGCAGGAGCGCAAGAAGATCGAACATGATTTGCGCAAGGTACAGCTTACATACGCGCTCCTTACCAGTCCGTTTGACGGAGTGATCTCCCGCGTGCTTATCCGTCCGGGCGAGGCAGTGCGCGACATGCAGCCGGTGGTAGAGGTCGTCCGCGTTGATGAGATCAAGGTCATGGTCAACGTGACGGAGGATTTCTGCGGCGGCGTCTGCGAGGGGCGCGCGGCGCAGGTGCAATTCCCGTCCCTGGGGGAGAAGTGGTTCGAGGGCAGGGTGGACCGCGTGTTCCCGGTCGTGGAGCAGCGAAGCGGCACGTTCCAGGTGAAGATATTGGTCAACAACCCGATAGTTGACGAGGCGACGGGTTCCAGAGCTATCAAGCCGGGCCTGAGGGCCAAAGTCCGCTTCCCCGCAGCCGAGGCCAAGGACAGTCAGGCGCTCATCTCCAGGCAGAACGGCGAGGCTAAGAAGGCCAAGGACGGTTCCGAGCTATAATGGCTTCTCAGACCCGAGCGCAGGCTGTTCCCGCGCAAGGCGGCAGGCCGGTCCCCCTTCCGCGAGTGCGCCCCGACCTTGAAGTGCTTCCGCAGTACTTCCGGGGCAAGCTTAATTACGTCGTGAAAGACCCCGTCCGGCTCAACTACTTCCGCATCGGCCAGCTTGAGTATCTCGTTCTGAAGGCCCTTCAGGACGGCATCACCCGCGAGCAGCTTCACAACAAGGTCAAGGCGTACACCGGCATTGACCTGAACGACCGCATGCTTCAGGACGCGGTAAGGTCCCTGGCGGTCTGCAACTTTCTGGTTACGCGCGGGACGATGGATTCTGAGAGGTTCTATCAGACCCGCGCGTCGGTCTGGCGCGCCAGGCTGCTGCAATGGTTCTCAAACTACCTGTTCATACAACTGCCCCTCTGGAATCCGGACAGGATCATGAACCGGATAAGCCCATTGTTCGGATGGATGTGGGGATGGGGTTTCTTCGCGTTATGGCTGATTGCGCTGCTGAGCGCCGCCGTGATAGTGTTGACCAATTTCCCGACTCTCGTCAGCGGGGCGTTTTCACTGCTGAGCGGATGGAACCTGCTGGCGCTGAGCGTGGCCATATTCTCGACCAAGTTCTTTCACGAAATGGCCCACGGGCTGAGTTGCAAACACTTCGGGGGGGACGTCCATGAAATGGGCTTCGCCCTGCTCGTGTTCAATCCGTGCATGTACTGCGACACGACTGATGCCTGGCGCTTCTCCAGCAAATGGCAGCGCATGCTGGTCGGCGCGGCAGGGATGTACATCGAGATTTTCATGGCCAGCCTTGCCGCATTCGTCTGGATCGTGCTGGAGCCGGGCTTTACCAAGACGTTTTCATACGCCTGCATGGTCACGTGCAGCGTCAGCACCGTCCTTTTCAACGCCAACCCCCTTCTTCGCTACGACGGGTATTACATACTCTCCGACTTTCTGGAAATCCCGAACCTGCGCCAGCGCACGCAGAGCTATATTTCATATCTCTTCAACAAATACATACTTGGTTCGGACGCTCCGGATCCGGAGCTTGAGGTCAGGGACCGCGCGGTTTATCTTGCATACGCTGTGCCGGCGTTCCTTTACCGGTTTCTCATCCTGTTCAGCATTGGGATACTGCTCTTCAACGTTTTCGCGCCCATGGGGATCATGATGATGCTCAGCACGATATGGGGCATGTTCATCGCTCCCATCGGCAAGACGGCCAAGCGCATCCTGGAAGGACGGTCCGTCCGGGAGCAGAAGCGGTTCATGGCGGCGCTGATACTGGCCGGGCTTGGTCTTTTCGGGATATGGATGATCCCGATTGATTACACCGTGAAGGCCCCGTGCGCCGTGATCCCGCTCAGTTACACCTTTGTGCGAAGCCCCATTCCCGGGCAGGTCTCCAGGGTGCTGGTCCGGGAGGGGGATTACGTCCGCAAGGGGGACCTGCTGGCCGAGATAGTCAACCGCGACTGGCTCAAGCGCCTGGAGGGGCGGGAGGCGGAGCTTGAGGCGGTCCGCGTTCGCCGCAGGCAGGCGCTGGTCGAGGACGCCTCCGCGTACAAGGCGCTGACGCTTCAGGAGCAGGAAATCCTGGCCGAGATTGATCTGATCAACAAGGAGATTGAGAACGGGCGACTGATCGCCCCGCATAACGGATACGTCTGCAACGCCCGCGCCCGCGAGTCCGCTGTGCGCCAGGGCGGATTCACGGAGGTGATGCTCCTGGACAACCCGCTCGGCCCCGCGCCGGAGGATTTCGAGGGCATCCGCGTGAACGTCGGGGACGGGCTGATGTGCATTTCCCAGCGCAGCGACGGCAACCGCTACCAGATTCTCGTCCTTGAGGACGACATGCGGAAATTGCGACTGAATCTGGACGTGAGACTCAAGCTGGCCGCGTATCCCGACCGGGAATTCGAGGCGAAGGTGATTGACATCTCCCCCGCGGAGCAGGATCGCATCGAGAACATGGGGCTGACCGCCGCGGACGAGGGCACGGTTCCCGTCGAGCAGTCCGGGGACGAGCCTGCGCCTCTCGTTAAGGTCTACCTGATTGAGGCGGAGCCGGCGCAGCAGGACTCCGGCATGCGCTGGGGCATGACGGGCATAGCCCGGATCACGTATAATCGCGGCCCCGTCGGCAGTTTCTACCTCGGTAAAGCGCTACACAAAATCTACAAGAAGTGGTATCGTGTCGGCTGATTTTTACCCCTGAGACAGGCGGGAAACAAACCCAGAGGAAACCAGATGCATTCGGATCAAGCGGCGCAGCGACTGACGGACCTGGTCGGCCAGTGCAAGACGCAGGCCGACGTCCGGGCGTTCCTGCGCCAGTTCATAACCACGCTCCAGGAAATGTGCGACGCATGGGCCGTCACGCTCTGGACGCTCTCCGGCGAGAATCTGGTCCTTGCGGACGAGATCGAGCGCCAGAAGGGGATCACGGCCAAGCTCTGGGTTCCGAACACCGACCAGTCCTGGGCGATGAAGGAATGCTTCCAGAAGAACGCCCCGGTCGTCTTCCGCCCCGGGGAGCTGGATTTCGACAAGACGCAGGTTCTCGTATTCATCCGCATCACCGGGCTTGAAGGGCCGGTCGGGCTGGTGCGGCTGGTGCTGCCCGTCCATCCGGAGCCGACGCTGTCGTATCTTGTGAACCTTGCGCAGACAGTCTGCGGGTATTGCGGGATATTCGAGGCCGGGCGGGCATACTTCAAGCACCGCCAGGACCGGGAGGACATCAACCGGCTGATGAAGGTCCTCTCGGACGTTCACGCGCACGCCTTGTCCGGCCGCATGGGCGTTTTCACGGTCAACGCCGCGGCGGAAGCCATCGGCTGCGACCGCGTGACGCTGATGATCGAGAAGAAGCCGGGGAAGCTGCAGATCGAGGCCGCAAGCAACGTTGACCAGGCGGACAAGAAGAGCGCGTGGTCGCGGCTGCTGGGGGAACTCGGCCTGCCGGTCATGGCGCTGGGCAAGCCGGTCATCTTCTTCGAGGGCGACACGGATATTGCGTCCTTCGAGGAGTCAATCCAGGAAAAGCTCTCCGGTTACGCGCAGCTTTCCGGCGCGTCCAGCATCCTGATATTCCCCCTGAAGCGCGAGGATCGGAACCTGGGGATACTGGTCTTCGAGAGCTGGAAGAAGCGCGCGTTCGGTCCGCACGAGCAGGGGCTGGCAGCCGTTTTTGCCGTCCATGCCGCCGTCACGGTTGACAATTTTAACTTCCTCGGCCAGCTTCCATTCACGGACTTCTATCGCCAGATGCACGACCGCCGCCGCACGAAGGAGCGGCGGAAGTTCAAGGCGAAAACATCAAAATGGCTGGCCGTGGCCCTGTTCGCGGCGGTGGCGATCTTCGTCGCAGTCTTTTATCCCGTGGACGATGAGGTGAAGTGCGAGTGCTTCCTGGAACCGAGCCGCAACGCCGCAGTCGTAAGCGAGATTGACGGGCGCATCGCCGAGATCGGTTTCAAGCTGGGGCAGCGGGTGCTGAACGGCGAAATTCTGCTCAAGCTGGATACAAGACGGCTGGAGCTTGCCAAGGAGAAGTTGAAGTCCGAGATAGACAGCATACAGGTGGACATCCGCAGGCTTCAGGGCGAGGCTGCGCTGCTGCCCGCCGGCTCCCAGGACCAGGGCACGAGGGTCGCGAAGGCGATCGAGAACGAAGCCATGCTGGTCTCAAAACGCAAGGAGTTGGACATCGTCGAGACCGACCTGGCGGACTCCATCCTGCGCGCCCCTATAACCGGGACGGTCATCGAGCCGGACAGACCGGAGACGCTGGTCGGAATGGTCGTAAAGTCGGGCGAGCCGATCTGCCGCATCTCTACGCTTGATCCTTTGATCGTCAAGGTCGCGATCCCGCAGAAGGAGATATTGCGTGTAACGCGCGGGGCGCAGGTTCGCATGGCCCTGCCCACGCTCTTCGGAGAGCAGGAATTGGACGGGGAACTGGAAAGCATCCAGCTCCGCTCCAGCAATTACATGAACACAAGCGTATTCATCGCCAACGTGACTGTCCCCAATCCGGGAGAGATGCTGCGCAAGGGAATGACTGGCAAGGCACGAGTGAAGGTCGGAAAATCGAATTACGCGCAGATAGCGGCCGTGAAGATATGGCGCAAGGTCCGGTATTGGATGTATTGAGATCAGCCTTTCACCGCGCCTGAAGTCAGCCCGCTGATGAACCACTTCTGAAGCGTTATGTACAGCGCGATCATGGGCAGCGCCACAAGGCTCAGGCCGGCGAAGATCAGAGGATAGTCCCTGCTATGATGCCCGCTGAAATTGAGCATACCCATGGGGAGCGTATACAGCTTTTCGTCCATGATGAACAGTTGCACGAGGAGGAGTTCGTTCCATGCGTCCAGCGCGGTAAAGATTGTAACGGCTGCCAGGGCGGGCTTGGCCACCGGCAGGAGCACACGCCAGTAAAGGCCGAATGAGCCGCAGCCGTCAATGCGCGCGGCGTCCTCGATCTCGCTTGGAATGTTCAAAAAGTAGGCCCGAAGGACGTATATCGCCAGCGGCAGGCCCCATGAAACGTAGGGCAGTATCAGCGCCCCGCGCGTATAGAGCAATCCCGCTTCCCTCAGCAGCACGAACAGGGGAATCAGCACGCCCTGAAGCGGGACGACCAGCCCGATCAGGAACACGGGGAACAGAATGTCCCGCCCGGGGAACTTCAAGCGCGCGAATGCGAACGCGGCGAGGCTGGCGATGAAAAGAAGGGCGACGACCGTCGCGCTGGTGACGATCAGGCTGTTGAGCGCGTAGCGGTGCAGCCTGCCGATAACGAAGGCGTTCTCGAAATTCTCCAGGCTCCAGTTCGCCGGCAGCGACCACGGGGAGGCGAAGATTTCCGCGTTTGTCTTCATGGCCGAGAGGACCATCCACAGGAACGGGGCGACCATGCTCGCCGAGGCGAGTCCCAGGATGGCATAGGCGAATATCTGCGGTCCCCGGCGGCGCATATCAGTATTCGTCCCCCTGCCGTTTGCGTCCGAACCACGCGTAGGCGAGGCTCAGGGCGAGAACCAGAACGCTCATGATCGCCGCCATTGCGGAGCCGCGGCCAAGCTCGTGGTTCGTGAAAGCGATCTGAACAAGATGCGTGCTGACGACCTCCGTGGCGTGCAACGGCCCGCCGCCGGTCATCACCCAGAAAAGGTCGTATGACTTGAACGCGCCCGTGACGCAGAGCAGCGCGCTGACCCAGATTGTGTTGCGCAGCAGGGGAATCGAGACGTGGAGCATTCTGCCGAACTCCCCCGTGCCGTCAATGCGCGCCGCGTCGTAAAGGTCCTGCGGGATTCTCTGGAGGCCGGCCTGAAAGAGGATCATGTAGAAGCCGCAGTAGGTCCAACCGGAGATGGCGCAGATCGTCAGCAGGGCGGTCCGCTCGTCGCTCAACAAGCCGGGCAGCGCCCCCGTCTCCGGATGGAAGATGAAGCGCCACATCATGCCGATGACGGTGAGGGAGAGCATCATGGGCACGAAAAGCAGGACGCGGAAGAAATCGCGTCCGCGCGAGATCATGTCCAGCAGCAGCGCCAGCGCGAGGCCGACCGCCACTTCGACAACGAGGGTCGAGAGCATGTAGACGACATTGTGCTTGAATGCGGATACGAAGATGTCATCCTGAGTCAGGATACGGCGGTAGTTTTCCAAACCTACAAACTTCGGCGCGGCATCCCCGCTCCAGCCCATCCCGCTCCATTGAAAGAAACTCAGCGCCACGCCGCCGACTGCCGGGATGAGTATCACGAACCCGAACATGGAGAGCGCGGGGAGGATGAAGAGCAGGCGGCTCCAGTATCGTCTTACTTTTTCTCGCGCCACGGTTGCACGCGCTTCTCGCAGAGTTCAAGCGCCTCCCGCGCGGTCAACTTTCCGGAGGCCGTCGCGGCAATCGCATCATAAAAATGGTTTGCGACCTGGACGTTGTATCCGGTGTCCGGCGGGGAGATCGCCGATCCGGCGTTTGAGTAGATATCCATCACGCGCTTCAGTTGCGGCCCGGCGGCATCGGAGGTGTTGATCCCCTCGACGGCGCTGAAGTTGCCGGCCTGGCAGAGACGCTTCTGAACTTCAGCGCTACTGAGCCACCGGAGGAATTCGATTGCAAGATCGAGATTCTTCGTGCCGGCAGCGACCATGTGGCCCGTCGTCAACGCCATGATGCTGGTCTGTTCGCCCTTGCCGCCCGCGATGGGCGGCAGATTGAAGCAGTCGTATTCGAAGCCGGGCGGGGCATCCTTCTGCGCGTCGCTTATAAGCCACTCGCCCAGCGGATGGCAGGCGGACCTGCCCTGCAGGAATCCCTGCATCGCGTCTGCTGCGTTCACGCCCATGAACCCTTTGTTGAAAAGGTTCATTTCGTGGAACCTGGCGATCAATTCCATCGCCTTGACCATGTCTTCGTCCAGGAAGCTCGATCCCGGGGCAAGGCTCATTATTGCGGCGTACTTTTCCTCCCCGATCCACCGGCTGACGATCAACGCGCCCCAGTTGCCCAGCGGCCAAAGGTCCGTGTTGCCGATTCCGACGGGGGTGATTCCCGCCGCGCGCAGCTTCGCGAAGGAAGCCAGCATCTCGTCCCATGTTTTCGGCGGCTCGACGCCGGCCTGCTTGAAGTGTTTTGCGTTGAACCAGTAAAGCGTGCTCAGGGAGAGCGAGCTTGGGATCATGTAGTATTTGCCGCCGTAGATCGTCTGATGCCAGGACTTGGGCAGGAAATCATTCTTCCAGCCGTCCTTCTCGACTGCGGCCGTCAGGTCCGCCGCGAGACCCAGTCGCGCCTTCTCCTCGACGCGCCATCCGGCCCACTCGAAAAAGACGTCCGGCGGCTGTCCGCCCTGAAGCAACTGCGCAAGTCCGGTCTTCTGATAGATTTCGTCCTGCTGCGTCACCTGCTCGACGCGGACGGTCAGTTGCGGGGTGGAGCGTTGCTTTCCGAACTCCTCGCACGCCCAGTCCAGAACAGGCTTGGTGGCCCCGCCGGTCGTCGAATGCGCGAAGCGCAGCACGGTCTCAGGCTTCGCGGGCTGCCTCTTGCAGCCGATGAGGGCTGCGACGGCGCAGAGCATGACAATGGCGGCAGGCCGAACAGTTGTATGGAACCGTGATTTGAAATCCCATCCGGGGTTGGAAACATTTGTCATTCTGTATCTCCGCTCATGGGGCGTGGCTTGTATCTTCGCCAAGCTCAGCCAGGCAAACCCGCAAGGCTTCCCGCTGCTCACGCGGCAACGCCGGCCCCCACGGATCGCGCGTTGCGTCCCAGGAGATGACACCGGCGAAGGCGAGGCACCAGAGCATTCTCTGGATGTAACCTTCCATTGGCTTGACGAACGTCCGCATGGCCAGTTTGTCAACCTTTGCGGAAAGCCTTGCGAAGGCGGCGAAGTCGCCCTCGATCCACGAATTCAACAGTCGCGACTGCATCGCCACGCTGGCTGCGCCCATGCCGATCAGGGCGGCCCGCGCGCCAAGCATTATCGAGTATCCCAGGAAACGGTCCTCGCCAGTGACAAGCGTTTTGCCGGGGAAGCGCTCCGAGATGAGCGCCGCGACCTCCTGGTACGTGCAGACGCTGTCCAGCGTCGCCATCTTTATGCCTGCCACGGCGGGCATGGTGAAAAGACGGTCCAGAACATCCGGGGAATAACTGATCCCGCCGGCAGCCTCATAGAGGTAGAAACAGATCAGCGGCAGGTCCGCCCCGGCAAGCGCGTCGTGATATCCAACGATCATGTCATCCAGGCCGTCAAGCCCGCGCAGGGCCGTCGGAGGATGGGCGAGCAGAGCGTCCGCGCCGAAATCCCGCGCCTGCTTTGCCATGCGCAGGGCGTCACTCATGACGGCTTCAGGTTTGGGCGCGATTTCCGGTCTCGCGCCCGCGCCGGCGATGATCGCCGCGCCCCTTGGCATCCCCTCCCGCCATGAGCGCAGAACGTATTCGCGCTGACGGTCCGTCAGGCGAAGACCTCGTCCTGTATGAACCCAGACGGCGACGCCTCCGACCGGCTGTCCGGACATCCATTCGATGTAACGCTGCTGTGCCTCCCGGTCAATTTCTCCATCCGGTCCGAACGGAACCGGCACAGCGGGAAATAGCTTGCCGTCGAGATTCATGGCGCGCCGCCGCCTTTTTCATCAAGGCAACAGGATGTTGCAGGAAACGCTTTCGTGATAGCATAGCGATGTTGGCGGCGTCAGGCAATCAGAACCGGAAACCAGACATGAGGTTCAGAAGGTGATATCCCCCGAAGACTTACTGGCAGTCAGCCCGCGCGGCGTGGCCGACCTTGCTCTTTTCCACGGGCGCTGGCCCTTCCACAGGCTCAGCGCCGCGGGCGACGGTTGGATAGCCTACATCAACCGGTGGCGCATGGAGCGCCCGCTCATCACCCCGCTGGCCGGGGCATTCTACAAGGACCCGTCCGATGCCCTTGCCGAATCGGAGCGCGAGGTGAACGAATTCCTTGACGAGGGCCGGACGCTCTGGGTTCCCGCGATCAACCCGGCGATGGACGGCTGGGAGGGAGACTTTGAGTGCTTTCTTCGCCGCCCTGACATCGCGGGGTTCAGGCTTCTTCCGCCGTATCACGGTTACGCCGCCGATTGCGAGGCGTCCGTGGAGTGCATGAAGCGCATTCGTGACGCGGGCAAGGCGATCTTCCTGCAATGCAGGCTGGAGGACGAGCGCATCCAGCACGGCGTCTTCAACTGCGCCCCCGCGCCGGTCAAGTCCGTACGTTCCGCTCTGGCGCGGGTTGAGCGATGCCGCGCGGTGGTCTGCGGAATGCTCTTCAACGAGGCTGAGGAAACGCTGAAAGACCTGCCGACAGGGAACAGGATCATCTTCGAACTTTCCTTCTTCAAAGGTCCGTTCTACTGCTGCGAGGAATGGGTGGCCAGGCACGGCGCGGCCAACCTGGGCTACGGCTCGCTCTGGCCGCTGCTGACGCCGGAAGCGGCGATCTACAGGGTGATGCTCGGCAAGCTGGACGACGCTGTGAAAGAGGCGATTCTTTACGGCAATGCCGCGGAACTCTTGACGGAGATCGAGTGTGAAACCGATTGACGCACACACGCACATCTGGGGCGGGAGCGAGGATGCCAACGCGGCGCTGATGCTGGAGGGGGCCGATATGTTCGGGATCGAGCGGATCGTCATCTGCCCGATTCGCGGGGGCTACTACCCGGAACCGGACGACATCGCCCAGGGCAATACGGCCATGATAAGGATCGTGAGGGAACGTCCGGACGTCTTCATCGGCTGCCCGACGGTGGACCCGCGCAGGCCCGACGAGGCGAAGGCGGAGATTGACAGGGCGATGGAGGCGAAGGCGTGCAACATCGTCAAGGTCTGGGTGTCCTGCCGGGCGGATTCCCCTCAGATGGCCCAGACGGCGGAGCATTGCGTCGCAAGGGGACTTCCTCTCCTGATTCACTCGTTCTACAAACGCCCCGCCAACCTTCAGGACGAGAGCACGGCCGGGCATGTCGCCATCCTCGGCAGGCGTTTCCCTAGGTTGCGGATACTGATGGCGCATATGGCGATGGACTGGGAACTCGGCATCAAGGCCGTCCGGGAAGTGCCGAACATTTCGATGGATTTCAGCGGAAGCATCTGGCAGGCCGGGGCGGTGGAGAAGGCCGTCAGAGAGCTTGGTGTTGAGCGGATATTGTTCGGGACGGACGCGCCGGGCGTGCCCTTCCAGCCGAAGCTGGGGCAGTTGTGGGGGCTGGACGTCACCGAGTCGCAGCGGGAACTCATAGCCAGGGGCAACGCAATCAGGCTGCTCAATCTTTGAGAGAGGGCATAAAAAGGGGCAGCGGTCCGCGTGGGTTCAAAGCACCCTACGCCTGGCGCGTTCTCGCTTTGCGACGGTGCGTCGCGCCTACGCGACGTCGCGCCGCTTCGGACGCATCCTGTCGCCCTTTTCATACACGCTCTGAACGATTTGCTCCGTCTTTTTTTTTATATCCCGCGCAGTCCGTACATGGAAAGGCCCCGGCTGATATTGCCGGGGCCTCAGTAAAATCTCTCCCGCCGGGCGGGAAGTCCGCTTAAACCTCGGTCCGTTTGACCTCCTTGGCTCGCGGGCCTTTGCCGCTGTCCTCAATCTCGAACTCCACGGTTTCGCCCTCATTCAGCGTCTTGAAGCCTTCCCCAAGTATGCAGGAATGATGCACGAAAACGTCCGGGCCATTATCTTGCTCGATAAAGCCGAAGCCCTTCTGATCACTGAACCATTTCACTCTTCCTGTCGCCATCTTGAAACAACCCTTTCACAAAAACGCGGCGGGCGGGGGCGATAGAGGGCGAGCAACCACCCACAGCAGCTCGCTTGCGTCGCGCCCCTAGCGGGACGCGGCGACGAACCAGATTTCCCCTTTTCGATCCCAATCGCCGCAAAGAAAAAGGACTGGAATTCCATGTGAATTCTCAGCCCTGTCAAGCTCCGGTTTTCGCTCCCACGAATACCTCCCGACAAGGGCGGATTTTAGGCGTTGCAGAGACTGACTGTCAAGGGAAATCCCCTGATTGACGTATCCGGTCAGTGAAGGGAGCGTTTATATGCCAGCCACTTGTAAGGGCGGGTTTGAAACCCGCCCCGCTGCCACGCGCCCGTGACTGACGCCGTACTGATTGACGACGCAGAGGGGCATCGCATCCGGGGTGAAAATCCGTCATGCAATGCGGTCGGGCATCACAATATCCGCGTCTCTTCTCCCCGATCATCCACGCGGAAGAAGAGATCGGCCTCGTGCATGCCCGGCGCTTCGAGCCTGCGGCAGAATCGGAGTATCACGTCCTCCGGAACCAGACGCGAACGCGCTGCGTTGCGCTCAAGCGCGAGGCTTAAGGAAACATCAAAGAAACGCGCGGCAATGAGCGCCTTCAGGTGGCGGGCGATTCGGACGGGCATTTCACGAGCCTTGTCGTTGCAGTTCGTTGCGTCCAGAATAATGTCCCGCCCCTCCTTCAGCGCCGCGCGGATATGGCGCATCGCCTTGCGGAAGACGATCACGTTGCGCGTCTGATCCGCGGGATCTCCGGTCAGGGATTCGCGGATGTCGTCCGTGCAGACAACCTCCGCGTCCCCGGCATTGCGCGATGCCCATGTTGACTTGCCGCTGCCGGGAAGCCCGATGAGCAAGTGCAGCGTCGGCGTCTTCACCCGCTCCGCGACTTCCGATGCCAGCTTCTCGATGTCGGCCCCGCCCGGAGATTCACCCATAAGGCGGCGATGCAACAACGTGTTCGCTATCAGGCGTTTGATCTCAGCGGGAAGCTCACTAATGCGTGCGATCACCCCGCCAGGCAACGGCGTCAGCGGCGGGTTGTTGTAAAGTCCCATTCCGACGGCCCGCCACCGGAATCTCTCCGTTATCTCCTCGCCCTTCCGATTCGCGGCGCTCAGGGCCGACCTGTTGGCCTGATCCAGTTCGCATGTCCACATCAGGTTCGTCTTGTCCGCCAGCGCCAGAAATGCTGATTCCGCTGCGCCGACCAGACGCCCTGCGGCGTGGTGATGCGCCACAAGCTGGACGGCGGCCTCCCTGAGAGCGAACGGAAGGCCGAGGCGGCGTAGAGCCTCCCGCGCCGGGGCTGTGCCGTGGCGGGCATGGCCGGGCGCGTTCTCATGCCACGGCTCGGCGGGAACCACCGCGCGCCCCAGGTCGTGAACAAGCCCGGCAAGGTAGACCGCCTGCGGGGTGGGCAGGTAGGGCCATACCGTGTCCGCATCCCGTGGTCTTTCCGGCAGGAGCAGGAATTCCCTGAGCCGTTCCATAACGGCGAGAGTGTGACGCCATGCGTCTCCGTCGGGGTGATGAGAATGAAACAGCGCGCTGATCTCAGGATGCTCGCGGGAGATCAGCGGCTCCCAGTCGCCGGGCCGGACGGGTTCAAGGTTCAGAAGCGCGCGCGCGAAGACCCCGGTCTCGGGACTCATGCCGACTTCCTGTGACGCCGTCATCGGGACGATCCTCGAACGCGATGCGATTTCACTCGACCTGCTCAGGTTCAGAGCGATAGTGAATGGTTATGCTGAACGTCGTTCCTTTGCCGGGAACGCTCTGGAAGCCTATATCAGCCCCGTTTTCCTCACAGATATTCCGGCATATCGCAAGCCCCAGGCCGGTTCCCTGCGCCTTGGTCGTGAAATAGGGGGAGAAAACCTTGTCCCGGTCATCCTCGGCTATGCCCTGACCGGTGTCGGAAACGTCCACCACTACGTCTCCGTTGCTCCCCCGGACCTTGATGCCGAGCCTGCCGCCATCCGGCATGGACTGAACAGCGTTGATGCAGACGCTAACGAGGACCTGCTTCATCTGCTGCGGATCAACGAAGACGTCCGGCAGGTGATCCTCCATGTCCGTCTCCAGGTCCACACTGGCCTTGCGGGCGTATGGCGAGATGAAGAAGAGCGCGCTTTCAACGAGCTGAAGGGGGTTCACCCAGGATGGCCCGGGCGGCTGCGGGCGGGCGAATTCGACCATTTCGTTGACGACCTTTTCGACCTGGCCGGCGCCGGTGAGCATGTCCGCGACGTCATCCTGGAAGGGGCTGTCGGGCGGGAGTTCCTGCTTGAGCATCTGCGCGCCCAGGAACACGCCGACGAGAGGGTTACGGATTTCGTGCGCGATGGACGCGGTCATCTCGTTCAGGACGTCCAGGCGGTCGGTCAAGCGCGCCCGCTGCTCGATCTGGCGCTGGCGGGTCAGGTCCTCGATCTGGTAGACCAGACCGTCAATGTCCGGAACTTCCGCGACGCGAATCCGCAGGCTGAGCCGGGCCGCCCCGCTACTTTCGAGTATGCAGTCGGAGGTTCTCTCCGCGGAACCGGATTCCGGCGGAGCAACGGCATCGGCGGGCAGGACGTTGCGGATGTTCTCCGGAAGCGGGGCAGCGGCGCCGCCCCGCAGAAGGATTTCACGCGCCCGGTGGTTCATGGCCAGTATGCCGCCGGAACGGTCGGTCAGGACGACGGGGCTTGTGAAAGACTGGAAGATGGAGCGATAGCGCGAGAGGGCGAGGGAGCGCTCCTCCGCTTCCCTGGCTTTGGCGCGCTGGCGCAGCATCCTTGCCTGGGAGAAATAAACCTGGGCAAGCATCACGAACAGGACGAGCGCCTGCAGGACCAGCAGGCCGGCGAAGTAACGGCTGCTTTCGGCGGCGGTCGCGGCGAACATGGATTCCGGCGCGACTACAGCCAGAATCCATCGCTTCTCGCTGCCAGCCACTGTGAAATCCTTGAATGCGGCGAAGGTCATTACGGTTCCTTGCCTGCCCGGCACGCCGATTGCCAGGAATGGATAACCGCCGGTTCCCTCCGTCTCTCGTCTGGCCCGATTCAGGAAATTGAACGCTTCGGGATAGCGAATGCGGTCAAAGTTTTCGCTGAAGTGCCGCCCGACATATTCCGGAACAGAATGGGCGAGCGTGTACCCATCCTCATCCATCATGAAGTAGCGACCTGGGGAGGCCACCTGCTTGCTCATGCCCAGCAGTTGTCCGATGCGCGGGACTGCGATTTCCAGCGCGGCCCATCCCCCGTTGGAATATCCTTTCAGGAAGAGCAGGCGCGGCTCTCCATCAATAAAATACGGACGGGATACACGGCAGGACTCGCCGGGCTTGAGGGACTTTAATTCAATCTCAAGCTCGTCCGGCTCGTGAGTGGCAAGTTCCGAAGGCGGCAGGGACATGCGCCCGCCGGTTGACGGCGTCTCGATCCAGGCGCAACAGACGAGTTCCCTGCCCGCCTTGCTGCCCTCCATGCAGGCGCTCCACTTCTGAAGCATTGATTCCGAGCTTCCGGTCTCCGATATCCCCCCCAGAAAATCCAGCAGATGCCGAACCTCATCCATCTGCTCGGACATTGAGAAAGCGATCTGCCGCGCGGCGCTCAACTGAAGGGACTGGAAGCTTCGCACCTGCGCCCGGGCCAGGCGATCATATATGAGCCACGTTATCAGGCAGCCCGCGACGACGAGCGCCAACGCGCCGGCAAGCCCCCTGAGCAGGATGCGGAACGGCGCTCCCGGCTCAAGGAGCCAGACGCCTGACGTCATTCTGTCCGAAGACTTTACCGTCTGGCTGTTTTGTTTGAGAGCATCAACCGGCATATGCGGCAAGCCTCTGAATCCGTATTCTGGCGCATCACGAGCTTCAGCGCAAGGCGCTGGCGGCATAAGCTGTCACGCGAAAGCGGAGCGGCTTCTGCCGGGAAGGCAAGGCCGAAGATGTTGGAAAGCCGGCGTCAAATTCTCGCCGCCAAAACCGTTGCCGAAGGCATGCGCAAGTGATATCCTTCTTTGCGGCGCACAGCAATGGCGCGCGATAGCGCGCTCCGCAGCGGACGATTCGACAACTGTTATCTTTTCCGGAACGGAGAAAGTTTTGGCGATAACGAACAGTGAGGATAATAAGATGCCTATGAATTTCATGTGCGTGTGCGGGGCGCAGGTGGTCGCCCCGGACGGAAGCGAGGGCAAGAAGGCGAGATGTCCCGCCTGCAAGCGGGTTCTCACCATTGACAAGGAGAGGGACAGCAAGGGACGCGTCACGGCGACGCCGGAGAGGCAGCGAATCCTGATCGTTGAGGACGATGCGGACCTTGCCGCAATCGTGCGCGAACTGCTTGAAGTCGAGGGTTACGAAGTACTCGTCGCCTATGACGGCTCGACGGGGCTGGACATGGTCTACGAAAAAGCTCCGGACCTGGTGGTGCTTGACCTCATGCTCCCGCAGATCAACGGATTCGAGGTGTGCAGGAAGATCAAAGACCCGGCCAATGTTGCCAATAAGAACTGCTGGCGCACGCCCGTAATCATCCTGAGCGCCAGGAGCAAGGACAGGGACGTGCGCTACGGCAAGGCGGTCGGGGCGGACGCCTACCTTCAGAAGCCGTTCAAGACAACGGAGCTGTCCGAAACAATCGGCAAGCTGCTGGAAAAGAAGGCCGTGGAATAGCGCGGCGTTATCAGATTTTCATTACCCAACTGCTTCGTGGAGATTGAGCAAGTGGCTGAGAATATCGCTGAACAGATTCTCGAAGAGGCTCTGAAGCAATGCGGAAAGGCTGACGTTTTAATGGAAGACATCGAAAGCCTGCGCGTCGTCTTCGAGCACAACAACCTGAAATCAATTGAGACGAAGCAGATGACGGGGATCGGCCTGCGCGTGATAAAGGACGGCAGGATCGGATTCGCGGCGGCGACGGACCTGCGCAAGCCGGGCCGTCTGGTTGAAATGGCGCTTGAGGCAGCCCGTTTCGGACAGACGGCCGCATTCGATTTTCCTTCGCCCCCCCAAATCGGGACTCCTGTAAAGGTTTTCGACAAACGGGCGGCTGAATTCCAGTTGCAGACCGCCATTGAGCGCGGGCGCGAATGCGTCGAGACCGCCCTTGCCGCAGACGAACACTACGATTGCAGCGTGGAAATCTCCAAAAGCCTGGAGCGATGGCGGATCATCAATTCCGCCGGGTTGGATTATTCAGAAGAGGCCACAGGCTTCGACGCCGACGTGTCGGTTCTGCTCGTCCTGCCCGAAGGCGGCCTGCTCTGGATCGGCGAGGGCCGCGACGGCCACGCGCTCTGCGACGACATCCCCGCCTTTGCGCGGGAGGCCCTGCGCAAACACAAGCTCGGAGAAAAGAACGCGACTGTAACGACAGGAACATATCCCGTCCTCTTCCTACCGAAGGCGGTTGACGTTGTTCTGGAGGCCATTGAGGTCGGATGCAACGGCAAATTCATCCAGAAGGGGGTATCGCCGCTGGGCGACAAGCTCGGCGAGAGGATCGCCGACGCCGGATTGACGATATGGGACGATCCGACGATGGATTACGCGCCCGGGTGCGGAACGCTGGATTCCGAGGGGCTTGCCTGCGACAGGAAGCCGCTGGTCGAGCGCGGCGTTGTCAGGAACTTCATCTTCGATCTTCAGACGGCGGGACTTATGGGCGTCCGTCCAACCGGCAACGCGGGGCGCTCATTCGCGGACATGCCTGCCCCGCATTACAACAGCCTTGTCGTCGAACCGGGCAGACGGACAACGGCGGAAATCATTGCCGGAATGCGGCGCGGAATTGTCGTGGATCAGGTTCTCGGGGCGGGCCAGTCGAACGTCCTGTCCGGCGAATTTTCGGTCAACATTGACCTCGGCTTTCTTGTTGAAGACGGGCGAGTCGTCGGGCGGGTGAAGGATTGCATGGTGGCGGGCAACACGTTCAGCGTCCTGAATTCGCTCGTCGAGACCGGTTCCGATCGGGAATGGCACGGCGCGATGCTGACTCCGGCTCTGCTCTTCGACGGCTTGCAGGTAGCGGCGCGCTCCGATGAGGAATAGCATTTTCCGCGCGAGGGCCACAGCATGGTGATCTATCTCTCCGCGCCGGTCTTCTGCCAGCATGAGCGCCGGTGGAATCGTCGGATCGCCGAACTCATGCAGGAGCGAATCCAGGATTGCCGGGTCATCCTGCCGCAGGACTTCAAGGTTAAAGGACGCTACAATGACAGGAAGAACTTCCGGGAGATATTCGACCAGTGCATCGCCGGCATCCGGCAGGCAGACGTGATAATCGCCGTTCTGGACGGGGCGGACACGGACAGCGGAGTCGCGCTTGAAGTCGGCTTCGCTTACGGTCTTGGAAAACCGATCGTGGGGGTGAGGACGGATTACCGCCAGAATCAATTCCGCGGGCTGAATGTGATGCTGGCCGGGGCATGCACGGAGGTGTGCTGCGAGATGGCCTTCCAGGAAGATCCTGCTCCGCTTGTTTCCAGCCTGATCGAGCGGATGCCGAAGGCCGTCAGAAAAACCGATACTTGACGATGCAGAAAAGCGCCCGGAAGGCGTCCATCATCCCGATCTTTTTTCCTTCCTGATAAGTGCGCCCGCTATAGGATATCGGCGTTTCGTAGATTCTGGCCCTCATGCGCGACACCCGCGCCGTGAATTCAGGCTCAAAGCCGAAACGTTTCTCCTCCACGTCCAGTCCCTTCAGCACGTCCCTTGTGAATACTTTGTAACACGTTTCCATGTCCGTCAGGTTCAGGTTGGTGAGCATGTTCGACAGAAGCGTCAGGAAACGGTTGCCGACGTAGTGCCAGAACATCAGGACGCGGTGAGGCCCGCCCAGGAAGCGCGAGCCGAACACGACGTCAGCCCTGCCGTCGAGAATCGGCTCGAGCAGGCGGGCGTAATCCCTTGGGTCGTATTCAAGATCGGCGTCCTGGATGAGGATGATGTCGCCGGAGCACGCGTTGAAACCTGTCTTCAGCGCGGCCCCCTTGCCCTGATTGACGCCGTGCCGGAACTTGCGGACGTTCGGGGCGGATATTCCGGCGAGGATCGCCGCCGTGCCGTCGGTCGAGCAGTCGTCAACGATGACAAGCTCCTTCTCGATGCCCGGAATCTCGACGGCGAGGACGCGCTTGACGATTTCCTCGGCGGTTTGTTCTTCGTTGTAGACCGGTATGACGATTGAGAGCTTCATTTCGCTCGGGCGGCTCCAGCGAGCCGCTCCAATTCACAGAGAGTGAATCATCCGTCTGATCCTGCCGCTGCGGATGAACCCCATCGGGCCGATTGCGGCAAGGTTGAAACGCTCCGGGCGCAGAACATCAGCGACCAGGACGTTGACCTCATCCAGCGTCACTGCGAGTAGAAAGTCCCGTTCTTCCTCCGGCGGGACCAGCCTGCCGGGATTCAGCAGCAACTCCATCCTACCAAACCATTCCGCCAACTCATAGGGATTGTCAAGCAGGAAATCCGTGTGGTAACGGATAAGGGCGGCGCACTGCTCCATTTCCTTTTCCTGGAAGCCCTCGCCGGCAAGCTTCCTGAGGTCCGCCATTATGCCGCACAGCAATTCCTCCAGTCGCTTCGGATGCGTGCTTGTCTGAATATCAAGGCTGCCGACGTCGGAGTAAAGCGCCGGGGAGGCGGAGATATCGTATGTCAGGCCAAGCTCCTCGCGGAAACGCACGAACAGGCGCGAGTGCGGCCCGCCGCCAAGCATATCCGCGGCAAGCAGCAAGGCCCGGTGCTTCGGATCAGTAGACGCGCAGGCCCGATGGCAGACCATGAGATAGACGACCGGCCAGGATTCCGCCACAAGCACGACGCCAGGATTATTCTGAACCGTGACAAGCTCCGGTGTTTCCACCTCCGCCTTCCCATTCAGCCCGGAGAACTGCTCCCGCACCATCGCCTCGACTCTGACCGGATCAAACCCTCCGGCGACGCAGAGCACGGCGTTATCCGGACGGAAATAGCGCTCATGACGCTCCCTGAGAGCCTTCAGGTTGAAACCGGCCACATGGGGCTTGTCCCCCATGACGGTCGTATGAAGCGCAGCGGGGCGCCACATCATGTTATACGCAAGGTCGTGCAGAGAGTGGCTCTTTGCGCCCAACCCCCTGGAGCGGGCAAGCTCCTGCAGGATCACGCTGCGCTCTGATTCAACCTGCTCTTCAGTAAAAGAGCAATCAAAGACAAGTTTCCTGATGATCTCCACGCCCTCGCGCGGAAAGTCGCTGTGTGTGGTTATGGTGAAACTGGTGAACTCCTGAGTCGTCACGGCGTTGGCTGAGCCGCCCATCCCTGCCAGGGCTATGTTCAACTCGGAAGGCGTTGTATAAGGCTTTACGCCATGGAAGAGCATGTGTTCCAGGTAATGCGACAGCCCGAACGTGCCGTCTCTCTCATGCCTCCCCCCCACCTTCACGTCAAGCGTGAAGACGACGGAATGGAAAGCAGGATTGGGAACGAGGATGTAGCGCAGACCGTTGTCAAGGCGGCCCCTGATCCATCCCCTGCCGTTGATTCCATCGGCCATAATGATCTCCAGAAACATCGGGCAAAGGGCCGCATTGTAATTGCGCCCGCTCCGAACGGCAACCGCTAACGCGCCGTCCAGTGTGTTGTATGCGTTTAGCACATGATAATTCCTTGAGAAGCTTTCCTTCCCCTGTGCGAAGCGTGGGGGAAGGTGGCGCATCGCTTAGCGATGCGACGAAAGGGGGTATTGATCGGTCCCCATCCATCGCGCCGTCATGCCGGCACGCGGAAAGCGGTGTCGTGCCACCGCACTCCAAAATTTAAACACATACAATACGCGAGCGTTGATTCGCGCGCGCTTGCCAATGCGTCCCGCTGTCTTTAGAATCCGCGAACAAGGGACGAAGCCCCGTCCCGAATCAGAAACGGAGGGAAAAAGCTTTGACGCCGGCCTGGACATGGGGGGCACTTCCGGCAGCCTACCTGATCGGCTCAATCCCGTTCGGCTGGATTGCTGTCAAGCTGATCCGCGGGGTTGACCTGCGCCAACATGGCAGCGGGAATATCGGGGCCACCAACGCCGCCCGCGTTCTGGGCTGGAAGCTCTTCCCCGTCATCTTCGCCCTGGACTTCGGCAAGGGATTCGGTCCGACCTATGTCGCCGCCTCCCTTTCACATGACGCCGGTTCGGCCTTCGATCCCTCAATCCTCGCTGTGCTGACCGGGATGTGCGCCATGCTGGGGCACGTCTTTTCCATCTTCCTGCGTTTCAAGGGCGGCAAGGCGGTCGCCACGTCCTGCGGCGTCTTTGCCTGCCTGATACCGTTCCCGGTGGCGATTGCGTTCGCGGTCTGGATTGTGTTTGCAGCGGCATGGCGTTACGTTTCGCTGGCCAGCATGGCAGCGGCGATCGCGCTCGCGATTTCAGCTATACTCATTTTGGACGAGCCGATGGGAAGGCAGCTTCCGACCATGTCATTCGTCATGCTTGCGGTTGCGATGGTGATACTGCTGCACCGCTCAAACATCCGGCGTCTGTTGAAAGGGAGCGAGCCGAAAATCGGCGCGGGGCGAAAATGAAGTCCGCAATACTTGTTCAAAGGCCCTCCGGAGCGTCTTCCCGCTTCAGAATTTTGCAGCATCTGGATGCCCTGCGCGACGCCGGCATTGAGTCGGAAGTGTTGACCATTCCCGACGGAGCAACGGCCAGGCTCGGCGTCTTCCGCAGCTCCGCTGACGCGGACATTGTCTTTCTTCAGAAGAAGCTTTTCAGCGCGGTTGAGCTGGCGGTTCTGCGGCGATTCGCAAAGCGGCTGGTCTACGATTTCGACGACGCCGTCATGTTCCGCGACTCATGGCGCGGGGATTTCGTCTCCCGCAGTCGCGCCACCCGTTTCCGCAGAACCGTCCGGACGGCAGACCTCGTCATCGCCGGAAACGCCTACCTGGCCGCGCAGGCGCAGCCTGACGCGCGAATGCTCAGCGTTTTGCCGACAAGCGTGGACACGGATTACCTGACCCCCGCTCCGGAGCCTGCGCCGACGGGACGCCTTGTCCTGGGCTGGATCGGCAGCGGCAGCACAGTCGGCTACCTCGCGGCAATCGCCGCTCCGCTGAAGGATTTCCTCAAGGGGCATTGCGATGCGCGACTCGTCGCGATCTCGGACAAGTTCGATCCCCTGCCGGACGACCTTCCCGTTGAGCGCCGCCAGTGGAACGCCGAGCGCGAACTGGCCGATCTGCGCTGTTTCGATATCGGGCTTATGCCCCTGGCGGACGATCCGTGGACGCGGGGCAAGTGCGGATTCAAGCTGCTCCAGTATTTCGCTGTCGGAAAGCCGTGCGTCTGCTCCCCGGTAGGCGTGAACGCGGAGATTGTCAGCGACGGGACAAGCGGCTTCCATGCGGTCACGGACGCGCAATGGACCGCCGCGCTGGAGAAACTCGCCGCATCGCGTAATATGTGCGTTGAAATGGGCGCGCGGGGCAGGGCGACCGTGGTCGAACGCTATTCAAAGAAGGTCGTCGCGCGACAACTTGCGGAATTGCTGACTGAACTGGCGGCTCACTGATCGCCGGGGGTTCTGAGGATGCTGCAAATAATCCTGGCAATCGCCTTCATCGCCATTCTTGTATTTACGGTTCTGCCGCGAATAGAGAATCGCCTGCTCTTCGTCCCGTCGAAAGGCCCGCCCGAAGGTCTGATGCCAGAGAGCTGCGGGACATGCGTTCAGGACTGCCATATCCGGACATCCGATGGCGTGACGCTTCACGCCTGGCACGCAATCCATCCGGCAGCAGACGCTACCATTATCTTCTTCCACGGCAACGCCGGGAATATCAGCGACTGGGATGACGTGATCGCAATGATCCGGCGTGAAATCACGGCCAACGTTCTTGCGCCGGACTACAGGGGATACGGATCAAGCGAAGGCAGGCCGACCGAGCAGGGGCTGTACGCCGACGCCGAGGCGGTCTTCGATTTTCTGGTCAAGGAGAAAAGCATCCCGCCCGAAAAGATCATCGTCTTCGGCAGCTCGCTGGGTGGCGGGGCAGCCTGCGAGCTTGCGCTGCGGAGGAAATGCGCCGGGGTGATCCTTGAGGCGACATTCACCTCGATCCCCGATGTCACGGCCGCCAACTTCCCGATCCCGGGGATCAGACACATCGTCCGGAACCGCTTCGAGAACGTCGCAAAAGTTTCGCGAATCAGCGCGCCAATCCTTTTCATACACGGAACCGACGACGAGCTGATACCGCCGGGCATGGGCAGGCGGCTCTACGAGGCGGCATCCGGGCCGAAGGAATTTCTTCTCGTGGAGGACGGCCATCACGCCGATTGCTACATTGTCGGCGGAAAGCAATACTGGGACCGATGGCGGAGTTTTGTCCGCAAATGTCTGGATGCCGCGAGCCGGCAGAAGTGAAATGGCTTGAATCCCGGGCATCTCGCAAATACTCTCTTGCCGTCGCGGTTGCAGCTACGCTTCGAACATTGGCATCAACATAAGGGAGTCGGAAAGATGATACGCATCGGCATCAACGGGGCCTGCGGCAGGATGGGCCGGAGGATAGCGACGCTGGCGGCTGAGGCCGGCGACATTGAGATCGCCCCGGCGCTCGAAACCGCCGGGCATTCGGACATCGGGAAGGATTTCGGCCAGTTGATCGGAACGGCAGCGCGCGGCGTCCAGGTATCGAGCGAGTGGCCCGCCGGCGTCATCCCGGACGTTCTTATTGACTTTTCCAGTCCGGAGGCGACCGTAAAGCGCGCGGCAGAGGCCGCCGAGAAGGGCGTCGCGCTCGTCATCGGCACAACCGGCTTGACCTGTGAGCATGCGGCACAAGTGCGAGAAGCCTCAAAGAAGGTCCCTTGCATACTGGCCGCGAACATGAGCGTTGGCGTCAATGTCCTGCTGTGGATGGTGAGCGAACTGACGAAGACACTGGGCGAAGCCTACGACGTCGAGATTATCGAGATTCATCACAATCAGAAGAAAGACGCGCCAAGCGGCACGGCGAAGGCGCTGGCTGATTCCGTCTGCAAGGCCAGGAACTGGACAATCGAAGAGAATGCCATCTACGGACGCCAGGGCATCATCGGGCCGCGTCCGCGCGACGAAATGGCGATCCATGCCGTGCGCGCGGGGGACGTCGTCGGCGATCACACGGTATTCTTCAGCACTGGGGGGGAGAGGATCGAGGTGACGCACCGGGCGCACAACCGGGACACGTTCGCGTCCGGCGCGCTTCGCGCCGCGCGATATCTGACCGGCAAACCCGCAGGCATGTATTCAATGGCAGACGTGCTGGGAATTGCCAGACCGGCAGGATGATCAGCAGGGAAAAAGTTCACGCCTTCCCGGTCGGACTGCTATAATTCGGCGATTCATAAGGGGCCGTTGGAGAGGCGGCCTCTCTTCATTCCCGCCGGTCGCCGGCTGACATTACGCTGATACAAAGTGCCCAGCAAACCGCTCTGGAAAAAACTGCTAGCTCCGTACCTTGTGGTCATGACCGCGCTGGTCGCCGGCGTGATGCTGATCGCGTCCCGCGCGTTCGTCCTTCACAATCGTATGGACATTCCGAGCGAGGACGAAACGCAGGAGCGCATGGAGGCGAGAATCGCCCGCGCCATCGCGCACCGCAACGCGGAACTTGGCGACTGGCGTTACATCGTCATCCATCACAGCGCAACGCCGACTGGCAACGCCGCAAAATTCGACGCCTACCACCGCGACAAGAAAAAGTGGTCCGGCGGACTGGCCTATCACTTCGTCATCGGCAACGGGACGGATTCCGGCGACGGCCAGATCGAACCGGGACCGCGCTGGGAGGCGCAGGGCGCGGGGGCGCACTGCGGCAATAATTATTATAACAGCCACGGCATCGGCATTTGCATCGTGGGGAACGTTGAGGAAACGCGGCCTACGGCACAGCAGATTCGCTCTGTGACGGAGATATGCCGCCAGTTGTGCATCGCCTGCAAGATTCCGCCGGAGAGCGTGATCGGCCACTGCGAAGTTCCTGACGCGCACACAAAATGCCCCGGGAAGAACCTTAATATGGAATCATTCCGGACAGAGCTGGCGCGCGCGCTGGCGAACGGAAACGGACGCGAAAGCGCGTCGAAATAAGCTCCGACTCTCGCTCCGGATTCAATCCTTCTTGCGTTCCAGGTTGTCTCGAACGATCAGCGCGCCCTTGACCTTGTCGCCCTGGATAATCATTTTCTCGCGGAAAAAGTTCTCTGAGATTATGACGCCGTCCGCGCCAGGTTCGATCAGGAAGTGAAGCCGGTCACGCGTGAAGCGGCAGCCGGTGACATGCGCGTCGCCGCCCAGAATATGGAAGGCCGGCGATTTGCCGTCCTTCCCGCCCCAATCGCAGACATTGCACTGGCGGAAGCTCACATGGCCCTTTCCGCGAAGTTCCGCGATTTTCTTCGCCGGCCCCCAGAAGGCGCAGTTGGCCAATTGGAGCGCGCCATCGAACTTGTCCCCCGTGACAATCGCCACTGCGTCAGGGTGATTCATGGCGACAAACTCCCCGTTCGTGATCAGCACGCCGTAGGGGGCGACGCCGTCCGCCTGCACGCAAACCGGTCCGCCGTCGGAGGCTATGCCGAGAAAGTTGCCGTTGCATTCGCCCTCCGGCGTCCTGACAAAGTGATATCCGATCTTCGCCCCGTAACAGAATGTATTAAAGACGAATTCCCAGTCCGACCTGCCGAAGGTGAAGGCGACAAGGTTTTCCCGGACGTACTGGAGATATTTTTCCCACTGGTCCCCGCGCGGGGCGTTTGCCGCGCCGGACCTGGCCCAGTAATGCGGGTTGAAGTGCACGTTCTCGATGCGGCCTATGTCCGTGCAGTTGTTGACGTAGACGCCCATCTTCAGGCACGAGCCGAAGACGTTGCGGATCGTGTGCAACTCGCCGTGGTGCGTCCCGAAGTCAATTCCCTTGTAGGAATTCGTCAGTGTCACGTCCTGAATCGTCACGTGCATCATTCGCCCGCGGATGGTCCAGGGGTATGCCTTGACAGCGTCAATGTTCTGGCCGGGATAATGGATCGTCACGCCGGAGAGGGACGACGACTGCTCCATCATGATGAACGGTTCACCGTCCTCCTTGCCCTCCCCCTCCGTGGCCAGCAGCGTGGTATTGGCGGCGACCATCGCGTGATGCGGCGCGGTCCAGCGGCCCTTGAGCGCCACGCCTGACGGGATGGCGATGTGCCCCTTCAGGAGCAGGTTCCCCGCCGGGAGATTCACAACGCCGCCCTTCGCCGCGGCGGCGTTCAGCGCCTTCTGTATAGCGGCGGTGTCGTCGCTTTTTCCGTCGCAGATCGCCCCGAAGTCCCTGACGTCGAACGCCGGTCCGGACGGGGCCTGCGCGGCTTCCTGAGCAACGGCATTTATGACGGGCATCGCCGCCCACATTGCCAGACATCCAGCGAGACATGTCGCTCTCATCGGTTCCTCCTTGTGTCGTATCCGTGGAATACGCCTGACACAGATTATCCGGCGCGGGACGATTCGGCAATCCTCTCAATCCTTATGTTTCCGTATCGGCGACATTGAACTAACGCGTCGGATTTGGGACATTGCGCATGAGCACAGGACTTTTATTAGAACTTCCAGCTCGAACTCCTCAAGGCGGCCAGGCACAGCAGGCTTCCGCCTTTCAGAATCCCGGCCGCCAGGCAGACGCCTCCGACGCCCCAGACCGGCATCGCCGCCGCCGCGCAGAAAGCGCCCAGAAGCGCGCCGAGATTATCCGCGGCATTAAGTCGTCCGGCAATCTTCTTCGCTTCCATTGGCCCGGTTCCATAGAGAGCTGCGCAAAGCACATAGTCAAATCCTGTAAGCGCGCCCAGGACCGACATCGCGGTTGCAACCGCCCATTCAGAGCCCATCCCGGCGCTTGGGAGCAGCGCCAGACCAGCCGGCGCAGCCGTCATCGCAATCTCTGCCACGACCAGAAGCCCGAACCGTCTTCCGCGCCTCGTCAGCGCGGCTCCGGACAGACCGGCAACAGTAAGCCCGAGCATGAACAAGGCAGTCAGAAGGCCGACCTTTTCAAAAACGAATCCAAACCTACTCTGATACATAAACAGCAGAAGCGTCTGCGAAGCCATTGCCGCGAATCCCCCGCTGCCGATCGCCCAGAACGCACAGACTGAGCGCATGGCCTCCCGCCTTCTTTTGAGTCTGAGCCATGCTAAAACAACCAGGATCAACCCGACTGGCAGGAAAAGCATCCGTGGATTTGCCGCCTCCACGACCCGCGGGAAGACGCCTCTGACTGCGCGCTGTCGCGCGCTGATGCGCGACATAATCCGATCCGTCAAGCTGCTCGACCGCGCCCACAGCAATTTCTGATAAAGATGGCACGCGCGGGGAACGGAATCCGAATTGATCGGGCGAAGTCCGGCCGCCTCCGCCTTTTCCTCGAATGCGGCCACGCGCTCAACCGGAAAATGCCAACCGACCAGGTTGCCCTGTATGCCGTCGCCGCCCAGACCCGCAAATCTAGTCGCCAACACCCCGGCATCCGTCGCAAGGCTGGCCGCCGAGTCTGATGCGAACAGATAAAACCCCATATCCAAGCTCGCAATAACTTTCTTGAAGGCAGACTTCAGAGTGCTCCTCATGCAGAGCGCGTAACGCCAGCCATCGCCTTCCCAGTACTCCCCGACTTCGGCGTTACGACAGACAACAACGCCACAGGGATTCAGAACATATTTCAGGTTGATGTAGAATTCCCGCGTGTAGACCCGGTTGGAAAGAAGATTCGCGGGCATGCCGAAGTCAACAACGATCAGGTCATACGGTTCGCTTTCCGAAACCTTCGAATGCGGGCCTTGAGCGGAGCTTGAGTAAAGAAAAGGTTCAACCGCCTGCTCCCCCTTTACGCGCAACCTGACGAATTGCCGCGCGTCGCAGCGATAAAGATGGAGGCGATTGTCCGCCAAGGCATTAAGCGCATCCTCCGGCAGATGAGGTTTGACAAGCTTGATTGCCGCATCGTCAATCTCAACAGCGTCAAGCCTCTCGATGTTCAGGCGCAACATCTCGACTGCCAGGCCCGTTATGGCGTCGCCAAGAACCAGAACCCGTCTGGGGTGAGGATGCGCAGACAGAAAGAGAGCCGCGCGCTCCCGGTTGCCGGCTTCATCGGGAAACACTGACGCGACAAGACCGTTGGAATAAAGCGTGAAAGCCCCCTCGCGTCCGGCCAGCGCCAGGCCCTGGTGGCGGCTCTGGGCCATTCCCACAATCTCCAGCGGAGTAAGCGCGCGCCATCGGGCCGCGACACTGTGCGATTCGAGCCGGGGGGCGAATACCGATACCGCCAGAAGCAATCCGGCGGCAACGGGAGCCGGCCATCGCGCAACCGCAGCCCCCGGCCACGCGAACAGCCCGATGCCCGCAAGCATCGCGCCTGAGCATCCCGCCACTATGAGGTCCGGGCAGTTTCCGACAAGGAGCAAAGTCCACACAACTCCGCCGGCAAAGCTGCCTATGCCCTCTGCGGCGTATAACAAAGAAACCAAGCGCGCCGGCTTGTTCATGCCTGATGAGTCCGACTCTCGCGCGTTTTTAGCCCCTGAGCCATGGGCCATTTCCATTGCCCTCGCCGCGGCAGGGAAAATCGCCCCAATCAGATATCCGGTCGGAAAGACACTAAGCAGAGAATAGGCCAGAGCATAATCGAATCCGGGAAACTCGCCCTGCGGAGGGCCGATCATCCCTCTCGCATATCGAGTGGCGATCAAGCTCAGAAACGGCGCTAATCCAAGCAGGCACACCGTAACACAGAGTCGGCGCAGCGCAGCATCAGCCCGCTCAGCCCCATCGCCTCTCTCTCCCTGAAAAGCCCCGACGCATACGCCAAACAGCCATACACCCAGCGCCATCCCGATCGTCCACTCAACACCGGCAAGGGAAACCAGCAACTCCCGTAGAAGGATTGCCTGTGCGATACACGCGTGCGCGCCGACGGCGGCAAGGATTATCAGGCCGATTCGCCGGCGTCTGTCCGAGTGAGATGTCGGCATGATCATTCAAAAAAAAGAAAGCCCGCCTCTCGGGGGCGGGCTTTCGGTTTTCAACTTTTTAGGGCAGAACTCCGATACTTATCGCATCGGACCGCCTTCGAGCATCATGCGCATCCGGTCAACCGGCGTTTCTTCATCGCGCCTGTTGACAAAGTCCGGCAGACTCTTGTCATAGCGGTAAGTGCGCGCCACCTTCAGCCTCAAGCCGCCCCCGCCGCCGACGTCGTAATCGTAGCACATGACGGACTGCTCCCGGCTGTCAATCAGGAACAGAACGATCGTATTGCGAACTGAGGAACCTACCGCAACCGCGATCACGTTCTGGGCCGCGCCTTCCGACTGGGCCTCGGCCTTGCGAAGAGATTGCGCTATCAGCAGGCCGCACACCAAGACTGCCGACGCCGCCATGACCATGTTGCGCGCGGAATTGCTCATTGCTTCCTCCAGAAAACGGCAATCCGGTCAATTAAGGAATCTCTGCTTCCTTTTCTGACTGTATGAGGATTTCCGGGCGGACCAGGATAATCAGGTTGTTCCGGGTTTTCGTTGTGTTGTTGCCGGAGAACAGCAACTTGACGATTGGTATCTTGGACAGGAAGGGAACACCCTGCTGCGTTGTGCGCTCCTTGCGGATGCTCAAGCCGCCCAACAGCAGAAGGCCCTGATCCGGAACGCAAACCGTCGTGTTGACGCTCTGCTCGAACGTCGAGGGCATCTGCAGCACGGTGTTCGTCGCAAGGCTGCCGCCGTCAAGTCCGGTCGTGGAGGACTGCGCCGCGAAACGGAACTCCTGTATGGTGACGCTTGTGATTGACGGGGCCAGCTCCAGATAGACGTAACGGCGATCAGCGCTGATGATCGGACGAACGTCGAAGGTCACGCCGTCATGCACGGTCGAGACCTGGGGCGTCGCAATGCCGCTTGTGGCCGTGTATGATCCGACGTAAGTGATGTCCGTTCCGACCGTCACGCTGCCCAACTGGCCGTTGGTGAGCGTTACTCTCGGGCAGCTTACCGATTCGGATTCTGAAACCGACTGGGCGGCTTTAATTATGCCGCTCATATGGAAGCTGTCAAAGATCGAGAATCGCATGCTCATGCCGGGGCCGCCCGTGGTCGTTCCGGTGTTGATGAAGTCGCCTTCATTCAGGAACGGGCCGGAATAGACGTATCCCGGAGGAGGCGTCGGCGTCGCCGCAGTAGGCGGTTGAACCGGATTGGTTATCGGCGCCGAGTTGCTCGGGTCGGTGAACATGTAATGATGCCGTCTGTGCGGGACGAAATTGTTGATCTGAATTCCGAATTCCTGCAGCGCGTCGTCCTTCACTTCCAGGAACCTTGCGTCAACCGACACCTGCATATTGCGATGTTTGCGAAGCGTTGTCAGCAGGTCTTCGATCTGGGAATGAATATCCGGTGTTTGCAGGATGATCATGTCGCCCGGCATGCCGCCGCGCATCAGAATGGCGCCGCGTCCGGCTTCCATTCCCTCTTCAGCGAAAGCCTCAACGTCAATGACATCGCGAAGGCTTGTGCTTGATCCGCCGCCGCCGCCGTAACCGCCGCCGCCACCGCCGCCGTAACCGCCGCCACCGCCGCCGCCGTAGCCGCCGCCGCCCATGGACCCTGAAGAATCAACGCGGCGAACAAGGTCGGGATTCCATGTTTCGGGATGTACGACCAATGTGATGAGCGTGGCAAGGTCCCATGCGCGGGATTCCAAGCCACCGCCACGCCCGCCGCCATAGCCGCCGCCACCGTAGCCGCCACCGCCGCCGCCGTAGCCGCCGCCACCACCGCCGCGGCCAGCGCCGCGTCCGCCGCGGAAACCGCCGCCACCACCGCCGCTTTCTTCCTTCGGGCGGGCGATGTTGACCGTGAGATTGCGGCCGTCCAACGGCGCGCCGTTCATGGCTTCAATCGC
>ENA-UOWG01000352-UOWG01000352.1-activated-sludge-metagenome-genome-assembly--contig:-NODE-352-length-64157-cov-11.101416_pt1 | contig 64157 bp, 34 predicted proteins | sample MGYA00238147_ERZ761563 | MGnify/ENA primary metagenome ERZ761563 (study PRJEB28884, sample SAMN05720216) | anaerobic digester metagenome | isolation source: active sludge of municipal...
TCCATCGTCTGCTGGACCTCGGTTGCGCCAGCTTCGCGACCGACTATCCCGACGCAGCGATGCGCGCGATCCGCGAATACTACGGACGCAAGTGAGGCGATCGCCAGCAGGCCAAGCGCTCCTCTTCCACACTCATGTCAGCCCCGTCTCCCTCGCCTGGACGCCGCCCTTCGCGCTGGCTGGCGATGTTGAGGGTCTTTGCGCCGGCGCCGGCCGTCGAGGTCATCGAGCGGGAGCCGGCCGCGGTGAAAGCGCTGTATCGTTACTGGCAGCGCCGGATTTTGTTTTCCACGATCGTCGGCTACGCAATGTTCTATTTCGTGCGCAAGAATCTCAGCCTCGCGATGCCGGGATTGGGCCAGGACCTGGGCATCGGCAAGGCGGATCTGGGACTCTTTCTCACGTTGCACGGATTGCTCTACGGCGTCTCCAAGTTTGCCAACGGCGTGCTGGGCGACCACGCCAACGCGCGCACCTTCATGGCCGCCGGCCTGCTTCTCTCGGCGCTGGTCAACGTCTGCTTCGGGCTCAGCTCGGCCGTCCTCACGCTGGGCCTGTGGTGGATGCTCAACGGGTGGGTGCAAGGCATGGGCTTTCCTCCCTGCGCCCGCCTCATGACCCATTGGTTCCCCCCCCAGAAGCTGGCCACGAACTTCTGCATCTGGAACACCTCCCATTCGATCGGTGCCGGTCTGGTCGTAGTGCTTTGCGGGTATTTGGCGGAATACCACTGGCGGCTCTGTTTCTTGGGGCCCGCTGGCCTGGCGATTCTCGGATCGGTCTTTCTGCTTGTCTCCTTGCGCGACACGCCGCCGTCGCTGGGGCTGCCGGAAGTCGAAGGGACGGAGCAGGGAGCCAACGCCGGCGGGTTCTCGTCCGCCCTGCTCCAGCAAGTGTTCGGCAATCCGTACATCTGGCTGCTGGCGCTGGGCAGCTTCTGCGTCTACAGCCTCCGCTACGCCGTTCTCGACTGGGGGCCCACGTGCTTGACCGAGATGAAGCAGATCCGGCTGAGCCATTCGGGCTGGATGGTGGCAGGCTTCGAATTGGCGGGTGTGGCTGGTATGTTGATTTCTGGCTGGCTGACCGATCGCGTGTTTGGCGGGCGGGGCGCGCGGCTCTGTGTGATCTTCATGGTTCTGGCCGGGGTGGCCATCCTGCTCTTCTGGAAACTGGCCAGCCAGTCCCTCTGGCTCAACACGATGCTGCTCTGCCTGGCGGGGTTCTTCATCTATGGCCCCCAGGCGCTGGTCGGCATCGTGGTCGCCAATCTGGCCACGAAACGGCTGGCAGCGACGGCGATCGGATTCACCAGCATCTTTTCCTATGCCAGCACGCTGCTTTCGGGCTGGGGCCTGGGCGCTCTGGTTCAGCATCACGGCTGGAATGCCGCGCTGGCGGGCATGACAGGCATGGCCGCCCTGGGCACGGTCTTGTTCGCCCTCGCGTGGCCGGCCAAAGCCCACGGCTATGCTGCCGCGCCAGCGTCGCCGAGACTCCCCTCCGCCGGCCATGCTCCGGCGTCCTGATCGAGCCTTCGCGTGTTGGAGCAATTGGCCGCCGATTGCGCATCCAGGGAATTCGCTGGCCTTTATTTGTGCGGCTTTGCTTCGGAGAAGATAGTGGCAGCGAAGCCCCTCAAGGAAGGTTCCAGCGTGATGACTCGCCATACCGCCGCATCCGTCACGGAAGGGCCAGTCGGTAGAAAGCGCTGCCATTGGCCGGGTCAATGGGAACGACGACATGATTGGTAGCCGTTGAGCTCGGCACCGTGACCCAGTTCGTGCCAATGCCAATACCCGGGCCGTTGGCCTGCGCTTCCAGGCGCCCACCTGCAACGGGCCAGGAGATGTCCAGCATGCTGCCGGACAACTGGACCGTCAGGCGCATAGAGAAGAGCCTGTAAACGACCCCGCCGGTCCCATTGGCCGAGGTGTTGGTCACCAGGGCGTAGAGTTCTCCATCCGCGTCCTCTCCGAATCCATGCACGGTAAGGCCGTTCGGCAAGATCCCCGTGCCAAACTGGGGCAGTGAAAACGCCTGGATCTGGCCGGTCTGAAGATCGGCGTAGAACATACGGCCGTCCGCCCGCACGGGCACTCGATGCAGGGCCAAGTCACCGAAGATATACTTCCCGAACAGCTCCGGGATCGCTGTGCCGCGATAGACGAAGCCGCCGGTGATGGAGATGCCTTCGTTGTGGTCGTATTCCAGTGTCCCCAAGATACCAGTAATCGGGTCAATCAGCCCCACCGGACTTCCCGGGCTGCGATTCCCGGGGGGCGCCCCGATGGTGCCGGCGGGCCCGGACGGACCGTCGGTACGGTTGAAAAGGAAGTCCCCCTCTTTGATCGCCCAGCCGTAGTTGCCGCCGAGGACAATGCGGTCGATCTCCTCGATGTTGTTCTGGCCGACGTCGGCCAGGATCAGGTCACCATTGGCACGGTCGAAGGAGAAGCGATAGGGGTTGCGCAGCCCGTAGGCATAGATCTCGGGCGCTTGGCCCGGCCCCTGGAACGGGTTGGTCGTCGGGATGCGGTACTGGCCGTTGGCGCTGACCGGATCGGGGCTGGTCGGGTTCAAGGCTGGATTGAGCGGGTCAAACCGCAACATTTTGCCCAGTGGGGTGCCCAGGTTTTGGGCGTTGCCGCCCGGCTCGATGTGGCTCGGTCCGACATCGTTGGCGTTGCCGCCGTCGCCCAAAGCGAGATACAGGTAGCCGTCCGGTCCGAAGGCGATCGTGCCGCCGTTGTGATTGCCGGCGTTTTTGCCGAACGAGATGACCTCCCGGCGCGAGGCGGGATCAACGAGATTGGCGTCCGTGGCCGAGATCTTCCACTCGTTGACGACGTTCTGGTAGTTGTTCGTGGCGGTGGTCGGCACAGGATAGGTAGGCGTCGTCTCTGCCGGGATGGGCTCGCTGTTATAGGTATAGAGCGTGCGAAAACCGGGGCTGGCCGGGTTGTTGAAGCCGGGATGAAAGGCCAGTCCAAGAAAGCCGCGCTCGTCGTTGGGATTGGTCGGGACCAGCGGCGGCTGCACGCGGCTCTGGATGTCGAGCGCCGACCCGGGCAGCAAGATCCCGTTCTGAATGATGCGCAACAACCCGTTCTGCTCCACCACGAATAGCCGGCTGGTGTCGCCGGGCGGGCTGATGGCGTAGTCGGGCGCGGCCAGTCCGGTGGCGATGGGCTGCAACAGGATGGCGATGTTCCCGTTCGGAATCGCTAGCAGGTACCTGGCCACGGTCACGTGTACGGGGGCTGACGTCGTCGTGGCGCCGAGGTTGTCTGAGGCCACCGCGGTCAGCGTATGCGGCCCAAGCGCGAGGCGGGTCGAGACACGGTACGGGCTGGCGGCAGCGTCGCCCAGCGACACCACCCCGTCGAAGAGCTGGACGTTCGTCACGCTGCCATCCGTATCGTTGGCGGAGGCCTCGATGGTCATGGTGTCGGTGTTGCCGAAGACCGAGTTGTCAGGAGGGTTAGTGATGGCCACGCTGGGCGGCGCGTTCGCCGTCGCCGGCGTCGAGCGTTCGTAGGAGTAGTGCCCACCAACTGCCCAGGACAGGAACTTAATGTCGATGTAAATATTGTCGGTCTTGAGATGGACGACGGCGTCTTTTCCCACCGTGTTGGGAGGCCCCCCATTGACGCTCTTGGCCCAGGTGTTCCAATCCTTGTAGGAGAGGGCCGCATAATTGGCGGTGGTTCCGTTCGCCCACTCTGTGTCGATGGGGCTCAGGAAATGAGTGAACCCAGTCTCCTGCTGACTGTTGAAGAGCCCCGCAGAACTGCCGCGAGTCAACGCGACGCGGGCCGTCAGATGATCGGGATCATTCGCATCGCTTTTGACGATGCGCGGGCCGGTCCAGACGGTGGCCGCTTGGCCGCTCAGCGGCCCGGACAACGCGGCTAGGCAAAGACCCATGAGAATGTAATGGGTATGCGGCTTCATTTTGAGTATTCAATTTCGTTGTGGATCCAGACATTCGATGCGTGACACTTCCAACCGCCGACTCAGATTCTGCCAACTCGCCTGATGCCTGCGAGTTCAACACCATATTCTATCGTGCCTCTTGTCCCCCGGCTGTGGCACTTTGGTCGTACGCCTTTGTCGGTACGCACGAGCCGGCCATTCGCCCTCGGCCTGTTCGGCGCACGCGCCACATCCGAGCCGCCCGATCCCGATTATCCCTACGGTCATCGCAAATACGAGACGATCGCGACGCTGGACATCAGCGGCTTGAGGCTACTGCCGGTTGGGGAGTATTGCAGGATGTATTCGAGCGCTTGACCGGCAGCCCGTTTCCCACTGTGACACCCCTGTCGCTCGCTCGAATCCTGCTCGCCTTGCCCATCACCCTTTTCGCGGCGCGGTATGAACGCCGGCGCGGACGCGAATTGGGCAGCGATGTCTTGCAGGCTGATGCGACGAGAACGCAGATCAACGTTGTTGCATCACTGGCAGCGTTGATCGGTTTGCTGGGATCCTCGATCCGGCTGAAGAGTGCTGGAAATCTCAGCATTATGCTCGACAATCTTCACCGCCTTGGCGAAGCTTATGCCCGGTCATCTCAGCGACTTTGAGCCGGTCCAGCGTGACAGTGATGTGATTGACCATCTGTATGGTTTGCGTCAACGCCCACCCGGGATGGAGGCAGTGCGGGCAGTTTCGATTTTGCGATTACCGCATTCGCTGCCAAGAGACCACCCCCAACAGAGCTGTAATGAAAATCATCTCGGGCCTCGCGAACGGCACCAAACGATGAAGGGCGGCCTCCACCGTTTGAATTCCGGACTGTGCCAAAATGAACACTCGCACTGAAACCGACAGCCTGGGCGCCATCGAGGTGCCCGTTGACCGCTACTACGGCGCGCAGACAGCCCGTTCGCTGATCCATTTCGACATTGGTCGCGACGTGATGCCGCGCGAACTCATCCGCGCGTTCGGCATCCTCAAGAAGACTGCCGCGCTCGTAAACCGGGATCTCGGCAAGCTCTCTGAGGAGAGGTGCCAACTGATCGTGCAGGCCAGCGATGAAGTCATTTCCGGGACACTCGACGAGCATTTCCCGCTCCGCATCTGGCAGACGGGCAGCGGCACACAGACGAACATGAACGCCAACGAGGTGATCTCCAATCGCGCCATCGAGATCGCTGGTGGCCAGATGGGCACCAAGCAACCCGTCCATCCCAACGATCACGTGAACATGTCGCAGTCGTCGAACGACACGTTCCCCACCGCCATGTCTATCGCGGCGGCGACGGAACTAGAGCAGACGCTCCTCCCGCAGGTTCAACGTCTGCGCGATGCTCTCGAAGCCAAGCGCGTCCAGTTTGCCGACATCGTGAAGATCGGCCGCACCCACTTGCAGGACGCCACGCCCCTCACGCTTGGACAGGAATTCTCCGGCTACGTCTCGTTGCTCGACGCGGGCCTGGCTCGACTGCGCTGCGTGCTGCCCGGCCTGCGCGCGCTGGCCATTGGTGGCACCGCGGTCGGCACGGGATTGAACACGCACCCGGAATTTGCGGAACGCGCTGCGAGGAAGATCGCCGAATTGACGAGCCAGCCGTTCACCTCGCATCCGAACAAATTTGCCGCGCTGTCTGCGCACGACGAACTGGTGATGGCCAGCGGCGCGCTCAAGACCCTGGCCGCCTCACTCATGAAAATTGCCAATGACATCCGATGGCTTGGCTCCGGTCCGCGCTGCGGCTTGGGCGAACTGACGCTGCCAGAGAACGAACCCGGTTCCTCCATCATGCCGGGCAAGGTGAACCCGACGCAGTGCGAAGCGCTCACGATGGTTTGCGTGCAGGTGATGGGCAACGACGCCGCCGTTGGCTTCGCCGGCTCGCAGGGCAATTTCGAACTGAACGTCTTCAAGCCGATCATGATTTTCAACTTCCTCAATTCCGTCCGGCTGTTGGCCGACGCCTGTCGGTCGTTCAACGTGCATTGCGTGGCCGGCCTGGAAGCGAACCGCGAGCGCATCGAGGATTACGTGGAGAATTGCCTGATGCTGGTGACGGCGCTGAACCCGAAGGTTGGCTACGACAACGCGGCGAGGATCGCCAAGACCGCGCTCAAGGAGGGTACGACCTTGCGCGAAGCCACGCTCAAGCTCGGTTTGCTCTCGGGGGCGGAGTTCGACCAGGCAGTCGTCCCGGAGCGCATGACTCGGCCGTAGGATGTTGAGCTGCTACATGAGCCGCTGCGGTGCTTTTCAACCGTATTGGCGATGAAGGCCCTTTTCGCTGCAACGTGTTTGTTGGCATCGCTTCCCACAATCCGTGGACGCATATCCACTTCGCGCGAACTCAGGGCTGCACCCATCTTTCTTGACCATGTCGCCGTCATCCTGGGACTGCTCAAAATGGTTCTGAAGGCGCGGGGGAATGGATGGGCTGAAGAATCGCGAAAGCCGCGCCCCTCAAACTGTGACTACACAAACTCTCCAATAGGGTGAGCACCCCATAGCGGCCGGAAGATTTTGGCGCATATTTTGCCCAGCGGGACGAGAAGACTCTTTCCAGGATGGCAGGTCAGAGGCCCGCGGCTGCAGAGACGCGACTGCCTGGTTCAGGTGGGGCACAATGCTATGATCGCGAAAGACAGGTCAATGATGAAAGGACAATTATGATACCTGTGATGAGCCGGGAGATCCGGCTGGCCTCCCGCCCCAACGGACTTCCCAGTGCCGCCAACTTTTCGTTGGCACGAGTCATGCCGGAGCCGCTTCCTGACCAGCAGGTGCTGGTTCGTAACCTCTTTATGTCGGTGGACCCCTACATGCGCGGTCGCATGAACGAGGGGAAATCGTATATTCCGCCGTTCGAGCTGCGCAAGCCGCTCGACGGCGGCGCCGTGGGCGAGGTCATCGTTCGCTCATCGCCGATGCCTTGCTGGTTCGCGGAATCCGCATCGAGCACATCATGAGTCCAACTCGCCGCCAGGTGCATTCGCTCACGTTCTTTGCCAAAGTCCGCGGCGCTACGATCACTTGCCCGGACGCAGCCTCACGGAGCGCGCCCCGCAACACAAACACTACGTGAACCAAGGAACCGATATGACACCAACACAAATCATGGAGGCCGAGCACCGGCTCATCGAAACCGTGGTCAAGGCACTGGGCGGAGTCGCCGCCGCCGTCGAGCTGGGCGAGCGCCCCGCCGTCGCCCGCATGGCAACGGCGGTTGAGTTCCTGCGCGTCTATGCCGACCAACTCCATCACGGCAAGGAAGAGAAGCTGTTCTTCCCCATGCTGGTCAAGCGCGGCGTTCCGCCCCAAGGCTGCCCGATTGGCGGGCTGAACCACGAACACGAGAAAGGCCGCGCACTGGTCCAGGCGCTGGCAGAGCAGGCATCCGTGTATGCCCAGGGCAAACCCGGCGCGAAGGAAGTTTTGCTTGAAACGCTTCGTGGAATTCAGGACCTGTATGAAAACCACATCTGGAAAGAAGACGCAATGGTCTTCCCGATGGCCGACAAAGTCCTGACCGCGGCCGACCAGACAGAGCTCTGCAAGAAATTTGCCGAAGTGGACCGAGCCATCGGCTCTGAAACCATCGCGCGGCTGGAACAGTTTGCCCGGAGCCTGGCGACAGGCACCGGCCCGACATTCCAGGCCGGCGGCTCGCCGACGAGCGGCTGCGGCTGCGGGGGTGGATGAGGAAGGCAGCAAGTGCATTGCTGGTGCCGTATCTCGCTTTGTATTTCCTGCTCATCGTGGGTGCGGGCGCGTGGCCGATGGATGCCGTGCTCGCACGCCGACTGATGAACCGTCAGACAGAATGTCACATCTCCGAGTTTGCTGGTGCGTAGAATTTGACTGATTTGGGTGAGCGAATCGCCGCCACGCAGCATGCGGGTCGCGAACGAGTGGCGCAGAAGGCGCAGAGCAAGAGGACTACACCAGCGCTGCTTTGCGCTCGTCGAGCCAGTACATGGCGGCATCGAGGCTATTCAACGATCTTCCATTTGAAACACTCGCCGCCCTTTCGAGCCGGGCTCGGGCCGGTGGCGGTAACGGTGACCAGGCCGGGTTCGCCAGGCCGGGTTGCCAGGTAGCGATGGTTCGTGAGCGACATGAGCATGGTGTCGCCGCGCATCAGGTTGACCCACTGAAATGACTCGGCCTTGCCCGGCGGCTTTCGACCGAGGTCTTTCAACACGGCGGCTTGTCCATCGACGGAAACGAACCGGCCGTTGGCAGCCTTCAGCGCGACGCGGCCTTTGCCCAAATCCAGCACCAGGAATTTCGCGTTTCGGGGGGCGGCGCCCGCTGCCCCGGCAGCGACGTTCACCAGCACCTCGTTCTGCGTGTCGGCAGCCAGGAAGCTGCCGTCGGCCCCGCTGGCCAGCGTGACGGTCTTGCCGATGGGGATCTCGCGCTCGATGCCGCGCGCGCGCGGCTCGACACAAGTGTAGTTGTCGAAATCGGCATAGCCGCCCGACTCGCCCGCGGTGTTGAAGTTGAACAACGCAGGCCGCACACCCTGGAAGGTCGTCAGCTGGAACGTCATGGTGAATGGCTTGCCCAAAGAGGTGAAAGCCTTGCCGTCGGCGCTCCAGCTGAAGATGGCTTCGTCGGTGTCGAAGTGGCAGTGAACGCGCAGCCAGAGATGCGAGGGGGGCGCGGCCGGGCTGATGGCGGGGGCATTGGTGGGCGCAGGGGCTGCGGGGCCGGGTCCGCGGCGTCTGCCGCCGCCGCCGGTGAGCATTTGCAGCACATTGCCTTCGGCGGTTTTTACCACGCCGATCCACGCATAGGGCCAGCTCAACAAAGCAAGGCCGGCGGTGTCGCCCACAGCGAGACCGGACGTCTCCAGCTCAACCGTTATGACGGATTCAGGCCCGGGCGGCCGGTGGCAGAAGCTGTTCCGGGCCGAGTAGAAATCCGTGGCAGGGAGGGAATGAAGCCGCAGCACGCCCGGCATCTCGGTGAGCGACCACTTGGTGTCATCGGGAACATGATTCCATTGCGCATGCGGGTTGAGCTGGGGGCCAGCGAAGCTGTCGTCGTGGATGAACGCCGGCTTGGGCTCCTGCGCATGGCCAGTGTCGGGCTTGATCCAGGTGTTGGGCGCCTTGCGCAAGTTGCCCGGCAACCCGATCAGTGGAAAGCCGTTGTCCCACGTGACCGGAACCAGAGCGACCATGCGCCCGGCGCTGCCGTGGTCGGACATGATGATGCTCCACCATTCCCCGGACGGAGTGTCCACGATGCCGCCCTGGTGGAGCCAGAGCCCGCGGTCGTTGGGCTGGGCGCGAAGCGGCGCCGCGGCGGTCACACCGAGCGACTCGCCCTGGACCATGCGCTCGATCTTCCATGGACCGTCGATCGAGTCAGCAACGGCCACCATCTGGTCCACGGCGCCGCCGGGAATCGCCGACACGTCCACATACTTGCCGTTGATCTTGTAGAGGTGGTGGCCCTCGCCCATGCGGCCGACAAGCGCGCGTTTCGGGGCGTCAGTCCTGAAGGATCTCAGGTCGGGCGCCAGCTCCTCGATCGGATACGGACTGCCGTTCCCGGAGATGATGTAGATCCTGCCATCGTCATCGAAGAGCACCGACAGATCGTGCCGGCCGGGCAGTTGGTTGCGCTCCCAGGGGCCTTGGATGGACTTGGAACGGAATACCTGGAGGCCCACGCCGTTGACATTGGAGAAGACGTAGAACGTGCCCTTGTGATGGCGGATGCAGGGCGCCCAGATGCCGCGGCCGTAAATGTTGCCGCCTTCGAGCCGGAACGCGGGGCCGAGATCGAGCCGGTCCATGCAGTAGCCGGCCAGCTCCCAGTTCACCAGGTCCCTCGAATGCATGATCTGCACCGCCGGGTTCATGTGCATCGTGGTGCCTGCCAGGTAGTAGTCTTCGCCCACCCGGATGACGTCGGGATCCTCGAACTCCTCATAGAACAAGGGATTCGAGTAAGTGCCGTTGCCGTTGTCCGCGGTCCAGTGCATGGTCGCGGCGAGAGGCAGCCCATGGGAAACCGATGAAGCTGCGAGCCCCAGCGCGGCGCTGCCGGCAAGCAGGATCGCGAGAACGAACCGGCTCATTGCGAACGGGTCTTCAACTTCAACACCGTGACGGAATAGGCCGGAAATTCGCGCGTGAAACTGGCGCCCAGGCCGGACACGATCTCCGTGCGGGGGACAACCTTTCGCGGGTCTTGGATCGAGTTGGTGTCGTTCAGGCTGTCGCCCGCCAGCGACACTGCTTCGCCTTCGGGCTCAACCTTCGCCGCGCCGGCAATTTGAATTTCGATGGGCCTGGCCGACCCGGACGCGTTCACGACCTTCAGGTAAATCACGCCGCTCTGGCTGTCCCGAGTGGCGCAGAAGAAAAGCTCGCGAATCGGTTGGGCGGGCCCGGGAGCGCCGCCGCGGCCGCGCCGCTGCCATGTCCGGGTCGGGATGTTTTGCGAATCGGTCGCGAGGATCTCATCGCCGACCATCGTGCTGAACATTTGCTGGGCATAATACGAGGGCGAGCCATAGCTCGCCAGGGCGTCATAGCCGATCAGGTCCGAGCTCCACTGCATCGAGCGGCCCTGTCCCTCGAGCCGGCTGACGTTGACGAACAGCGGCGCGTAGCAGGAGAGCAGAACGATGTCCGAGTTCCGTTCCATGCAGGTCATCCACGCGCCGTCGCCCAGAGCGCCCGCCATGTTCGGCGTCGGCGAACCGACGCGCGTGGCCCATTCGCCGCAGAAGATCTTCGTTGGATTCGTCCGCGAATACGTGTCGTACCGGAACGCCTGCGCCATCATTTCTTCCATGTTGCGATAGAAGTGCTCGTCCACGAGATCCGGCGTGCGGCTTTTCACCGCCCCGATCTGCGGTTGTTCATACCCCCACGAGGAAATGACTTTGAGATGCGGATACTTCACTTTGATGGCGTCGTAGAATTGGGCGAAGCGGCCGTCGTAGCTCCCGCTGCGGTCGAACCAGTCCTCGTTTCCGACCTCCACATAGGTCAGCGGGAACGGCCTGGGGTGCCCGTCTTTCGCGCGCTGTTCGCCCCACTTCGTGCGGCTGGCGTCGCCGATGAGATACTCGATCTCCTCGAGCGCCTCCTGGACGTAGGGTTCGAGTTTCGGGCCTGCCGGGATGACGCCGCCGCGGCCGAGGCAATAGCCGGCAAAGACGCCGAGCAAAGGCTCCATGTCGAGGTCCTCGCACCACTGGGCGAATTCAAGCAGCCCGAGACCGTCCGTGGACCAGTAGCCCCAGGGGCTGGGATGGCCCGGACGCCGCTCGACCGGGCCGATCGTCTCCTTCCAGTTGAAACGCTGGTTGAAGGCGTTGCCCTCGAGATAATTGCCGCCGGGGAACCGCAGGAATTTCGGCTTCATCGCAGCCAGCAGTTCCATGATGTCGATGCGGTTGCCGTTCGGACGGTTCTTGTACGTGGGCGGGAAGAGAGAGACGTTTTGCAGCCACAGCATTCCCGGCATCGTGGTCGTAAGCGTAAAGACAGTGTCCTTGGAGGGAGGGACATTCCCGGTCTTCAGCGTTGACTCGAACCTTTTCCACTCGCGCGTCAGGCCGGAGATTTCGGCGCTGGCGAACGCGGTTGTGCCATCGGCGCTTTCAATGCTGACGGTCACTGGACCGGTGAAGCCGGGGGCAGCCTTCGCGAAGAATGACACGCGATAGGCGGTCTGCGGCCTGACAGGGATGCCCCAGTATCCGCCGTTGGCAATCCCCGCCGGAGAGGCCTTCGAGGCGGATAAAGCGTCGAGCTTGAGGCTGACGTTCAGGAATTCATTCAGGGGAACATTCGTGTCGAGCGCGATCGAGGCGCCGCCGACCGCAGTCCAGTATCGGGGCTGGGTGTTGGGCCGGAACGCAACCGAAAGATATTTCCCTGCCTCGTAGGTCTCGGGCGTGACGGGCGGGACGACCGCATCCGCCTTGAACGAGCGGTTGCGAATCAGCTCGCCGTAAATGCCGCCCTCGTAAGCGAAATTGATTTCCTCAGTCATCAGCCCATAGAGCATGGGGCTGACCTTGCCGGTGACCTTGGCGGCGTCGATTTGCAGGAGCGCGGGCCCGGTGGGCGCGGCGGGAGCGGGCGTCGTTTCGGCAGGCGCCGAAGGCACGGTCGTGGCAGGCGCGGAAGGCGCAGGGATGGAAGCGGCGGCGCCTTCCGGGATGATTTCAATCGCGCAGATCTGCGGGTTCTCGACTTTCGGGGTGAAGGTCACCTTGATCTTGCCGTCGGTGACCTCGACAGGGACCGTCTCGATGTAGGCCTTCAAAAAACCGCCGGCCTTGACCCACGGATCGAAGTCCTTGAACTCCTTCCCCTGGACGTTGAACGAGAACACGCGCTCGCCCGGCCCGGTAATGCCCTCGAACGTCTCGGCGAAGTGCAGCCTCACCACATACTTCCCGTTCGGCACGGGCCACGAAAAGGAGTCCATGCTGTAGCGCTCCGCGCGGTAGAGATCGGGGCTCCTGGTGTTGGCGATCTGGATATCGGGCCGCTCGATGGTTTGGCCGCCCTCGAAACCCTGATCGGCCAGCCACACATTGCCATCCGTGTCTTTCACCGGCTCGGACCTGCCGGCCTTGATCCGGATCCAAGTGCCGGCGGCATCGGCTGCGGCGGGCCTGGCGGCCGGCGCGGCGGCGACAGGCGCCGGTGTCACTGCAGAAGTGGAAGCTGCAACCTGGGCAGCAGCCATTTGAACGGGACGGTCCTGGAACAGCAGCGGCGCGAACTGATACAGGCTGCGCCGCCAGGACTGCCACTCGTGCCCCGTATCGGGAGACACATAGAAGTAGCTGTTGACGCCCGCTGCTTCGAGCGCTTCCGTGTTCGCCCTGGGATCGCCGCCGAACCCTCCGCGGCCGCCTCCGCGATTGCCGCCGAGCTCACGGCTGCCGTAGCTGACAAACACCACCTTGATATTCTGCTTGAAGCCCTCGATATCCTGGATGTCGTTCGTCGAGATGCTGCCGCCGCTGAAGATGCCGATGTGGGAGAACTTGTCGAGGTTGGCCAGAGTGATCTGCCGGGTCTGCATGCCGCCCATGGAAAGGCCGGCCATCGCCCGAGCGGGCTGGCCGGCGATCGTACGAAAATTGGCATCAATGAAAGGGATCAAGTCTTCAATAAGAACCCGCCTGAACGCGCTGAAGTCGAACATGCGTGCGCCGGGGCCCCGGCTGCCCGTTGCAGCGGCGTTGGGGACGTAGCTGTTGGCCATCACGATGATGAAGGGCTTGGCTTTGCCCTCGGCAATCAGGTTGTCCATGATCAGATTGGCGCGGCCCTGGCTGCCCCAGCCGGTGTCATCCTCGCCCCCGCCGTGCTGCAGGTAAAGCACCGGATAGCGCCTGGCTGGATCCTTCTCGTAATCCGGCGGTGTGTAAACGAAGCAGCGGAGAACCGCGCTTGCGTTTTGGGAATAGTAGAGCGTCTGCCGCAACTGCCCATGCGGCACGTTCTTGACGGCGTAGAAGTCCTGGTCCTGGGCCGGCACTTCGACGCCGCTGCCCCATCGGCTGCCACCGTAGAAATACAGGGTGCCGGGATCCGGGACTCCGGCTCCATCAATCACGAGCTGGTAGTAGTGGAAGCCTTCGTCCTGGGGACGTGTGACGCCCATCCACGAGCCGTCGTCGCCCTTGGCCAGGGGGTAGGTTGCGCCCCCCAGGAACTGGAGCGCGACGCTCGATGCCTGCGGCGCGACAACGCGGGCGCGGACACGTCTTTCCGAATTCACCTGCGGATGCTGCCGGCCGGGCTGGTTCAGCGAGGATGGCTTGAAATCCTCGACTGGCGGAGGTTCGGTTTGGGCCAGGCCAAGCTGGCCCGTGACAATGATAGCCAGTGCGAGGCGCGTGATGGGGGTGCTCATAAACTGGGGATTCGATACGGGGTTTAACGTGAGTTGGGTCGGGCAATTGTCGCGGCTTTCCTCGCCTCTGCGATGACGGCGTGGAAGGCCGGTTTGGGCTGGCAGTCTCCATCGAAGAGCAGCGGCTTGCCATTGGCTCGCCAGGAGTTGGCGTCGTTCGGGCCCCAGAACGTGACCATCTCCACCGATTTGTCATGCTTCAGGAAGGCTCGAAAGAGGCCCGCATACGCGTCGGCCAATTTGCGGTCGGCATCGCTGACCAAGCCGCCTTGGGTGGCCGCGGCATTGCCGGCGATGTCCGCACCGAAACCGCGCTGCCCGCCTTGCGCGCTGTTGACATCGAGCTCCGTGATGTGGATGGGAAGGCCCAGCGACGCGATTTCCGACAGCGATTCGTCCATGATCTCGAAGGTCGTGGAAACATTGACGTGGGCCTGCGAGCCGATGGCGTGAACGGGCGCCTTCTGCGCCTGCAGCGACTGGATGAGCGCGATGAGTCTGCGCCGCTTCGCCGGGTTCTCCAGCCCGTAGTCGTTGTAGCGGAGAACCGCCTCCGGGTCCGCCTCGTGGGCGAACTCGAACGCCTTGGCGATGAAGTCGGGGCCGACGATCTCGAGCCAGAGCGAATTCCGCAGGATGTTGGTGCCATTGTCAGCGAGCGCTTCATTGACGACGTCCCAGACCTTGATCTTGCCCTTGTAGCGGCCGACGACGGTGTGAATATGCTCGCGCATCCGCTCGAGCAACTCCGCGCGGGAGGCGCGCGGCCCGGTGTAGCGGCCGAAGGGGCCGCCCCCGAATCCGGGCCCAAATCGCCCGCGCCCGAACTGGGCCGCCCCGGGCGGATTCGTGCTGGCGAAGGGACCGGGCCCTGCCTGGGCGAGGTTCGGGGGCGGATTCGTGCCGGCGAACACCCACTGGGGCGTCTGGGAGTGCCAGACGAGCGTGTGGCCGGCCAGAACCATGTGATTGCTCATGCCAAAGCTCACAAAGGCGTCAGCAGCCCTCCAGTCATAGCCGTCCGCGCCGGGCCGCGGGTGGAGGGAGGCCCACTTCATTTCGTTCTCCGCAACGAGCTGGTTGAACTGGGCCTTGACCAGGGCGATGTCCTGTTTGACCTGCTCCGGACTACGGCGGAAGCCGACGCCCGACGCGATGTTGCGGTTGATGGCCGTGCCAACCATGAAGCGGCCTTGGAAAGCATCCTTCAGCGCGGGCGTCTCGGCGGCCGGCGGCTGGAAGAGCCGCTGCGCGAACAGCCACAGGTTGTTTCTCCAGTGCGTCGCGTCGTGGCCGTTGCCATCCACGCGCCATACGTGCGGCACCCCGTTCTCCTTGAGGTAGGCGTGCATCCTCTGGCCGATGCCGATGAGCCCGTCCTTGTTGCCGCACGACAGCCACAACAGCTTGAGCTGCTGCTTCGCCGCTGCAGGGTCGGGCAGCAGCTCCGCCGGCTGCCTGGTGTTCGGCGCGGACGAGAAACCGCCCACCCATGCGAAGGTGTCGAGATGCGCCAGGCCAAAGTTCAGCGCCTGCCCGCCGCCCATCGATAGGCCGGCCAGCGCGCGGCTTTCCCGGTTGGTGCGCGTGCTGTAGCGCGCCTGGATCGCGGGGATGACGTCATCCAGCAGGTCGCGCTCGAACTTCGCGAACGCAGACACCGAGGCGAACACATTGCCCGCTGCGCGGTCGTCTTTCTGGGCGCGGCCGTTGGGCATCGCGATGATCATGGGGACAGCCTTGCCGTCGGCGATCAGGTTGTCGATCAGGATGCCCGGCGTCGCAAACCGCTGCCACTCCGTTTCGTCGCCTCCGATGCCGTGGAGCAGGTAGAGCACCGGATACCGTCTGTCCGTCGAGTAATCCGGCGGTGTATAGACGAGCATCTTGCGCCGGGCGCCGACCGTTCTCGAGTCGTATTCAATCATCTCCAGCTTGCCGCGCGAGATACCCTCCCGTTGGGCGGCGATGTCGGCGGGGGGATCGTCGAACGCCGGCAGGTCATCCGGATCCTGGGCGTTGAGCTGGGCGCGCCGCTGCCCAGCGATGTCGGCCGCGCCAGCCGGCACGGCTGTCCAAAGCCCTACCAGGCCGCAGACGAGCAGGATTCCCGTTGCTTTCATGCGAGCATCCTATACCGATGTTCGGCTTCCTCGCCAGCGAAATGAAAAGTTCTTCCGCTTCCCGGCCAGCTGTGTCCAACGTAGCACCCATGACGGAAGCAACCGAGCCAGTCCATCCGCCCCGCCCTGCCCGATCCGCGCTCATGCTGCTCGGCTGGCTGGCGCTTTCGTTTTGCGTAGCGGCGATCGGCAGCCTCTTCATGCCCGGCGAGTGGTACGCTGGCCTGCAGAAACCGTCGTGGAATCCGCCGAAATGGATTTTCGGCCCCGTTTGGACCGCGCTCTATACGACGATGGCAGTCGCAGCCTGGCTCGTATGGAAGCGCGGCGGATGGGCCCGCCAGCGAATGGCGCTCACGATCTTCCTGGTGCAGCTTGGGCTCAATGCCCTGTGGTCCCCGCTGTTCTTCGGAATGCAGAATCCGGCCTTGGCCTTTGTGGACATCCTCTTGCTCTGGCTGGCCCTGCTGGCCACGGCCGCGGCGTTCTGGAGATCTCGCCCGCTGGCCGGGGTGCTGCTTGTGCCGTATCTGTCGTGGGTCACGTTTGCTGGCGCGCTCAACTTCACCCTCTGGCGCCTCAACCCTTGAGTTCTGAGAATCATGGCATCCTGCGGCGCAGGAAATAGGCCGGCGTGCAGCTCCAGGCGTGGCAGTAGCTGTTCATGAGATGGCTGTTGTACGGCGAGAGGAAATCGTCCCCGGGGACATAGACCTCCCAGAACGTGTCCGCGCCCTTCTTCAACATCCCGCCCCAGTAGGCATGCAGGTGAGCCATGCCCTCGTCGCGCAGGCCCGCCTCGAGCAGCGCCTCGACCACGTAGTGATGCATGTAGGGCGTCACCGGCTTCTCCGCGTTCGCGTGGCGCAAGACGCCCGACAGGGCCCGGCGCGCCTGGATGGGCGACGGCACCCCGGCCAGGACCATCCAGGCCTGCGAAGCCCACGAGATCTCGCGCTTCGGACCGCTGATGAAGAGGCCGAGCGAATCGTCCCAGAGATCCCGGCGCGCGGCGCTTTCCATGCGGGGGATGATCTCCCCGATGAACGTGACCTCATCGGCCTTGCCGATCTTCTCGGCCAGCTTCAGCGTCGCCTTCAGACCCGACAACACGATGGCGTGCTCCGGCGCCTGCTTGTCGAGCGTCCGGTGCCAGTCCACAAAGAGCCACCAGCCTTTCGGCGGCACGAGCAGGCCCTCGGCGCTGACGGGCTCGAGCGTGAAGTCGAGCTGCTTGAGCACCAGCGGCCAGAGATCTTCCGCCGTGGCACGGTCGCCGCTGGCTTCGAGGTACTCGAGCACCGTCGGCGCAAACAGCGCGGTGTAATCGAGGATGCTGTTCCCGCCGCGCACCGGCTCGGGCCGCTCGAACGAGCAGGTGCCGACGAGACCTTGCGGCGTCGCCGTGCCGGCGAGGATGTAGAGCGAGCGCTTGACGAGGTCGTAGTTGCAGTAGGTGGCGTAGTTCGCCTGCGCCTGGAGCCGCAGGTCGCCGAGCCACAGCCGCCGGTCGCGCTTCGGGCCATCCTCGAAGACTGTCTGCATGCAATCTCGCAAGGTCCGCACGCTGACCCGGTCCAGGGCGGCCTCGGCGTCGCTGGCGGGCGTGAAGGGCCGCAGGCGCTGCTCGTCGGCTGAGGTGACCGCTTCGGCGCGGATGCCGGAGAAGCCGAACTTGCCGTGTGTGCTGCACGAAACCACCGTGACCTTGAGGTAGCGGAAGGCATAGCGCCGCGGCAGGCGGATCGTCTGGGGCACGTCGTCGATGTTCACCACCTCGTCCTGCAGCCACGAGCGGGTGAGCGTGCCCGGATACGGATCGAATGGCTCGGCCACCTCCGCTGGCACCTCGCCGAAAATCAGCGACAGCCGCACCGGGGCGTCCACGGGGACGTCGAACGCGCGCACGGACAAGACGAGATGCCCGACGAGGTGCTCGCCGAAATCCAGGATGAAGCTGCCGCCCGGCGGCAGCGGCCTGTCATAGACGGACTCCGGCTTGCCGACGGCCACCGTTTTCCAGCCCTGGAAGCTGGCGGCGTCTCTCTCGACCTTGACTGCCGCCACCGGCCTCACGGGCGCTCGGAAGAGCGCGGGCGCGGCCGCCGCAGCTTTCGCCAGCCACGAAGCCCGCCGCTCCTCGATCCGCTTCATCTGCCGTGCGAAGAGCGGCGCGAGATCCGTCGAGACGGCGGCCTTGACCGTGCCGGCGATGCGCGGGTTGCCGTTCGGCCCATCGGCGCGCAGCGCGGGCGCCAGCGGCAGCAGCCCGAGAAGCAGCGCGGTGAAAGCAGACAGGATCGATTTCATGCCAGGTCTCATTCCGTTTTCCTGACGCTTGCGGATGACCGCGGAGCATTGATCCACCACTGCCCGTTCATGGAAGGGCAGTTTCGGCTTGCAGCTCTTCTTCTCGAGTGTTGCTTGCATGACGAGGGGAGGATCGCATGGCTCTGCAAGGTTGTCAGCTCTGCAAACCTGGCTCTCCAATGCGCCTGAATCCTTGGCAAATCGCGCGGGATCATCCCCAAGTGTCGGCCGCGCTCCGGCGGCAAAGCAAGCCGCCCTCGAGCCGTCCGGCAGGAATTGGTTGGCAGCGGCGGCCGAATCGGAGATCATCGGGCCATGAATCAGCCAGGCGCCGAGCTTTCATCCGCCCCGCCGATGAAGAAGCGCACCCTCAGCCGCCGGAGTTTCATCGAGGTTCTGGGCGCTGCAGCGCCCGCCATGGGACTGAGCCCGGCAGCGGCCGCAGCCGCCCAAGAGATCGCCGGGCCCCTCGAGATCGTGATTGATCCCGCGCCGCGGTTTGCGCTCTCGCCCTATCTATACATGCAGTTCATGGAACCGCTGGGCGTGACGGACAGCTCGGTCGATGCCGCCTGGGATTTCGGCGCGGATCGCTGGCGGGAGGACGTGGTCAGGATCTCCCGGGAGCTGGCGCCGCCGCTCCTGCGCTGGGGCGGCTGCTTCTGCTCGTACTACCGCTGGAAGGAAGGTGTCGGGCCCCGAGACCAGCGCAAGCCGATGCTCAACCAGCTCTGGGGCGGCCTCTACGCCAACCAGGTCGGCACGCACGAGTTTGCAGACTTCTGCCGACGCATTGGAGCCGACCCACTGATGGTGGTGAACTTCGAGTCCGATGGCCGCCGGCAGTGGGCCGCCGATCCGAAAGGCGCCATCCGCTCCGGCGATGCCCTCGAGGCCGCTGAGTGGGTGGACTACTGCAACAACCCATCGAACACCCAGCGCCGCCAGCACGGGGTTCGGGAGCCGTACGGCATCAAGATGTGGCAGATCGGCAACGAGACGTCGTACGACCGGAACGGGTTCGACCTCGAAACGGCGGCGAAAAAGACGCTTGAATTCGCCCGGGCGATGCGCCGGGCCGACCCGAAGATCGCCATCATCGGCTGGGCCGACAGCGGCTGGGCCGAGCGCATGGCCGAAGTCGCCGGCGAGGAGCTTCAGTACCTGGCCTTCCACCACCACCTCGGCCCCGGCGGCGCCGACTCGCCCTTGCGGGGAACGGAGTATCGCGAGGATCCGGCGCGCACCTGGGATCACCTGATGCGCGCCTGCCAAGCGCAGGAGCTCAAGATCCAGGACATGCGGCGGCAGGCCGCTCGCTCGAGGATTCCCCTGGCGCTGACGGAATGTCATTTCGCGTTGCCGGGGCGCAATCGCTGCGAGCTTTTGTCCTCGTGGGCGGCTGGCGTGGCCAACGCGCGCCTTCTGAACGTGCATGAGCGCCACGGCGACGTGTTGAAGATCGCCACCCTGGCCGACTTTTGCGGCACCCGCTGGCAGAACAACGCCGTCATGATCCCCGTGCCTGGCGGGCGCCCCTTTCTCATGCCCGTCGGCATCGTGATGAGCCTCTATCGCCACCATGTGGGCCAGGAGGCTGTCACGGTCCTCCGGTCCGCCGAGCACCTCGATGTGACAGCCAGCCGCTCCGGCGACCGCCTCTTCCTGCACGTCGTCAACACCAGCCGCACGCGCCCCGCCAGGGCGCGCTTCCGTGTTCAAGGCCGAACGGCGGCCGCCGGACGCGTCTTTTGGTTCAGCCTCGAGCCGGAGTTCGAGATCATCGAGCACCGGCCGGAGCACGCGGCGCCCCGGGAAAAGGCGCTCGATGACACAATGGCGTGGACGTTTCCGGCCGCTTCGGTGTCCGCTGTGGAGCTGAGCCTGCAACCCGTGCAGCACGCCCCTGCCCCGCTTTGATATTGCCATGCATGTCCGGATTCGCCATCGGGTCAAGCCGTTCCGAACGGTCGCCTACGACCGTCGGCGCAACGCGGTCGTTCTCATCGACCAGCGCCTCCTGCCTCACGAATTTCGAGCCATCGCTTTGCGGGATTACCGAGAGACTGCCCGGGCGATTCGCGACATGGCGGTTCGGGGGGCGGGCGCCATCGCAGCGGCGGCGGCTTACGGCCTGGCCCAGGGGGCTGCCGCGTTCGACGGCGCGCGGCCCTCCTCGTTCGAGCGGCATGTCGAGCGCGTCTATCGCGCCCTGGCATCGGCGCGCCCCACCGCCGTCGATCCCCTGCATGCGATGGATCGAGTTCGACAGGCCATGGGATCGGGACCGGACGTTCCCTCCCGAAAAGCGCTCGCCTGCGCCGCGGCCGAGCGGTTCGCATCCGATCAGGTCGCCGAGTGCGAGGCCATAGGTCGGCATGGCATCCGGCTGGTCCGCGAGGGCGCCCGGATCCTCACCCACTGCAACGCGGGAGCGCTGGCGTTTGTGGACATCGGATCGGCGACTGCGCCCATGTATGCGGCCTGGGGCGCCGGGCTCCGCTTCCATGTCTACTGCGACGAGACGCGCCCGCGCTGCCAGGGGGCGGCCCTCACGGCCTGGGAGCTTTTCCAGCACGGCATCCCGCACACGGTGATCGTTGACAATGCCGCCGGCCACCTGATGCGCCAGGGCGAGATCGACCTCGTGCTGGTGGGAAGCGACCGCGTTTTGGGCCGGACCGGCGAGGTCGCCAACAAGATCGGGACCTACACCAAGGCTGTTCTCGCCCGCCATCACGGGATCCCGTTCTACGTGGCGATCCCGCTCTCGACGCTCGATTGGAGCACCCGATCCGGAAAGGACATCCCCATCGAGGAACGGTCGGCCGACGAGGTGCTGGGCGCCTGGGGACGCCCCCGGAGCGGCCCCGCAACCTATGTGCGCATCGCCAATCCCGGCAGCAGCGCGCGCAATCCGGGCTTCGATGTGACGCCGCCCGACCTGATCACCGGCATCCTCACGCCTCGGGGCGTGTTCCGGCCGCGCGACCTCTGGCCGAACCGGCACAAGCTCGCATGAATCGACGCGCGAGGCGGATGCAGAGGGGTCAGCCCAGCGGCAGCTGCTGGTAGACGCGGATCAGCCCGCCTTCGGCCAGCTCGGCAACCAGAAACCAAAGGGCGATTCCGGCCACGGGGACCAGATCGAGCTTGCCCAGCCTCAGGGGGATCCACCGCACGGGCCAGAGCAGAAGGCGGGCCGCTTGGTTCACCCAGATCCATGCCGGATGATTGCCCAGAAAGATATGGCTGTTGAGCAGGTGCAGCAGCAGCAATCCCGCCAGCAGGTATTTCCAGGTCAGATAGGTCCCGGCGCCCAGAACGACCGCCTGCTGGATCCAGTGCCCCCATGAGCGCGGCGCGGGAAACCACCCGCCGCGGATCAGCAGGCTGCCGACCGCCAGCCACAGCACGAATCCCAGCACGGGAGGGAGCAGGAGCTTGACCGGGGCCGGCCAACGATCCACGGGCCCGAGATGGAACCGCACCAGCCGGCTGACGATGTCCCGCTCGACGCCGTTGCCTTTGAGGCAGGACAGCAGCAGCAGCCAGAGATAGAAACCCAGGAACCACCAGCCGAAGCTCAGCCCCGAATAGACCAGCGCGTGCCACCAGACATCCGTCCGAAACGGCAGCACCACCGCGCCCAGCCGGAGACGGGGCGTCCAGCCCAGGGCGACGCCTGCCTGCCAGTAGACCACCGATCGGCCCGCCAGCAGCAGGATCAGCGCGAGAATCGAGGGCCAGCCGACCTGCCGCTCACCCGCCGGCCGCTTCAGCGTGGCCAGCAGGCTGATCCCTGCCGCCCGGGCAACCTCCTCCGAGCGCGACGCACGGCCGTGCACCCAGAGCAGCAGGCCGCATACGTTCAGGAGACCATCGACAAAATCCATCGCCATTGTCCGGGCCCCTTTCTGGCGCCACGACCGCGCCTTCCTGTTCCAATCGACCGCGCACCCGGCGGGCTCACATGATCCGGATGAGGGCCTCCGCGATCTCCGAAGGCAGCCGCGCCACCGATGCGCCCGCGGCGCGCAGGGCGTCGATCTTGGCCTGCGCCGTTCCCTTGCCGCTGCTGACGATGGCCCCGGCGTGGCCCATCCGGCGCCCCTCCGGCGCGGACGCTCCCGCCACGAAACACGCCACGGGCTTGCGGCCGTGCTCCCGGAGCCATGCCGCCGCGTCCTCCTCCGATGTCCCTCCGATCTCGCCGATCAGGATGATCCCGTGCGTGTCCGGATCCTCGTTCATCATTTTTAGAATGTCCACATGCGAGGTGCCGAACACTGGATCTCCGCCGATGCCGGCGCAGGTGGACTGGCCCAGCCCCCGCTGGGTGAGCTGCCAGATCGCCTCGTAGGTCAGCGTGCCGCTGCGCGAGACCACGCCGATGTGGCCCCTCCGGAGGATGTGGCTGGGGATGATCCCCATCCGGCATCCGCTCTGCCTGCCTGGGCCGTCTCCCGGGGTGACGATTCCGGGGCAATTGGGACCCAGCAGCCGCGTGGGCCGGCCTTCCATCGCCCGCTTCACGCGGATCATGTCCGCGACCGGCACGCCTTCGGTGATGCACACCACCACCTCCAGCGCCGCATCCACCGCCTCGAGTATGGCATCCGCGGCAAACGGCGGTGGAACGAAGATGACCGAGGCGGTCGCGCCCGTCTCGCGCGCGGCCTCCACCACGGTGTTGAAGATCGGCACCCGGCCGTCAAATCGCTGTCCGCCCTTGCCCGGCGTGACGCCGGCGACGATCCGCGTGCCGTAATCGAGGCTCAGCCGGGTGTGCCGCGCGCCAAAGGTGCCAGTGATGCCTTGGACCAGCACTCGAGTTTCAGGAGTAACCAGGATGGACATAGAACGATGTCGGATTTGCGCCCGCGCTCATCGGCAGCATGTCACCGCCTCGACCACTTTCCGGGCGGCTTCCTCCATGCCATCGGCGCTGAGGATCGGCAGGCCCGACTCCCGCAAGATCTGGTTGCCCAGATCGGAGTTGTTGCCCGCCAGGCGCACGACCAGGGGAACCTCGAGCGGCCCGATCTCGCGCGCCGCATCCACCACGCCCTGCGCGATGATGTCGCATTGCATGATCCCGCCAAAGATGTTGATCCAGATCCCTTGCACGCCTGGATCCTTGAGGATGATCTTGAGGGCGGCCTTGACCTGCTCCTTGTTCGCGCTTCCTCCCACATCGAGGAAATTCGCGGGCTCGCCCCCGACGCTCTGGACGATGTCCATGGTCGCCATGGCCAGGCCGGCCCCGTTGACCAGGCATCCGATGTTGCCCGCCAGCTTGATATAGCTCAGGTTATGCTCGCTGGCCTCGATCTCCAGCGGCGATTCCTCCCCCAGGTCGCGCATCTCGCGGATCTCCGGATGGCGGAACAGGGCGTTGTCATCGAAGGACATCTTGGCATCGACCACGAGGCTGGCGTGCCCGTCGGCCTGCTGGACCACGCACAGGGGATTGATCTCCACCAGCGTGGCGTCCGTCTCCCACCAGGTCCGGAACACCCCCACAATGAGGCTCGAGGCGGACACGAGCATGTCCCCGGTGAAGCCGAGCCGGGCCGCCAGCTTCCGCGCCTGATACGGCATGAATCCAGCCGCGGGATCGACTGGCTCGCGAACGATCTTCTCGGGGTGCTTCTCGGCGATCTCCTCGACATCCATGCCCCCCTCGGTGCTCAGCACGACCACAGGCCGCGCGATCGCCCGGTCCAGGATCACGGCCAGGTAGAACTCCCGGGTGATGTCCGACGCACTCTCGACAAGCACGCGGTTGACCCGCCTGCCCTCCGGCCCCGTCTGCCGGGTGACCAGCACCTCGCCCAGCATCGCCCGCGCGTGCGCTGCCGCCTCCGATGCCGTGCTGCACAATCTGACTCCGCCCTGGCTGCCGTTCTTGAAGCGGCCGCGGCCCCGGCCGCCGGCATGAATCTGCGCCTTGACCACCAGGCGCTTCTCCCCCGCCGCAATCAGGCGATCCGCGATCGCCCCCGCCTCCTCGGGCGCTGCGGCGACTTCCCCGGGAGGCGATGGCACGCCGTATCTCGCAAGCAATTGCTTGGCCTGGTACTCATGAATATTCATGCAATCGAGCCGCCAAATCTAGGTAATGCCCCTTCACCAAGTCAACGGTATTCCAGCCTCTGCGAGGCGGCCTCGCAGACCGCCAGGGCCGCTCGGGGGCGGCCGATCCGCCGAGCCGCGCGCGCCATCGCTGCCAGCCGCGCGCTTCCCAAAAGCGGCTCGATCCGGAAGGAGAGATCCTCGACGCGGTTGACTTTGACGGCGGCGCCGTGCTCGAGGAGGAAATCGCTGTTGGCGGCCTCCTGCCCGGGAATGGGCTCGAGCAACAGCATCGGCCGCCCCACCGCCAGGGCCTCCGATGATGTCAGCCCGCCCGGCTTGGTCACGATCAGCCTGGCTGCGCTCATCCATTCGTGCATGTTCCCTACAAATCCCAGCACGCGGACCGGATAAGGATAGGCCTCGGCCTCAAGCTGCCGGCGGAGGCGGTCGTTCCTCCCGCAAACCACAGCGGCCTGGAACGGCTGGCCGGCGCGCCCCAGCTCCCGCATCACCGCGCCGACCGGGCCCATGCCCAGTCCACCGCCGAGCACGAGGACCAGGGGCAGACCCGCCGGCAAACCCAGATCCCGCCGCGCCCTGCCTGTCGGGATGTGCCGAGCAAACGAGGCCGAGATCGGGATGCCGGTCACCGCGATCGACTCGGGAGGCACGCCGCGGGCCAGCAGCCGCCAGCGCGTCTCCTCCGCCGCCACACAGTAGAGGTCCACCCCCGATTCGATCCAAAGCGCATGCGCCTCGAAATCCGTGATCACGCAAGCTGTCCACGGCCGCCATCCGGATCGGCTCCGCTGCTTGAGATAGCCGAGCACCTCGAGGGGGAGAAAATGGGTGCAGAGCACGGCGTCAGGCCGCCAGCTGCGCAGATGCCTCACGAGCCGGGCATGGACATGCCGGGCCGCCAGCCGCCGCCATCGGGTCAGCCGCTGCAGCAGAGCCGGCCGGTCGGTCCTGTCGAACATCAATCCCCACAGCTCCGGCGCTCGAGTCACCAGCCGCACGTAGGCATCCGCATAGGCCTTGCGAAAGAACCGCGGGGCCAGATCGAGCACATCGAGCCGCTCGATATCGTCGGCCGGCTGCCGCTCGCGCCATGCCTCCTCGAGCGCCGCCGCGGCCTGCAGGTGGCCGGCTCCAGCTGACACCGCTGCCAGAAGGACTTTCATCGATCCTCCACCCCCGCGATGACCAGCCGATAAAGCCGTTGCTCGATGCCTTGCCCGGCCGGATCGCCGAGCGCCATCTCCTGCCCGAACGGCTTGGCTTCGAACGCCCGAAGCGTCTCCCATCCTGTCCCGAGGCCATCGGCGGTCTCGATCCGGTAACTCCGGCCCGCCTGCGCCGCAAATCGAAGGACCACGCCGCCGAGCGGCTCCGTCTCGATCCAAAGGTCCAGAACGCTCGACGGATCATCCGGCCTGGTTCCCGCCAGGTATTCCTCACCGTTGGACAAACCGTCTCCATCCCGGTCCTCCGATCCATCAGCCGAGTCGTCCGGATTCAGGCCGTAGCCCGATTCCCACGCGTCGGGCATTCCGTCGCCGTCGCGGTCTGCCGGCGCATCGGGATCGGCCACATTCGCCCCGGCAGGGGATGGCATCCGGCGGAAGAAGACGCGGTTGCCGGCGCCATCGGGCCATAATCCCTCCGAAACGCCCACGGATTGGGGGCCGAAATCGACGCGATCCAGGAGCCAGCCGTCGGCATCATAGAGCTGGAGGCTCTCGCCCCATCCGTCCAGGGCGAATCCGACGTGATGGGCCCCCTGGCCCGGCTGCCCGTCAGCCAGGAATTGAATCCAGCCGTGCGGCCCGATAAAGCTCAGAGGAGGAATGACATGGCGGTCCACAGCCAGCACCGACGGATCATCTGCGAGCCACAAGCCGCTCAGATCCACCGGGCCGTCCCCCGGATGATAGAGCTCGAACCAGTCGCATCCATCGACAGGAAGGGCCATCCATTCGTTGAAACGGACGGCCGTCGCCGGGCTGAGCGCGGCGGCGCTCGAGTTCTCCCCTCCGGGCGTTGGTTCGGCCAGAAGCCGCCAGGCTCCATCGGCCTGGCCCACCGAGTAGTCCGGCGCCTGCCAGCCGTAACGAACCGCTGAAACGGTGCGGCCTGCGGCGTCCCGCAGCTCGATCGCTCCCGATTCGCCCGCCAGCGCATGGCCGCTGTTCATTGCCTCCTCGAGCATCGCGGACGCAGGCCGGTTGTCGTCGAACCAGACCACCAGCCACCCCCCACCCGCCACGACCGCGCCCGCCGGAAATCGCCAGGTCCAGCCCCCGGAATCCGGAAGCGCCAGGCTCATTCCGGACAGGTCGAAGCCAGCAGCCCCTGGATTCCATAGCTCGATCCAATCCGCTGTTCGGCCCGCCGGATCCCTCACCCGTCCATGGTTGCGCGCCATGAACTCGTTCAGGACCGGGCCGGTCCATTCCGGCAGGAAGTTCGGGGCGCCCGGGCTCGAGCTGGACGGGAACGCCACGATCGCTGCGCCGCCATCCGGGAACCGCCCTTCCGAGACCGCCTCGGTCTGGGGGCCGTATTCGATCGAATCGACGAGGCCGGCCTGATCGTCCAGCAGCATGATTCGAGCCCCCGAGGCCGGCAGCTTGAAAGCGAGGTGGCCCGGAAACGCGACTTCATCCGCCCACAGACGCACGTGGCCTCCCGGCGCAACGAAGACCGGCGCCCGCAGCTGTTGAGTGATCAATCCGCTCACCAGATATACCCCCGCGATCGAGGCGGGCAGCGATGGATCGCCGTTCCGGATCTCGAGCCAGTCCGGCTCGCCGGGCCGGGCGTTGGCCAGCCATTCGTTCAATAGCAGATTGGAGGTGTCGGCCAGCGCAGCGGCCTGGTTGGTGTCTCCCGGCGTGGGCAATGCCAGCTGCCAGACATCCCCTGCTCGGCCCAGGCTGAAATCGGCCACCTGAGGGCCATAGGTTGCCACATCGACACAGTTGGTCCGGTCATCGTAAAGCAGGATCCTCTCCCCGTCCCGGTCGAGGTTGAAGCTCGCGCTGGACGGACCGGCGTCCGCTCCCAGGCCGCACCAGACCACCAGGAACGCTCCCCCTTCCAGGATCGTCGGATCCGGAAACACGAACCGGCGCGGGTCGTCGTTGTCCGTGAGGCTCCAGCCGGCCAGGTTCAACCGGTCTGGACCGGCGTTGTGCAGCTCGATCCAATCGGGATACGATCCGCCCTGGGCGATGGCGGACACGTTGTGGGCCATGATCTCGCTGATTCGAACGGAGCCGGCCGGGCGAGGCGGCGCCAGGAATCCCGGGGAGCCGCCGATGGCCGAGCTCGATTGCCAGTTGGCCGGATCGTCGGGGTCGCCCAACAGATCGCGAATCTCGAGCGATCGCCCGCCTCCATCGGCCTCTTGAGGCCAGCCATATTGGTCGTCGTAAGCGACCGCCGCCACGATGGCACCGGCCGCATCTCGCAAAACGATCCGCTCGCCGCTATTGGCAAGATTGCCCCCGAAATAGCCGGCAGGCGCCACGCCCGGATAGCGGCTGGAAAAACTGGCGGCGTTGGCCGCCAGAACCAGGATCCCGCCCGGCTCCAGCCACTGGTCCGCCGGAAACGCGAACTGAACCGAATCGAAAACCATGCCCCCCAGGCTCAACCGATGCGCCCCTGCATTCATTAGCTCGACGAACTCGTAAGGATCGCCTCCCGCCGGGTGGTACATGACCTCGGTGAACCGCAGCGGCGACCCCGCCAGCCCCACCTGGAAATCCGCCTCGTTCAGCGCGCTCCACTCCGATCCGTTCAGGGTCCGCGCCTTGACCCGCACCCAGCCCTGCAGCGGCACGGGCGCGCTATATCGCTGGGCGGACGGCGATACCGATCCCGCGCCGTAAACGCGCGGGTCGGTCCCGTCGGTTGTGTAATAGACGATGCCGGCCGGCGCCTGCATGGAGAGCTTGAATCCGGCGGGGACGCGGCCGCCGTGCGGATCGAACACCGGCGCCACGCTGTTGGCGGGATAGAGCCCGGCCGACTTGAGCTGGCCGATCATGATCGCGGACCGCTTGCTCAGGAATGTTCCGATCATCCAGTTGACCTCGGCCAGCCACTCCACGTTCCGCGTGTAGACGTGATCGGGCCGCGCGTTGTCCCCCCACCGCGCGGACTCGAGCACGATCGACGGATCCATCTCCGCGATCCGCCGCGCAAACGCCGCCGCCGGCCGGTTCCGCTCCGGATGTGCCGGATCCCATTGCGGGCGGGCTGGATCGGAGTAGAAGGCGCCTCCGTTGAAAAAATGCCGGTGCGCGCGGTCCGCAAACAGGAGGCGGAACTCGGCGTTGTTGCGCCTGAGCTGATCGTAGAACTGGGCGGGCGTACCGCTGTTGTTGACCCCGGTGCGGTCCGCGGTCTCGGACTTCATGATGTGCTCGCCGTCCCACATGAAGAACTTGAACTGGGCGTTCGTCTCCCGCTTGCGGGCGACATACCAGTTGTGGTGCGGCCAGTCGGTGTTCGCCAGATAGAGATGGGTCAGCATGTAATCGGCGAGGTTGGTGACATCGACGTATCGCTGGAGCGCCTCGTACTGGCTGTTCTCGGCCAGGCCGCTGTTGGCCAGCGCCAATGCCTGATCCCAGGCCGCCCGGTCGCCATCGAGCACCTCGAACCCGGTGGTGTTCTTCAGCGAGTCATACTGCTCCTTCTCCCCGCCGAAATACGAGGCTGCGAACGATGCGTCCGGCCGCTCGTGCACCCACATCGTTCCCCAGTACAGCCCGTTGAGGTAAACCTGGAACAAGCGCCCGTACGGCGACGGCCACCCGGTCGCAGCCTGCATGTCCGCCGCATACTGGTCCCGAACGTAATCGGCCCGCGTGCGCTGCTCCTCGGTGTTCCGATAGTGCCACACGTTGTTCAGGCGGGCATCGAGCACCAGGGTGTCGAACCGCTCGACCGGCGAGTCGGGAAACAGCCGGTGCTCGAGCTTGCTCGCGCCGTAATCGCCCCGGAACAGGAGGCGCAGGGAATGCTTGTGAACCTTGTTGGGCTCCCGGCTCGTGCCCCCCTGCAGGCGCAGGCCCGCGTCGATCTGGACCGGCCCGCTTCCGTCGACAAACAGGAACTCCGCCGAGACGGGCCGCTCCCAGGCGATGCCCGCCCCCCCGGGGTTCGAGTATAGCCCCCTCTGCCGGTCGAAGAGATCGGCCGTGTCCATCACCAGCGACAGCGTGGGCACATCGGTCAGCGCCTGGAGGGCCAGGTCGCGGTAGGCCGGGTCGCCGGTCACCCGCGGGTCCATGCCGTAATCGGCCGGGATGGCCGTGCCGCTCTGCGTCACCCATGCGGACGGAAATCCAGCCGGATTGGATGGCTGGGCCAGCACATGCTCGGGAAAAATGTAGGAATGTGTCAGCACCTTGGAAGGCAGATAATCCTCCCGCACAGCCACCGCCCTGAGGTTGACCACCGCCCGCTCGGGCGTGCCGGCCACTGTCAGCGGCCCGCTGTAGGCAATCCCGTTGACCGCGGTCGGCTCCCGCCCATCCAGGGTGTAATAGATCCGGGACAGCGGCGTCTCGCAGGCGAGGTAGACCTGCATCGGCTCCGTGTAAAAACCGCTGGCCACGCTCGCCCTGGGCCGGGCCACCACACCCGCCAGCGGCGTTGCAGCCACGTTCGATGCGCCCGGAGTCGGCCGGGCGAAGTAGCCCAGAGCCCCCGCCGGCGTCAGACCATACGAGTAATCCGCCCGCTGCTCCGGATAGGCGGGCGCGAACGCGGACACCACCCGCCGCGGCTGTTCGGGGCTGAGCAGCGCGAGATGCTCGCCGGCAGCACTCAGCTTGAAGTTGGTGTGCAGCGGCAGCGTCCCCACCGGCCGGCGGTCCTTCCCGGAAGCGAACACGACCAGATGACCCCCGGGCCCCAGGATCCGCGCAGGGAATACCCATTCGTCCGGGCTGTCCGCATCGTCGGTGAGCGACCATCCCAGCAGGTCGACCACATTGCTGCCCCGGTTGTGGATCTCGATCCAGTCATGCAAATCGCCGTCCTCGTCCTTCCAGCCTGTGTCGCTGACATTGGCCGCCATGAATTCGTTGATGATCAGCTGGCTGAGAAGCAGGTCCGGATCCAGTGTGCACGTCCACTCGCCCCCCGCAAACGCGTTGGGCGCGGACGCCAGGTCCGTGATCCCGTGGTCCGCCGCCCACCGCAACCGCACCAGTCCGGACGCCACCCCGCTCAATAAAAAACGATACGGCCCCGCCCCGTCGCCCTCGATCCCGGCGGCCGGCTCGTCATTGACACGCAGATCGCCCGCGTCGATCCCCCGGACCGGCTCCGAGAACAAGACCCGGATTTCCTCCAGGCGCCCCACCGTGCTCCCTTCCACCGGGGTCACCGAAAGGACCGTAGGCGCCACCGCGTCCACCAGCTCGTATTGCCAGCGGTGCGCAGGATCCTCGCCGGAGAAAGGATTTCCGGACAAATCGGCGATCTGGTGGTCGATATCCCAGGCGACATCCACCAGGCCGTCCGCCGGCCTGGAAAAACCGAATGTATAGGCCGCTCCCGCCCCCTCGAGCTCGGTGGCCGGGGCGCCCTGGACCCATAGATCCTCCGCCGACACGCCCCGGACTGGCTCCGTAAACGTGACGGTGATCCGCGACAACGCGTCCAGCCGGCCCGGCGCCGGATCGACCGATGCGATTCTCGGCGGATTTTCGTCGCGCAGACCCGCGGTCATCTCGAGGGTCAGATAAAGATCCGAGCTGGTCAGGTTTCGATTGAACAACTGGACGGCCAGCCAGTTGGTGCCGTCCTGGAGAAAAGGCACGGTGGTCGTATTGTTGGTGGAGACCAGCAGCCGATTGATCGCCAGAGGAGTGCCGTTGGTGTGCTTGGGCTCGCCGCTATACACGTTGTAGCGGGCCGCCTCGCGCCCGTTCACCCACACGATAAAACCGTCGTCGATCCACACCTGAAACCGGAGATCCTCGACCCGGGACGCGTTGGTCAGCACGAAGGACTGGCGCAGGAACAGGGTCGTGTAATTGTATCGCATGTCCGACACCAGCGTGCCGCCGGTGATGCCGCTCCCCCCGTAATAGAAGGGCGCTGCGGACCTGGACCAGTTCGAGACATCGAACTCGCCCGAACGCCATGCCCCGATCGGGCTCGAGGCTTCATTGGTTCCCTTTCGGTAGTGCCAGATCGAGTTGCTGGCGATCAGGGTGGTGCCCGGTTCCTGGCCCTGGCAGGCCTGGACCCCCAGCCCCAGCCCCACGCATGCCCACCCGACCATGAACAGCCGACGCAGCCAGCCTGCCCGCCGCATGGCCCCGGATCCCGTCCATCCGCCGGCTGAATCGAGCGCGGCATCGGGTCTCTCCTCGCAGGAGGACTCGCGGCGGGTCTCCCTTGCTCGGCACCCCTGACGGGCGATGCCATTGCTGATCGTCTGCGCGTTGGGTAGGATGGATCGCATGGCTTGTCAGCTCGGCTATTGCTCCTCCAGCACTCGGTAAAACCGCATGGGCCGCTCCGCGGCGTCCGGATCGGAAAACTCCAGCCGGGTGGAGTAAAATGTCCCTCGCAGCAGATCCACCCAATCGATCATGTTCGTGGATCCCTGGACCACGTAGCGGGTGCCAAACGGCATGGTCAGCCCGATCTCGACGGCGCCATCGCTGCGCAGGGCCAGCCGCTCGAACCGGAAGAACGGCTCGATCCGAACGTCGGCCGCCTCGCTGGGCGCCGCGCCAGCCGCATTCCGGACGATCGCCTGATAGCGGCCTGCCCAGAAGGGCTCCATCCCCTGGAGCTCGAGCACCCGGTTGGTCATGCCGTCCAGGATGAGCCCGTTGAAGTACCACTGATACTCCAGCGGAGGCGCCCCCTCCGCGCCGACTTCGAGGACCAAGGTGGCGCCCGGCGCCAGGTGCTGGCTCACCGGCTGCCGCGTGATCGCCGGCGGCTCGATCCCGGGCTCGCCGTTGGCCCCAAGGCGGCCCGGCGTGGGCGGCCGAGCCTCCCAGTTCAACGGCTCGTTGCCATAGGCCAGCGCACTCAAACGCTGCAGCGAGGCGCCCCCGCCATCCGCCGCTTCCGGCCATGGATGCCGATCGTCGTATTCGACCGCCTCGACCAGGTAATCCGGAATCCATTGCCGCTCCTGCCCGGCCCCTGCCGGCTGGCCCGGACGCCAGATCTCGATTCGCTCGCCGCTGTTGTCAAGGCGCCCGCTCCATGGGCCGACGATCCGCGCTCCCGCCGGCACATTGAACCGAGCGCAAAACGCCGATAGCAGCCCGGGCTCGGATTGGGGATCGAATCCGGCCACGACGAGCACTTCGCCAGGCCCGAGAACGGCCCCCGCCGGCAGATCGAATTCGACACCGCCCGACAGCCGCCACGGAGCGTCTCCCCGCTCGGGATCCCCCAGGATCAGGTCTCCCGGCCCCCCATGCAGCAGCTCGATGAATTCGTCCGTCCGCGATTCATCGCCCGTCTCGCCGTCCACCGGATGGTAATGAATCTCCTGGATCGTCAGGGGACCCATCCGCGGCGCCGCATTGGCCGCCCCCGATCCCCGCCGGAAATCCTCGATCGAAAGCGGCCGATCCACTCCAAAGGTGGGGCGCTCCAGGCTCGCATAATCCACACCCACCGAGGTCAGAATCCGGCCCGACGACTCGTTCGGCGGAGCAGGGCCGAATCGGGCCACCGCCCGCCACCCGGTGAGGTTTTCGTAGGCGTCCACCTGCGACAAGTGGACCTCGCCGGCACGGAGCGGATCGAGGCTGAGGCGGTTGGTTGCCCCCGCCGGCTCGCCGAAATCCGCCTGGTAGAAGACCCGGTACCCGAGCGGCGGGAGAACCAGCCCGGCGGGCAGTCGATACTTGCGCAGCTCAGCCGTCTGATCGCTGAGGAACCAGCCGCCGATCGCGACCGGCTGCATCGTGGGGTTGAACAGCTCGATCGCGCCCTCGAGCGGGGGCATTCCCCATCCCATCACCTCGCTGACCACCACGTTGGTCAGCGGCTCGTAGTTGCTGGCGCCGGGAGTGGCTCCGGCCGCAAAGCTCCACGCCACGCTTGAACCCTCGGGCAGCCGGCCCGACGAGATCCCTGGCGCTTGCGGCCCGAAATCCACGCTGTCGATGGCGGTCAGGTTGGTGTGGTAAATCCGCAGCGTCTCGCCCTGTTGATCGAGGCTGAACCGGACATGGTCCGGCCCGCGATCGGTCTGTCCGTCGGCGCGCCATACCACGTGGCCTTTCCGGTCGATGAAGCTGAGGGGGCCCACGATGTGGTTGGTCTGGCCGGCCAAGGTCGGATCGTCGGTGAGGATCAGCCCGCTGATCTGGACCGGCTGATCGGCCGTGTTGTGCAGCTCGATCCAATCGCCGTCCTCCTCCCCGCTCGCCAGCCACTCGTTGAGGCGGACCTGAGTCAGCGCCCCGAGCAACATGGCCGCGGAGTTCTCCAGGCCGGGCGTCGGCTCGGCCAGCAGCCGCCACGGGCCTGCCCCGCCCACCAGGCCGATGGATCGATCCGGGATCTGAAAGCCGAATTCGATCCGATCCCAAAGTCCGCCCGCCGGGCTGACCAGCCACAGAGCCGCTCCTTCGCCCGGCAGGTTCCGGCCGAAATTCAAGTCGTCCTCGTTCGATGTCGAGGCCGGCCGCCGACCGTCCGCCCATACCAGAAGAGGCTCCCCTGCCCCCAAACGAACGCCTGCCGGAATCGCCCATTCGTAGGGATCCGCCGATTCCAGCCGCACGATCACGCCCTCGAGATCGACCTCGGTGCCGCTCAGATTCCGGATCTCGAACCAGTCCGAATACCGGCCTGTGGCCGCCAGAACAGCCTGCCGATTGACGGCCATGATCTCGTTGAATCGGACAGTGGATGCGCCGGCGACGAAATTCGAAGCGCCAGGGGTCGGCACAAGCTGTCCCGCCACCCAGGCGCCGGTCCCATCCGGCCACCGCCCCTGGACCGTTCCCTCCCGCTGCGCCCCGTAATTGATCCGGGTCCACTCGATCCCCACCGAGTCCCACAAGGCGATCGCGCCGCCCGCAGCCGACAGCTTGAAATCCACATGATCGGCTCCCGGTTCCTCGTCCGCCCAGAGCCGGACATGGCCGCCCGCATCGACAAACACCGGCGCGGTGATTTCGAACAGCGCATTGCTCGTGGCCAGAAAAGCCCCCTGCAAGGCCGCCGGCCGGTCCGGATCCAAATTTCGGAGCTCGAGCCAGTCGCCATCGCCGGGCGGCGGGTTGGCCTGAAACTCGTTCACGACGACCTTCGTCACCGGCGCCAGCGCCGCCGGCTCGTTCCGATCTCCCGGCGTCGGCTCGGTCAGCACCCACCCGCCGCCGCCGGCGCCGCGCCCGAATCCGTATCCCGTTGGCAGCGGGCCAAAGGCCACGGCATCCACCCGGTTGGTCTGGGCGTCATACAGGAATACCCGGTCGCCTTCGGCATCCAACCCGAAGCCGGCCTCGATGCTCCCGGCGCCTGATCCGCCCCGGCAGCCCACCACCAGGTAGGCGCCTCGCTCCAGAACGGTCGAGGCAGGAAACACAAACTGCCGGGGATCATCGCCGTCGCTCAGGCTCCATTGGGTCAGATCGACCGCCTCGATGCCCGGATTGTAGAGCTCGATCCAATCCATCCCCTCGGCCCCCGCCGCAGATCCGCTGCCGTCGGCGCGGACTTCGTTGATCCAGATGGACTGCGGAAGAACGGCTCTATTCGACGCGCCCGGCGAACCGCCGCTCTGCCCGCTGGCGCTCCAGTTGGCCGGATCGTCGGGATCGGCGGTCCCCCCCAGCCACTCGATCGAGTGCCCGCCGCCGTTGGCCGATGCCGGCCAGCCGTTCCCGACGCCATACTCGACGGAGGCCACCGTGCGCCCCGCTCGATCCAAGATCGCCACTCGCTCGCCCGAATTGGACAGCGCCCCCCGATACGTGCCCGCATAGCTGACCCCGGGGTACCGCTGCTGAAACAGGACCGGGTTTGTCGCCGGGATCAACACCAGCCGGCCTCCCGGCGGCAACGGCGGCGTCCCTTCGGGAAACCGGAACTCGATCCCCTCGAACTGGAATCCGCTCAGGTCCAGCGGCAGGACACCGGTGTTTTCGAGCTCGATGAACTCGCCCGCCTCGCCGTCCGGCGGCCGGTACATGATCTCGCTGATCCGCAACGGGCAGCCCACCTCGGCCACCTGAAAGCGCGCGCGGGTCAGCGCGCTCCAGTTGGCGCCTTGCAGCGTGCGCGCGCTGACTTCCACCGATTGCGTCAGAACCAACGATTGGCCCGGGGCGAACACCCGGGCAGAGGGCGCCACGGCCCCGGTGAACGCCACGCGCGGATCCGTCCCGTCCAGGGTGTAGTAGACCGAGCCCGCACCGCCTCTCAGGCTCCACGCCGTTCCCGGACGCACCCGCCCGCCAAACGGCGACAGCACCGGCGCATTCGACGACGCCAGCAAACCCGCCGCCGCCAGATGCTCGAGCATGTGCCGCCGCCGCGACGGGATCCAGCTGGTCCCGATCGTGTTGTTGAAGCCGGAGATGGAGGGCTGGACCATTGCTCGAAGCTGCTCGTAGCGCGCCTGGATCCGCTCATCGGCCAGCGCCCCTCCATTGTAGAGATGCCGATGCGCGCGATCCGCAAACAGCAGCCGGAACTCCGGGCTGAGCCGAAGCCGCTGATAGAACTTCGCCACCTCCGTCGTGCCCGCCAGCTCGTTGCTCAGGGTGTTCCAGCTGACCGCATTCCGATACCCATAGCTCATCTCCGCGTCCCAGATGTAATACCGGAACCGGCCCGACGCGGATCGCTCGCGACCTGCCCGCCAGTTGTTGTGCGGCCAATCGGCCGTGGCGCCGTAGATGTTGACCAGCAGGTAGTCCACGAAGTTCTCGAGGTCGAACCGCCGCTCGATCTCGCGGTAGTAGGCCGGCGTCGCCGGGCTCATCGTGTTCACGTAATTCCGCAGCGCATTCCACGCCGTCAGATCCCCTTCCACCACCTCGCTCCGCTGCGCCACCAGGTCCCACTCCTTGCCTCCCCCGTGCCACGACTGCAGAAAATCCGCGTCGATCCGCTCGGTCGGATTGTAGTAGCCCTTGTACGCCCCATTCAAAAACAGATGCACAAAACCGCCATGGCTCGAGACCTGGCCCGTGTCGGCAAACAGGCGCCGCGCCAGCTCGTCCCGCAGAAACGGATTCGAGTGATCGTTCATCCCCGCCCGCAGCACGACATGGTCGAACTTGTCCATCCCGCAGTCCGGGAAGAGGGGGTACTCGAGCCGCGTGGGGCCATAATCGCCCCGGAAGTAGAGACGGAAGGAGTATTTGTTGGCTGGCAGGCTCGAGCTCCGGTAGTCGTAGCGCTCGCGAATGTATGCGCCGCCCTGGATCCGGATCCCGCAGTCGACCTGGAACCCCCCGTTGTCCCCGGGCCGGATCAGCTCGGCCGACACCGGCCGCTCCCACGCAATCCCGTGATAGATGGTGTTGCGCGGCTCGACCTCCATGATGCCGGTCGTCCCATACAGATTGCGGTTGTCGGTCGTCAGCGAAAGCGCCGGGAGCGTCAGCCGGCTCGACAGCTGATTCAGCAGGTAGGTGTGCGTGTCGACGCGAGACGGCAGCCAGCCCGCCTTCCATGCCACCGCTCGCACGGCCCGCGTCGACGTGATCCAGATCCCGTTCGTCGTGTAGAGCAGGCCGTTGGTCGACGTCGGCGTCGTCCCGTCCATCGAGAACCGGATCGCCGAGCCCGGCGTCGGCGAATGCAGAAACAGCCGGAACGGCAGCCGGAGGTATCCGCGCTGCACGCTGAAATGGACCGGCTCGACAATTCCTCCGAGCGCGGCCGCATTGTTCGTGGCCCAGGGCGTGCCCGCCGAGAAATAGCGCCACTGGCCCGCTCCGTCCCGGCCGTAGGCGACATCGTGCCGCTGCTCGGGAAACTCGGGCGCCAGCTCGCTCGCCGCCCGCGGCGGCGAGTCCGGCGGATACAGCCCCAGATACTCCCCGAACAGGTTCAGTTTGAAGTTCGTGTGCAGCCGCACCGATCCGGACACAACTCGGCGGTCCTTGCCCGACGCAAACACCACCAGGTACTGGCCGCCGGCGATCTGCACCGGGGGAAACACCCACTGCCGCGGCTCATCCGCATCATCCGTCAGCGACCACCCGTGCAGGTTCACCGGCGTCCTCCCTCGGTTGTGCAGCTCGATCCAATCCTCCGTCTCGCCATCCTCGTCCTTCATCCCCCCGGCATTCTCCGCCATGACCTCATGGATGACCACGTCGCCCGCCGTGGCTGACGGGTCGATCCGATACTCCCAATCAACGCCCGCCAGCGGCTCGCTCGGCCCCAGGCCGCTCACGATCCCGTGGCCCTCCGCCCAGCTCATGCGCGCCACCCCCACGGCCGCCGCCGCAAATACAAACCGATACGGCCCCGCCGAGATCCCGCTCACCGCCAGCGCCGGCTCGCCGTTCAGCCGGAGATCGGCCGGATCCAGCCCCGTGACCGGCTCGGCAAAACGGATCTGGACCTCAGCCATCTGGCGCAGCACCATGCCCGCAGGGGGATGGACATCGGCCACCACAGGGGCCTTGACGCCCGCCAGTTGGTAGCTCCACTGGTTCTCCGCTGCCTCCCCTCGGAATGCATTCGGGGGCGTCGCCAGCCCCGCAATCCGCTGGTCCGGGCTCCACGACACGAACACCTCGCCGGGCGCAGGCGGATCGAACTCGAAGGTGTAGACGCTCCCGCCGCCGCTGACCGCCCGCGCCGGGTTGTCGTTCAGCAGCAGATCGGCGGCCGCCACGTTCACCACCGCCTCGCTGAAGGTGACCGTGATGAGGTTGAGCTGGGCTGCTGGTCCCGGAGGCGGCGCGACCGACCGCACCACCGGCGGCGGCGGCGCCTGCAAATCCGCCTTCAACGCCGCGTCCAAACACAGGTCGCTGCTCTCCATGGTCACGTTGAACACCTGCACCGCCAGAACGTTGGTCCCCAGCACCAGCAACGCCATCCCCATCGCCCGGCGCCACCGCCATGCCTTCCCCGCCAGAACGCCACCCTCGATTCCACTGCCCCCGTCGGCCAGCGCACGGCACGAATGCCCCCGGCGCGATCGACCCCTCGCGATCGCGGATTCCTCGAGTCTGGATACGTGAGCCAGTTGCATAGGCACAGCTTTATGGATCCACACTAGCCGCTGGAGCGCCCCCCCCGCAAGCGGCTTGTTCGCCCGCTCGGCAGTTCCAAATACCGCATCGGGCTGGTCGTTAAGGGTCTGTGCAAAAATGAATTCCGATTTTGCTGGAGGGGATTGGGCGGGCTGGCAAGGCGCGACGAGCGAGCATACCCGCGCGGTCTGTGAGCGAGGAGCAACACAGCCAGGCCGCCCAAGACCCCCAGCCCGCAGGGGCGGGGCGGCGCCGGGCAGCGTATGCCGGTCTGGCATAAGTTTCAGTGGGATCCTGCATCTCCCGATAGCCCTCTTGGCGCCGTTTGACAGCCAAAGGCAGACGGATCAAAGTAAGCGGTGGAACAACAGAATCCAACAACCGATGAGTTGCAGGTGATGCGAATCATCAGGTCGCAATGAAAACGCATCAGCAGATCGACCAGCGCAGTCTGGCCCTCGCGCGAGCGATTGTGGCCAGAATCGACCGCGATCCGGCCCGGGCTGGATTGGCTCAGGCCAGGGCGACCTGCCAGCGCTGGCTGAATCAACGTCCACTGCCGGCAGTGCGCGAATGGATGGAGATCCTCAGGCGGCCGTGGGAGGAAATCCGGGCCTTGTTGCTGGACGAGTCCGAACAGGGGCAACGACTGCGGCAAAGCGACCCCTTCTGCGGCATCTTATCGCCGCGGGAACGATGGGAAATTTATCGATCCTACCGTGAGACGACTTGACCTCGAGCACATCATCCGCGCTGCAGGCAGCATTGCGGGCGCAGACAGGCTCGTCGTGATCGGCAGCCAAGCGATCTTGGGCAGTTTTCCCGATCCGCCCGCTGAACTGGCTGTCTCGGCCGAAGCAGACATTTATCCGTTGGATGCGCCGGAAAAGGCGGACCTGATCGACGGTTCGATCGGCGAGAAGTCCCCTTTCCATGAGACGTTTGGCTATTACGCTCATGGCGTGAATCCAGAGGCGGCGGTCCTGCCGGTCAACTGGCAAAGCCGCTGGGTGCCCCTGCAAAACGAGAATACCCGCGGCGTGATTGGCCTCTGCCTGAGCCCGGTGGACCTTGCGGTAAGCAAGTTGGCTGCCGGGCGAGAAAAGGACCTGTCTTTCGTGACGGCCATGCTGCACCATGGTTGGATCACTGTTGACGCAGTCCAAAACGTGTTGAGCGAAGTCGCGGAAATGCAGTCGCCACAAATTCGGCTCCGGCTGGAGTGGTGTCGCAAGAGATGCCGCTCGGATCCTTCAAGCAACGTGTCGTGATCGCTTCCGCGCCGCGCTCACTTTCCGTGGCCGGATCGCCGAGGCCGCGGCACCAGCACCAGTGGACATCCCTCGAAGCCAAACGCCTTCCGCAGCTCGGACGCCAGAAACCGGCCATAGACGGGCGTCCATAGCTCCCGCCGGCTCACGAACAGCCAGAAGGTCGGCGGCGTCGTGTCCACCTGGGTCGCGTAAAAGAGCTTCAGGTGTGTGCCCGCCGCGCTGGGCGGCTGCCGGCGCTCGACCGCCTCGCGCAAGGCGCGGTTCAGCAAGGCCGTCGGCACTCGCTGGCGCATCTGCGCCCCCACAAACCGAATCGCATCCAGCAACCGATCCAAATGGTACCCCGACGCTGCCGACGCGAAAACGACCGGCGCATAGTCCAGGAAAAACAGCTGCTCCTGCACCCAGCGTCCGAACTCGGCCAGCGTCGCCGGAGGCGGCTTGGCCGCCCCATGCCGGGGCGCCTTCCCGGCCCCCTTTTTCCGCGCAGCCGCCACCAGAGGTGCCACCAGATCCCATTTGTTCACCACCACCACGCACGGCTTTCGATGCTCCTGGATCAGATCGCCAATCTTCTTGTCCTGCTCGAGAACGCCGGACTCCGCATCCACCACCATCACCACCAGATCGCATCGCTGGACCGATTCCTCGGCCCGCTTGACGCTGTAGAACTCGATCGAGTCGTCCACGCGCCGGCGCTTGCGCAGGCCGGCCGTGTCGATCAGCACGTAGCGTTCGCGCACCCCGCCATGGACGAGCTCGAACGGCACGTCCACGGCGTCCCGGGTTGTCCCGGGGATCGGCGTCACCACCACGCGTTGATCGCCCACCAGCGCGTTGGTCAAGGATGACTTGCCCACGTTGGGACGCCCCACGATGGCGATCTTCATGGGCGGCTGCCCCTCTCCGCCCGCCGGCTCGGCGCCCTTCACCCCTTTCGGCAGCCGATCGACAACCGCGCGAAGCAGCGGCCCCATCCCGCGCCCGTGAATCGCGCTGACCGGCAGGCATCCCGCAAACCCCATCCGATCGAACGCCGCGCAATCCCCGTCCAGCCCCTCATGGTCCGCCTTGTTGGCCGCCACGACCACCGGCTTGCCGTGGCGGCGAAGCCGATCGGCCACCATCTCGTCCAGCGGCGTCAGCCCCTGGACAATGTCCACCACCAGGATCATGACCTGCGCCGAGGCCACCGCCAGCTCGACCTGCTCCAGCGCCGCCCGCTCCAGCGCATCCGCCGCCTGCTCCCCCGCCGCCAGCCCAATCCCGCTCGTGTCCACCAGGGTGTGCGATCGCCCTTTCCACTCCATCTCCGCCATGATCCGATCCCGGGTCACGCCGGGCTCGTCATGCACAATGGCGATCCGGCGCCCCACCAGCCGGTTGAACAGGGCCGATTTCCCCACGTTGGGCCGCCCCACGATGGCGATCATCGCCGAGATGCGCCTCCCGCGCCTTGCCTGTTTTCGGTTGCTGCCATGTCGTCCATCCCGCTCGACCCCCGGGAATCGATAGCGTATCCTTCAGCGGCTCTTGTCCGGCCATGGAGGCGGAGGCGGTATCCGAACCGGCTCCTGCTCGAGCTTCTCGAGGATCACCGCGATGGCGCGCTCGAGCTGGTCGTCCTGGCCTGCAAACTCGCGCGCCGGATCGTTGTCCACCCGGATGTCCGGCTCGACGCCCCGGCCCTCCATGATCCATTCCCGCCCGGCAATGTCATAGCGCGAGTACTCGGGCCGGTTCAGATAGCCGCCGTCCAGCAACGGCAGCGATCCCCGAATCCCCACGACGCCGCCCCAGGACCGCTTCCCGATGATCGGCCCCAGGCCGTAATGCCGGAACCGATAGGCCACAATGTCCCCGTCCGACGCCGAAAACTCGTCCAGCAGCATCACTTTCGGACCCAGGACCATCCCCGTCGGATCAATGTTCACCGCCGCGTTGCGCGCGACGGTCACCATGACCCACTCGCGCCGCAGACGCTCGATGATCTGCGGCGACACGTTGCCGCCTCCATTGCCCCGGACGTCCACAATCAGGCCCTGCTTGTGCGTCTGCGGATAGTAGAGCTTGACGAACTCGTTCAAGCCATCGACCCCCATGTTCGGGATATGGACATACCCGATCCGACCGTCCGTGGCCTTCGATACCCGCTCCAGATTGCGCTGCACCCAGCCGAAGTAGCGCAGCGGCCGATCGTCGGCGATCGGGATCACGGTGCAGGTCCGACTGCCCTCCAGCCGAGGCTCGCTGTGGACCCGCAGCACCACGGGACGGCCCGCCGTGTTCACCAGGGCGGTGTTTGGATTCGCCAGCCGGTCGGTCCGCCGGCCATCGATCTCGATCACATAATCCCCCGCCTTCACCCCCACTCCGATCTCCGTCAGCGGCGACCGAAGCGATGAGTCCCAGTTCTGCCCCGGCAGGATCCGCGCAATCCGCCAGTAGCCCGACACGGCGTCCCGCTCCCAGTCGGCCCCCAGCAGCCCCAGCGCGATCCGCTCCGCCTTCGGGTAATCGCCTCCTCCCACGTAGCAGTGCCCCAGATTGATCTCGCCGATCATCTCGCCAATGAGGTAGGTCAGATCCATCCGGTGATGCACATGCTCGAGCAGCGGCTCGTATCGGGCCCGCATGGCGGTCCAGTCCACGGCGTGAAGATGCGGGTCGAAAACGAAATCGCGCATCTGCCGCCAGCACTCGACGAAGATCTGGCGCCACTCGGCCGGGCGATCGAGCTGCACCTGGAGCCCGCCCAGCTTGAGGCGCTCTTTCACCTCGATCCGCGCGGCGGGCAGATCGACAATCGCATACGCGTTGTCCATCCGAACCAGCATCTTCTGGCGATGGGCCGCCAGCCGGTATTCCTGGATCTCGCCCAGGTCGGTCTCCTTCTCCTTGCCCAGGTCGAACATCAGCAGCCGCCGTCTCTCGTCCCTGAGCCCCTGCCGGGTGTAGAAGAGCTTGTCGCCCGCCGATGCCAGATCGCGATAGCTCGAGGCCGCGATCGGCAGGACCGCGATCCGATCCGGCAACCCATCATAATCCACCCGGACGGCCGCTGGAGACCGCGAGGCCGCCGCGCCGGATTCGGGCTTGGCCTCGCCCGGGGCCGATGACACCTTGGGCTCCGAGCCCGCCGCCCGGCCCGCCGGGTCCGGGCCCGCCCCGGTCTTCACCTCGTCGCTCTTGGGCGCGAGCGGCGACGGCGTGTCCGCCGCCAGCGTCACCAGGAAGATCCGAGCCATATCAAAATACGCATGGTTCCACTCGGTCTGGCTGTAGCGCGGCGCAAAGCTCCGGTTCGAGACGAAAAACAGGTATTTGCCGTCGCTGCTGAAGGCCGGCTCGGTCGAGGCAAACCATCCGTCCGTGACCGCCCGCCCCTCCCGGTGCGTCACCGAGTAGAGGTAGACGCGGGGGAACTGGCGCTCCTCCGGGCGCGTCCACGCCACCCATTGGCTGTCAGGCGACCAGGTGTAATCCGCGATCTCCCACGCCGTCGCCTGGTCCACCAGCACCACTTCGAGCGTGTCGACATCCACCCATTGCAGACGCAGCTTCTTGTCCGCCCAGAGCAGCTTGCGGCTGTCGGGCGACCACACCGGAGCGTACTTGTAAGTGTCGCCGTCCCGAGTCACCTGCCGGGCCGCCCCCTGCCGCCCGTCCTGGGGCGCCACCCAGATCTCATCCTCGCCCGTCGCGTCGCTCACATACGCGATCCACCGCCCGTCCGGCGACCAGCGCGCGTTCCGTTCGTGAACCCCCGATGTCTCCGTCAGGTTCCGCGTCGGCCCATGGGCCGCCGGCACCGTGAACACTTCCCCCCGCGCCCCGAACACCGCCCGGCTGCCGTCGGGCGCCACGTCGGCTTCGCGAATCTCGTCGCTGACGTCCCACAATCCACCCCGGCCGATGGCGAAATCCTCGCGGACCTGGATTCGCAGTCGGTGCGCCTGCTCCGTCTTCAGATCGAACCGATAGAGCGCGCCGCCGTTCTCGAAGACGATGGCGTCCGGCCCCAGGCTTGGAAACTTGATGTCATAATCCTTGAAATGCGTCAGCTGCCTCGGCGCCCGGTTGGTCATGTCCATGACATAAAGGTTCATCCGCTTCCGATCGTCGCGGTCGGATACGAAATAGAGGCGCCCGCCCTTCCACATCGGAAAGATGTCCTGGGCCGAATGATCGGTCAGATGGGTGGTCTTGCGCGTCGAGAAATCGTAGAGCCAGAGGTCGTCCGCCTGCCCGCCCCGGTAGCGCTTCCAGGTCCGGAACTCGCGGAAGCCCCGGTTGTAGGCCAGCTGCCGTCCGTCCGGCGAGTAGGCGCACCAGCCGCCCCGCGGCAGCGGCAGGACCTCGGGCAGCCCCCCCTCGACCGACACCAGACAAAGCTGCCCCTTGAAATCGTTCCACTCGTGCTCCCGCGATCGGTAGACTATGGTCCGCGCGTCCTTCCAGCCCAGGACAATGTTGTTCGGCCCCATCCGGTCCGAGACGTCGTCCCGGTCCAGCGTCGCCGTGTAGGTCAGCCGGCGCGGCTCGCCCCCGCCGGCCGGCATCACATAGACCTCCGTGTTGCCGTCATACTGGGCCGTGAAGGCCAGCCAGCGGCCGTCTGGCGAGAACCGCGGGAACATCTCGTAGCCCGCATCGCTGGTCAGCCGCCGCGCCACCCCGCCGGCCGCGGACACGGCATACAGATCGCCCGCATGGCCAAACACGATCTGGCTACCGTGAATCGCCGGAAATCGCAGCAGCAGGGTTTCCGACGGCGCGGCGCCGGCTATCGGCCTGGCTCCGACAGCCGCAAGGAGCCCGATCCACCATGCCATCCGGCCGAACCACGCCCGGCATGGGCTGGAGGCCGCCAACCGGGTTGCTGAGCTGTTTCGCATATTGTCTCTCCAGGTCCAGGGTTAGGGTGCCTTCTTCGGCACGCCGAAGTCGATGCTCACCGCCAGCTCGACCGGCAAACCTTCGTTGGGCGCAATCCAGAGGTTCCGAGCCCGGTAGGGGAATCGCACCTCGCGCACGCCCGACCGGTTCCCGGCCGCCGGACGCACCTCGATCATCGATGTCTTGCCCGCCGCCAGGGTCACCGAGGCCGTCGCGGTCGCTTCCGACGCCCTCCCGTCCGCCTCGAGCACGAAATCGATCGGCGCGCGATTGTGGATCTGCAACACCGCTCGCGTCCGGCCCGCCAGATTCACCCGCCGGCTCTTGTACTCGAGCGACGCCTCGAACAGCGGCCTCAGATACGCCGCCTCGCCGATCAGCCGATCCTGCCAGTAGACGGCCGTCCGCCGGCCAAACAGCGCCTCCCGCACCCCCTCGACCGTGCGCTCCCGCGCGAACACCAGCGTCACCGGCCGATGCTGCCCGCGCGACGCATCGTAGTTCATCCAGATCGGATCATGGACATCCGAGTCGCCCATCATCGTCAGCTGCTTGTCCAGGCACCACTGGTGCGCGATCGGGTCGTAATCGTCCCCATTGACCACCTCGATCCCCTGCAGCCAGCCGTTGCGATAGAAATGATCCTGCTGATCGTACCATACCGATTTCTGCTGCGGCTGTTTCCAGCCCGGATGGTTCCAGAACACGAACGCCCCCTGGCTCACCGCCGCCTGGACCGCATCCTCCACTTTCTCGGTCTGCAGCGCCGGAACATCCCGTAAAAAGATCGCGTTCAGGTGCCCCGGCGGCTCGCCGCGCGTGATCTCCGCGCCTTGGATCAGGATCAGATCCAACCCCTCCGCCATGGGCTTCGCCAGCTCATACGCACGGCCGTGCTTCACTGCGATGTCGTCCCGATGCGGCACATACTCGATATGATCAGTGATCGCCAAGACATCCAGCCCGTCCCGCCAGGCCTCGTCCGCACGCACCGTCGGCCATACGTTCCCGTCCGAAAAGACGGTGTGCATGTGGAAATCGCACTTCAGGGTCAGATAATCGGGCAGATTGGGAAAGGTCAGCTCCGTCCGGATACGCTGCTGTCCCTGCCCGCTCCACGGCAGACCGAGGATCCATGCCGAGAGCATCCCCACCGCCAGGAGGCGAGAGCCGAAACCGGCTTTTCGGTGGAATCGTGTCGCTATCATGCCCCGCATCATCGCGAGTCCCGGGCAGAATTCAAGACCCGTTCCTCTGGCCTCCTCCCCAGGCCCTCCAATGGCCATGAAGGAGAGTGCCGCGAACTGCATGGGGCGCCTCCGTGGCGCCTGACGCGCCGCTCGGTCGTCCGTCCTCGGCAGCCGCGTGCCCCCCCCCTACGGCACGTCGCCGTCCAGCACAGGACGCCGGATCCGGTAAAACGTCTGCCGCTGATCCGTCGGCAGCTCCATCCGCCACCGGTCCATCTGATATCCCGGCCGGTTCGCCAGGGCCACCCACGACGCCGTCGGCGACAGCGATTCGGCTGCCTCGACGATCGCCGACGGGAACTGGATCGGCCACGTCAGCCGAACCCCGCCAGCCGTGGGCGCCGCCTCCAGATCCAATGAGGCGGGCGCCGATTCGCCGGTCGCCTGCAAGTAATCCTCCGCCACCCAGCCGCGCACGTTGCCCGCCCACCACACCTCCCACCACGTCATGCGCTCGTACGGGGAGGCAAGACCGCAGGCCGGACGCTCCGGACCGCCGACGATGAATCCCCGCTGGCCCGCCGGGATGCTTGTCAGCACGACGCCTCCGCACGGCGCCGACCGCACGTTCACTGCCGCCGACGCAGCCACGGGCGAATCGGCACCCACCTCCGGCACGTTCGCGATCTCGATCCCGGTGTAATAGTGGGTCAGGATCCGGCGCCATCCCCAGCCGTCCCGCCCCGCAAACTGCTGCGCCCCCCGCTGGCACATCCCCACCCCGTGCCCGTATATGTGCTGCATCCTCCCCCCCGCCACGATCGTGCAGCACTTCTCGGTCGTGCTCGAGCAGTTGACGTGCCCGCTGCACGGACGCGATCGCGCCCATGGCACATAGCCCGCCCCGAGCCCGCCCACCCGGCAGTTCGACAAGGTCGGGCCCTCCTCGCTGTTCAGGGTGTAATCCCCGTTGCACCGCGCTGAAAAATAGGCTGTGATCACCTGCCCCTCGTGGAGCGCTACTCGGCGCGACGTGTTTGCTGTGGCGTTGCGGCTCTTGGCACCGACCTGCGAGGTGTAAGCCTGCCCGCCATTCGCATAGCCGCGCCGCCGGAGCCGATCCAGGGCGAAGCTGCGGGCCGCGACCGCCTGCGCCTTCAGCGCTTCAAACGGGAAACCATCGTTCATCTCAGCGGTCACGGTGCCCGCGATCAGCTCGTCCAAATCCATGAAACCCGTGTATCCCGTGCCTGCCAGGCTGCTTACATAGACCTCCTCAGGCACGGCAAACGCCGGCGCCCCGGCCGCCTCCGCCCGCCGCATATCCAGGTCCGCCGGCTCGAATGCCTGCGCCGCCGGCGGATCATCGGCCTCATCGCCGCCCTGCTCGCGATGCGCCTGCCTGACGCCCTCCGCCTCCCCGGCCAGCAGCTCGGCATGGATCAACCCAAACTCGATCGACTCGGCGCCTCCCGCCACCGCAGGAATCAGGGTCCGCTCCTGCCCCAGCCAGCCATCCGCCTCGATCCCCACCGCCAGCCAGACCGCTCCCTCCCCCAGCCCGACCGCTGCTTCGAACCGGCCCGCCTCGTCCGTCCGCCCCCGCCACACCGCTGGGCACTCCGCAAGACGACCCAGCCGGTATACCCCCCCAACCAGCAGCTCCGGCCGGCGAAGGCGAATCTCGATTCTCCCGTTCGACACCGGTTGCCCCGTCAGCATCGACTCCGCCCTCCCTTCGATCCGGAAGTCCTCGCCTCCGGCCGCCCAGGCCGCTTCAACGGATAAAAGGAATAGGGCCAGAAGGATGGCTCGTCGCCCGGCCCGGCGGTCCGCCAAAGGTTCCATCGGCATCTCACGCCGCCCACGCCGGCGGGTTCTTGAGCCGATACAGCATCTCCCCCGCCCGCGGAACCAACAGGACGCCTTCGGCCTCGCGTTGCGCGAAGTCGGACGGCCGGATCGTCTTGGGATCCCGGTAGCCCAGGTTGATCCGGCGGCATGTGTCCGGCGGGATCGCCGTGGCAAGGGTGACCCGGGCGCGCGCCTTCTCGATGCCATTCTCGAATGTCCCCTGCCCATACACATGCGTCGAGTGCGCCAGCACACCCCACGGATACCCTTTGTAGCGATCCCACTGCTTGAGGAAGAAATCCCGGCAGTGATACCCCACCTCCTCGATCACCCGGCCATGCGTGACGCAGATCTCCGATATGTGCGGTGCGTAGATGATCAGCTCGCCGCCGTCCGCCAGGACCGGCTCGAGCTTGTACATGCACTTGCCGCCCGTCCAGAGCTCGTCATACATCGGCGGCGCGCATGACAGAATCGTGTGAAACGGCCGGTCCATGTAGACGATGTTGAGCCGGTCGGACAGGTCGCTGGCCGCCTCCCAGGCCGCCTCCGGCGTGCCCGCAAACAAGCCCGCCAGATCATGCCCGTCCATCGCCATCGCAAAACAGAGCTTCGGCACATCGACCATCGCCCCGGCGCGATCGATCACCCGGCGCACCGGCGTCTGCTTCCGGCCGATAATCTTCGCGTTGGTCACCACCGCGCCCAGCCAATGGAAGAAATCCAGGATCCCCTGGCCCGCCACGCCCGGGAACAGGTACTTGTTGCCGCCCGAAAAGCCCACCACCTCGTGCGGATACACCGGCCCCACGATGATCAGCCGATCGTACTCGAACACCAGCCGGTTCACCTCGACCGGCACCTCCATCTCGAACAGCCCCCCCGACAGCTCGCGGATCTCCCCGGCGCGCAGGACGCCGATCGATTGCAGCGCGCGCGGGTCGTTCCACGCGTGGTTGTGGAACTGCACGCGGCCGTAGATCCCGCGGCGCTCCTCGGGCGTGATCTCGAGCCGCTGGCAGATGGCCTCCTCGCTCATCGGCTGGTGCGTCCCCAGCGCGATCAGGATGTCCATCTGCCTGGCCACCGATCCGAGCCGCGCGTGCAGCGCCTTGAACATCGTCCCCACCGGCGCCGTGCGCGTCCCGTCCGGGATGATGAGCAAGACCTTTTGGCCGCGATAGCCGGCCTCGGGACATGCCCGAGCCACCACCTCGGCCACGTCGTTCGCGCCCAGGGGAACACGGCCGGCGGCCGTCCGTTGTGCTGCCAGATCGGTTGCGGACATAAGCCCCTCAGATGGTTTGCGCCAGAAACCCGCCGTCCACCCGGATATCGGCCCCCGTCACGAAGCTGCTCGCCTTCGAGCTGGCCAGGAAAAGGGCCGCCCCCAGCAGCTCCTGCGCCTCCCCAAATCGCCCCATCGGCGTGTGGTTCCAGACCGCCTGGGTCCGCGCGTTCGGCGTCCCGTCCTCGTTGAACAGCAGCCGCCGATTCTGCTCCGCCGGAAAGAAGCCCGGCGTGATCGAGTTGACCCGCACCCCGTGCCGCGCCCACTCCCGCGCCAGAAACCGCGTCAGGCTCAGCACGGCCGCCTTCGACGCCGAGTAGGAGACGACCTTCGACAGCGGGATGTGCGCCGATACGCTGGCGATGTTGATGATGCTGCCCCGCTTCCGCGCCACCATGCCGGGCCCGAACACCTGGCAGGGCAGCAGCGCCCCTCCCACCAGGTTCAGATCGAAGTTCCGGCGCCAGTTCTCGAGCGGGATGTTCTCGAACGGATTGTCGTCGCTGACGGTTGTCTTGGGATCGTTCCCACCCGCGCCATTGAGCAGGATCGTGGGCGCGCCCAGCGCCGACTCCACCTCTTCATTGGCCTTCCGCAGCGTCTCGCGCTCGAGCACGTTGCAGAAAAAGAACCGGGCGCGGCCTCCGCCCTGGTTGATCTTCTGGGCCCTCTCCTCGCCCTTCTCGGCGTTCAGATCGAGCACGGCCACCCGGGCCCCCGCCTCGGCAAACGCCTCGGCAATCGCTCCCGCCAGCACGCCCGCTGCGCCAATCACCACCGCCACCTCCCCGTTCAGATCCAGTAGGTTCTTCATATCAGGCCCGGATCTTGACAAAATGGCGGGCCGCGCAACAGCAAAATCAGAGGGGCAGCCCCGCGTTCGCCTCGAGCCCGAACATCAGGTTGGCGCACTGGATCGCCTGCCCGCCCGCGCCCTTGGCCAGATTGTCGATCGCGCTCATGACCAGCAGCCTCCCCGTCCGCGGATCCAGCCGCCACCCGATCTCGACCGAGTTGGTGCCCACGACGTTCTTCGTGTCCGGCAGCGCCTTGCCGCTCAGCAGCCGAATGCCCGCCCACCCCCCATAGGCTGCCTGGTAGCAGGCCGCCACCTCCTCTCCAAACCGCCCCATCCCCGCCTCTCCATCCCACCGCCGCCCCGGCGCCGCATACAGGGTCGTCAATATCCCCCGGCTCACGGGAACCAGGTGCGGCGTGAATTGGATCACCACCGGGGCGCCCGCCGCCAGCGACAGCTCCTGCTCGATCTCGGACAGGTGCCGATGCTTGGGCAGCCCATAGGGCCGCAGGCTCTCGTTGCACTCCACAAACAGGTAGTCCAGCTCCGCCTTGCGCCCCGCCCCGCTCACCCCGCTCAGCGAATCCGCGATGATCCCCTCCGGCTTGATCAGCCCGCTCCGCAGCAGCGGGATCAGCGGCAGCAGGATGCTCGTCGGATAACACCCCGGCGCCGCCACCAGCGACGCGCGCCCGATCGCTTCCCCATACCATTCCGGCAGCCCATACACCGCACGCGCCAGCAGCTCCGGCGCCGGATGCTCGTGCCCGTAATACTCCCGATACACCGCCGCGCTCCGCAGACGGAAATCCGCGCTCAAATCGATCACCCGGCACCCCAGCTCCAGCAGCGGCACCGCCAGCTCCGCCGCCACCCCGTGCGGCAGCGCCAGAAACGCCACCTGCGCCTGCCGCGCAATCAGCTCCGGATTCGGCTCGCAAAATCGCAGACGCTGCGCCCCCTCACACCCCCCAAATCGCGGAAACACTTGCGCCACTGTCTGCCCCGAGTATTGACGCGACGTCGCCGCTGCCAGCTCCACCTGATGGTGCCCCAGTAACAACCGCACCAGCTCCTCGCCGGAGTAGCCCGACGCGCCCACCACCGCTGCCCGTATCATGTCCATATTTTATCCCGGCCAGAACGGCCTTCGCCCCGACCGCTCCCTTGCCTTCCGCCTTCCCCGCAAAATCCGCAAGGAAAAACCGCCGTCGTGCCGTAATACGGCTTGACATCCGCCCTTCGATCTGTAGTATTCGATCAAGATCTAGCTTTCTTTGGGTGCGAAGATCGGGTGGCTTAATTTGCAGGAGTTCGATTATGAAAATGTTCATGAAGTTTTCATGTGTTTTGGGAACTGCATTGCTGGTTGCCGCAGCTTCCCTTCAGGCGCAGGTGGACGTGACGCGGCCCGGAGACGATATCATTGGCGTTGCCGCTCTGCTGGGCGACCAAGTCAGCACGATATCGACCGATTATCCGGGAGGCGAAGCGCCTCAATATGCCATCGATGGCAGCGTGGCGACCAAGTATCTCAATTTCACGAAGGTGAATGTTGGTTTTATTGTCACATTGCCCGAGGACCGCTCGCTCGCCAACGTGACCGGTATCCAGTTCATCTCGGCCAATGATGCCCCTGAGCGCGATCCGATCGTTGTCAGCCTCGAAGGCGCCAATGCGGCCAGCGCCATGTCCGCCGCCACCGCCGCCACAACATGGACCACTCTCTACACCGGATCCAGCGGCCTCCCGACCGACATTGTCCGCTATGGGCTGGGCGCGATTCAAACGTTTGATAACGAGCAGTATTTCAACACCTATCGCCTCCTGGTCACCGATCTTCAGAATACCGGCGGCGCCAATAGCGTCCAATTCGCTGAAGTCCAGTTGCTCGGCTCGATCGCCGTCATCCCCGAACCCGGTACCGGGCTGCTGATCGGCTTGGGCACGCTGGGCATGTGGGGTTTGCGCCGCCGGTCGCGCTAGTCCCTCGCCTTCCATTTCAGACCGATTGCGCCGCTCGCTTTGAGCGGCGCTTTCATTTCAGAGCCCGCAGGTCAAAGCCAAACCGAAGCTGACCCGCGCACCCTGCCTCAAGGCGCCGCGGTCCGCACCCGATAATACCTCCGGCCGGACGCCCCAGGCAGCCCGCCCGTCTGCGTCCCGTCATCCACCCAAGTCCGCCACGACGCCCCTGCCTCGAGCCGCTCGACGGCCTGCCATGCCGTTCCGGCCGAATCGCCCTGCACCAGAACCTCGCTAGCCTTTGCCGCCGGTGTCTCCCATCCAATCTGGACCTCCCCCCCTTCCGGCTCGATTCCGATCCTCCGCATCCGCGGGGGCGCCTCCGGAGTGATGGTCAATCGGTCGATTGCCACATTCCGATCCTCGGGCGGCGCATAATAATCGTTCACAAATGCGATCGCCACCTTGTGCGCACCTCGCCCGATCCGCAGCTCGACGGCATACGTTCGGAACGATCCCGCCGCCACCGCGAACGTCTTGCGGTTCACGCCGTCCACTCTCAACTCGACGAGCGGATCCAGTCCCGCCGCCGGCGTGCCCCGAGCCAGCAGCTCGAATGTGTAATTCGCAGTGTCGGTGAAAACCGCGCGCGTTTCGAGATGGCCGTTGCTGTTGCAGTAAACCACGCCGGCATTCGTGGCCAGAGCCGCCATATCGACCGGCCGCATCGATTCCGCCTCGATCCGCAGCCGGATCGGCGCCCGCAATCCCACTCCCAGATCGCTCAGAATGGTCGACGCCGCACGCTGCGCCTTGACCCGGTTCATCTCCTCGTCCTCCCAGCATATCTCGTCGAGCAAAATCCCGCCTGCCCCGCGCGCCAGGCTCGCCACACACCCCGGCCGGGTCAGCAGCCGCACGCCCCCCGGATTCGGATCCAGGCCATAACGGATCTGGTCCAGATACAAATTCCGATCCTCGGGCGGGCGGTATTCGTCGTTGTCGAAGACCAATGCCAGCTCATGCCAGCCGGCCGTCACGTCCGCCATCATCGAGTAGGTCTGCCACGAGCCGCTCGCCACGCTGACGGCATCCACAACCGCTCCGTCGATCCGCAGCGCCAGCCGCGGGCCCATCCCCAACGCCGTCGTCCCCCGCGCAACCACCGCGAACAGGTAGGCGCCCGCCGCCGGGAACTGGACCGTCTGCGCCAGATGCCCGTTGGAATAGAGCGCCCAGCCGCCCGAAACCGCCGCCCCCGTGCTCTTCACCGGCATCGCCTCCGCCTCAATCGTCCCCAGGACCGGCGCATTGAACGATTTCCGATAGGCCCGCCGGGCCACGTTGGTGGACAATATCTCCGCCCGATCCCAGTTCCCCTCCTCCACCACCCAATACAGGTCGTGGCTGGTCAGATGCGATCCGTCACCCTCGACGGCCCGGCGCAATACCCAGCCCGCCGTCTCCGGAGCCCATTCCAGGCCTCTCAGCAGACTCGATGCGCCCACCCCAAGAAAGGCCTCGGACGGCCGATGCAGCACCAGCCATCCGCCCCGCTCGACGTAGCGGGCCAGCCCCGGCATTGCCTCTGCCGCTTCCGACCAGACCGTGTCACCGCCCCCGATCCAAACCACCGGATGGCGCATGGGATCGATCTGCCCCAATCCGCCGGCCACCGGTTCGCCCAGCACGCCCAGCTCGGCCAGCGCGCGCTCCGCCGATGATCCGCCCTCGACCGCAATCCCCAGCGGACGGCTGGCCCACGTCAGCCGCCGCTCGCACGCGCAGCTCAGTATCCTCTGCAGAAGCGCGCTCGCCGCCGGCTCTTGATCGAATCGCTCGACCAGCCGGAATTGCGAGGCAATCAAGCCCCCGCGGCCGATCCCCCCCTCGATCAATGCCGCGTATTCGAGCCCCCTCCTCGAGCCCACATGCGCCGCCACGCGGAAGTTGCCCCGCGATGGAATCCTCAGAACCCGGTCCGCCACCCGGTGGTCACCCCGCCACCACCGCAGATCGCTTTCCCCCAGCCCCTCGACCAGCGGATGGCTCTGGACCGGAAACGCAAAGTGCGAGGCCGATTCCTCCAGCGACAGCTCCAGCGGCATCCAGTCCGGATACGCCCTCTGCTCGAGCACCACGATCCACCCGCCTGCGTCCATGAACTGCTCCCACCGGCCGGCCGCGCTCGACCGCCCCACTTCGAGCACCCCGTCTTGGGCCAGCGCATTGCGGCCGATCACCAGCACGTCGTTCGATCCGTAGGACGCAAGATTCGTCGCCGCCTCGAACGCCAGGCCCAGCCGGCGAAACAGCGCCGCAGTCTCGCCAGCCGGATCGAACAGGCCCAGCCGAATGCCCGCCGGGATCGCCAGCGCCGCCCGCGGCCGGACCGCGCAGCTCTGAGCATCGCTGAACACGGTCGCATCGTCTCTCTTGAGCTCGAAGCTCCAGTCGAAGGCGCCCATTCCCGCCGGCGCATGAAACACCACGGCCTCGGATCGGCGGCCTGCCGCCTCCATCGCGAACGACCGCGCCCCCGTCTGATCTCCGCACCGCCATTCCAGCGTGAACAGGCCCGGCTCCGGCGTGTCGTTCAGCACGATCAGCGTGCGCGCCACCGGCTCGCCAGGGAAAAACCGGGTGTCCCGCTCGCGCACGAACACCGCGTTCGGGTGATACGCCGCTCGCTGCGCCTGATAGAGCCGGTTGAGATTCGTGCGCAGATCCAGGTCGCTCGAGCTCGCAGCCGGATCCTCGAACATCGTCCACGGGCACATCGCGCTCACACCATAGTCCCGGAATGCCTCGATCTGCATCCGCCAGGTCATCTCCTTGGCCAGATCCCGGCAGCGCGACACGTCGCCATACGCAGCGTCCCCGAACAAGATGGTGAAACCCGCCGCCGCCGTCCCCGGCACATAGAGAAACTCGCCCACATACAGCGGTTTGTCCCGCTGCCATCTCCATTGACCGCCTGGGGCGAAATCCCTGGGAATCGGCTGATCCATCCACCAGGCCGTGTCCGGCCACAGATGGTTCTCCGGATACTCGTGCGGGTAATGAAGCCCGATCACGTCGGCCATGCCTCCCGGATCCAGATCCGCCTCGTAGGTGATCAGGCGAGTCGGATCCAGCTCCTTCACCTGCCCGCCCAGCCGGGCAAGCTCGCCTGCCGTGCCCGCCGCAATCGAGCCACCCCCGCAGTGCAGGATCTCGTTCTCGAGGCTCCACATGATGATCGATGGATGATTGCGATCCCGCCGGACCGCCGCATCGAGGTGGTCGGCGTAGTTCTTCCAGAAGACCGGATCCCCCAGCCGGTACGCCCTCGGATCGCACCACACCGCCGCCTCCTCGACGATCAGCAGCCCCACCTCGTCCGCCACGCGATACCAGGCCTTGTCCCAAGGCTGCGTGTGGAGCCGGAACGCCTGGTTGTTCCCCGCCTTCACATCCAGCAGGATCCGCCGAATCGCCCCCTCCTCGAATGGCCTCGCCGGAGGCCAGCACGACGTCGCCAGCAGATGGATCCGCGTCCCGTTCAATACCAGATGCTCGCCTTCGGCCCAGAGCTCGCGAAAGCCGAACCGCGTCCGAACCGTGTCCGCCGCCGCATCGCCAATCCCAATCCGGGTCTCGATCTCGTACAAATGCGGATCAGCCGGGCTCCATCGCCGCGCCCCCGGCCACGGTTTCTCGACATCGATCCGATTGGTCGTCATCGGGCCCAATACCAGCGCCTGATCCGGCAGCGCCAGCGCCACCGCATCCCCATCCCGAACCGCATTGCTCAGCACGACCGGTTGCGCAGCCTCGGTCTCGTTCCGCACCTCGATCCGAATCCCGAGCTTGCCCTGGCGCACCGATGGCATGGCAAACACATCCGCCACCGAGACCGCGGACGCCGCCTCGATCCGGACCGGCTGCCAAATGCCATACAGATCATACCGGCCGCCGATCGGGGCCAGAACCGCATCGCGCACGTGGTTCCTTGGGCTGACACCCGGCTCGAGCCCGTCGAACGAGACCGCCGTCGAGAACAGCGCCGTCCAGTCGCTCACCGCCACCAGCAGTTCATTGGCCTGCCCGGGAAGCGCGGCCCCCGTGATGTCCAGCCCGAACGCATCGTAGCCGTTCAGCCGCCCCCCCACCGCCTGCCCGTTGACCCACACCCTCGAGTCGAATTTCACGCCCCCGAACTCGAGCCTGATCCGCTGCCCCGCAAACGAAGCCGGCAGCAGAAACACTTTCCGAAACCACGCGCGTTCGCGGTTGTATCCCTGCAGGTAGCCCGGCACGGTGATGCTCTCCCACGAGCCGGGCGGCGGGTATTGAAGCTGCGCCACCTCCTGGTACTGCCAGGCGCCGCTCAGAACGAGGCTCTCCCGCGCGCCGAGCTGCAGCGCCAGCAAACACCCCATCCCAAGGCCCGCAACCCAGGCAGCCCGCCCAATCCGCCAGCCATTCGTCATCCCAATCAATGCCGGAAATGCCGGACGCCGGTGAACACCATCGCCATGTTCCGCTCGTCCGCCGCGGCGATGACATCGGCGTCCCGGATCGATCCGCCCGGCTCGATGGCCGCCGTCGCCCCCGCTTCCGACGCCGCCACCAGACCGTCCGGGAACGGAAAAAATGCGTCGCTGCAAATCGCGCTCCCCTCGAGCGGCAGCCCCGCCTCGCCGGCTTTCCAGACCGCGATCCGGCTCGAATCCACCCGGCTCATCTGCCCCGCTCCAATCCCCAGTGTGCGGTCCGCCGCCACATACACGATCGCGTTCGACTTGACGTGCTTGACCACGCGCCAGCCGAACAGCAGGGCCTCGAGCTCGGACTCGGTCGGCGCCCGCCGCGTCACCACTTTCAGCTCCCCGGCGGCGATCATCCGTGAATCCCGCTCCTCCCACAGATACGATCCCGCCCCCGCGCTCCGCACCTCCCAGCCATCGGCTTGCCGCGGATCCTTCAGTATCCGGATCAGGCGCAAGTTCTTCTTCTTCTGCAGGAGGGCCAGCGCGTCGGGGGCGAAATCGGGCGCCACGACGACCTCGCTGAAAATCTCGGCGATCGCCTCCGCGCACGGCAGATCGAGCGGCTGGTTGGCCGCGATAATGCCGCCGAACGGCGCCTGCCGATCCGTGGCCAACGCCTTCTCCCACGCCTCCTTCAGCGTGCCCCCGCGCCCCACGCCGCACGGGTTCATGTGCTTGAGGATGGCCAGCGTCGGCCGATCGGCCGGGAACTCGAGAATCAGGTGCGCCGCCGACGTCAGATCCAGGATGTTGTTATACGACAGCTCCTTGCCGTGCAGCTGCCGGTAGTACTCGCGGAACCGGCCATACAGCGCCGCCCGCTGATGCGGGTTCTCCCCGTGGCGCAGACCCTGCGCATGACAGGCCCGGACAGCCAGGATCTCCGGCGGCCCTTTTTCCTCGGCCAGCCGCCCGAACTCCTTGCTCAGATGCGCCGCGATGGCGGCGTCGTAGGATCCCGTGCGGCAGAACACCTTCGCGGCCAGCCGCCGGCGCAGCTCGAGGGTCGTGCCGCCCGCCGCCTGGATCTGGGCCGCCACCTCCGCATAATCGGCCGGATCGGTCACTACGGTGACGCTCTCATGGTTCTTGGCCGCGCTCCGCAGCATCGCCGGCCCCCCGATGTCGATGTTCTCGATCGCCTCCTCGAGCGCCACCCCAGGCCGCGACACGGTGTATTCGAACGGATACAGGTTCACCACCACCAGGTCGATCGGCACGATGCCGTGCTCGCCAACGGCCGATTCATGCGCCGGCAAGTCCCGCCGATACAGCAGCCCGCCGTGCACCTTCGGGTGAAGCGTCTTGAGCCGCCCATCGAGGATTTCCGGAAATCCGGTGAGGTCGCTGATGTCCTTCACCGTCAGGCCCTGCTCCCGCAAATGCCGGGCGGTCCCCCCCGTCGACAGCAGTTCGATCCCCGCCCCTGCCAGCACCTGCGCCAAAGCGGCCAGCCCGGTCTTGTCCGAAACGGAAAGCAATGCGCGCTGTATCTTTGCCATAACCCGATTCTTGCAGGCGCATCCCGGCCGTCAATCGGCAAATCGCAATTCCGCGCTTGCCAACCACCCCGCCTCCTGCAATCCTATCTTGCGGTCGACCGCGTGCGCGGTTAGCTCAGAGGAAGAGCACTACCTTGACACGGTAGGGGTCGCAGGTTCAAGTCCTGCATCGCGCACCATCTTTTTCCCCCTGAAAATCCTTCAAAATGCCCCATATTTCGCCCTTTTTTCGATGATTTGATGCCTTCAATCCCGCCGAGTTCATGTCGGGCAGATGTCGGGTAAATGTCGGATTCCGTTTGAAAATAGTGGCAACAAGTGGCAACACAAGCGTCATGAAAGTTTCCATCACAAAGATGCGTCTCCGGGGGCAACCCCACTGGATGGTCAGTTGGAAGCCAAAAGATGGCGCCAGAAAGCGGCGGTTTTTCCAGACCAAAGCCGGGGCGGAGGCCGAGGCAGAATCGGTCCGGATCCAACAGCGCAAGGCGGGCGACATTTGGCTGGCCCTCGATGCCGGCGAACGCAACGAATTGGTCTCGGTCTTTTCTGAGATCTCAGCCAGCGGGTTGCGATTGCGTGACGTTTGGGAGCAATACAAGCGGCTTGCAAAGCCGTTGGAGCGGAAAAGCATTCAAGACGTTATTGACCAACTGGTTGCGGCTAAGTCGGCCGCCGGGCGCCGATCCAATTACGTGGATCATCTCCGTTTTTTCCTGGGAATGTTCGTCCGCGGACGCGAAACCAAGTTCATCGACGAATTCCGCCCCTCGGATGTCGATCAGTGGCTGGAGGCGCGAAAATACAAGCCGTCCATGCGCGCCAGCGCGATATCCAGGATCTCGACCCTGTTTTCCTTTGCCCAGAAGCGCGGCTACGTGACGGAGAATCCCTGCTCGCGTCTGGAACGGGTGACGGTGGAGCATCAGCCGCCAACCATCTTGACGGTCGCCCAGGCGGCGGAGGCATTGGATTTCGCCTGGCGCCAGGAAAAGAAGTTTCTCGGCTGGCTGGTCCTGGCGCTGCTGGCGGGGCTCCGGCCCGAGGAGGCGGACCGGATCCAATGGTCCAGCATCAACCTCGACACCGGAACGGTGACGGTGGACGCGGCGGCGTCCAAGGTGCGCCAGCGGCGGATCGTTCATTTGATGCCGTCGGCGGGCGAATGGATGAAACTCGCGCTGAAGTCCAAGTCGCGGTTGCCATTGTCGCAATCAACCCGGCGGCGGTTCCTGCGCCGGTTGCGGGATCATCTGGGCTTCAAGATCTGGCCCAAAGACGTGCTGCGTCATTCGGCGGCAAGCTATTGGCTCGCGGAATGCCAGGACGCGGCCAAGGTGGCGCTGGAATTGGGGAATTCCGTGGGCGTGCTGTTCCGCCATTACCGGGAGCTGGTCACCAAGGAGGAGGCGGGGAAGTTTTGGGACATTCGGCCTGGAGATTCACACCAGCAGGGTCCCCGCACGAGGATGGCGGCAGGGCCTGTGAGCCGGAAACCTGCGTGCATGATCGCATAATCTAACTGGCTCAGGAGGATCCGGCAAATCACAAGCACTGCAGCCTGAAAAAATGACCGGCCCGGGAGCGACCCGAGCCGGCAGAATCTGGAGGATGCTGTTGGTCTTTCGACTCGTTAACGGGCGTGCCCGACTTGCGAGCAGTGAACCTGTTGCTTCAGGAGCCGCGCCTGCATCACTCACTTTGTCTTGGTTCCGGGTTTTTGGTATAATAGATGGCGCATGAATGCAAACCCAAAATCAGGCCAGGTGGCTCAAGGAGATCTCCATCTTTCTTTTGATGTCGGCCACAGCTCAATTGGCTGGGCGGTACTGCGTTGTGCCGCACCGACGAAGACAATGCCTGAGGTGCTTGGCACCGGCGTAGTGATCTTCGGCGCCGACGACTGCCTGGCGATAAAGCGGCGTCAGGCCCGCCAAGCTCGTCGGCACGCCCGCGCTACACGGCAGCGCATCGCCCGCATGGAGCAAATCCTCGCCCACTTGGGCGTCATGACAGCGAGAGAGCTGAAGGACCGTCATGAACAGGCTGGCGGCGACAGCTTCGCGTGGCAGCGTGCGGCAGAAATCCTCTCCGCGGCCCGTGGCGGCAAGCCGCTTCCGCAGATCAACTGGCTGGAACTGTGGGACATGCTCCGCTGGTATGCCCACAATCGGGGCTACTTCGCCCCGCCGTGGGCGAATCGCGGGGAAGAGGAAGTTCTCGATGATGACGAAGTTCCCGATTCCGAAAAGGTGGAAATTGGCCGGGCCAGGATGCGCGAATTAGGCACGACAACGATGGCCGAAACCACCGCCGCTTACACCGCCTGGTATGAGCGTGAAGTCGCGCGGTGGCAGCAGAAGCAGCGCCCGGACAAGCCCGCCCACTTCAAGGGCCTCAAAGCCGCCTTCCAGCGCGAGTCGGTCGTCTGGCCCGAAGTCGCCGCGCTCCTCCACGCCCTCCAGGGCAGGCTTGCCAAGCTCGACGATGACCTCATCCGCACGCTTCTCGCGAATGACGTGGATCCACTCAAAGACCCGGATGCCTGGCGGACCATCGCCTGCCCAGCCATCAAGCTGCCCAAGCGCTACCACGGCGGCCTGCTCTTTGGCCAGTCCATCCCGCGCTTCGACAACCGCATCATCGGCGTCTGCCCCATCCGATTTGCCCGCCTCACGTCGAAGTATCTCGGCGAGGGTCTCGAATCTGGCGAAGCCAAGCGGTGCGCGGAGAAGGAGTCCAAGCTTCCGTCCAAAGCCTCACCCGAATTCCTGCGCTTCCGCTGGGCCATGCAACTCGCCAACATCTTCGGAGCCGCACCGGGCGAGCGCGACACACGCCCGCTCACGGCGCCGGAGCGGAAGCTGCTCACCGAGCAGGCCGGGCGACAGGGCGCGTTCACCAAGGGCGAATTCAAGAAGGTCGTGCGGGCCATTGCCGGCTGGGCGGAGAAAGGCGGACGCGACAATCTGGACAACCTTCTTCTGCATCCGGACGCGGAAAAGGCGCTTGAGCTCGATCCTGCCCAAGCGGCCATCGCTGGGAGCCAGCTCGCCGCCTCACTGGGGGCGCTGCCCGAACGCTACCGCAAGCGCCTTCACGGAAAACTCGAGCGCGGGCAGAGCGTAAGGCTGGCGGACGTGCGCGCCTGGCTTGAGAAAGCAGATGGGCCTCGCGTGCAGCCGACGGCGTCCGCACCGTCTGTCCCAGACGACCTGGTCGCCTTCGATGCGGGGGTGCAGCGCGTGCTGGACACCGCTGCCACCAGGCGCAGCAAGAAGCAGTCGCCACTGACACGCGAGGCCCTGCTCGACGAGAAGCTGACCGCCAAGTACCCGAAAGGCCGCGCGCCATATTCGCGCCCCATCCTGCGCGAGGCGTTCGACGAAGTGATGAAAGGCTGGGATCCGCGCGCCGAGAAGAATGACCATCAACCCCGCGGCTGCCTCTGCCAGACCAACGAACTCAAGGAAGCTCAACTCCAGCGCCGCCTGGAGGAGCAGACCAACAACCACCTCATCCGCCACCGCTTGCTTATACTCGAAAGGCTCCAGCGCGACCTAATTGCCGCACCGGAGTTTGCCAACGGAGACAGGGCGCGCATCGCCGGCATCACCATCGAGGTCAACCGCGATCTACGCGACCTTTCAAGCAAGACACGCGAGGAACAGAAGCTGGACCTGGGGCTGCGCCTCAGCGACTTCAAGCGTGTCGCCGCCAAAGTCGAGGAAGCCTGCCGGCGGCGGAACATTCCCGTCACCGCCGGTCTGATCCGCAAGGCGCGTGTCGCCGAAGACCTCGGCTGGCATTGCCCTTACACCGGCAGACAATTCAACATGGACACCTTGCTCGATGGCGTGATGGACAAGGACCACATTATCCCGCATGCGGACCGGCAGAGCGATTCGCTCGATTCCCTGGTGATCACCTGGGCCGAGATCAACAAGTGGAAGGGCAAACGAACGGCGATGGAGTTCATCCGGGACGAAGGCGGCAAGCCCGTGCCCGGCCTGCGCGGGGTGGAGGTGATGAGCTTGGCCGAATTTCAGAAGCATGTGGCCGGCCTTGACATTCGCAAGGGCCACGACGACGACCGCGCCCGCAAAAAGCGCCGCATTCGCCGTCTGCTCACCGAGCATTACGAGGAGAAGGAATTCACCCCGCGCGACCTGACGGTGACCAGCCAGCTCGTCCGGTTAGGCGCACAGGTGCTGCAACGCGCTTTTCCGCCGGAGCAACGCGCGCCGGTGGTTTCACTCCCCGGCTCGCTCACCGGCGAGGTGCGCAAGGCATGGAAGCTCCTCGGCTGCCTTGGCGCGGCAAACCCAGCCATCTTCGAGGCCGACGGCAAGACACCCAAGCGCAAGGACGACATCCGCGGCATCACGCACCTGCACCACGCGCTCGATGCCTGCGTGCTCGGTCTGGCGGCGCTGTTCTTCCCGCGCCATGGCACGGTTTGGTCTGCGATGGTCAAAGCCGGAGGCGATCGGGAAGCGGACGAGGATCGTCGGCTCTGGCTGGCCATGACCAAGCGCCGACCAACCGCCGCCGAGGCGGCGCTGCTCAAAGCCACCGGACTTTACCGGCAGGACAGCGAGGGGCGTCTCCACCTCAGCGACCTGCCCGACGCCTTAAAGCAGCAAATCCGCTCCCGCCTGGCTGAGAAGCGCGTCGTCCAGCACATCCCGGCTGATATGAGCGGCGTGAAGATCGAGGAGAACACCCGCGGTGTGGTCGGCGAGAAGGATGGGCGCGTGTTGCTCCGCCAACGTTCGGCTCGCGACGCCAAGACCGGATTGCAGACGGTGAAGCGCACCGGCGAGGCCCCCGGCAAGTTGCTCGGCCTGAATCCGACCGGCAGTGATGGCAAGCTCAAACGCCAGAAAGGCGCACGCGTCATCACCGACAACTTCGGCGTAGCCATCCTCGACCACGCGCTGGGGGGGGAGGAATTCGCGGTTATTCCGTGGCATCGAGTGTGGCATCGACTCCAGGCATTGAAAGCAATGAATGGTGGAGAGCCACCACGCATCCTGCGAAACGGGATGCTAATCAAAGTGGCAGCCGGAACCTACCAAGGTCTGTGGCGTGTCATTTCTGCCAAGGATACCCAAGCTTACGGCAAAGTTGTGGATCTTGCATTGCCGGACGGCCAAGCGCTTGAGCGCGGGAACGCTCCGCTCCGGAAACTTCTGGTAGACGGACTCGAAATCCTGGCGCAGAAGAGCTTTGTCGGCCACAGCACCGCAGGAGTTGCATACGCCGCCAAACGGACTCGCAAAACCAAGTCACCGTGATCGGCAAGGCAATGTCCTACCACATCATCAGCGTCGACGTCCCAAACTGTTCGCTCTCATGCCGCGACGGTCAATTGACCTGCCGGACGGACGACGGTGAACGCCGGCTGCCGTTGGAGGACGTGGCGGCGATCATCATCACCAGCTTCAGCGCCTCGATCCACAGCCAACTGTTCCTCGATGCCGCCAAGCACGGCGTGGCTCTCATCATCTGCGAGGCGTTCAAGCCGGTCTCGCTGGTGCTGCCCGCCAATCGCAGCACGGACACGCTGCTGACGCGCGCCGTGCTGCACCTGAAGCCGCGCGTGCGCGAAGAGCTCTGGCGCCGGACCGTGGATGCCAAATGCCAGAATCAGGCCAACCTGGCGGCCCACATCGCACCCGAGGATGCCAGTTTGTCAGAGCTGCGCCGGGCTGCTGATGCCCGCGGCGCACAGAAGGAGTCTGGCTGCGCCCGGCTCTTCTGGGGCGTCTTCGGCCGCGCACTCGGGCAGAAGGCTTTCCGGCGCGAACCGGGCAACGCCAGCGGCATCAACGCGCTGCTCAACTATGGCTACGCGGTCCTGCTCTCGACCGTGCTGCAAAAACTTTTCGCTGTCGGTCTGGATCCCACTTGGGGCCTTTCTCATGCGCCCCGCGAGCGGGCCACGCCTCTGGCCTACGACCTGATGGAGCCGTTTCGGCCCTGCGTGGACTGGCGCGTCTGGCAATGGACCCGCCAGCATCCCGACCTCTCCGCGTGGCAGGTGACGAAGGAATTCCGGAGATGGGTCACGGGCTTTGCGCTCGAACGTGTCGACCATCTCGAACTCACACTCGAGGTACGCGGGATCATCGAAGGCGTGGTGCGTGTTGGCGGCGGCGTAAACATGGGGTGAAAATGGCGGTTTGAAAATGCAGGTA
>ENA-UOWG01000353-UOWG01000353.1-activated-sludge-metagenome-genome-assembly--contig:-NODE-353-length-64129-cov-12.302993_pt1 | contig 64129 bp, 65 predicted proteins | sample MGYA00238147_ERZ761563 | MGnify/ENA primary metagenome ERZ761563 (study PRJEB28884, sample SAMN05720216) | anaerobic digester metagenome | isolation source: active sludge of municipal...
ATGAACCCTCCGCTATTATAATATCATAATATGATGGGATAATCAACAAAAAAATGGCACGGGGCGCAAGGCATAGGGCGGAAGGTAAGAATCGAGAGAATTTGAATAACATCTTCCATTGACGGATCTCCAATGTTGATTGTTCTTCAATGAGTCATCTCCTGGCTTTTTCCTGACTTGCACCGTACGCCGTGTGCCGTGCGCCCGGTCACTTTCCTCCCAGGTACTCGACCTTGTCGAACTCCTCGTCCTGCTTGTGGTAGGTCTCGATCAGCTCCTTCAGCGAGTTGAGCAGGTGGATGATGTCGCTCTCGATCTCCTTGCGCTTGAACTGCAGGTTCTTGATCTCCTCGCGGATGCCCATCTGCCGCAGCACGGCATGCTTGACGATCTCCTCGGCCTTGATCTCGGCGTCCTGGGTGATCAGCTCCGCTTCCTTGTGCGAATTGACCTTGATTTCGCTGGAGAACTTCTGGGCGGCGATCAGCGTGTCGCGCAACAGCTCCTCTTTCCTCTCCAGCCGCTCCAGGCTCTCGCGCAGCCGCTCCATGCCCTTCTTCAGCTCCTCCTTCTCCTGGATCTCCTCCTCCAGGGTCTCGGCGACCTGCTGCAGGAAGGCCCGCACCTCGCTGGCGTCGATGCCCTTGAAGCGGCTGGAAAACGTCTGGCTCAAAATCTCCTGCGGGGTCAGTTTCATGCTCCCTCCTTGCCGTTCCCGGTCCGGCTCACGGCTTGCGCCGCCCGAACAGCGCCGTGCCGATGCGCACCAGCGTCGCTCCCTCCTCGACGGCCGCCTCGTAGTCATGGCTCATGCCCATGGAGAGTTGGGCAACCGGCATGTTGGCCACCTGCAGGCGCTGCACTTCGTCGCGCAGCTCGCGCAGGCGGACGAAGTGCGGCCGCACCTTCTCGACGTCCTCGAAGTAGGGCGGGACGGCCATCAGCCCCGTGACGCGCACCTTGCCCAGGCCGGCGATGTAGGGGATGGCCCGCCGCAGCCCCTCGGCGGTGAAGCCGGCCTTGTTCTTCTCCTCGCCGATGTTGACTTCGATAAAAACCTCGACCGGCTCGTCGACGCGCTTGTGGATGTGCTCCAGCGCCTTGACGCCGTCGACCGACTCGATCAGGCGGAAGGCGGACAGGATGCGGTTGATCTTGTTCTTTTGCAGGTTGCCGATGAAGTGCCACTCGATGCCGGCATCGGGGAAGTGGCGCATGTGCGCCTCGGCCTCCTGGCTCTTGTTCTCGCCCAACAGGCGCACGCCCAGGTCGAGGGCCTGGCGGATGCGCTCCGGCCCCTGGTCCTTGCAGACGGCCAGCAGGCGCACCTGGCGCGGGTCGCGCTGGGCGCGACGGCAGGCGGCGGCGATATTCCCGCGGATCCGCTCCAGGTTCTCAGCGACGGGCATGCTCCTCCTGCGCCTCGCGGCGGTGCAGGTAGTTCTTGTAATAGCCCCAGATGGCGACCAAGGCGCTGACGGCCATGCCGTGGCGGCCGATGTACTTGGACCAGAAGAAGAAAACGAAGAGGAACAGCAGGAAGGCGAGGATGGCCAGCCCCTCCATGCCCCGGCCCTTGCGCGGGTTCTTGAGGATCAGGAAGTCCTTTTCGCCGACCGGCCCGCCGCAGTTCAGGCAGATCCTGTAGTCCGGGTCCAGCTCCTGGACATGGCCGCACTTGGTGCACTGGACGCTCATCCCGGGCGGCGGGGCCGCCGCCGGCGCCGCCTGGACCGGCGATTCGTTGCCGTTCATGTCAGGAATTATACATGAGGGGCCGCCATTTTCCAAGCCGTGGCCGCGTCACTCCCCATCCAGGGCCAGGCGGAAACCGAGGATGTTCAGCTTGCTGTCGGGCTTCTCGCTGCTGCGGTTGGCGGCGCGCACCAGGTTGGCGCCGTTGACCCACGAGCCGCCGCGCACGGAGCGTTCCGCGCCCGCGGCCGGGGAACCCGGCGCCGCGCCGGCCGGACTCCGGTAGGAGGCGGCATCGTAGCCGTCGAGCGTCCATTCCCAGACATTGCCGGCCAAGTCGAGGACGCCGTAGGGGGAAGCGCCGGCGGGATAGGAACCCACGGGACGGGTCGTCATGTGGTCCTTGTTGAAATTGGCCAGGCTGGGATCGGGAAGGCGGCTTCCCCAGGGATAGCGCCCGCGCGCCGCCTTCTCCCATTCGGCCTCGCCGGGCAGGCGGAAGGGAAGGCCGGTCTTCTTCTTCAGCCAGGCGCAGTAGTCCGCGGCATCATGCCAGGAGACATAGATGACCGGACGGCTGCCGCGGCCCCAGCCCTCGTCCTGGGCCATGGCGCGGCCGGTCTCGGCGCAGAAGCGGTCATACTGCTCGAACGTCACTTCGGTCTTGCCGATCCAGTAGCCCTTGAGGAAGACCTTGTGGGCCGGGTGCTCGTCGGCATCGCCCTCGCCGTCGGGCGAGCCGATGGTGAATTCGCCCGCGGGGACGTAGATCAGGGAGACGTTGTTGAGGAACACGGCTTCCCAGAATCCCTTCTCGTTGCGCCAGACCCGGTCGGCCTTGCCGCGGACGCGGGCCAGGAACGGTTGATCGGCCGTCTGCGGCGCGGTCGGCTCCTTTTGCGGCGCGACCGCGGGCGCCGGGGGAGGCGTTTCCTTCTGGGGCGCGGCCGGCCTGGCCAGGAGTGCGTCGAGGCGCGGGCGGATATCGGCCAGCTCCGCGGCTTTTTCCTTCAGGATCGCCGCCAGGTCACCGGCGTATTCGCCGTTCATCGCCTGCAGGCGGCCGCGCACCTCGTTCTCGCCCTCGGGATACAGGCGCAGCGCCTCGACCAGGTAGAGGAAGGCGAACTTGACGCTGCGCTTCTCGTAGTTGGCGTCGGCTTTCTTCAGGTATTCCTTGAACTTCGCCCGGCGCTCGGTGCGGTCGATGGCCAGCTGAATGTCCCGGCATTTCTCCTTGGCCACCAGGTTGCCGGGCTCGAGCGCCAGCGCCTTCTGGTAGCGCTCCTGGGCGGCGCGCAGGTCGCCTTTCTCCACGGCCTGGTCGCCCTGCTCCAGGTACCAGTCGGCGCCGCGGGACTTGGTCTTGGCGGGCGGCTTGGCCGGCGCCGGCGGGCTGAGCTCGCGGTCGAAGACCACGGTGCGGGCGTCGTCGGGGTTCAGCCCCTTGCCGACCTCGATCTCCAACTCGGCCGTCCGCTCGCCCACGCGGACGACGGTGAAGCTGCCGATGTTGATCGTATACTCGCCTTCGACTGGATCCTTGTAGACGGCCTTGACGATCCCTCTCATGCCGACGGCCACGCCGTCCAGGGCGCCGCGGTCGATGGTCAGGGCCGTCCCCTTGCGTTCCGTGACATTGGCGGAGGACGAGGCGGCCGTGAGGGCGGAGCCGGCCAGGACCGCCGCGGCAAGAAAGATGACTGCCTGTTTCATGATGGGCTCCTGCGCTGCCGTCCATTCAACCACAATCGGGCGCCAATTTCAACAGGATGCTTGCCTCGGGCGCAGGCGGCCGTTATAATCCCTTACCACGGAGGTGAACGCATCGGCGACTGTGCGATCTGCGGCCGGCTGAAGGATGTCGAGACCTCCTTTTCCAAGTACCTTGCCCCGCAGTTCGACCGCCCGCTTCCCGCCGAGGCCGGGCAACTGGTCGTCCTGCCCGGCCTGGCCGCTGCCGGCGATGATCGCCAGGTGCGCCGCTGCCCGTCGTGCGGCGCGCTGTACGACCTTCTCCGCTATTCCGAATACCATATGAACGGCGCCGAGGACAGCGAGGAATTGAGGCGGATGAGCGCCGCCGGCGCCGCCGACTTTGCGCGCGGTCAGGCCTGGCAGTTGGAGTCTCTGCGCCGGGAGATCGATGACCTGCAGGACGCCGCCGGCGCCCTCGGGGACTACATCGACCGCGGACGGCCCGCCGGCGAAGAGGGGAGGTCGGCTTACGCGGCCATGCAGGAGAAGCGGGAGGCGGCCGCCGTGCGGCTCCAAGTGCTGGCTGACCGGGTGGAGGCCCTGCGCAGCGTGTGCCCGGAAATCATCGCCGCTTGGGCGGACGCCCATTCCCGGGTGTGCCGCTCCCTCCTGGCCACCCTTCCGCAGCGCAGCGAGGACGAGCAAACGGCCCGTTTCGTGGTCCGCTCCTGGCTGGAGTCGTGGGAGCGGCTTCCCGCCGGCGGCGATGCATTCATTTCGGCCTCGTCGCCCTGGCTGTCGGGGTATCGCGACCTCCTGGAGCGCGAGCTGGCGCCCGGGAGCTGAAGGAGGAATGATGGCATTCACCTGGCCGGATTTTTCCGTGCCCGAGGCCCTCGCCGGGCAGCGCTCGTGGACGGCGGCCTTCGACAGCTACGATCAGCGCAACGACAACGCCTACTATGTCGTGACCCTGCGGGAGCCGGGACTGGAGCCGCGGCGCTTCATGGCCCAGATCGACGTCGGCTGGGCAGGCAGCGACTGGGAGACGCCGGGATTCGTTTCCGGGATCAGGTCGCGGATCGCCTGGGTGGCCGGCGCCGGCAGGACGAACACCTCCTATTCCGGTCCGCTGTGAGGACGCGGCGATGACCGGCGCGGCGACGATCCTTCTCGGCGATGCCCGCGGCGCCTGGGCAACGGTCTTCCTCTGGTCGCTGGCGGCGCTGTTCATGCTCCTGCTTGCCGCGCTCGCCCTCGGCCTCAGGCTGTCGCGGCGCTCGCCGTGGCGGCCCAGAAGCCTCTGGCTTGTCGTGGCCGCCGCCCTGGCCGCGGCCGCCGTGGCCGCCGGCGAGGGATCGCGGCCACTCACCCGCGTGGCCCGCATCGAGATCGACGGGACCGGAGCCTGGGGCCTGCGCTCCGCCTGCGGCCGCCGCATCGCCCGCGTCGCGCCGGGAACCCGGCGTTCGCTCACGCTGTGGGCCGAGGTCCGCAGCCGTGAAACGGCGCCCTATTTCGACGACCTGCGCGGCCGCCTGAAGGTCGCCGGCGGCCGGGAATACGACCTGCAGGCATCGCAGGCCTTCGATCTCCTCATCCGCCTCGGCTACGGCCGCTTCTGGCTCGATCATGAGAACCCAGGCGGGGCCGAGGAGGCGGCGGCGCGCCAGCTGGGGGCGCGGATGGTCTTCGCCGGCTCCAGCAGGAGCGGCGCCCTCGTCCTTCCCCTCCATGCCTACGACCTCCGCGGCATCGCCGTCGTGGGCGCCTTCCTGGCCGGCCGCGCCGGCGGCCCGCTTTGATCCGCCGCCCGCTTCTGCTACAATCACGGTCATGACCGGACAGGCCGGGGATCCGGACGCGTCCGCCGCCGGCCTGGCGCCGGCGCCCGGCCAAGGAGAAAGCACATGCCCGCCAAGCAGTGGAACGCCCCCCCGCCGCTGGCCATCGATCCCCAGCGGGACTACCGGGCCCGCATCGAAACCGAGCGCGGCACCATCGTCCTGGAGCTGCACGCCCGGCACGCGCCCGTGACGGTGAACAACTTCGTCTTCCTGGCCCGCCAGGGCTTCTACGACGGCGTCGCCTTCCATCGCGTGATCGCCAACTTCATGATCCAGGGCGGCGACCCTACAGGCAGCGGCCGCGGCGGCCCGGGCTACCGCTTCGCCGACGAGCTGAGGAACAACCCGCTGAAGCACGTCGCCGGCGCCCTCTCCATGGCCAACGCCGGCCCCGATACCAACGGCAGCCAGTTCTTCATCACCCACTGCCCCCAGCCCCATCTCGACGGCCGGCACACCGTCTTCGGCCAGGTGGTCGAAGGCCAGGCGGTGGTCGACGCCATCCGCCAGGGCGACCGCATGCTGCGGGTGGCAATCGAGGAGTGAGTCCGCGCCGCCGCCCGATTTGCAAAAACGCCCGGCGGCAAGTATGATGGGAGCATGAACGAGCGGCCGGCCAAGGATGACTATTACCTGAACATCGCCCAAGTGGTGGCGCAGCGCTCCACCTGCCTGAAGGTGCTCATCGGCGCCATCATCGTCAAGGAGGACCAGATCATCGCCGCCGGCTACAACGGCGCGCCCCGGCACACGCGCAGCTCGCTGGACCACGGCTTCTGCCTGCGCCGCCGGCTGCAGATCCCCTCCGGCACGCAGTACGAGCTCTGCCGCTCGGTGCACGCCGAACAGAACGCCGTCATCAACGCCGCCCGCGCCGGCGTCAGCCTGCTCGGGGGCGACATGTTCATCTACGGGGCCGATCGCGAGTCGGGGCAGGCCGTCTTCGCCTTCCCCTGCTTCATCTGCAAGAAGATGATCATCAACGCCGGCCTGCGCTGCGTGCTGGTCTCCGAGGCGGGCGCCCCGGGCGCCGGGCGCTGCCGCCGCTTCCAGGTCGAGGACTGGGCGCGGGAGTGGCGCGAGCAGGACATCCTGGAGGACAGCGTGCGCTACGGGCGGACGGAGTGAGCGTGGCCGCGCGCGGGCGTTGCATCGGCCTGACCGGGCGCATGGGATCGGGGAAGGGCGAGGTGGCGCGCCTGCTCGAGCGGCGCGGCTTCCGCTATGCCTCGCTCTCCGACATCGTGCGCGCCGAGGCGGCGCGCAACGGCGGCGGTACCCGCCGCGACGACATGCAGGACATCGGCAACCGGCTGCGGGCCGAGGGCGGCGCCGGCGTGCTCGCCCGCCGGGTGCGCGAGGCGATCGAGGCCGACCCCTGGCCGCGCTGGGTGATCGACGGCATCCGCAATCCCGCCGAGGTGCTCGAGCTGCGGCAAATGGAGTCGTTCCGCCTGGTGGCCGTCGCGTGCGCGCTGGAGACCATCCTGGAGCGCATGCGCCGGCGCGGCCGGGCGACCGACGCCGTTTCCGAAGCCGAGCTGCGCGTGGCCCTCGAGCGCGAATGGGGCCGCGGCGAGCCGGCGGGCGGCCAGCAGGTCGGCCCGACCATGGCCATGGCCGACTTCACCATCGACAACAACGGGGCGCTGGCCGGGCTCGAGTCCCGGGTGGACGAGGTCCTGGCGGCGCTGGGAGCGGGACATGAGTAAAGCGAACACGGCGGTCTATCCCGGGTCGTACGACCCGCTGACCAATGGGCACATCGACATCATCCAGCGCGGGCTGAAGATCTTCGAGCGCATCATCGTGGCGGTGCTGCGCAATCCCGACAAGACGTACATGTTCGACCTCGAGGAGCGCTGCCGCATGCTGCGCGAGGTGTTCCGCGACTCGGCGCGCATCGAGATCGACCACTTCGAGGGGCTGCTGGTGGACTACGTCCGGCGCCGCGGCGTCACCACCGTCGTGCGGGGCTTGAGGGCGATCTCCGACTTCGAGATCGAGTTCCAGATGGCGCTGATGAACCGCAAGATCGACCCGCGCATCGAGACGATCTTCTTCGTCCCCTCCGAGTCCTACTCCTTCCTCAGCTCGAAGCTCGTCAAGGAGGTTTACCAGCTGGGCGGGGAGGTGGGCTCCCTGGTGCCGCCCATCGTCGACGCCAAGCTCAAGGAGAAATTCCGCCGGGGCTGAGCCGGAGCGGGCGCTACTTCAGGAAGGGCAGCAGGCTGCCCCAGCCGCGCGGCAGCGTCTTGGCGATGTCGTTGAGCAGCACGAATCCCATCAGGGCGATCAAAAAGGCGAAGCCGGCGTAGATCAGGGCGTTCTTCAGCTTCGCGTTCAGGTCGCGGCGGATCAGCGACTCGACGATGAAGATCAGCAGGTGGCCGCCATCGAGCCCGGGGATGGGGAAGAGGTTGACGATGCCCAGCTGCAGGGAGATGAAGGCGATCAGCATGAAGAAGCTGGAAAAGCCGCTGGCCAGCGCCTGCTGCGACACGCGGGCGATCTCGATGGGGCCGGAGAAGCTCTTCACCGACAGCTTGCGCTGGGCGATCTTGCGGAAGGCGTCGACGGTGAGGCGGACCAGCCGGGCCGCCTCCTGGACGCTGTTGCCCAGGGCGGCGAAGAAGCCGTAGCGCACCTCGGTGGTGGCGATGCGCACGTTGAAGCCGATGAGGCCGACGCCGTTCTCGGCCCGCGGCGTGACCGCGGTCGTGAACGCCTGCCTTCCGCGCTCGACGTGGAGCAGCAGTTGCCTGCCCGGCGCGGCGTGGATGGCCTCGGCCAGCTCGAAATAGGTGGCCACCGGCCGGCCGTCGACGGCGGCGATGCGGTCGCCGGGGCGCAGGCCCGCGCGCGCGGCGGGATAGCCCGGCGCCACCTGGTCGATCACGGTCGGCAGCGGCCAGTAGAAGCCGGCGGTGCCGATCTCGTAGCGGGTGCTGGCGGCCACTTTCAGCTCGGTGCGCCGCGGCTGGTTGTCCCGGCGGAAATCGACGCGCAGCACCTCCTTGGGATTGGTGCCGATGGTGATCTCCGCCTCTTTCCAGGTGGGGACGGCCCGGCCGTTGATGGCCAGCAGCAGGTCGCCGGGGCGCAGGCCGGCCTGCTCGGCCGGCGAGCCCTTCTCCACCCAGCCGATGAGCGGCGGCTCCAGCTTGTAGGCGTCGATCTCCACGCCGGCCATGTTGACCCCGGCGATCAGCAGCAGCGCCAGCGCCAGGTTCATCAGCGGCCCCATCAGCAGGGTGAAGATCTTCTGGGCGCGGTTCTTGGCCATGAACTGGTCGGGCGCGGCGTGGGCGGGATCGAAGTCCTCCTCGCCGGCCATGCGCACGTAGCCGCCCACCGGCACCAGGCTGACGCGGAAGTCGGTGTCGCCGATGCGGCGGCCGAACAGGCGCTTGCCAAAGCCGAAGGAGAAGACCTCGACGCGGATCTTCATCAGCCTGGCCGCCAGGTAGTGCCCGAACTCGTGGACCAGGACGATGATCCCCAGCACCACCAGGAAAGTCAGGAACTGGTACAGGACGGTCATGAGATCACCTCGTTCTCGATATGGGCCTTGGTGCGCTCCCGCGTCTCGGCGATGAGGGCCAGGACGTCCTCCAGCGCGACGGGGCGTTGCTGGCCGGCCCGCTCCAGCATGCGGGCGGCCACGGCCGGGATGGCGGAAAAGCCGATCTTGCCGGCCAGGAAGTACTCCACCGCCACCTCGTTGGCGGTGTTGAAGACGGCGCCGGCGTCGCCGCCCAGGCTCAGCACGTCGTAGGCCAGGGCGACGGCGGGAAAGCGGCGGCGGTCGACCGGGAAGAACTCCAGGCGCCCCAGCGCCGCCAGGTCGAGGCCGGGGCAGGGGCCGGCGATGCGCCCGGGGTGGGTCAGCGAGTAGAGGATGGGCAGCTTCATGTCGGGGACGCCGAGCTGCGCCAGCATGGAGCGGTCGACGAATTCCACCAGCGAGTGGACCACGCTCTGGGGATGGACGACGACGTCGATCTGCCCGGGCGCCAGGTCGAACAGCCAGCGCGTCTCGATGATCTCCAGCGCCTTGTTCATCAGCGTCGCCGAGTCGATGGTGATCTTGCGGCCCATCGACCAGGTGGGGTGGGCCAGGGCCTCGGCCACCGTGACCGTGGCCAGGTCGCGGCCGCGATCGCGGAAGAACGGCCCACCCGAGGCGGTCAGCACCACGCGGCGCACGCCGGCTGGCCCGGACTGGGCCAGGCACTGGAAGATGGCGCTCTGCTCGCTGTCGACGGGGACGATCTCGGCGCCGGCAACGGCGGCCTCGCGGCGGACGATCTCGCCCGCCGCGACCAGCGTCTCCTTGTTGGCCAGGCAGAGCCGCCGCTTCAGGCGCAGCGCCTGCACCGCCGCACGCAGGCCCTCGGTGCCGTTGATGGCCGCCAGCACGGCGTCGCAGCCGGGCAGCGCGACCAGCTCGTCCAGCCCCTCGGCGCCGTGCAGGACGCGCAGGCGCGGGAAGCGGCCGCGGAGCTCGCGGGCGGCCTTCTCGCCGCTGACGCTCACCGCCAGCGGCGAGAACTCGGCGATCTGCCGCTCCAGCAGCTGGACGTTGCCGCCGGCGGCCAGGCCGAGGAGGCGGAAGCGGTCGCGGTTCTCGGCCAGCACCGCCAGGGCGCTGCGGCCGACCGAGCCGGTCGAACCCAGGACGACGACGCCGTTCACCATCGGGACGCTCGGGACGATGCGCGGCCGGCCGGGCTCATGCTCACCAGAAATAGTGGATGGCCAGGACCAGCAGCGGGGCGCAGAAGATGTAGCTGTCGACCCGGTCCAGCACCCCGCCATGGCCGGGCAAGAGGCTGCCCGAGTCCTTCCGGCCAGCGGCGCGCTTGAACAGCGACTCCACCGGGTCGGAGAGCTGCGAAAAAAGGCCGATGACGGCGGCCGTGGCCATGGCCTTGGCCGGCGACGGTCCGCGGTCCAGGGGAAAGAGAAGGATCGACAGCCAGCCGCTGGGGGCGGCGGTCAGCACGGCGGCGATCAGACCCTCGAGGGATTTCTTCGGCGAGGCGACGGGGTAGATTTTGTGGCGGCCGATGGCGCTGCCCACGAAATAGGCGCCCGAGTCGCCAATGGCGATGACCAGGATCATGAAGAACAGGTAGTTCGGCCCCCATTTCTTCAGCTCCAGCATGAAATAGAGCGGGAAATACAGGTAGAGGACGGCCAGCGCCAGGATGCCCCAGTCGCGGGCATAGGCATCCAGCCGCTCCCGGCCGTTGACGGTGAACAGGAAGAACAGCCCGTCGGCGAGCAGGCAGCCGATCAGGGCCAGGCCGAGGTCGAACCAGGGGAAGGTGAACGCCAGGGCGACGAGCAGGCCGTTGCTGAAGGCCAGCGGCCAGACGTGGCGGCTCGGCCGGGTCAGGCGCAGCAGTTCCCAGGCCGCGAGGCTGATCAATAGGTATAGCAGGGCGGCGAAATAGGGTATGGGCAGGAAGCGGATGGCGGTGTAGGAGAAGACGATCAGCGCGACGGTGGTGGGCAGGCGGCGTCCCAGGTCCTTCATATTTTTCCGAACCTCCTTTCGCGGCCCTGAAAGTCGATGACGGCCCGGAACAGCTCGCGCGCGCGGAAATCGGGCCACAGGACGGGGGTGAAGTACAGCTCGCTGTAGGCGATCTGGAAGAGGAGGAAGTTGGAGATGCGCATCTCGCCCGAGGTGCGGATGAGCAGGTCGGGATCGGGGCATCCGGCCGTGTAGAGGCGCGAGGCGAACGCCTCCTCGTCGATGCGGCCGGCGGGGATGCCGGCCTCGACGACGGCGCGCGCGGCGCGCAGGATTTCCTGGCGCCCGCCGTAGTTGAGGGCCAGGTTGACCTGCATGCGCCGGTGGGGGCGGGAGAGCTCCTCCGCCTCCTGGAGCTTGCGGCGCAGCCGCCCGGGGAGCCGTTCCAGGTCGCCGATGACCTTCAGGCGGATGTCGTTGTCGGTGAGCAGCTCGCCGCGGTCGAGAAGGTTCTCGTACAGCATGTCCATCAGGAACTGCACCTCGCCGGCCGGCCGCCGCCAGTTCTCGGACGAGAAGGTGAACAGGGTGAGATAGCGGATGCCCAGGCGGGCGGCGGCCTCGGTCACCTCGCGGGCCGCTTCGGCGCCGGCGCTGTGGCCGGCGTTGCGCTCCAGCCCCCGGTTCTTGGCCCAGCGGCCGTTGCCGTCCATGGTGATCGCCACGTGGAGCGGGAGGCGCGTGGGGTCGATGCGCTCGATCAGGCCGCGCTCTTCGCTGCCGGGGGGATAGGGGGCCAGGGCCTGTTCTTCCATCCGAAAATTATAGTGTCTCGGCCCGTGGTTGTCAATTGAACCGCCGCCGCGGCCATTGGCCGCGATTGAATTGGCGCCGGGGCTGGTATATAATGGCCGCCTATGAACAGAAAGTGGGTCCTGCTCCTGGTTTTGGCGGTTTTTTCCGCCTCCTGCCGCAAAAAACCGGCGCCGGCGCAGGGCGAAGACGGGGCCAAGCCCGCCGCCGGGCCGGCCAAGGTCATCCTGACCATCGGCGACGTCAGCCGGACCAACGAGGACCTGAAGCGTTTTATCCAGCTGCAGTACGCCGACGGCCTCGGGAAGCAGGAGGACGCCAAGCTCCTCTCCCGGCTGTTCGACGTCTTCCGCGAGCAGCAGCTCATCCTCTACAAGGCCGAGCGCGAGGGGACGCAGGTCGACGACGGCGAAGTCGCCGCGTTCCTCGACGAGGCCCGCTCGCGGGGGCAGACCCCGGCCTTCGACCGCGAGGCGGTGCGCGCCTCGCTGAAGGTGCAGAAGCACCTCCTGGCCAACGCCTACCACGACATCGACGTCCCCGACGCCGAGATCTCCGCCTATTACGAGGCGCACCTGGCGGAATACCAGAAGAAGGAGGAGATCGAGCTGTCCCAGATCATGGCCGGCGACCGCGAGACGCTGCTGCGCATCCGCGCCGAGCTGGTCCGCGAGCCGGCCCGCTTCGCGGAGACGGCCCGCGCCGAGTCGACCGCCCCCGAGGCGGCCAAGGGCGGCGCCATGGGCTTCTTCGAGAAGGGGATGCTGCCCAAGGAGATGGAGGACGTGGTCTTCTCCCTGAAGGTGAACGAGATCAGCCCCGTCGTCGAGTCGCCCTACGGCTTCCATCTTTTCATGGTCACGCGCCGGCGCCGGGCGCGCACGCAGGTGCTGGCCGACGTCCGCGAGCAGATCCGCAGCCTGCTGCTCTCGGCCAAGCTGACCGATGCCTACGATGCCTTCCTGCGCGGGCTGCAGGCCGAGGTCCCGGTGCGCATCCGCGCCGAGAACCTCTTTTTCCCGTACACCAAACCCGACCCCGGAGTGAACGACAATGAAAGCAAAAACCTTCCTGGCGCTGATCCTCTTCCTAACGGCTAGCCTGCCCTTCCTGGCCGCCGACGTGGTGGAGGAGATCTACGCGGTGGTCAACGAGGAGGCCATCACCGGCAGCGAGCTGAAGAAGTTCGAGGCCGAGATGATCCGCTCCCTGCAGATGGAGATGGAGGGGGAGAAGCTGGAGCAGGCCATCGCCGACGTGAAGAAGAACCTGCTCGACAAGTTCATCGAGCAGAAGCTCCTGCTCTCCAAGGTCAAGGAGAAGAACTACGACGTCGACGCCGACGTCGAGGTCATCGTCCAGGAGATCAAGAAGCAGAACAACATGGCTTCGGACGAGGAGTTGAAGGCCGCCCTGGCGCGCGAGGGGATCGACTACGCCGCCTGGATGGACATGCTGCGGGACAACCGCCGCCAGCAGCGCCTGATCGCCGAGGAGGTCGGCGCCAAGATCAAGATCGACAACCCGCAGATCATGGAGTACTACCGCAACCACGCCGACCAGTACACCCTTCCCGCCGAGTTCACCCTCAACTGCATCTTTCTCAAGCCGGGCGAAGGCGGCGCCGTGCCGCAGGAAAAGATGGAGCGCATCGACGCCGAGTTGAAGAGCGAGCCGTTCGCCGCCGTGGCGCGTCGGCACTCCGAACTGCCCGGCGCCGCCGAGAACATCGCCCTGGGGAAGTTCAAGAAGGGCGAGCTGGACGCCAGGCTGGAGGAGGCGGCTCAACTCCTCAAGAAGGACGAGGTCTCGGGCTGGATCGAGGCCGGCAGCGGCTGGTACCGCATCCAGCTGGCCGACTTCGTCCCCCAGCGGCTGCGCGAGGTCAGGGAGGTGCGCGAGGAGATCATCATGACCCTGCGCGATGCCGAGCAGCAGGTCAAGGTGAAGGATTACATCGCCCAGCTCAAGAAAGAGAGCTACATCAAGATCCTCAAGGAATACCGCTGAGCCGGTCCTGGACCGCTCAGCCCCGGACGCCGGCCTCGGCCAGCGCCCGCTCCAGCAGGGCGATGATCTCGCGGTTCTTGGCCAGGGCCAGGGCCAACGCCTCGCGGAACAGCGCCTCGGGCAGGGGCGTTCCCTCGCAGAACGACTGCACCTCCACCAGCTCGCCGGCGGCGGTGGACACGACGTTGATGTCGCTGTCGCTGCCGGAGTCCTCCTCGTAGTCCATGTCGGCCAGCAGGGCGCCGTCGCGGACGCCGACCGACACGGCGGCGATGGGGCGGAGCGGCGGCAGGCCGGCGATCATCTGCTCGAAGACCAGGTGCCGGAGCGCCAGCGCCAGGGCCAGGTAGCAGGCGTTGAGCGAGGCGCAGCGGGTGCCGCCGTCGGCCTGGATGACGTCGGCGTCGAGGGTGATCGTGCGTTCGCCAAGCGCCCGCGGGTCGACCACCGTGCGCAGGGCGCGGCCGATGAAGCGCTGAATCTCGCCGCTGCGGTTGTTGATCTTGCCCCGCTCGCGGGCGATGCGCTGGTTGCCCGAGGAGCCGGGCAGCATGGCGTACTCGGCGGTGATCCAGCCGCGGTTGCTGCGCTTCAGGAACGGCGGCACCCGGTCCTCCACGGTGGCGGTGGCCACGATGCGGGTGTGCCCCTGCTCGCAGAGCACCGATCCCGGCGCATGGCGCACGTAACCGGGGACGAAGGCGATGGGGCGCAGCTGGTCGGCGGCGCGGTCATGGGCTCTCATGCGATCCTCCTTGCTCCTGGGGACAGGTCCGCCAGCGGTCGTGAAACCACAGCCACTGCTCGGGGAAGCGGCGCACCTGCTCCTCGATCAGCCGGGTCAGCTCCTGGGTGAGCCGGGTGACGGCGGCGGGGTCGTCGCCCCCGGCGGCGCAGCCGATCTCGGGCAAGACCTCGAGCACGACGGCGCCCGGCTCGTAGTGCAGGAAGGCCGGCACCAGCGGGATGCCTTTCTTCAGGCGGAGCTGGGCGGCGGTGGCGACGGTGGCCGCCGGCCGACCGAAGAAGTCGACGAAAACCCCCTCGCGTGCCACGGCGTTCTGGTCGATGAGCAGGTAGACGACCTCGTTCTCCGCCAGGCGCTTGAGGATGGTGCGCAGCGACCCCTGCTTGTAGATGATCCGCGATCCCAGGGATTCGCGGAACGCCCGCACCTTGGCCTCGATCAGGGGGTTGTCCATGGGGCGGGCGACGCTGTGGACCGGGCGGCCGAGGCGGTCGCTCAGCAGCGGCGGCAACCACTCCCAGTTGCCGAAATGGGCTGAAAAGACGATGGCCCCGCGGCCCTTTCCCAGGGCGCGCTGCAGGTTCTCCATGCCGCTGACCCGCGCCCGCTCCAGTACGGAGCGGATGTCGCGGCGGCCGAAGGCGCGGGCCAGCTCCAGGAATACGAAGCCGAAGTGGTCGTAGATCCGCCCCAGCAGGTCCTGGCGCCAGGCCGGCGCGGCCTCGGGGAACGAGAGGGCGAGGTTGCGGGCGACGCGCCGCGCATGGCGGGGGCTGCCCCGCTTCAGCAGGGCGACCAGGGCCCGGCGCTCCAGCGCCAGGGCCCAGGGCGGGGAGACCCGGGCCAGGGAGAGAGCGCCGGTGAACAGCGCGTGCTCCAGGCGTATCTTACAGGAACCCTTTTGCTTCGGCATGGGCGATGACCGCGGCCAGGACGCCGCCGGGCAATTGGATCTCATTCCGGGCGCGCAATAAAGGAAGGCCGGCCGGGAGCAGGCCGTCCAGCCTGCAGAAATCCTTCTCGGTGCAGACCAGCCAGCGGGCCCCCTGTTTTCGGCGCAGCGCCTCGAGCGCGCGCAGGTCGGCGGCGGAGAAGGCATGATGGTCGGGAAAGCCGCGGAAGGCGGCGAGGCGGAAGCGCTCCATGTCGCGGCGGAAGCGGGCATTGTCGCCCAGGGCGGAGAAGGCCACCAGCGGGGCATCGCCGACGGTTTGCGGCCGGCCCCCGGCGTCCAGGAAGCCGGCCGGCGCGAAGTCGTAGCCGTCGCCGCCGCGCCCGCCGGGGGAGTAGCGCAGCGCGATGTCGGCCTGCCGGGCCAGGAAGCGGAAATGGCGCAGGTAGAAATAGGGATGAGCGGGGTGAACCAGCATGAGGCGGAGGTCCTTGCGCACATGGGCCGTCTGCAGGCCGTCGTCGAGCAGCACGATGCGCGCGCCCAGGGCGCGCGCCGCCTCGAGGGAGCGCAGGCGGTCGCGGCCGACGAACACCTCCTGGCCCGGGAAGCGCGCCTTCACCATGCGCGCCTCGTCGCCCACGTCGCGGAAGGTGTGGCCGGCCTCGACGCGCCCCCCGGTCCTCTCGAGGCGCGAGCGGTAGCCGCGACTGACCACGGCGAAGCGGGCCCCGCGGGCCTGCAGCGCGTCGCCGAGGGCCATGACCAGCGGCGTCTTGCCGGCGCCGCCGAACGAGAGGCTGTCGACGGAGATGATGAACAGGTCGGGGAAGGCGCGGGCGCGCCGTCCGCCGGCGCGCAAGCGGGCATAGGCGACGGCCTTGAACGCCAGCGAGAGCGGGTCCAGCAGGAGCCGCCTCAGGCGAGATAGGGCTCGATCCGTTCCAGGCTGCATGCCAGCGATCCCCTGCGGCGTTCGACGGCCGCGCGCGCCGCCGCGCCCATGCGCGCGGCGTCCAGGCCCGGGAAGGCCGCCAGGAGCCTGCCCCACGCCGCGCCGCCGGCGATGCGGACATAGGCGCCCCCCGCTTCCAGGTCCCGGCCGATGTCGGGGAAGTTCTCGTAATGCGGCCCGCCGGCGATGGGCTTGCCCAGGGCCGCGGGCTCGTAAAGGTTGTGGCCGCCGGTTCGCGGGGAGAACGTGCCGCCCATGAAGACGATGTCGGCGATGCTCATGATCGGCAGCAGGTAGCCGGTGAGGTCGTAAACGAGAACCTGCAGGGAGGGGTCGGCCTCCCGCTGGCGGCTGAACAAGGCATGGGCAACGCCGCGCCGCCGCAGGCGCTCGGCGACGGCCGCCGCGCGCTCGACGTGGCGCGGGACGACAATGAAGAAGAAACCGCCCCCGGCGGCGGGGATCGCCGGCAGGAACACCTCCTCGTCCTCCTCGTGGCTGCTGGCCAGGACCGCGATGCGCCGCGCCGGCCCGGCCAGGCGCAGGCGGGCGCGCACTTCGCCCGGCGGCGGCAGGCGGCGTGCCAGCCGGTCGGCCTCATCGGCCTTGATGTTGCCGCAGACGGCGATCTTCTCCTCCGGGATGCCCAGGCGCAGGAAGCGCCGGCGGTATAGGTCGTTCTGGACCAGGAAGGCGTCGATGGCGGCGAAGAAGGGACGCAGCGCGGGCCGGAAGAGGCGGTAGCGCCGGAAGGCCGTCTCCGAAATGCGGCCGTTGATCACCAGCGCCGGGATGCGGCGGCGGCGCAGCTGCCATGTCCAGTTGGGCCAGACCTCCAGTTCGTTGAACACCACCAGCCGCGGGCGGACGCGGTCGATGAAGCGGCGCACCACCCAGGAGAAATCGAGGGGCGACAGGAGCACGGCCAGGCGCGGGTGCTCGCGGCGGGCGCAGGCGAAGCCGGCCGGCGTGGTGACGGAGAGGACGACGCGCCGGCCGCGCTCCTCCAGGGCGGCGATCAGGGACCCGAGGCTGCGAACCTCCCCCAGCGAGACGGCGTGGAGCCACACCGCCCCGTCGCCTCCCGGCTGCAGCTGCGGCCGCAGCCTGCCCCGCAGCAGCGCGCGCCGCGATGGCGAAAGCAGGCGTCCGATCCAGAAGGGCCAGCTCAGCAGCAGGAACAGGAGATAGAGGAGATCGACGATGAGCATGGGCCATTATAGCACAGGCGCGGCGGCCGGGGCTACGGCGCGCCGCTGCCGCCGTTGACTTCGCGGGAGCGGGGCCGTAGAATGCCGTCATGGCAGAGAACATCATGGCCGTCGTCCTGGCCGCCGGCAAGTCCACGCGCATGCGCTCGGAGCGATCCAAGGTGCTGCATCCCATCCTGGGCCGGGAAATCATCCGCTATCTGCTGGACAGCCTGGCCGCATGCGGCCTGGCCCCGGAGAACATCGTCGTGGTCGTGGGCGACAACCACCGGGAGGTCGAGGGAGCCCTGGGCGGCCGCTACCGCTACGCCCGCCAGCAGGAGCCGCTGGGGACCGCCCACGCCCTGCTGAGCGCGGCGCCGCTGGTCGCCGGCCATCGCGGCGGCCTGCTGGTCCTGGTCGGTGACAATCCCTATATCAGCGCCGGGGAGCTGCGGCGGCTCATCGACCGCCAGCGGGAAAGCCGCGCCGCCTGCGCGCTGATCAGCGCGGTCTTCGCCGGCGACATCCCGCCCTTCGGCCGGGTGCTGCGCGGCGCCGACGGCCTCGTCGAGCGCATCGTCGAGGAGCGCGACGCCTCGCCCCAGGAGCGGCTCATCCGCGAGGTGAACGCCTCGATCTACCTGTTCGATGCCCCGACGGCCTTCCCCCTGCTGGCGCGCATCGGCAACGACAACGCCAAGCGCGAGTACTATCTGACCGACATCGTCGCCCTGCTGCGCCGCCAGGGCGAGAGCGTGGAGGCGCTGGCGGCCGCCGACCCTGACGTCGCCATCGGCATCAATGACCGACTGGACCTGCAGCGGGCGCAGGCGAAATTCAACCAGCGCCGCCTGCGGCAGCTGATGCTCGAGGAAGGGGTGACGGTCCTGCAGCCCGAGACCGTGACCGTGGAGCACGACGTGGAGATCGGCCGCGACACCGTGCTCTACCCCTGCACCTACCTGGCCGCCGGCACGCGCATCGGCGCCGGCTGCGCCATCGGCCCATTCGCCTATCTGCGCAACATCCGCGTTCCCGACGGCCAGCGGCGCGAGTTCGTGAGCGAGCGGGGCTGAACCCGCCTGCGCCGGCCACGGTTGACTTTTCGTCCGGATCCCCTATAATGAGGCCAACCCGAAACGTGCCGAGGAGCGCCGATGATCAGGAAGTTGATCAAGCCGAATTTCAGGGAAATGAAGCAGAAATCCAACCAGGAGAACAAGCGCAAGCCGCCGCCGCCCTACAAGACCCACGCCGAGAACTACTATTACATCAAGCAGATGAACAACCGCACCCAGCTGGTCTTCGAGCTGCTGAGCGGCGACGTGCTCAAGGGACTGCTCGACTGGTACGACGAGAAATGCCTGAAGGTCAAGAAGCTGGACGGCGGCACCCTGATCGTATTCAAGTCGCAGATCAAGTACATCTACAAGAACCCCGACTTTGCCGAACCCAAACGCGAAGAACCCGCAGCCGGGAAATAAGGTCATCGTCGTCACGCTGGGCGACCCCCAGGGAATCGGGCCCGAGGTCGTCGCCAAGAGCCTGGACGCCCACTCCCCGGCCGCCGCGCTGCTGGTGGTCGGCTCCCGCCGCCATTTTCCCGCCTCCGGCCTGCGACTGCTGGACGACGCCGGCGCCATCGGCGCCGGCGAGACGGCGTTCCTCGACGTGGGCGACGGGCCGGCGGGCGGCGATCCCTCCTTCCACTGGGTGCGCTCGGCGGTGGAGCTGGCGCTGCAGGGAAAAGCCCAGGCCCTGGTCACCGGTCCGGTCGACAAGGACCGCTGGCTGACCGCCGGCCTGCCCTATCGCGGGCACACCGATTTCTTCGCCGCCGCCGTCGCCGCCGCTCCGCTCATGTTCTTCTGGTCGCCGGGGATGCGCGTGGCCCTGTTCACCCACCATATCCCCCTGCGCGAGGTATTCGCACGCCTGGAGCGCGGTGCCATAACGGCCTTTGTCTGCCGCCTGGACGACGAGTTGCGGCGGCAGTTCGGCCAGGAGTTCGTCTACCTGTTCAGCGGCTTGAACCCTCATGCCGGGGAGAAGGGCCGGCTGGGCAGCGAGGAGATCGAGCGGATTCTTCCCGCCATCGCCGAACTGGGGGGCAAGGTGCGGGTGGCGGGGCTCTATCCGCCCGACGTCGTCTTCGTGAAGGCCCGTTCCCTGAAGGGTGCGGTGGTCGTCGCCTGGAGCCACGACCAGGGGCTGATCCCCTTCAAGCTGTTGCACGGGACCGACGGCGTGCAGGTGACCCTGGGGTTGCCTTTCGTGCGCACCTCGCCGGTGCACGGCACGGCCCGCGACATCGCCGGCCAGGGCGTCGCCGATCCCTCCAGCATGCGGGCCGCCATCCGCCTGGCCGAGTCGCTGCTGAGCTGAAGGCTTCGTCCGCGGGCGGCGGTCACCCGCCGCCGTTTCCCTTCTCCTCGGCCCTGATCCTTTCCTCGATGCGGCGCAGCTCCTCCTGGATCGCCTGCAGCTTGGCGGCATATTCCTTCCGCGCCGCTTCCGATAGGCGGTCCTTCGCGGCCTGCAGCCGCTGCAGCTCGCGGACCAGCTGGCGGCTCTCCTCGCGGGCTTCGCGAAGCGAGAGCTGGCGATCCTTCTGCCGCTCGGCGAACTCCTTCTCCTTCAGCTGCTTGAGCTTGCGGAGTTCCTCCAGCAGCATGGCCCGCGTCTCGTCGCTGGCGTTGTCCTGCAGCTCCTCCATCTTCTGCGAGAAGCGGCGGATGTCCCAGGGGAGCTTCTCGTTCCGATCGGGCACGACGGAGAAGCGGCGCGGCCGGCCATCGCGGTAGAGCATGAGGAGCACGCTCTCCTTGTCCTTCAGAGTGTTGAGCGCGCGGCGCAAGTCGACGGCCGTGCGCAGCGGGCTCTCGTTGGCGCGGACGATGACGTCGCCGGCCTTCAGTCCCGCCTTGTCGGCGGCCGACCCGGGCACGACGCTGGAGACCAGCAGGCCATAGCCCTCCTTGACCGCGAACTTCCGTCCCAGCTCGGCGCTGATGTCCATCACGTCGACCCCCAGCTGGCGGGCGCCGCCGAGCTCGATGACGTAGTGGCGCACGCTCGGCAGGGTCGAGTCCAGCTCGGAAATGTCGGGCAGCTCGGCCAGCCGTTCGGCCAGCTCGGGGAAATCGGCGAGCTCGGGGACCGGGACCGGCTGCGGCGGTTCGGGCGGGGCCGGCAGGCGGCGCTCGTCCAGCACGACGGCCAGGGGCAGCGTCTTGCCGCCGCGGCTGACCGTGACGTCGACCTTGTCGCCGGCGAAACGGAAGGCCAGGGCGGAGACGATCTCCTGCCAGTCGGCTACCGGCCGGCCGGCCAGCTTGACGATGCGGTCGCCCCTGAGGATGCCGGCCCTGGCCGCAGGCGAATTTTTATAGATGCCCTGGACCTCGTTCGTGGCCTCGACGAAGATCGCCCCCATCCAGCCGGGGACGATCCTGCCGTCGCGCAGCAGCTTGTCGGCCGTGCGCCGCACCTGGGCGACGGGGATGGCGTAGCAGAGGCTGTTGCCCTGGCTGCGGCTGCCGCTGACCACGATGGTCGTCGAGTGGTCCTTGAAGGTCAGGTCGGGGGTGAACGAGAAGCCGACGCTGCCGCGGATGACGCCCACCAGCCTGCCGTCGCGGTCGACCACGGCGCCGCCGGAGGAGCCGGGGGCGACCGGGGCGTTCACGATCAGCTCGTTCTCCCCCAGGCTGCTGACGATTCCCTGGGAGATGGCCGGGAACTTGTCGTAGAAAAGGCCGACCAGCGCCACCCAGCTGCCGACCTCAAGCGCGGCGGCCTCCCTCAGGGGGGGCGGCCCCTTGCGCTCGAGGCGCAGCAGGGTCAGGCCGGAGCGGTCCTCCTGGCCGGCGACGCGGGCGGCGATGAACTCGCCCTTGGCGGTCTCCACGCCGATGCGGGCGAAAGGTCGCCTGGTGACCAAGGTCGAGGTCACGACCAGCCCGCCGTCCAGGGCGATGCCGCTGGCCACGTATCTCTTTCCGTTCTCGGCGATGACCTTCACCAGCGAGGGGGCGACCCGCTCCAGGACGGCGCGGGCCCGGCCTTCGCCGTCGTTCGCCTGCCCTGGGGAGTCGGCCGCCGGGGACGGCGACGATCCCAGCAGTACCAGGATCAACAGCAGGAACAGTATTCTCTTCATGGGGACTCCCTAGATCTGGTTGCTGGCCGCCTGGGGTGCCTGGCTGCCGCCCAGGGCGACCGGCTGCAGCGTGTAGCGCGTGCGGCCGTCGGAGGTGGCGAAAAAGAGCTCCTCGCTCACCGGCACTTCCTCCTTGTCCGCTGCCCGCAGTGGGGCGCGGCCGGAGGCCGGACGGCCGATCTGGAACGCGGCCAGAACGGCAACGGTCACGGCCGCGAACGCCGCCGCCAGGCCGATGCCGGCCTGCCGCCGCCGCTTGACGCGGCGGATCTTGGCGAAGACGCGCTCCTCGAAATCGCGGCCCGGGCCGCCGGGCTCCTCCTGCCTTTCGAGTAGTTGCTGCCATTCACGCATGGGTTGCTCCTTCCGCGTCGAGGAACTGTTTCCTCAGGTGGTCCTTGCCCCGGAAGACCAGCGATTTGACGGTGCCGACGGGCTTGTTCAGCACGCGGGAGATCTCCTCGAACGAAAAATTGTCCATTTCCTTCATCACCAGCGGCACGCGCCATTTTTCCGGGACCATGGCCAGAAGCTGCTCGGCGAGCAGCTTGCCCTCGACGTCGGGACGGTAGGATGCCTGGGCCTCGCCAAGCTCGGAGAGGGAGAAGACCCGCCGGATGCGCTTCTTGCGGAATTCGCTGCGGGCCAGGTTGGTGGCGATCGTGTAGATCCAGGCCTTGGCCGCCGGCAGGGAATCGCACTTCAAGGTGCGGGCCTTGAAATAGACCTTGACGAAGGTGTCCTGGGTGAGTTCCTCGGCCAGCTGGCGGTCGCCCATCAGCAGGCTCAAGTAATGGTAAATCGGCTTCTTGTACATGGCCATCACTTCCTTGAAAGCGGCCTCGTCACCCTCCTTGAGCTTGGCGATCAGGTCATCCATGTCTGACGATTAAGATGCCCCTGGCCGGGAGAAAGTTGCACGCCTGGCCGGGAATAACGCCGTTTTGCTGGAAAACGGGGGCGCGAAACCCCCGCCATGCCCTTTCCTCCCGTCCTCCAGGTGAAGCGACGGGAAAATGGCGGACGGAAACGGGGACGGCAGGGGTTTCCCGAGAGCCGGTCCCAGGGAGGGCGGCGGCCGCGGAGCTAGTTGCCGGCCTTGGGCGCAGCGGACCCGTCCGGACTGGATGATGAGGCGATGTCATCGATCTTGCCGGGAAGCTTCCCCAGTATGCCGCGGTTCACCCGGAAGGCGTAGGCCAGGGATGGATCGCGGACGACGACCTCCTCGCCCTGCGCCGGGAAGAATTCCAGGATCCGTTCGCTGCGCTTCCCCGGCACAGCCGGGTCTTCCGTCTTCAGGACGACGCGCGCGACAGCCGCCTGGCGGGCGACGCCGGCCAGGGCGCCGGGGTCGTCGACGAACGAGGCCGCCTCCAGATCGGCCAGCGCCGCCAGCAGGGCGTCGGTCTTCTCCTCGTCGGGTTTGCGCCCGGCCGCGGGCCGGGAAAAAACCCAGGAGCCGGAGTCGTCCCGGCTCAGGTCGGCCTGGAACGCTCCCCGGCGGACGGAGAGCTCGCGGACGTCGAAGGCAAAGACGCGGGCCACCCTTTTTTCCCGCCAGTCGACGGCCGCGCCGGCGAACTTGTCGGGGAAGTCGCCGGCGATGGCGCCCACCTCCGCGGAGCCGTCCGCCAGGGCATACGTCGCCTCGTCCTTGCGCCCGATCTCGATCCGCCGCTTGCCGAGGGGAGTGGTGAACTCGGCCGTCAACAGCGGCCGGTCCAGGCCGAACCCGGCGCGGGCGGCGTCCCCGGCCAGCGGCAGGAAGGCGGTGGCCTCGAGAAGCGAGGCGGCGGAGATCAGGTCGCCGACCTTCTCCTCGCGCGCCAGCGAATGCAGCGGGCGTTCCAGGAACCAGCGGCCCTGTTTCCTGGCCAGGGCCAGGGCGCCTGCGGCGGTGCGGAATTCCAGGGCCGTGACCGAGGCGGGATCGATGGCGAAGAGCTTCTTGTCGCGGAAGGCGAACAGGTCCTTCTCCAGGTCGTTGCGGCGGTAGCCGGCGATGGCCGCCACGCGCCCGCCATCGGCCAGCGTAGCGTAAGAGGAGCCGTCGATGCCGTTCTTCGTCCCCAGCAGCACCGTGGCCGCCGGCCGGCCCTTGGCGAGCAGCTTCAGCTCGATCTCCGGCCGGTCCAGGCCGAAGTCCTTCAACTCGGCTCCTTGCCCGGCAATCAGGCGGTCGTACTTCAGCGGGCAGAAGTTGTCGAGGATGCCCTCAACGATCACTTTGTCGGCCCTGGCTGCCACGGGCTTCTCCAGGCGCCAGCCGACGCCGTCCCGGCTGAAAGCGAACGCGCCGCGGGCGTTGCGCAGCTCGATGCGCTCGACCGCCTCGGCGGTGAGGTCGAGGAGCGTTCCCTCCTGCGAGCGCCTGGCCCGGTCGCGGCGGTCGACGAGAACGATGGCCGCCAGCAGGACGGCCAGGGCCAGCGCCAGGGCCAGGATCTTGCGGATGTTCACAGTTTCCTCCGGTAGAGCCAGATGCCGATGCCGGCGGCGAACACCAGCAGCGGCAGGATGATCAGGCAGTAAAAGAACGCCAGCCGCCCGGCGCTCTGCGTCAGGCTGATCGTCCGCGCCGCCGTCACCTTCGCGGGGATGGCGATCAGGTCCTGCTCCTCGGCCAGCCAGGAGACGGCGTTGTTGAAGAAGCTGCCGTTGGCCTGGAAGAAATAGTACTGGTTCAGGGCGAAATCGGAGTCGCCGACCGCCACCAGGCGCGACTTGCCTTTGCCCGCCGCGGCCTCGACGGCGGCCGCGATGTCGATGGGCCCGGCCTTGTCCGCGGGGTCCCGGGCGATGCGCTCGGTCCTGGCCTCGGCCTCGTAGCGGGTCTCGCCCCACGACTGGGGGCTGGTGGCGGCCAGGAAATCGACCGTGGTTCCGGCGGGGGCCGGGGACAGGCGGGCCAGCCCCCGCGCCAGCGGGAACATGGTGGCATAGCCGAAGCCCCTGGTGATGGCGTGCTCGGGGTACTTGGCCACCACCGGCATGGCGTAGCTGCCGCCCATGAATTGCGAGAGCGGGTCGGCGTCGACGACGACGTTCTCCTCCAGGGCCAGCCCGCGCTTGGCCAGCAGCGGCTTCAGCTCGGCGCCCTGGCCGGGATCCAGCAGGAGCAGCAGCCGTCCCGGGCGCTGGTCGAGGTAGTTCTCCAGCAGGAGCAGTTCCTTCTCGAGCAATGGCTTGCGCGGACCGGCAACGATCAGGGCCGCCGCGTCGGCGGGCACGGACGGCTCCTGGAAAAGGACGATGTCCTTCACCTTGTAGGACAGCTTCTCCAGCCCCGACCGGGCCTCGGAATACCCGGCCTCGCCCGTGTCGCCGATGCCGGGCTCGCCGTGGCCCTGTGCGAAATAGACCGTCTTCTCGGTCCGCCGCGTCACCTTAACGATGGCGTTGGTGATGGCCTCCTCGGTCGCCTCCTCGCTGCGCGTGCTCTTGCCCCCGTACTCGAATACCAGGGTGCCGTCGGCCTTGATGTCGTAGCGCTTGACCATCTCGGGTTTGAGGAAGGGGTCGATGAGCTCGGCCTTGATCCGTGGGTTGTGGAAGCGGTAGATCTCCAGCAGGGCCAGGAACGGCTGGCGGCCGCGGTTCTCCTTGCCGAAGAAGGCCTTGATGACCAGGTCCTGGCGGATTCCGCGCGCCACCTGCACCGACTGCGGCGACAGCGAATGAACCCGGCCGGCGCTGAAGTCGAAGCGCTGGTGCACGCGGGCGCCGAGATAGTTGACGGCGGCGACGATGGCCGTCACCAGCAGCACCACCACGGCCAGGTTGGAGGCAAAGAGGAAGTTCAGGCGGGCACTGCGGGTGCGGAAGCGGGAGAAATGGACGGCGAAATAGGCGGCCAGCCCGGCCACGCCCAGCAGCAGCAGCCCCAGGCCGGCCCGGCCTTTCCAGGCGCCGGCGCCGTAGCTGAGCCAGAGGGCGACGCCGGCCAGGATCAGCAGCAGGGAGAGCCAGTTGCCGAGGCGCAGGAGCTTGTTCATGCTCACCTCCACTTGCGGAATTCGAACACGGCGCGGGTCAGGTAAAGGCCGAGGAAGCTGAAGGTCAGGAAATAGATGACGTCCTGGGTGTCGATGACGCCGCCGGCCATGTTCTTGAAATGGGAGAAGAACGACAGGTAGGCCAGGACGGAGCGCCAGGCACCGGGACCGCCCTCGCCGACCCAGGAGAGCACCCAGATCAGCAGGATGGCCGAGAAGGAGACGCCGGCGGCGATGACCTGGTTCTCGGTCAGCGCCGAGGCCAGCAGGCCGACGGCGATGAAGGACGCCCCCAGCAGGAACAGGCCGAGGTAGGCGGTCAGCAGCGGCGCCGGGTCGGGGTTGCCGTAGGCGAAGGCGAACAGGGAGTAGGTGGCCGTCAGCAGCAGGATGCCGGCATAGACGATCAGCGCCGCCAGATACTTGCCGGCGATGATCGCCCCCAGGCGCACCGGCGAGGTCAGCAGCAGCTCCTCGGTGCGCGTCTTCTTCTCGTCGGCGAACAGGCGCATGGTCAGCAGGGGCAGCAGGAAGATCAGCACGATGGCCACGTTGCCGAAGAAGGGCTGGAAGAGCATCTGGTTGACATCGAGATACTCGGCCGGGTAGCCCTGCTGCAGCATGCGCACCGTCTGCTCGTTGGCCCAGGCCAGGATGTTGTAGAAGAAGAAGCCGCTGACCAGCAGGAAGAAGGCGGCCAGCACGTAGGCCACGGGCGAGTACAGATAGGCCTTCAGCTCCTTCTTGGCGATCGTCCACGCGCTTCTCATGACGCCCTCCCTTCCTCGGCGAGGACGGCCTTCATGTACAGGGCCTCCAGGCCGGCCTTGATCTCGCGGATGCGCACGTCGCGGCCCAGCAGCCAGGATAGGATCGGGTTGAGGTCGCCCGGCGGCCGGAGGAACTCCAGCTTCAGGGAAGCGCCGTCGCAGCGGGCTTCGGCCAGGGCGGGGAAGGCCTGCGCCAGCGCGGCGGCGAGCTCCCCCGCCAGCGGGGCGGCGGCGACGATCTCCAGGCTCTTGCCCCATTCCTCGCGGGTCAGGGTGGCCATCAGCCGCCCCTCCTTGATGATCACCGCCCCGTCGCAGACCTGGGTGATCTCGGCCAGGATGTGCGAGGAGAGGATGACGGTGGCGCTGCCGCGGAAGGAGCGGATCATTTCGCGGATCTCGACGATCTGGGCCGGGTCGAGCCCGATGGTCGGCTCGTCGAGGATGAGCACGTGGGGCTCGTGGATGACGGCCTGGGCGATGCCCAGGCGCTGGCGGAAGCCGCGCGAGATGTTGCGCGCCAGGCGGCCGTAGACCGGCTGCAGGTTCGTCCGCTCCACGGCGCGTTCGACGGCCGGGGCGATTTTCCGCCGCTCCAGTCCGTTCAGCTCGGCCACGAAGCGCAGATACTCCTTGACGGTCAGCTCGCCGTACACCGGGACCACCTCGGGCAGGTAGCCGACGCGCCGCTGCACCGCCCGCGGATCGGAGGCGACGTCGATGCCATCGATCAGGGCCCGGCCCTCGTTGGGCGGCAGGTAGCCGGTCAGCACGCGCATGGTGGTGGTCTTGCCGGCACCGTTGGGCCCGAGGAAGCCCCAGATCCTGCCCTTCTCCACGGCGAAGGAAATGTCGCGGACCGCCACGGTCTCGGCGAACTTCTTGGTCAGGTGTTCGACTTGGATCATCGGTCCTCCCTACATCCGTTCGGGTATCTCGATCCCCAGGAGCGAAAGAAGCGTTTCGATCCTTCCCTTGAACAGCAGGACCAGGGCCAGGCGCAGGGCGCGCCGGCCGGGGTCCGGTTCGGCCAGCACCGGGAAGAGATGATAATAATGGTTGAACTGCTGGCACAAGCCGTAGGCATAAGCCGCCAGCGAGGAGATCTCGTGGTGGTCCAGGGCGTATTCCACCTGCGTCTCCAGCAGCGACAGGCGCAGCGCCAGCTCCCAGTACAATTCCCGCTCCGCGCCCTCCAGCGGCTCCAGGCTGGCGGCGCCGCGAGCCGCCTCGAGGTCGGCGGCGGCGGCCTTGCGCAGGATGCTGTTCAGCCGCACCGCGGCGTACTGCAGGTAGGGGCCGCTGTCGCCTTCGAAGTTCAGCGCCTCCCGGAAGTCGAAGGCGATCACCGTGTTGAGGCTGAACTTGATCATGAAGTAGCGCAGGGCGGCCATGGCGATGCGCCGCGACAGCTTGAGCGCCTCGGCCTCTGGGAGCTCGGGGTTGCGGCGGCATACCTCGCGCCGCGACTTCTCCTCCAGCATGGCGATCAGGTCGTCGGCCTTGACCGCGCGCCCCTTGCGCCCGGAGACCTCGATGTAGGGCTTGCCTTCCTCTCCGGGCTCCAGTTCCAGCCCCAGGTCGCGCACGCAGGCCGGAGTCAGCGCCACCATCTCGTAGGAGAAGTGGACGAAACCGGCGGCGGCCTCGGGATGGCCCAGCTGCCCCAGCACCTGGGCGATCAGGTTCTGCAGGTAGGACTGGCGGACGTCGATGACGTTGTAGACGCGCCGACCGCGGCCGAAGCCCGCTCGCGGCGGGACGGGAAGCGGGGCGGGGGCGGGAGCCGATGCCGTCATGGCGATGACGCGGCCGTCGGCATAGGCGTGGAACGGCCGGTAGAAGAAGTCGCGCCCCAGCAGGTCGAACTTCCACAGGTTGTAGGCGATGTCCTTGCCCACGTAGGTGATGGTGCCGTTGGAACGGACGATGATCTTCTCGATCTTCTCCCGCTCGTAGTGGATGACCAGGCAGCCGCGCTTCTCCGGGTCGGCGGACGGGAACAGCACGCCGCGGGCGGTCAGCTCGGCGGCGGCGGCCTTGAAGAAGTCGAGGGCGATGACGTCGCTCTCCCGCGCCATCAGGTCGTACTGGATGCCGAGCTTCTCCATGGTGCGGACGTGGTCCAGCAGGACCTGCTCGGCGACGTGGAGGCAGACGCTGTACTCGGGCTCGGACTTCTCCTCGATGCGCTGGTGCACCTCGCGGCGCTGGGCGGCCAGCTCCTCGTCGCCGGCGAACAGGCGGTTGGCCTCGGCGTACAGCTCCCAGAGATAAGCGGCCAGGTCGGGGATGCGCCGGATCGCCTCCAGGTCGAGCCGGCGGTGGCGCAGCAGCCCCCACACGACGTCGGCCACCTGGATGCCGGTGTCGTCGATGTAGTTCTGCACCTCGACCTCGTAGCCCAGGAAGCGGCAGCAGCGCGCCAGGGTGTCGCCCAAACACGAGTTGCGCAGGTGGCCGATGTGCGCCGACTTGTTGGGATTGATGCTGGTGTGCTCGACGATGACCTTCACGCCCCGCGACGGCGGCGGCAGCGGCCGCGCCAGCGCGTCCAGCCGCCCGCGGAAAAAGGCGTCGCGGCGCAGGAACAGATTGAGGAAGCCGCCGCCGGCGACCCGCACCTCCTCGACCTCCTCCAGCCGCCCCTGCAGGCGGGAGGCGATGTCGCTGGCCAGCGCGAAGGGCTTGCCGCGGGTCTTTTTGGCCAGGGCGAAGGCCAGGGTGGTGGAGAGGTCGCCGAATTTCCGCTCGGGGGGGACCGTGAACTCCGCCTCGACGCCGGTCAGGTCATACGCGTCGCGCAGCAGCTCGGCGATCCTTCGCCTCAGGTTTTCCTGCAGGGTCTTCATGGCACGGTCCTCTCGCTCGTCCTGACGGGGTTTCCAACCCGGGATTATAGCGCAGCCTTCCCGGCGGCGTCAACCCCGAAACGCAGTGCCGCCGAGCTTTTTCGCGGACCGGGACGCCTATTTCAGGATGGCCTTCTCCCTCTCCAGGATGATGCGGTAGGCGGCGGCGGCGTCGCCGGCGTCGCGCAGGGCGGCGACCAGGTCGCAGCTGGAGGCCAGGCGGGCGAGATGGGCGAGCGTCTTCAGGTGCAGGCCGATGTCGCGGTCGTCGCTCATGATGAGGAAGACCAGGCTCACCGGCACGCCGTCGGGGGCCTTGAAGTCGATGCCCCGGCGGACCAGGGCCAGGGCCAGGAAGAACTCCGAGAACTCGTCGGAGAACACGTGGGGCGTGGCCACGCCGCGGCCGATCCCCGTGGACTGCACGCTCTCGCGCTTGACGAACAGCCGCTTGACCTTGCGGGCGTCGGCGATGGTCCCTTTCTCCTTGAGGAAATGGGCGAAATCGCCGTACAGGTGGGATGTGTCGCGGCAGGTATCGCAGATGAAGATGTTTTCCGGCTTGAGGTGGTTGGCCAGTTTCATCATAAGCTCCTTCGGACGTCGTCGCCGCTGCCCGGAATGCGGTCGGGGCCGGCCGAGGCCACGGCCGCCGCGGCGCCGTCGCGCTCCAGGCGCAGCGGCGTCCCCCAGGGGTCGACGAGAAGGTCGGCGGCGCGCAGATGCCCGGGGACCAGCTCGGCCAGGTCGGCGGGATAGCCGCCGCGCTCTCCGGCGTAGGCGTCGAGCGCCGCCTCCACTTCCCGCAGCTGCGCGCCGAGCGCGGCCTGCTTGGCCTCGTCGAGGCGGGCGCCGGCCTCCTCCGCCGGGCCGGCTTTCCGCTCGCGGGCAAGGTGCAGCGCCAGGACCACGGCTAGGGCGACCAGGATGACCAGCAGGACATAGCGCATGGACCCATTCTATGCAAGTGAAAATGAAATTACAAGCGCGGCCCGGCACCGCGCTCAGCCGTTGCCCGGGGCGCGGAAAGCCCCGCGCCGCGGGTCGACCTCCTGCGCCAGGAAGCCCGCCTCGCCGGCGCGGGCGCGGCGGACCAGCTCGCGGATCCGGCCGCCGGCGCGGCGGTCGATGACCAAGCGCAGCCGGGTAGCGGGAAAGGAGGTGAGCATCTCGTAGTCATTGCCGCTGTCGCCGGCGGCCAGGACCGGTTCCCGCGCCAGCAGGCGGCGGATGTTGGCGACCTTGCCCGCGCCCAGGTTGGGCTCCGTTCCCGGCAGAATGCGGCCGGCGAATCGACCGCCGGCCAGCGCCAGCTCCATGCCGATGACGCGGCTGCAGGGGAAGCCGGCCACGGCAATCGTCCTTTCTACCAGCCGGCGGTTGCTGGCGGTGGAGACCACGATCTCTCCGCCGCGCGCCCGCCAGCAGGCGGCCAGGTCGCGCATCTCGGGATACAGGCGCACGCCGTCGAGCCAGTCGTACCGCCAGCGGCCAGCGGGGTCGAGAACGGCGCGGCGTCGCAGCGGCGCACGCCCCTCGCGCGCGGCGACCTGGGAGGCGATCCGCTCCAGTTCCGCGGAGGAGAACCCCTGCAGCAGTGTGTTGACCCAGGGATACGCGAAGGCGCAGCCGATGCCCGGCGTCTCCTCCAGGGCGCGGTTCAAGGCCAGAAGTCCCGAGGAGAAGATCCGGAAGTCCGTCCGGCCGCTTTCGGCTTCTTCGGCGATAGGCCGGCGCTGAAGCCGGTCCAGGGCCGAAAATACCTCGTCGCGGACCCTGGCGAGCGGATAGCGCCCGCCCTGGAGCGACAGATGGCCGACGCCGTTGACGCGGTCGGGCAGGGTGGCGGCCAGCGCGGCGGCGTCGGCCCGGAAATCCAGGCCGAAGGCCAGGTGCCGCAGCAGCGCCTCGCCGATGTCGTTGAAGGCGCAGGTGTTGTCCCAGTCGAACACCGCGATGTCTCCCGGCCGCACAACGGCCAGGAGCCGGTTCAACTCTCTGAAATTGCGTTCGCTCCAGTTCAGCCGCCTCAATCCCATGCCACCTCCTATACCCGATGAGCGGAGGGAATGCAAGGACGACGGCGGGCCGGAGACGCCGGACGTTGGACGCAAGCATGGCCAGTGAAGAAGCGTTATAAACCAAGGCATTCAATTGGAGTCGGGTCTTTTAGAACAAATTCAAGCCCGTTGGCAGGCTCTCGCGCCAATCGCCTCCACTTTTTCCCGGAGCGCTCCGGGAGGGCCCCCGCGTTAGCTACCCGCGGTCAATCCAGGCGGGTTTGTACGCGTGGGTGAAGCATCCGGGAACCGATGGCCGTCTGCTCGACGTCCACAAGGCGTTCCGGCGATTGCCGCTGCGCCTGCCAAGTTCAGCTAGCCAAGGAGCGCTCGCGCATCGGGCAAGCTTGCCCTGAGTGAACGTGGGGCGAAGACTTGGGACCCGCTGGGGCAATCCCTCCGGGACCCCCGCGTTAGTTCCCCGCGGTCAATGAAGGCGGGGGTTCACGCGGTGGGGGGCGAGTGGTTCCCGAAGGGAAATGCGGCGGGTTCCCCGATGTTCATATTCGAACCCGCCGCATAACGAAGCCCGCGCCCCTCGGCGGGTAAGGCGGAGTCCCCGAGTGAACGAAGGGCAACTTGCCCGATCTAGCCCTAATTTTTTGGTAGGCTCTCTTCCCTATTTCAGTCTTTTATTAAAGCTATTATGGACAGATCTGCTGACCGCCAACGTCTAATATCTGACGTGTCTGGATCGTTCTTTTGCTTTTATCCGCCCTCCGGAGCGCGCCTTGGCCATTGCCGCCCCATCCTGCTATAATCGTCCCTTGCATGCGGGAACGCCCGCCTTTCCCTCGGAGGCCCGATGAGGTTCGCCCCTGTTCCGCCGGCCGGCGCGGCCCGGCACTGAATTGCCCGTCTACAAGGCGCGGGTCAGCCGCAAGATCTTCGTTTCCCAGGAGACCGGCTTCGGCGTCTTCCTGGTGCGGCTGGAGGGGGCGCGCGAAAGCCGGGTCATCGTCGGCAACCTCCATGCCCTGAGCGTGGGCGACTTTCTCGAGATCGAGGGCGAGGAGTCGGAGCACCCGCGCTTCGGCCGCCAGATCAAGGTCAGCCGCTTCGATTTCGTCAGGCCGGAGGACGCCGAGGGGATCGTCCGCTATCTGGCTTCGGGACGCTTCAAGGGCATCGGCCGCAAGACGGCGCAGCGCATCGCCGACCATTTCGGCCCGGCGACGTTCGCGGTCCTGGAGGAGCAGCCGGAGCGCCTGCGCGAGGTGCCCGGGCTGAAGCGAACCGCCGCCGCCGCCATACAGGAGGGCGTCCGTGGCAGCCGCGTCCTGCGCGACCTGACCGTCCGCCTGACCCCCTTCGGCGTCGGCCAGGAGACGGTCTACCGCATCCACCGCGAGTTCGGCGACCTGGCCATGGCCATGGTCGAGGGCGATCCCTACCAGCTGATCGAGCGCATACGCGGCGTGGGCTTCAAGGTCGCCGATGCCATCGCCCGCGCCGTGGGCGTCGCCCGCACCGACCCGCAGCGGCTGCGGGCCGGCATCCTGTTCCACCTGCAGCAGGCGGAGTCCCAGCGCGGCGACCTGTTCGTCCCCCGCGACGAGCTGCTGCAGAAGTGCGCCTGGCTGCTGGACGTGGACGATGCCGACGTGTTCGCCGTCCTGCAGCGGCTGCTGGAGCGGGGCGAGCTGCGCCTCGTCGAGCTCCCGGAAGCCTGCATCCTGACCCCGCAGAACGAGCTGATCGAGACGGCCGCCGCCCGGCGCCTGCGCCGGCTGGCCCTGGACGGCGCCGCCGCCGAGGAGCCGGCCGTCGACTTCGCCTCGGTGTTCGCCACCCTGGCCCTGGAGCTGACCGAGGAGCAGAAGCAGGCCGTGCTGGCCGCCGTGCGCAACCGGCTGACCGTCATCACCGGCGGCCCGGGCACCGGCAAGACCACCATCATCCGCGCCATCATCGAGGTGCTGCGCGCCAACCGCCGTCCGGTCCTGGTCGCCGCCCCCACCGGCCGGGCGGCCAAGCGCATCGAGGAGAGCGCCTTCTGCCAGGCCTCGACCATCCACCGCCTGCTCAAGTTCAACCCCGAGAGCGGCCGCTTCGTGCACGACGCCCGCAACCCGCTGCCGGCGGGGACGGTCATCGTCGACGAGTTCTCCATGGTCGACTCCTTCGTCCTGTTCTCGCTGCTGCAGGCGCTGAGCGACGACACGCAGCTGATCATCATCGGCGACAAGGACCAGCTGCCCTCGGTCGGGCCCGGCAACGTGTTGCGCGACATGATCGCCAGCGGCTACTTCCCCGTCATCTACCTGCAGCGCAACTTCCGCCAGGACCAGGGCAGCCTGATCGTGGAGAACGCCTGCCGCGTCAACAGCGGCGAGCCACTGCTGCTGCCCAAGCCCGACCCCGACGCCGACTTCGTCTTCCTGCGCGTGCGCGAGGAGGCGCAGGCGCTGGAGAAGGTTGAGCGCGTCCTGCGCCGCTACGGCGCGGAGCACCCCTTCAACTCGCCGGGGCTGCAGGTGCTGGCGCCGATGTACCGCGGCGACGCCGGCATCGACCGCCTCAACCAGATGGTGCAGGAGAAGTTCAACCCCGAGCCCCTCCTGCTGCGGAGGGAGAAGGGCGCCTTCAAGCGCCTGGACAAGGTGATGCAGACGCGCAACGACTACGACAAGGGGGTGTTCAATGGCGACCTGGGCATCGTCGAGGGCTACGACGCCGGCGGACGCCTGCTGCGCGTCGACTTCGACGGCTGGGTCGTCGAGTACGCCGCCGACGAACTCGACGACCTGTCCCTGGCGTACGCCGTCTCCATCCACAAGGCGCAGGGCTCGGAGTACGACGTCGTGGTCCTGTCCCTGCTGGGCGCGCACGCGCGCATGCTCAGCCGCGAGCTCTTCTACACCGCCGTCACCCGGGCGCGGCGCCGGCTGATCCTCCTCTCCGACGAGGAAACCATCGCCCGCGCCGTGGCCAACTCGCAGCCGGTGCAGCGCCGTACCCTGCTGCTGCAGCGGCTGCGCGAGGAGTTCGCGCCGGCGCCGCCCCCGGAACCTTCGGGGCGCCCGCAGGGGCCTGTGGTATAATCGCGCCATGGACGACCTCGCCCCGACCCCGCTGCTGCGCCAGTACCAGGAGATCAAGAAGAGCTACCCCGACGCCATCCTGTTCTTCCGCCTGGGCGACTTCTATGAGATGTTCTTCGACGACGCCCGCGTCGCCGCCCCCATCCTGGAGGTGGTGCTGACCTCGCGCAACAAGAACAAGGAGGGGGCGGTGCCCCTGTGCGGCGTGCCGCACCACGCCTGGGAGAACTATGCCGCCAAGCTGCTGCGCAAGGGCTACAAGGTGGCCATCTGCGAGCAGATGGAGGACCCGGCCCTGGCCAAGGGCATCGTGCGCCGCCAGGTCACCCACATCCTCACCCCGGCCACGGCCCTGGAGGTGGAGGCGCTGGACGCCGGGCTGAACAGCTTCATCGTCGTGGTGCGCCGCGAGGGCGCGGCGCTGGCCCTGGCCTCCCTCGACCTCGCCGTCGGCGACTTCGAGGTGCGGGCCTTCGCGGCGGGCGGCGACGAGGCGCTGTTCAACGAGCTGACCCGGCGCTTCCCGCGCGAAGTCGTCATCGCCCGCTCGCAGGAGAAGGACTTCGCCCAGTTCTGCAAGCGCTTCCCCGAGTTCGCCGACGTCCTGCTCACCGCCTTTGACGACGCCGAGTTCGCCGCCGCCGACTGCGCCGAGGTCCTGCGCCGGCAGTTCGGGCTGGAGAGCCTCGAGGGGCTGGGCCTGAAGGAGCACCCGCAGGCCGTCGGCGCCGCCGGCGTGGCCATCAAGTACCTGCGCTCCATCCGCCCCGGGTCGCTGCCGCACCTGGGCGCGCCGCGCTTCAGCGCCCGCGAGGAGTACCTGGTCCTGGACGCCGTCTCCTTCCGCAACCTGGAGGTGGTGGCCAACCTGCGCAACGGCGCCGCCGCCGGCTCGCTGTTCGCCGCCGTGGACATGACCGTCACCCCCATGGGCCGGCGGCTGCTGCGCAAGTGGCTCACCTACCCGCTGCTGGACCGGGGCGCCATCGAGCGGCGCCTGGACGGGGTCGACGAGTTCGCGCAGAACCTGATCGGCCGCAGCGAGGTGCGCAAGAAGCTGAAGTCGTTCGCCGACCTGGCGCGGCTCAATTCGCGCATCGCCCTGAACATCGCCCAGCCCCAGCACCTGCTCAGCCTGCGCGATACGCTGGCGCGCGTCCCCGCCGTGCTCGCCGACGTCCAGGCCATGCAGTCGGGCCTGGTGCGCGAGGCTGGCGCCGGGCTGCAGCCTCTGCCCGAGGTCGTCGAGCTGGTGGGGCGGGCCATCGCCGAGGAGCCGGCCGCGGCCCTGGGCGAGGGCCAGGTCATCCGCGCCGGCTTCCATGCCGGGCTCGACGAGCTGCGCGCCATCAGCCGCGACGCCAAGGAGATCGTGGCCGCCATGGAGCGCAGCGAGCGCGACGCCACCGGCATCCCCTCGCTCAAGATCAAGTACAACAAGGTCTTCGGCTACTTCATCGAGGTTACCAAGCCCCACCTGCACCTGGTGCCCGAGCGCTACACGCGCAAGCAGACCCTGGTCGGCGCCGAGCGCTTCCTGACCACCGAGCTGAAGGAGCTGGAGGAGAAGATCCTCAAGGCCGAGGAGCGCATCGCCGCCATCGAGCGCACGCTCTATTTCGACGTGCTGTCCGCGATCCAGCGCTTCTCGCCGCAGCTGAACGGCAACGCCGACCAGGTCGCCCTGCTCGATGTCCTGTCCGCCGCGGCCGAGCTGGCGCAGCGCCGCGGCTACGTGCGCCCCGAGGTCAACGATGGCGCCGCCATCCGCGTCCAGGAAGGCCGCCACCCGGTGGTCGAGGCCGCTTCGGGGCGCGGATTCATCCCCAACGACCTGGGCCTCGCCGCCGACGGCGAGCAGATCCTGCTCATCACCGGGCCGAACATGGGCGGCAAGTCGACCTACCTGCGGCAGAACGCCCTGATCGTCATCCTGGCCCAGGCCGGCCTGTTCGTCCCGGCCGCCCGGGCGCAGATCGGCATCTGCGACCGCATCTTCACCCGCATCGGCGCCTCCGACTCGCTGCTGGAGGGCAAGTCGACCTTCCTGGTCGAGATGATCGAGACGGCGATCATCCTGAACAACGCCGGGCCGCGCTCGCTGATCCTGCTCGACGAGATCGGCCGCGGCACCTCGACCTACGACGGCCTCTCCATCGCCTGGGCCGTGGTCGAGTTCCTGCACGCCCTGAAGGCGCGGCCGCGGGTGCTGTTCGCCACCCACTACCACGAGCTGACCGAGCTCGCTTCCGTCCTCGAGCGCGTGCGCAACTGCCACATCGCGGTCAAGGAGTGGCAGGACAACGTCATCTTCCTGCACAAGATCATGCCCGGCCCCACCGACCAGAGCTTCGGCATCCACGTGGCCAAGATCGCCGGCATCCCGCATCCGGTCATCGAGCGGGCCAAGGACATCCTGCTCAACCTGGAGAAGAAGGAACTGAACCGGCTGGTCAAGGAGCGCATCACCGGCCGCATCCAGAAGGCGCCGCCGGCCAGCGCCGGCCTCTTCCCCGAGGACATGGAGCTCAAGGTCTGGGACGAGATCCGCGAAAAGCTGAAGGAGATCGACATCGCCCGGCTGACGCCGCTGGAGGCGCTGAACATCCTGCAGTTCCTGAAGAGCCGGAGCGAGAAGTTCGACTAGCCGCCAGGCGCGGGCGAGGCGGAATCGGCAGCGCTCCGCCCCGCCGGGCCGCTGCCGGCGCCTCTTGCCATCCTGGCGGCGGCAGGGTATCATCCCGCGCGAATGAGGCGTCGTCAGGCCGGCGCATGCCGGAAAAGGGGGAGAACGGATGGAAATGGATGAGGCGGCCCTGACCGCGATCAAGGAGCGCAACCTGCGCCTCATCGCCTCCGGGTATGAAGCGGGAAGCACGCGCCTGCGCTCACTGCCCGCGTCCCTGTACGTCGACGTGACGAAGAAATGCAACCTGCGCTGCCCCAGCTGCTTCCGCTCGGCGCCGGAGCATGCGGGTGCCGACTGGCCCGAGATCGATTTCCCCCTCTTCGAGCGCATCGCCGATGAGCTGTTCCCTGCCGCCTGCCGGGTCATCCTCTCCGGCGGCGGCGAATCGCTGCTCCACCCCGACTTCTCCCGCATGCTGGAGCTCTGCCTGCGCTACCGCGCCAGGCCCCTGCTGTATACCAACGCCTCGACGCTGACATCGGCGACGGTCACGCTCCTGGCCCGGGCGGGGGCCTGCCTGGGGGTCTCCATCGACGGCGCCGCGGCGGCGACGTTCGAGAGGCTGCGTTTTCCCCTCAAATGGGAGAGGATGCTCCAGGCCCTGGACCTGATCCGCACCATCGGCCGGGAGGTGAACAACGAGGACTTCTACCCCTACCTGGGCGTCGTGCTGCAGAACGACAACCTGCATGAGCTGCCGCTGTTCATCGACCTGGCCCGGGACCACGGCATGGAACAGGTCAAGTTCTCGCTCCTCATCCCCTACTACCCCCTGCTGCGGGACAAGGTGCCCTCCGCGCGCGACCTCGAGCGGGAGCTGGTGAAAGCGCTGGAAAAGGCGAACGACCTCGGCATCTACGTCTACGCGCCCGTCCAGGGCAACACCGAGTTCTCCGGCCGGCTGCAGGAGCTGCTGGACGTCAACGGCAGCCTGCCCTTCCGCATCCAGCGCAACAACCCCGACCGCTTCGTCCAGTATCCCCGCTTCGCCTCGCCGGCCTGCCAGATCCCCTGGGCGGAGTGCCTGATCACCGCCGACGGGAAGGTGAACCTCGGCTGCTGCTCGTCGCACGAGCTGGGCGATCTGCGCAGGAAGCCGTTCGCCGCCGTCTGGAACAACAGGAAGTACCGGAAGTTGAGGGAAACGGTCAACGGCCGCAGGCCGCTGCTTCCCTGCCGCAAAGGGGTCTGTCCCTTCCGCTGAGCCGCGGGCGAAGCGTCCGGCCTCAGGAACCGCGGGCCGCGCCACTGCCGTCCAGGGAAGCCAGCAGCTCCAGGTAGGCGCGCGCCGTCCGCGCCCAGCTGAAGAGCTCCTGGCGCTCCCGCCAGCGGCGCAGCATCCCCGCGCCGGCGGCGGGTTCATCCAGGAACGAGGCCATGGCCGCGGCCACGCGGCCGGGGTCGGGGCGGTCGACGAACAAGGCGCAGCCGTCGTACAGCTCGCCGAGCGAGGAGCCGGGCAGCAGCAGCGGCACCGTGCCGCACTGCAGCGCTTCCATGGGCGGCAGGCCGAAGCCCTCGTACTCCGAAAGATAGCAGCACAGGTCGAGGCTGGAGTAGAACGCGGCGATCTCCCCCTCCGGCAGCCAGGGCAGGCGCACGATCCAGTCGCGGTCGAGCCGGCGGCGCGCCGCGGCGCCCAGGCGGTCGGGGCCGGCCAGCAGCAGCACGGCATCGCGGCCGCGGCGCAGCCGCTCCACCGCCGCCGCCGTCTCCGGGACGTGGCGCCGGCCGAACAGGGCGCCGAGGAAGCCGATCACGGTCTTGCCCTCCAGGCCGTAACGCCCGCGGAAGGCGGCGATCTCGGCGGCGCCGGCGCGGCGCAGGCCGGGCTGCCGGCCGAGATGGACGACGCGCACGCGGCCACGGTGGATGCCGTACCAGCGTTCGACCTCGGCGGCGCTGAACGCCGAGTCGGCGGCGACGGCGGCGGCGCGGCGCAGCCCCCAGCGGGCGCGCAGGTCGAGGGACAGCCTCTCCTTCAGCGAGTAGTCGGCGGGGACGCCGCGCCAGGAAACATCGTGAACCGTCACCAGCGTCGGCACGCCGGGACGCAGCGGCGGCACGTTGTTGGGCGCCCACAGCCGGTCGCAGCCGCGGCGGGCGACCATTCCGGGCAGCACCTGGTTCTGCCAGCGGAAGAAGCCGCCCGCGCAGGGCGCGACGATCGTCTCCACGTTGGGCCAGGCAGGCGGAGCCGCCAGCGGGGCGGGAAGGAAGAGCACGAAGCGGTCACGGGGCGCCAGCGGCGCCATGGCGGCGAGGACGTTCTGCAGGAAGCGGCCCACGCCGGTGGGGCGGTCACGCCACTCGAAGCCGTCGATGGCCGCGATCATGGGAGCAGCCGGCGGTAGAAGGCGATGGTTTCGCCGGCGGTCGCCTGCCAGGTGAAGCGGGCGGCGTGGGCGCGGGCGGCGACGGCATCGAACCGCGTTTCGCCGCGCCACAGGGCGGCCAGCCGGTCACGCAGGTCACCACACCGGCGCGGGTCGAAGTAGGACGCCCGGTCGCCGCCGACCTCTTGCAGGGCGGGGATAGCGGAACAGAGAACCGGCACGCCGCAGGCCAGCGCCTCGAGGACCGGGAAACCGAACCCCTCGTCGAGGGAAGGGAGCGCCAGGGCGGCGGCCCCGCGGTAGAGTCCGGGAAGGTGCGTGGCCGGGACGTAGCCGAGCTCGAAGACCTGGCCTCCCAGCTTGTTCTTCAGCCGCAGGTACTCGCCGAGCCCCCAGCCGCGGCCGCCGGCGACGACCAGCGGGATGGCCAGCCCGGCGCGGCGCAGGTCGAGCAGGGCCTGCAGCAGCAGCGGCAGGTTCTTGCGCGGCTCGATGGTGCCGACGAACAGAAGGTAGCGCGGCGGCAGCCCGGCGGGCAGCGGCCCGGAGGGGTGCGCCGGTTCCAGGAATTCGCTCCCCACCCCCGAATGGATGGCGACGGCGCGGCCGGCGATCCCGGGGAAGCGCTCGACCAGGGCGTCGCGCGTGGCGCGCGAGACGCAGATGACGCCGTCGGCGCGGCGCAGGCTGGCGGCCAGCAGGCGCGGGTAGTGGCGGCGCATCTCGCCGCGGACCAGCTCCGGCCGAGCCAGGAAAAAGAGGTCGTGCACGGTGACCACGGTCCGCCCGCGGCAGGGGAGGATCATCGGCGTGGGCGAGTGGGAGAGGTCGACCCGCCGGCCCAGGAGCCAGTCGATCGGCGGGAAGCGCAGGCGGTGCCAGGCCAGGTTGAGCAGGCGCACCGGCAGCCGGCGGTCGGCGAGCCGGCCGCGCAGCGCCTCCGGCAGACGCAGCGGGTCGAAACGCTCCTTCAGCGAGGCGGAGAACAGGTGCAGCTCGGGGGCGTCGGGGCGGCCGGCCATGGCGGCGAGGAGGCGCTCCATGTACAGGCCGACGCCGGTGGCGCCGGAGAGGGCGGGGCGCAGGTCAACGGCCAGGCGCATGTCCGGCGCTGGGCGGCGGCAGGAGCTCGGTGACCAGAGCGCGGACGCGTTCGGCGAAGGCCTCCTTGCCGAAGCGCCGGCTCTCGCGGCGGGCGGCGCCGGCCAGCGACGCGCGCAGGCCGGGATCCCGCAGCAGCCGCGCCGTCTGCTCCAGCAGCGAGCTGACGCTGGCGAAGAGGAAGCCGCTGCGGCCGTCCGCGACGATCTCCGGCATGCCGCCGCCGGCGAAGACCAGGGGCACGCAGCCGTTCTGCATCGCCTCGGCGACGGTCATGCCGAAATGCTCCACCCGCGCCGGGTCGTCCTGGCCCAGGCCGCACAGGTGCCAGAAGAGGGCGGCCCGGCGGTAGAGGCCGGCCACCTCGTCGTGGGGGGCGTTGACATGCAGCTCCACGGGAAGCGCGGGATGGCCGCGCAGGAAGTCCTGCACCTGGAGCAGGTAGGGGTTGTCGCCGTGGCTGCCGCCGGCCAGGGCCAGCTTCCAGCCCCGGCAGGCCTCGGGCCGGCTGCGCCGCAGCAGGAGGAAGGCGCGCAGCATGTCGAGCTGCTGCTTGTTGCCGCCGGGATCGAAGCGCGCCACCGACAGGATCAGCGGCTCCTTCTCCGCCGGCTCGCCGGACATGTCGACCGGCGGATAGACGTGGGCATGCGGCTCCAGCCCCCAGCGCTTCACGATCCAGTCCCGGGTATAGCGGCTGTTGCACACCACGCGGCTGTAGCGGTCTGCGTAGAAGTAGCTGCGCGGCCGGCGCTCGGGAAAATGGGTGATGAACAGCGAGCGGGAAGCGAGGGGGCAGACCATCTCCAGCATGCTGTTGTTGACGAAGAGGTCGTAATCGAGGCTGGCGCGGCTGACGGCGTGGAAGGGGTTCTCCATGGCGCGCGAGACGATGCGCGCCGGATCGATGTAGTCGTCGCCGCGCTCCTCGTAGTACGGCAGCGGGACCACCCGCGTGGCGCAGGCCCCCAGGTCCAGCCGGTACCAGCTCTGCAGGTCGGCGGCCGCAAAGGGGCGGTTGCCGACGAGGGTGACGTCGCCCAGCCTCAGCAGGGCCTCGGCCAGCGTGGCACCGTACTTCTGGGCGCCGCCGATGAAGTGCCAGGTGTGATCGTAGACGGCGATGCGCGGCCGGCGCAGGCCGAGGAGCAGCTGGCAGCGGTCGATGGCGTTGCAGGCCGCCCCCGAGCCCGCGTGGGCGGCAAGGCCGGCGACCAGACGGCCGGCGCGGGAGGCGCCGTCGGGTTCGGCGCGCAACGAAGCCAGCTCCGCCGCCCCGGCCTCCAGCAGGGCTTCGCGGTCAGTGGCGCCGAGGGTCGGGGCCTCACTCATGACGGTCCTCCTCGCGGGCCGCCAGCAGCGCCTCGACGATGTCCAGGCGGGCGAGCAGCTCGCGGCGGTCGGCCTCCAGCAGCTGCAACCGCTGGCGCATCCGCTTGTAGGCCAGGAAGTCGAGGAACAGCTGGCGCTGGACACGGCGATTGCATGTGTCCTGGCGCGCCAGGGCGGCGCGGACCAGCGGCCCGGCCAGGCGCAGGAGCAGGTGACGGAGCTTGGCGCGCAGCCCGCCGGGCCAGCCGCCCAGCGACAGGATGTCGAGGCCCGACTCCAGCTCGGGCATGCGGCTCCACATCTCGTTCTCCAGGTCGGCGCCGTCGTAGGTCCAGTAGTCGGGCGCGAGATCGCGGTCGACCTTTTCGCCGGCGATGGCGTCAATATCGGGCTGCGCGGCGGCCTGGCGGCCGTATTCGCGGCGCAGCTCCTCGAGGGCGGCGGCGAAGCGGGGATCGGTCATGGGGCCTCCTGGGGTCGCGCCGGCAGGCCGGCGAGGAATTCGGCGTAGAGCCGGGCGCAGCGCTCGCTGCCGCAGGCCTCCCGGGCATAGGCGGCGGCCTCGCGGCCCAGGGAGCGGCGCAGGTCGGCGTCGTCGGCCAGGGCCGCCAGCGCCGCCCGGATCGTTTCGCGCTCGTCGATGTCGGCCGGCACCTTGACGACGCAGCCGTCGGGGAGCTCGGCGAAGGCGCCGATGTCGCTGACCAGCGTCGGCAGGCCGTTGCTGAGCATGCGCAGCAGCGAGCCGGAGCTCTCGCCCATGGTCGGGTTGCGCAGGTTGACGCCGATGTCGGCAGCGGCGATCCAGCCCTCCAGCTCGTCCAGCGGCGCGAAGCCCCGGACCAGCACGCCGGGGCGCTGCGCCGCACCCAGGCGCTCCAGCAGCCGGTCGCGGTCGCGGCCGGCGATCAGGTAGCGCAGACCGGGTCGGCCCAGCCCGTCCAGCGCCCCCAGCACCGCCCCATAGCGCTTCCCCGGGGTGACATAGCCGGCCGAGACGGCCAGCAGCTCCCCGGCGGCGACGCCCAACGACTGCCGCACCTTGCCGCGGTCGACCTGCCGCGGCCGGTGGCCGTGGTGAGGGATGATGGCGCGCGGCATGGCCGGCGGCAGATCGAGGCGGTCGAGGACGAAGCGCGAGTGGGCGATGAGCGCCGTGGCCCGGGCGCAGACCTCCTCGTTCATCGGCAGCTGCAGGGCCAGCTCGTCCTCCCAGAGGGCGAAGGGGGGGCGGCCGGCGAGGAGGGCATCGATCCAGGCGGCCTTCCGGGGGTAGTAGCGCTTCAGGAACTCCGTGAAGGCGGGAAAGCGGCGGCCGGCATCCAGCCAGGCGGCGTAGTATCCCATCAGCACCAGGTCGTGGAGCACCACCACGCCGGGGTAGCGCTCCAGCGCCGCCAGCATGTAGCGGTGGGCGGCGTAGTCGTTGCCCACATGGTAGACGACCTGGTCGTAGTCGCCGGCGGGGAACGACGCGGCCGTGTAGGGGCGGACGCGGAAGCTGGGGGTGTCTCCGGGCATCCCTTTCCAGGAGGGATCGACCCAGACGTCGATCTCGGCGTGGCGCGCCAGCTCCGGCAGCAGCTCCGCGCTGTAGTCGGAAATGCCGCTGGGCTGGGGATTGAGGGGCGAGAACCAGGCGAGCCTCACGACCGGGCCTCCAGCAGCCGGGCGACGGCATGCTCCCAGGTGATGCCGCGGACCATTTCCCGGCCCTCGCGGCCGAGCCGCTCCGCCTCGGCCGGCCGTTGGCGCAGGAGGTCGAGGCAATGGGCGGCGGCGCCGGGGTCATCCGGCGGCAGGACGAAGCCGCTGCGGCCGTCCCGGACGAACTCCAGGGTCCCGCCCGAGTCGGAGCAGGTCAGCACCGGCTTGGCGGCGCCGAAGGCCTCCAGGGTAACGTAGCCGTAGTCCTCGTCGACGGGGGCGAACCACACGGCCAGGCAGGCGCCGTACAGTTCGACCAGCCTTTCGTCGCTCACGCGGCCGGTGAATTCGACGCGCGAAGCCACGCCCAGGTCGGCGGCCAGGCGCCGCAGGTCTTCTTCAGCCGGGCCGCTGCCGGCGATGACCGCGCGCAGGCCGTGGCCGGCGCGGGCCAGCGCCCGCAGCAGACGGTCGGTCCGCTTCAGCGGGTCGAGGCGGCCGACCGACAGGACGAAGTCGCCGTAGCCACGGCAGTGGAGGGCGGCGGCCAGGCGCGAGGGGTGGTATAGGGGCTCGGCGTCCAGGCCGTTGTAGCGGCGCAGGCGGTCGCGGGTGTTGGCCGAGTTGGTGAAGCGGACGGGGATGCGGCCCAGGGCGGCGGTGTCACGGCGGACGAAGCGGCCGCGGAAGAGCCGGCCGCGCAGGCCGGTGGGCGAAAGGTCGGAGTAGGGGGTGCCGTAAAGGTCATAGGCCTGACGGTACTGGTGGATCAGCCACAGCACGTGGCGCGGGTGGCGGACGTAATAGGAGGGGAACTTGGTGGAGATGACCAGGTCGACGCGCCGGCCGTCGCTCTCGCGCAGGTCGGCCAGCTCCCACATCCTCATGCTGCGCCGCAGCTGGCGCCGGGGATACCAGCGGTAGGGCATGGTGACGAGCTCGACGCGGTGGCCGCGCCGGGCCAGCTCGGCGCACAGCCCGCGCACGTGCTCCTCGGCGCCGCCGGTGACGAACGGCACCTGCGGGGCGCAGACCGCCACGGTGAGGGGGGCGGAGGATGGGTCAGGAGCGCTGCCCATGGTCGTGCCGCGTCAGCTCCTCCCGCAGTGACTCCAGCTCCTTCAGCAGGCGCAGGTTGATCTCAAACTGGCGGTCCAGGATCGGCCGCAGGCCGAGTTCCACCTCGGCCAGGAGCCTCCGGCGCAGCGCGTTGACCATCCGGCCGGCGAGGGAACGGCGGCTGGAGACCTGGACGTGCAGGTGCTCCTCGGCGATCAGCCGGCGGATGATGCCGGGATTGGCGGCCCGCACCTCGTCGCGGATCGCGTCGAGGCGCGCCAGGATCTCGTTGCGTTCCATCCATCGATTGTACGGGAGCCTCCGCCGCTTGTCAATCGCGCCGCATCAGCGCCGGGCCTGCGAAAGAGGCATGAGTGAAGGAGAAGCAAACGAACTTGTGGCGACCTTTTAGGTGAGGGACTGGGTGAAAGAGCCTGGCCTTCCTGGGCTCGTGTCCGAGCAGGGTATTCGAGATCGCCTCTTGCCCGCCCTGCCGCTCTTTCACTTTTCCCATGAATATACTATAATATTGCCGGTCTGGCCGGCACGCCCGTGCCCGACTGCAAAGGAGTTTTACCTTGAAACCAGGGAGCGAGCGAGCCTCGGCCGCCAAGCCAGCCGTGCTGCTCACCGGCATCGCCGGCTTCATCGGCTTCCATTTCGCCCGCCGCCTGCTGCAGGAGGGGATCCCGGTCGTTGGGCTCGACAACCTGAACGGCTACTACGACGTGGGCCTGAAGCTGGCCCGCCTGCGCCAGCTCGGCTTTTCCGAGGCCGAGACGGCCGGGCTCGAGCGCCGCGCCGGGACGCGTCTGGAGCGGCCAGGCCTCGTGTTCCACCAGGCCGACCTGAAGGACCGCCAGGCGGTCGCCGCCGTCTTCGAGCGCGAACGGCCGCAACGGGTGGTGCACCTGGCGGCGCAGGCCGGCGTGCGCTATTCTCTCCAAGACCCCTGGGCGTACATCGACAGCAACCTGTCCGGCTTCATGGCCATCCTGGAGGGCTGCCGCCGCCAGCCGGTGGAGCATCTGGTCTTCGCCTCCTCCTCTTCGGTATACGGCGGCAATGCCGCGCAGCCCTTCGCTGTCGGGCACAACGTCGACCATCCGCTCTCCCTCTACGCGGCCAGCAAGAAGGCCAACGAGCTGATGGCCCACAGCTATGCCCACCTGTACGCCGTCCCCGTCACCGGGCTGCGCTTTTTCACCGTGTACGGGCCCTGGGGCCGGCCCGACATGGCCCTCTTTATCTTCACCCGCCGCATCCTGGCCGGCGAGCCCATCGAGGTCTACAACCACGGCGACATGAAGCGCGACTTCACCTACATTGACGACATCGTCGAGGGGGTGTGGCGGGTGCTGAACCGGCCGCCGCGGCCCGACCCGGGCTGGGACGCCCGGCGCGCCGACCCGGCCACCTCGTCGGCGCCCTACCGCCTCTTCAACATCGGCAACAACCGCCCCGTCGATCTGCTGCGCTTCATCGCTCTCATCGAGAAGAACCTGGGCATCGAGGCGCGCAAGGTCCTGCTGCCCATGCAACCGGGCGACGTGCCCGAAACGAGCGCCGATATCGACGAGTTGCGCCGTCTCGTGGGCTTCGCCCCGCAGACCCCGGTGGAGGAGGGGGTGGCGCGGTTCATCGGCTGGTACAAGGGGTACTATGGAGTGCGCTGACGCCTCCCCCGCCCATGGAGCGACCATGACGTTCAAGAAAAGCATCCTCTGCATCGGCGCCGGCTACGTCGGCGGCCCGACCATGGCGGTCATCGCCGCCCAGTGTCCCGACCTCAAGGTCACGGTGGTCGACGTCAACGCCGAGCGCATCCGCGCCTGGAACGGCGACCGCCTGCCCATCTTCGAGCCGGGGCTGCCCGAGGTCGTGCGCCAGGCGCGCGGGCGCAACCTCTTTTTCTCCACCGATATCGCCGCCGGCATCCGCGAGGCCGACATCATTTTCGTCTCGGTGAACACGCCGACCAAGACCTTCGGCCACGGCGCCGGCATGGCTTCCGACCTGCAGTACTGGGAACGGACGGCCCATGAAATCGTGGCGTACGCCAACGGCCCCAAGGTCATTGTCGAGAAAAGCACGCTGCCGGTGCGCACCGCCGAGGCCATGGAGCGCATCCTGCAGGAGAACCGCAAGGGGCTGCGCTTCGAGGTCGTTTCCAATCCCGAGTTCCTCGCCGAAGGCACGGCGGTCCGGGACCTGCTGGAACCCGATCGCGTGCTGATCGGCTCGCGGCAGAGCGAGGGCGGGCTGCGGGCGGCGCAGGAGATCGTCGACATCTTCGCCCGCTGGGTGCCGCGGGAGAAGATCATCACCACCAACCTGTGGTCGGCCGAGCTGTCCAAGCTGGTGGCCAACGCCTTCCTGGCGCAGCGCATCTCCTCGATCAACTCGGTGTCGGCGCTGTGCGAGAAGACCGGCGCGGACGTGGGCGAGATCTCCTACGCCCTGGGCAGCGACCGCCGCATCGGGCCGCGCTTCCTCAACGCCAGCGTCGGCTTCGGCGGCTCCTGCTTCAAGAAGGATATCCTCAACCTGGTCTACATAGCTCGCAGCTACGGCCTGAACGAGGTGGCCGACTACTGGCAGGCGGTCGTGTCCATGAACGACTACCAGCAGGAGCGCTTCGTGCAGGCGATCATCCGCGAAATGTTCCACACCGTGGTGGGCAAGAAGATCGCCCTGCTGGGCTTCGCCTTCAAGGCCGACACCGGCGACACCCGCGAGTCGCCGGGGATCCGCGTGGCGCGCCGGCTGCTCGAGGAGCGGGCGGCGTTGGCCATCTGCGACCCGCAGGCGCTGGACAACGCCCGCGCCGACCTGGCCGGCGTCGCCGGCGAAGTGGTCTTCGAGACCGATCCCTACCGCGCCGCCGCCGACGCCCAGGCCCTGGCCGTGATCACCGAGTGGCGCGAGTTCCGCGATCTCGACTATGAGCGCATCTTCGCCTCGATGCGCAAGCCGGCTTTCGTATTCGACGGCCGCAACCTGCTGGACCACCGCCGCCTGCACGCCATCGGCTTCAACGTCTATCCGCTGGGCAAGCCCAGCCTGACCCATTTCGCCTGAGGCGCGCCCGGGAGGTCAACATGTGCGGCATCATCGGCTACTGCGGGGGGCGGGCGGCGCGGCCGGTCCTGCTCGACGGACTGAAGCGGCTGGAATACCGCGGCTACGACTCGGCCGGCATGGCCGTGGCCGACGGCGCCCAGCTCCACGTCGTCCGCGCCGTGGGCAAGGTCGCCGACCTGGAGAAGAAGGGGATCGAGAGGCCGCTGCCCGGACACTGCGGCATCGCCCACACGCGTTGGGCCACCCACGGCCGGCCATCGGTGGAGAACGCCCACCCGCACCTGGATTGCCGCGAGCGCCTGGCCATCGTGCACAACGGCATCATCGAGAACTACCTGGAGTTGAAGCAGGAGCTGCAGGCCAGGGGCCACGCCTTCCGCTCGGAGACCGACAGCGAGGTCGTCGCCCACCTGGTCGAGGACAGCTTCGACGGCGACCTGGAGAAGGCGGTGCGCCTGGCGGTCCTGCGTCTGGAGGGGACCTTCGGCCTGGCGGTGATGCACGCTGACGCGGCAGACCAGGTGGTGGTGGTGCGCCGCGGCAGCCCGATCATCGTCGGGGTCGGCGAGGGCGAGTTCTTCGCCGCCTCCGACGCCAATGCCCTGCTGCCCTATACCCAGAAGGTCATCTCGCTCAACGACGACGAGATGGCGGTGCTCAGCCCCGGCGGCTACCACATCAAGAACCTGAACGACGAGTTCCTGCAGAAGGAGATCGAGATCCGCGAGGGGCGCGGCGACGAGGCCGACAAGAAGGGCTTCGAGCACTTCATGCTCAAGGAGATCTTCGAGCAGCCCGAAGCGATCGAGAACGCCTGCCGTGGCCGCCTGGTCGAGGCCGAGGGCGTCTCCAAGCTCGGCGGCCTGGAGCCGGTGCTGGAGCGGCTGAAGAACCTGAAGCGGCTGGTCATCGTCTCCTGCGGCACCAGCTACTACGCCGGGCTGTGCGGCCGCTACATCTTCGAGAGCCTGTGCGAGCTGCATGTCGAGGTCGAGGTGGCCTCGGAGTTCCGCTACCGCCGGCTGAAGCTCGACGCCGACACGGCGGTGCTGGCCCTGTCGCAGTCGGGCGAGACGGCCGATACCCTGGCCGCCATCCGCGAGGCCAAGCGCAAGGGGGCGCTGATCCTCGGCGTGGTCAACGTCGTGGGCTCGGCCATCGCCCAGGTCACCGACGCCGGCGTCTACAACCACGCCGGCCCCGAGTTCGGCGTGGCCTCGACCAAGATCTACACCTCGCAGCTGGTGGTGCTGACGCTGATGGCCCTGCTCATCGGCCGCTACCAGGGCCTCTCCTTCACCGAAGGCAGCGCCGTCATCCAGGCGGTCAAGAAGCTGCCGCGGCAGGTGAAGAGCATCCTCACCGACATCGAGCACATCAAGGGCATCGCCCAGCGCTACGCGCCGTATGAGGACTTCCTGTTCATCGGCCGCCAGCACAACTACCCCACCGCCATGGAGGGGGCGCTGAAGCTGAAGGAGATCTCCTACATCCACGCGGAGGGCTACCCGGCCGGCGAGATGAAGCACGGCCCGATCTCGTTGATCGACGAGGAGTTCCCCACCGTGGCCATCGTGACCCAGGACGCCACCGCCGACAAGATGCTCAGCAACATCCAGGAGATCAAGGCGCGCAATGGCCGCGTGCTGGCCATTGCCAGCCAGGGCGACGGCCGCATCGCCGAGGTTTGCGACGACGTCATCCGCGTCCCCGAGACCCTGCCCATCCTGCAGCCGGTGCTGAACATCGTGCCGCTGCAGCTCTTCGCCTACTTCATCGCCCGCAGCAAGGGGCGCGACATCGACAAGCCGCGCAACCTGGCCAAGTCGGTCACCGTGGAATGAGCCGCGCCGACGCCGGCCGGGAGCAAGGAGGGCACACGCCATGAAGGGCATCGTCCTGGCCGGGGGGCACGGCACCCGGCTCCACCCCGTCACCCAGGTGACGTGCAAGCAGCTGCTGCCGGTCTACGACAAGCCGATGGTCTACTACCCGATTTCCACCCTGATGCTGGCCGGCATCCGCGACATCCTGGTCATCTCCACTCCCGCCGACCTGCCGCGCTTCCGCGCCCTGCTGGGCGACGGCTCCCGGCTGGGCCTGCGCTTCTCCTACGCCGTCCAGGAGCAGCCGCGCGGCCTGGCCGAGGCCTTCCTCGTCGGGGCCGAATTCATCGCCGGCGAGCCGGTGTGCCTGGTGCTGGGCGACAACCTGTTCCACGGCCACGGGCTGACCGCGATCCTGCGCCAGGCCGCCGCCGACGCCGCCGCCGGGGGTGCGACCGTGTTCGGCTACGCCGTGAAGGACCCCGAGCGCTACGGCGTGGTCGAGGTCGGCGCGGACGGCCGGGCGCTTGCCATCGAGGAAAAGCCGGCGCGGCCGCGCTCCAACCTGGCCGTGGTCGGCCTCTACTTCTACGATCCCGGGGTGGTGGCCGTCGCCCGCGGCCTGCAGCCGTCCGCGCGCGGCGAGCTGGAGATCACCGACGTCAACCGCGTGTACCTGGAGCGGGGGGCGCTGCGCGTGCACGTGCTGGGGCGCGGCTTCGCCTGGCTCGACACCGGCACCCACGAGTCGCTGGTCAATGCCACCCTGTTCATCAAGACCATCGAGGACCGCCAGGACGTGAAGATCGCCTGCCTGGAGGAGATCGCCTTCCAGAACGGCTGGATCGACCGCCAGCAGCTGCGGCGCCTGGCCGAGCCGCTGCGCTCGAGCGGCTACGGCGACTACCTGCTGCGCGTGGCCGACGAGCGTTCCTGAGCGGCGCCGGCGCCATGAGCGAACGCCCCGGCATCTGGCTGGTCGGCGCCGCCGGCATGCTGGGCCGGCAGCTGGCGGGCGAGTTCGCCGCCCGGGGCATTCCCGTCCTGGCCAGCGACCGCGAGGTCGACGTCCGCGACGCCGCCTCCCTGGAAGCCTTCGCCCGCAAACGGCGGATCGGCTGGATCGTCAACTGTGCCGCCTACACCGCGGTCGACCGCGCCGAGGACGAGCCCGCGGCCGCCTTCGCCGTCAACGCCACGGGGACAGAGAACCTGGCCCGCCTGGCCGCGCGGCTGGAGGCGAAGCTGGTCCATTTCTCGACGGACTACGTCTTTGCCGGCGACCGGGCCGAACCGTACCGCGAGGACGACGAGCCGCGGCCGCTCTCCGTCTACGGCCGCAGCAAGCTGGAGGGCGAGCGTCGGCTGGCCTTGTGCCTGGAGCGCTTCTTCCTGTTCCGCGTTTCCTGGCTCTATGGGGTCCATGGGGCGAACTTCGTTCACGCCATGCTGCGCGTGTTCCGCGAGCGGGACGAGGCCAGGGTGGTCGACGACCAGTTCGGCTCGCCGACGTACGCCGGCCAGCTGGCGGCGAACGTCGCCGGCCTGGTCGCCTCCGGCAGTGAACGCTTCGGGGTGTATCACTATTGCGACGAGGGCGTGGTCTCCTGGCGCCAGTTCGCCGCCGCCATCCAGGAGCTGGCGCTGCGGGCCGGGATGATCGGCCGCGCGATCCCCATCGCGGCGGTGGCCACCGCCGCCTACGGCGCCAGGGCGCCGCGGCCGCTGCATGCGGTGCTGGACCGCCGCCGCGTGCAGGAAGAGCTGGGATTCGCCGTGCGGCCCTGGCGTTCAAACCTGGAGGATTTCTTCCGCGAGAAGGCGTTCCTGGAAGGCGGCCGGCCATGAGTCGGCATTTCGGGCCGGCCCTGCTGGCACTCCTCGGCCTGCTGGCTTCCTGCCGGCCGGCCGCAAAAGAGCGGAGCGGCCTCGAATGCACGCCGCGGGAGCTGGCGGCGCGCCAGGGCGAGAAGGTCCTGCTGCAGCTGGTCGTGCGCAACCGCTCCGCCGCGCGCATCGCCCCTGGCGACCGCTTCTTCGTCTCGTACCACGCCCGCGACCTGGGCGGCAGGATGGTGCGCTTCGACAACCGCCGCTTCGACCTGCCGGCGCCGGTCCGCCCCGGCGCCACCGCCCGCTTCGAGATCCCGGTCTATTTCAGCCTGGAGCCCGGGCGCTACCGCCTGGAGTGGGACCTGGTGCGCGAGGGGGATTTCTGGGGCCGGGACAAGGGCTGGGAGACCGGCGCCGTCCAGCTGGACCTGCGGCCGCTCGTCTCGCCGGAGTTCCGCCGCGCCTGGCTGCCCACCTTCTGGGAGAGCGGCAGCTCCGCGGTCGACCGCGAGCAGTACCTGCTGCGCCAGACCTTCCGCAACAACGAGATCCGGCGCGGCGGGAAGCTCTTCGGCTTCGCCGCCGGCAGCGACTATCCGCAGCTGTGGGTGCGCGACTTCGCGACCATGCTGCCCTACGCCCGCTTTTTCTATCCCCCGGGAGAGATGGGCGCGGTCGTCGACCGCTTCTTCCTGGCGCAGACACCGTCCGGGGAAGTGCAGGACTGGGTGGACGCCATCGGCCGCTGCGACAAGAACACGGTGGAGAGCGACCAGGAAAGCTCGCTGGTGCTGGCCGCCTGGCAGGTGGCCCTCGGCGACCCGGCCTGGCTGAACGGAAGCGTCGCTGGTACGAGCCGGCTGCAACGCTTGGACGAGGCCCTGGAATGGCTGTGGCGCGAGCGCCGCGACCCGGGGCGCGGGCTGATCTGGAGCGGCCTGACCGCCGACTGGGGCGACGTGGAGCGCTCGTACGCCGACCCGCGCGCCGTAAAGCTCTCCGACCGCTCGCGGCGGACCTTCTCCGTCTACGCGCAGTCCCTGTTCGTCCAGGCGGCGCGGAAGCTGTCCCGCATGGCCGGGCGGCTGGGCGACGAGGCCATGGCCGGAAAATGGCAAGCGCGGGAAAAGGCAGTGGCCGCCGAGTGCCGGCGGCAGCTTTTCCTCGCAAACGAGGGCTACTTCGTCGTTCATCGCGTCGAGGACGGCGAGGAGCTGTTCCTCCGGGAAAAGGGCATTCTGGCCGTAGGCGGCAATGCCGAGGCCATGCGCGCCGGGTTGATGACGCACGGCGAGATCGCCCGCTTCCTCCGGGTGCTGGAAAAACGGCGGCGCGAGCTCGGGCTGCGCACCGTCTCCTTCACCCTGCTGCCTCCCTATCCCGAGGGCTTCTTTCCCCATCCGCTGCTGCGCGTCCCCTGGAGCTACCAGAACGGCGGCGAGTGGGACTGGATCGGCGGCCGCCTGGTCAGCGCCTTGTATCAACATGGCTTTCGCAAGGAGGCCGACGAGTATCTGGAGGAAATCGTCGCCAAGAACCTGGCTGACATGAACGTCTTCGAGTGGTCGGACCGAGCCGGCAACGGCCGCGGCGCCCTTTTTTACGCCGGCGCGGCCGGGGTCGTCGGCGAAGCCATCCTCTCCGGCCGCCTCGGCCTGCAGGAGGAGTTCGACCGCTACCTGATCCCCGCCGGGGGCCAGAAGTTCACGCTCACCGTCGCCCGGGGCAACGACCGCTTCACGGTCACGAATGGGATTCAACCGGCCGTCGACGTCGCCTCGCTGGTGAAAAAGGAGATCTGCCTCGTTGGCGCTTCGGGGAAAAAGGCCTGCATCGGCAAGAAAGGCAGGAGCGAGATCGCGAATTAGGCGTCCGGGACCGTGCCAGCAAGAAGCTCAAAGAACTGCGGCGACAAATGGCACGTGACGGGCGGCGAGAAGATGCAATGGTTCGCGCGTTGTGCCGGCCCTTTCACGTTTCACCTTTCACTTCAGCTCGATCTGCTGATTGGCAGCGGCGATGGCCGCAGCAAGCAATGAGCGGCATCTTCCTTCGCTGTTCCCTTTTCCCTTGCGCGCGAAGCGCGCGTTGGGTCATTCGACACGATCGCGCATTTCTTCGTCATTGCCGCGCGCAGGGGATGACCTAGCGTGTCCAGGCGAAGGCGCGCCTGGCGCGGATCGTCATGGTGTTGGCGCTCAGGGTCTCGCGCAGGTAGCCGGGGATCTTGAGCTCGGCCAGGATCCTTGCGGATGTTTCCTTGGTGAAAGTCCCGAAATACGGATTGAGCCGCAACTCCACGTCGTACAGCCTGTTTTTTTTGAGCCGGTAGCCGCCGTCCAGCGTTCGGAGTTCTCCGCGTCGGAAAGACAAGGGGACGGCCATCTCCCGGGTCTGACCAGGCGACATCACCACGAAGCTGTCGGCATCCGGATTCATGTTCATGTGCGGCATGATCCGATAGGAGGGCGCGACGGCCTTGCCGGCGCGCAGGACACGGACGGTCATGGCCAGGGGAGATTGATTGACGGACAGGAAGCCGTCGGTCCGGTTGGTGACCCGCAGCCGGGCGCCGCCCCTGCCGTCGCCGAGCAGGCGCGTTTCCAGCCCATGCTGAAGGGGAATGAGGGGGCCGTACCCCACGAGTTCGGTCCTCGAGGAGCATCCCGCGAAGAAAAGCGCCGCAGCCAGGATCCCGCTAGCCTGGATGCTTCGTTTCACTCGGCCTCCAGCCCGCGCATGACCGTTTGGACGGACACGGCGGCCATTTCTTCCCCGTCCATCATAGCCCGGAACGTATGGCCTGTGAAGACCGGGCCATCGTGCGCCCGTCATGGCAGCTCGCTTTTTTGCTACCGCCGTCCGCCGAGTGCCGTCAGCCGAGCGCCAAGCTTTATCTGGGAAGTTTCAGCGATTCCTTTATGAAGCCCAGGATGTCGCCGTCGAGCACGCGCTGGACGTCGCCGCGCTCCAGCCCGGTGCGGTGGTCCTTGGCGCTCTGGTACGGCTGCATGACGTACGAGCGGATCTGGTTGCCCCAGGCGATGCCGCCCTTGCCGTCCTCGATCTTGTCCTTCACCTTCTGCTGGGCCTTCAGCTCCAGGTCGTACAGCTTGGAGCGCAGCATCTTCATGGCCCGGTCCTTGTTCTGATGCTGCGAGCGCTCGCTCTGGCACTGCACCACCGTGTTGGTCGGCAGGTGGACGATGCGCACGGCCGAGTCGGTGCGGTTGACGTGCTGGCCGCCCTTGCCCGACGAGCGGTAGGTGTCGATGCGCAGGTCCTTGGGGTCGATGTCGATGGTGATCGAGTCGTCGACCTCGGGGATGACGAAGACGGCGGCGAACGAGGTGTGGCGGCGCTTGTTGGCGTCGAAAGGGGAGATGCGCACCAGGCGGTGGACGCCGATCTCCTCCTTCAGGTAGCCGAAGGCGTACTCGCCCTCGACGCGCACGCTGACGCTCTTGACCCCCGCCTCCTCGCCGGCCAGGATGTCGGTGATCTCGGCCTTGAAGCCCAGGCGCTCGCAGAAGCGCAGGTACATGCGCAGCAGGATCTCGGCCCAGTCCTGGCTCTCGGTGCCGCCGGCGCCGGGATGGATGCTCAGGAAGGCGTTGCTGGCGTCACTCTCGCCGTCGAGGTAATGCTTGACCTCGGTCTCCTCGACGTATTCGCGGAACTGCACGATCTTCTCCTCCAGCTCGGGGAGGAGGGAGGGATCCTCGTCGATCAGCTGGAAATAGGTCTCCAGCTCCTCGGTGGTGAAGCCCAGCTTGGAGTCGATCAGCAGGAAGCCGTTGAGCAGCTTCTTCTCCTTCTGCAGCCGCGCCGCCTCCTGTGGCTTGCCCCACAGGTCGGGGTCGGTGAGCCGGGCGTCGATCTCCTTGATGCGTTCGGTCTTTTCGGCTATCTCAAAGAAACCCCCGTAGGTCGGAGGCTTTCTGCTTCAGCTCGGCGAACAGGGACTTGAGTTGAACGAGTTCCATGCTGCGATTGTAGCGGGTTTCGGGCTGACCGTCAAGGACGCGGCAGACGGCAAAGCAAAGCAAGTGAAAAGTGAATCGTGAAAAGTGAAAAGCAAAAGCAATGGACCGAGCGCTCATTAGCGGCCACACATTTCACTTTTCACTTCGTCGATTTGCCCATGGCGCTCATTTATACTATAATTTCATCAGGCCTCTAGGCCACATTTCCACATTTCATCATTTTCTATCACATGGCTTAATTCATGCGGTCAATAAAGGGGTTTGCGGGGCACAACAATCTCACGCAGTATCACAACAAATCACATAATATATTGACAAGCCGTTACTTTTACGTTACTAATGTAATGGAGGTGAAAATGAGCCAAAAGGTTATGAGGCTGATTGATCCGCGCTCGGGGTTGATGGAGTGTAAGGTCTGCGGCGCAAGGCACGCTGCGAACCTTGTCAAGGATTCCTCGGGGCGAACGCGCTATGGCCGTGGGGCCTGGCAATGCAAGCGGGGCTGCAGGATCGAAAAGGGGAAAGCTGAGAGGTAAAAATGGCAATCAATCACGCGGAGAGAGTGCAGCAGGAGGCCGAGAAAAACTCGGAGTCTTGCGGGGCGCAATTTTTCGACGGGCTCTTGGAGCAGGCGGCGGGGGCCCAGGAGGTAGAGGCGGCTTTCTGTAAAGCGGCGGATGGCCTCATGGCCTTGGGGGCTCAGGGCGAGGACGAGATCAATGCTCTCGTTATCGACTACGGCACCGCCGTGCGCGACAACGCCTTTAGCGCCGGCTTCGAGCTGGGCTTCCAGCAGGGCGCGCTCCTGGCGCGCTACAACGAAAAGGCCGGTTGACTCCCCATGCGGCCCTGGCCCATGCGGGGCCGCGTTTTCGCTCCAGGATGCCCCAGGACGCGAAATCTCGGCGAGGGTTGAACGGATGGACGGCATAACCTACAATCGCGGCAGCGGGAGGAGACAATGAGTAAAGAAAAGTGCATGGAGGCATTGGGCAAGGTGATTGAAGCTCTCCAGGACGTAGAGGAAAAAATTGGACGAAAGGCATATGATGAAATTCTAGATCTTGTGAGTGTCTTCGGCCTTGTTTCTCAGGAGAACGGATTCGAGGCCGGCAAAGAAGAAGCCCGGCTTGACGCTATGATTAAATCCCCAGGCGGCCCCGGCGCATGACGGGGCAAGGCAAGCGCCAGGGGGCCACAGCAGGGCAATCGGCGGAGGCAAAGCCCCATGACTAAGGGCTGGCAGAGATCTCGTCCTCTGGCGCAACCTGACGCGAAAAACGACAGGCTCCCTTCCCCGGAGGCGCTGGAGCGAGCCCGGGCGGAGAATGAGCTCTTATCGACGCCGAAAAAGAAAAGTGGGCGGGGCCATCTGCCTATCGGTGCCATGCCGGCGCGGACGGTCCTGCAGCGCCTCTACTCCCAGGAGGGGAAAACGATCCGGGAAATCGCCGCCGCCCTGGGCTGTTCAAAGGACATGGTGCATCGGGCGCTCAGGGAATACGGCATCGAAGCCCGGCCCGTTGCCCGGCGCTCCCGGCTGCAGAAGATCCCCTTGGCGAAGATCGAGGCAGAGGTCCGGGCCCTTGGGCTGAGAGGCGCAGCGCGAGCCCTGGGCGTCGATCATTCAACGCTGGCGCAGCATCTTAGGGCTCGACGTGAATAGGGGCATGGTGGGCTATGTCGCATAAGTTACATTATGTAAACCAAAAATCTGTAAAAAAGCCTTATTTTTCACTATTTTGGAGAAAAGCATGGTCGTGAAGCTAAAGCAACGCAAGGGCCGGCGCGGGACGTCCCTTTTCCTGGCATGGTGGGCGGATGGCAAGTGGAATTATGAATTCCTGAAAATGCGCCTGATCGGTGAGAAGCTCAAGGATCGGGAAACGCTGCGCCTGGCCGAGAAAATCAGGCTGAATCGTGAGGAAGAGCTGGAGAGCGCCGGCCGGGGGCTGGCCCCCAGCTTCAAGCGGAAAATGTCCATCATTCAGTTCTACGAGAACCTGGACAAGACCGGCCAAAATTGGAGGACGCTCAAGCATCACTTGTCAGAATTCCCCGCCGCCAGGGTAGCGGTGAGCAGCGTTAATGAATCCTGGGCCCGGGACTTTCGGGAATTCCTGTTGTCGCGGCTGTCGGCGAATTCGGCCCGGGTGATCTTCGCCACAATGAAGGCGGCGCTCCGGTATGCCGTGAAAGAGAAGATCCTGTCGCAGAATCCAGCCGCCTTTGTTGCTCCGATCAAGTCAACTGAGATTGAAACCCAATACCTGACAAGCGCAGAGGTTAAAAGACTTGCCGCAACCCCTTGCCCCGATCCCGAGTTGAAGCGGGCCTTTCTGTTCTGCTGCCATACCGGGCTGCGAATCTCGGACGTTAGGGCGCTGAAATGGGAGAACTACCAGGACGGAAAATTGAGATACAGGCAGAAGAAAACGAAAGGGTTTGAATACTTGGAGCTGCCGAAGGATGGACCGGCAGACCGGCTGCTCTCCGCGAATAAAAGCAATCTCCCCTTCATCTTCAAGCTCCCTGGGGAGAACAGCGTCAGCCGATATTTGAAGCGTTGGGCTGCTGCCGCCGGGATCAAAAAGAATCTTCACTTTCACATGAGCCGGCACACGGCCGCGACGCTCATGCTTGAAAGAGGAGCAGACCTCTATACTGTCTCGAAGGTCCTGGGGCACAAGGATATCGGCACAACGCAACGCTACGCTAAAGTTGTCGATGCGAAAAAACGAGAGGCGCTCGCCAGCTTGCCGGATATCGATTTCAACCTGGAGCCAGCGCCGGCCGCTAAAGATGAAAAGAAAATTGAGCGAATGGAATTCTTTAAGCAAGCCAAATAATCCAGCGTTATCGGCAATCTTTCCTTGAAGTGATTTATTGGTTTTATAAAACTATTCAAACTTAAGCCCCTATATGGCGAATTGTCTATTATTATCGGGCGTTAAGAATTGTTTGACAACTTTGTTGTTTTAATAAAAAAATGATGTATAAAATAGATGTCCCCCGATGGGGGGACGAAAGCCCCCTGATGATTGAGCGATGGCGGACCATATTCGCTCATAGGAGGGCGCTATGGATGAAGGTTTTTTGGATTATCGAGAAGCCGCTGAGTTTCTCAAGCGAAGCGTCGGCGGTGTTAGGAATTTAACCTCTCGCGGGGTGCTGCCGCATTTCAAGACGGGCGGCCGGGTCCTCTTTCGCAAGAGCCAATTAACGGAATGGGTCGAATCCCAGGCCGTTCCGTCCGTTGAACAGGTAGCAGCGCAAGCCGCCTCACGCCGTCGGGCCTGAGCTTCCTTCAATCGCTGCATGGGGGAAGCATGAGGTCCGATATCGCGTTCCATGACATTGACGCTCGCCTTCGAGAAGTGTTCGCCTTGCCAAAAGAGCAGCGGGCGAGCGTCGCAATAAAAACCGATCTATTTACAAAGCTGTTTTACCAGAACGAGCCCGACGCCGTTCTGCTCCGCCTGAATGACGTTGCGCTCACGCAGGGAATGTCCCTGGAAGATTGCCGCGCTGAATATGAGGCATTCGCCAAGAGGACAGAGGCGAAGCAAAAAGAAAACGCGAGAACCCCGGGGCCCATTGCCAGGGTTGCCCGGAAACCGGAGAAGCTGGAGCAAGAGCTTATTGCACCGCTGCAGACGGAAACCCTGCTCGATTTAGTGAACCGGAAGATTGCGCCAACGCGGTTTATTGTCAGGGCAATACTCGCGGAGGGCCTGGGGATTCTCGCGGGGCCGCCCAAGTATGGCAAGAGCCTGCTTGTCATGGCGCTGACGCTCGCGGTAGGCAATGGCTCCCGCTTCATCGGGGAATTCGATTGCGAGCCCGGCCGCGTGCTGTATTGCGCCCTGGAGGACAGCGACAACCGCCTGCAGGAACGCTTTAAGACCATGCTGGCCGGCCAGGTGGGAGGGAAAAAAGAAAAGCTCGCCATGATCGAAATTGCAACGTCAATACACAAGACAACGGAGGGCGGCCTGGAGCAGATCGAGCAATGGCTCGGCGCTCACGATGACGCCCGGCTTGTGATCGTTGACACGCTCGCCAGGGTGAGGCGGGCCCCGGGGCGAAATGGAAATTCATATCTCGATGATACTGACTTCATGGCTCCGCTGCAGGCGCTCGCGCTCGCGCATCATGTCTGCATCCTAGTTGTCCATCATACGCGGAAAATGCAGGCCGCCGATCCCCTGGATCGGATCAGCGGAACGACGGGGCTTGCAGGGGTTGCGGATCAGGCCTGGATCTTAAAACGTGAATCCCGAGGCCAGGCTGATGCGGTCCTGGAGGTAACGGGCCGCGATATTGAATCGTCCGAAATAGCAATGACCATGAACGAGAAGATGCAATGGCTCTACAAGGGCGACGCTCACGCTTTGCAAAAAACGAGCGAGCGCCAGGCCATCGTGAACTTCCTGGACGAAAACGCCGGGGTGATCTACAGCTCCCGGCAGATTGCCGAGGCGGTAGGGAAAAAGCAAAACGCCGTCTGCAATCTACTGAGCAAACTACACGCCGAGGGGATCGTCCTCTCGGGCGGCTTTGGAAAGCACTATATCCCCAAAGAAAGGATATAAAACGATGAAAGTAGTGAAACCGGTGAAAGTGGTGAAACCGGTGAAACCGGTGAAAGTGAGGTCTAGGGGAAAGGGAACTTTCACCACTTTCACAGGGGGGCATGAAACCGGTGAAAACGAAAAGCCTTATGGACAAAGGGTTTCGGGGCGAGTTTCACCACTTTCACCACTTTCACCGGTTAGCATAGGGAGGACGGCATGGCCCAAAAATTAGAGATCGAAATTGTTATGGATGCCAATAACGCGATTAAGGAAGTCAAGGCCTTGGACAAGGCCATAGGCGGCCTGGCCGGAGCTGCTGCAGGAACGGATAAATCTGTAGGGCTGTTTAACAAGACCATTATTGCAAGCTGCACAGCCGCAGGCTTCCTCACTCGCTCCATCGATAGCTTGACGGGCTTTGCAAAGGATTCCGTGAAAGCGGCTATCGAGGCCGAAGAGGTCCAGAGCAAGCTGGACTCCACTCTAAGGGCCCAGGGGGAAAGCGTCCAGGTGGTAGGGGGGATGATCGATGAATTTGCATCTCAGATGCAATCGCTCACCGGCGAGACCGACGAAGAAGTTAAATCACTCGCAACGCTCGCCTATAATCTCGGGATCAATAACGATTTGGTAAAGGAAGCGGTCCAGGGTGCTATCGGCCTGACAACCATTTATGGGGGATCGACTCAGGCGAATCTCGAAGCCGTTGCGAAGGCGTTTCAAGGACAATGGCGGCAAGTCGATGCCCTGATTCCTGAGGTTAAATCCCTGGCCGATGAAAGCGAAAAGCTCGCCCTGCTCCAAAAGAAAATGGACGAAGGTTTCACCGCATCGACGGAGGCAATGCAAGCCCAAGCCGGTCACTTGAAGATTGTAAAAAACCAATGGGATGATTTCGAGGAAGCCGTAGGGAAGGCGGGGCTGGCAATCTTCGGCGCTTTCAAGTCAGCGGCGGATTCAATGACGGGACATACCGCCATGCTCCGCAAGCTTCAAGCCCAGCAGAGCGCCTACAATGAGGCGATTGAGCGGGCGAAGAAAACCCATCTGAGCTATGCGGATATTATCGCCGATGAAGGCGTGAAGGATAAGGAAATCGCGGACATACTCGCCGGCATCGAAAAGACCAGGGGGGAGATTGCCGAGATTATCCGCAAGGATGAAACGGCGGCCAAGGAAAAGGCGGCAGAGGAAGCAATCAGAGCCCGGGACAAGGCGCTCCGGGAATCGACGGAATACATTATCAATGAGCGGTGGAATGCGCTTAACAAACAGATTGAACAGGAGCAGGCCTGGATTGAGCTTCTCAATTCCAAGTTTACGCCTTCCGTTGTGAGCTTCTCGGATGCTTGGGGAGAAAATGTCGATGTAGCGGCTTTGGCCCAGGAAGGGCTTGACTCCCTCACGGAGGCGAACAGGCAACAGGCCCAGACGATACTCGACGGGGTTACGCCAGCCGTCAAGGAATGGAGGCTCAATTGGGAAGATGCGAATGACGTCATGCAATTTGCGGAATCATTGATCGGTGGAATAACGGATATCCTGGGCGAGCTTGGCGTCGAATTGAACCAGACCAGCTCCGGCTTGTTGAAGGCCGCCGGCGGCTTCGGCTCCATCTGGGCCGGCATTGCATCGAAAAACCCGCTGCAGATTATCCAGGGCGTAACGCAAGCGATCGGCGGATTGATAAAGGCGCTCTCTGGGGATGGAATCGGAGAGGCGATCGAGCGGGAAAATCAATTCATGCAGCTCAATGAAAAGCTGGAGGATCAGCTCCGGGACCTGGCGGACGAGCTGGGCTCCGTTCACGAAGCAACCTCTGTTATGTTTGATGAAATTATCCAGCAGGCGGATATTACTATCGCCAATTTCGACGAATACGCCCTGAGGCTGCGCGGCATTCTCAGCGATTTCGATTCGGGCGCAATGACGCTCGGGGAAACCACGAAGGAAATCGGGGATGCGTTCTCCGCCCTGATTGAGCAGGCCGGCGAGCTCGGCATGGAGGGAAGCTCAGGGGTGCTCGCGCTATTCGACGACTTGGCCTCTCGCGGAATCGAGGTTGCGGAGATCACGAAATACATAAACGAGCAGATGAATCAGGGGCTCGAAGGATATAAAAAATATCTCGAAGGGGGATTCTCGGATGCAACGCTTGACGTATTCGAGGACCTGCTCGCCTATGAGAAAAAGCTTGCCGCGAATGAGGGCTTAATCTCCGGCATCGAGGGGATCACTCAGGCACTCATGGGACTCTCGAATACAACGCGGCTGACGGAAGCCGAATTCGACGAATTTGAGCAAGCCGCGAATGACGCCTTCGGGAAGCTCAAGGCCCAGGGTTTCACCTCTCGGGAGGCGCTGCAGGAACTAACGCCCATGCTCTCCAGGCTGAACTTCCTGAATCAGGAATACGGCCTCACCCTGGACGCGAGCACTCAGGCCCTGCTGGATCAGGCGAAGGCCGAAGGGATCAACCTGGACAAGTACAAGAGCCAAGAAGAGATATTCGGGGATATGAGCGCGTCCCTCAGGGAGCTTGTCGATATCTTCAAGAATGTCTTTCCGTCGGCCATCGATCAAACGACAAGGGCTTTCGGAAAGCTGAATGGAGAGGCGGGGGAATTCGGGATTGACTATGTTCCGAAGGGGGATCGGGCGGACATTCAGGCTGCAAGCGGCTTCTACTCTCCAGCGCTCCCCCGGGATACTGTAATCCAGGCACACCGCGGCGAAGAGGTAAAGATCATTCCGGCGTCCGGCGGCGGAAGGGAGCACGAAGGCGGCAAGTCATTGAATGTCGTTATGCACCTGAACGGCACATTGACACCCCAGGGCGTTGCTGACGTTTTCCTGTCGGCGCTGCGCTCGAATACTCGCGGCCTCAGGTCTGGGCTTGAGCAAGAATTCAGTTAATGAGGAGGAGCACATGAGAGAGAAAAAGGCAACCGAAAAAATCGGCCGGTTACGGAGAAAGGACACGCAGTTTAAGCCCGGCAATCCAGGCAAGCCCAGGGGGGCAATTTCCCGCTTTACTACCATGAAGCAAAGTTTCCTGGAGGTGTTCCAGGAGCTCGGTGGAACTGAGGCGCTGCTGGAGTGGGTGAGGGCGTCGGCGAAGAACCGCCGGGACTTTTACGGCTGGATCGCCCGGATGCTGCCGGCGGATATCAATATCACCGAAGAGAGGAAATTCCCGCGTGTCATTATCGTAACGAAGCTGGAGGACGGGCCCAAGGTTGCTTGCGGCCAGGAAGAGCTTGACGCGCTCGGCGACGACGCTTCGCCCGAGCTGCAGCCGCTCCAGACGCGGAACCTGGCGCACGCTGCCGGCGCTCAGGCTCTTCGCGGGTAGGGGGGGAGCATGAATATCAGTAAACCCAGCGTCGCCGATCTGTTGAAGAAAGGGCGCGTCAGTAGCGAGTCAACTAAAGATTCCCTTGTGATTGATCTGCCACAAGAAGAATTCGCGCAGCTATGGGAAAGCCTGAAGGGATGGAATGGCGCGGCCGATAAGGTCCGCCGCATCGAGGACAACCCGGCGGGCATGGATACGCCGGAGGGATAAGCCGGAAATAAAATGGAGGTGAAAGAATGGAAAATTTCAAGGTGACGGAACAGAGGACGTTGGGCTTGCTTGAAACGGGGAACCTGAGGGACCTGCTCGAACAGCCCGACAATGTTTTCAATCTCGCGTGGGAGATCCTGGGGAAGCGGCGCACGCAGGCACAAGTCGCCCAGGTCGAGGCCATGATCGAGAGCGGCAGCCTGGCGGGGCTGGTCGATTTCCCGGCCGCGCTGTACGACAATCTGCGTGAAAAAATGGGGCACTTGCACCGCAAGGCCCAGGCGGAGCGCGCAGCGGCCGAGCAGGAACGGCTGAGGCGAGAGCGTGAGGCAATCCCCCGCGTGGCAAAGTAGGTCACAACCCACGACGACATGGACGCGGACTAGAGATATTGAAAAGAGGACAATAACAGGAGGCCGAGATGCTAATTGACATGGACGAAATGATGAAGGCTCTGAAAAAGGTTATGTCGGAGGAGATGAAGCGCGCCGTTTTCGAGGGCGTGCTGGAATCCCAGGGTAAGCGCATTCGCTACTTCGCCAAGCATGAGGACCTGATCCCGCTCTCCACGAAAAAGGAAGCGGAAGGCGGGCTGAACAGGGAAGAGTGGGAATTCTACGAAAGGGCCATCCAGCGAGAGATGGCGCGCCAGGCGGAAGCGAGCAAGACCTCGCTGAGCTATCACGTTGCGCCCCTATATCCTGGGATGCGGGAATGGTACAAGAACCGCGAAGAGGCGGATGCGGCTATCGCGGCGGCCGGGGAGAAGAGGCTGGAGAAGATGGCGAAAGATCTCGGCGTCAAGGCATGAGCCGATAGATAGAACCCACGCAGCGGGGCAGGGCTGGCAGCTTGGGGCTGGGTGCATG
>ENA-UOWG01000357-UOWG01000357.1-activated-sludge-metagenome-genome-assembly--contig:-NODE-357-length-63458-cov-9.891062_pt1 | contig 63458 bp, 54 predicted proteins | sample MGYA00238147_ERZ761563 | MGnify/ENA primary metagenome ERZ761563 (study PRJEB28884, sample SAMN05720216) | anaerobic digester metagenome | isolation source: active sludge of municipal...
GGTGAGATGTGGCAATAAGATGGTGCAGAAATAAGAGCGAACCTGATAAAAAGAAAGGATGGTTCATCGCAGAATATGATGAAAAAAATGATATCGCCACTCTCTATCTAGTGGAAAATAGACACGCTATGACGGCAGGTGCGTTCAAGAATCTTTATGATATAGGGAGATTATTGAAGGAAGGGGAAGACGAATACTCTTCCTATCATGGGGAAGACGAAAAAAAATATTTGGAGGGGGTGACATATGGGAATGTGTCCAAAGTGTAAAGAAGAAATCGAGTTTGTTGTGATGGAAAGAACTGCCCTTCACGAGGAAGGATCATTCAAGGACGCACCATGTCTAATGTATCTTTGTCCCGATTGCAAATCTGTTGTTGGGGTGCAAATCAATCCCCTTTACCAAATCGAGGGGAAGTTGAAGGAACACTTGAAGAATATGTTATGAGGGAATAATCCTTCAAGACTTTTCGTAGACTATCGATAGACTGACATTCTGGCGCTGCGCTCGTTTTCCTTGCGCTGGTAGGGTTCCATTTCCCCATTCACCTGCCATCCGCGGGAACCCGGGCGCCCCCTGCGTCCCACCTTCGCACCCTGCGATCTATGCGCCCTCTCCCCCTCGCAGGCACTAGAACAGAACTATTTTTCTTCAACCGCAATATTGTCAAGGGATTATTTCGCCCTCTACTTTATGACCCAGAATTGCGATTGTTCGTTTTATTGCGGCTACTAACACTAACACTATCACTATCACTCTCTTTGCTGTTTGGCGGCGTCTGAGCTATAATGACCAATCCAATAGCACATGACGATCCCGAAAAAAGCCCTGGACCTGCGCCCGGCCGACATCCCGAAAGCCGGGCGTCTGCGCGTGCGCTTCACGGGCGTGGTCCAGGGGGTCGGGTTCCGGCCCTTCCTGTACCGGTCGGCGAAGAGATACGGGCTGAGCGGAACGGTCCGCAACCGCGGCGCCCAGGTCGTGCTCGAGGTGCAGGGCGGACGGCTGCGGGAATTCATGAGGCATGTCGGCGACAATGCCCCGCCGCTGAGCCATATCGAAGGCGTACGCTGGGAAAAGATCAGGGGAAAAAAGGGGAAGGAATTCGTCATCCTTGAAAGCGAGGGCGTGGGCGGGGAAGAGGTCATGGTCTCTCCCGACATCGCCTTGTGCCCGGCGTGCAGAAAGGAGATGGCGGATCCCCGGGACCGCCGATTCGCCTACCCCTTCACCAACTGCACCGACTGCGGGCCGCGCTTCACCATCATCGCGGGGCTGCCCTACGACCGGCCGAAGACCACGATGAAGAAGTTCGCCATGTGCCCCGAGTGCCGCGGCGAGTACAACGATCCCGGCGACCGGCGCTACCACGCCCAGCCCGTCTCCTGCCCGAACTGCGGGCCGCGCCTGCGCCTGACCATAAAAGGGAAGATGCAAGGCGGCGATCCCCTGGGCCAGGCGCTGAAGCTCCTGAAAAAGGGAAAGGTCGTGGCGGTCAAGGGGATCGGCGGCTATCACCTGGCCTGCCAGGCCCGCGACCCGAAGGCGCTGGAGCGGCTGCGGCGCCTCAAGGGGCGCGAGCGCAAGCCCTTCGCCCTGATGGCGACGATGGCCATGATCCGGGACCACTGCCGGGTTTCGGCCATGGAAAAAAAACTGCTGCGAAGCCCGCAGGCGCCCATCGTCCTGCTGCGGGCCAGGCCGGGCGACCGGCTGGCGCGCCTTTCGGCGCCGGGGCAGAACCGCATCGGCTTCATGCTCCCCTACTCCCCCCTGCACGCGCGGCTGCTCGCGGGCATGGACGAGCCGCTGGTCATGACCAGCGCCAACATCGCCGACGAGCCGATCCTCTTCGACGACACGGCCCGCGAGCTGCCGAAGCTCTGCGACGCCGTCCTGGTGCATGACCGGCCAATCCTCTCCTTCGCCGATGACTCGGTGATGACGGTCTTTGCGAAGGAGCCCTGTTTCGTCCGCCGCAGCCGGGGCTTCGTGCCGCTGCCGATCCCCCTGCCGTTCAAGGCGGCCGGGACGGTCCTGGCCCTGGGCCCCATGCTGAAGACCACATTCGCCTTCGTCGACGGCAACCGCGCCTTCGTCGGCCCGCACATCGGCGACACCGGATCCAATTCGGCGCTGGTTGCCGAGAAGCGGGCGGCCGCCCACTTCATGAAGCTTTTTTCCCTGCGGCCCAGCATCGTCGCCATCGACAAGCACCCCGCCTATCCCAACCGCCTGCTGGCCGGGGAGTTCCCTGGGGCGAGCATCGTCGAGGTGCAGCACCACCGGGCCCACATCGCCGCGGTGCTGGCCGAGAACGGCGAAAAGGGGCCGGCCGTGGGCATCGCCCTGGACGGCACCGGCTATGGCGACGACGGCGCCATCTGGGGAGGCGAGTTCTTCGTCGGCGGGCTGGCCGGCATGGAACGGGCCGGCCACCTGCGCTCCGTCTTTCTCCCCGGCGGCGACGCGGCGGCCCGCGAGCCGTGGCGCACGGCGCTCTCCATGCTGGATGCCATCGGCGCTGACCGGCGGGCCGGGCGCCTCGCCGCCCGCTTCGGCCGCAAGGGCCTCCAGGTGCTGGAGGCCGTGCGCGAGCGCCGCGGCGGGGCCATGTCCACGAGCTGCGGCCGGCTCTTTGACGGCGTCGCCTCCCTGCTGGGCCTCGGCGACCTCAATTCCTACGAAGGCGAGCTGCCGGCGCTCCTGCAGGCCGAAGCCGAGCGGGCGCGGCCGCTGAAGAGGGCCTATCCCTATGCCCTGCACAAGGAAGGCGGCGTGCTGGTCCTCGACCTGCTGCTCGCCGTCGAGTCGCTGCTGGCCGACCGGCGCAGCCGGGCGGAACAGGCCTATCGCTTCCACTGGACCCTGGCCAACGCCATCCTCGACATGGCGCTCGCCCTGGACCGCGAGGCCAAGACGGCAACCGCGGCCTTGAGCGGCGGCGTGTTCCAGAATATACTGCTCCTGGACATGACCGGCGAATTGCTCGCTCGGAACGGCTTCCGGGTGCTGCGCCACAGGCAGGTCCCGGCCAACGACGGCGGCGTCGCGCTGGGGCAGGCGGCGCTGGCGGCCGCCGGCCTGAAATAAGGAGAAATCGCATGTGCCTGGCCGTGCCCATGAAGGTGGTGGAGATCAACGGCGACATGGGCGTCGTCGAGAGCGCCGGCCTGCGCCGCGAGGCGGGGCTGATGCTGCTCGACCGCGTCAAGCTCGGCGACTGGGTGATCGTGCACGCCGGCTTCGCCATATCGAAGCTGACGAAGAAGCAGGCGCGCGAGACCCTGGCCATCTTCGCGGAGATGGGCGGCCTTGGCTGAGACGAAGCTGAAGCGGCTCGCCGCGGCACTGCGCGCCTTCCCGGCCCGCCCCGGCACCCAGTTCATGGAGGTCTGCGGCACCCACACCGTGGCCATCCGCCGCGCCGGCATCCACAAGCTCCTCCCCGACGGGGTCAAGCTGGTCTCGGGGCCGGGCTGCCCGGTCTGCGTCTCGCCCGACCGCCTCATCGACGAAGCGGCCGCGCTGGCGCGTCAGGGCGTGGTCATCACCAGCTTCGGCGACATGCTGCGCGTGCCCGGCAGCCGGACGTCGCTGGACAGGGAACGCGCCGCCGGAGCCGACGTGCGCGCCGTCTACTCGCCGCTCGACGCCCTGGCCGTCGCCGCGGCGACCGGCAAGGAAACGGTCTTCCTGGCCGTCGGCTTCGAGACCACGGCGCCGGCCATCGCCGCCGCCGCTCTCAAGGCCCGCGAGCGGAAGATCGCCAATTTTTCCCTGCTCACCGCCCTGCGCCTGGTGCCGCCGGCGCTCAAGGCTCTGATCTCGAGCAACATCGAGCTGGCCGGGTTCCTGCTGCCCGGGCACGTCTCGGCGATCATCGGCAAGCCCGCCTACGAATTCCTGGCCGCGCGCGGCCTGCCCGGGGTGATCGCCGGCTTCGACCCGGAAGCGATCCTGACCTCGCTGCTGCTGCTGCTGGAGATGCACGAAAAGGGCGTGCGCCGGATCGTGAACAACTACCCCGGCGTGGTGCGCGACGAGGGGAACGAGCGGTCGCGGGCGGTGCTGGCCGAGGTCTTCGCGCCGGCCGACGCCGAGTGGCGCGGCCTGGGCGTGATCCCGCGGAGCGGCCTGGAACTCAGGCCCGCCTACGCCGGCCTCGACGCCCGCCGGCGGTTCCGCATCGTGACGGAAGAGGCGCCGCCGCGCCGGGGCTGCCGCTGCGGCGACGTGCTGCGCGGGCGGATCGACCCGCCGGCCTGCCCGCTGTTCAACAAGGCCTGCCGCCCCGACTCCCCGGTCGGCCCCTGCATGGTCTCGGCCGAGGGCAGCTGCAGCGCCTGGGTGCTGTATGAATAATAAAGGAAGAATACTGCTGGCCCACGGCGGCGGCGGCAGCCGCAGCACCGAGCTGACCCGCGGCCTGTTCCAACGCTACCTGCGTGACCCGCTGCTGCTGGAGATGGACGACGCGGCCCGCCTGCCCGGCCAGGCGTTCACCACCGACTCCTTCGTGGTGCGGCCCCTGTTCTTCCCCGGCGGCGACATCGGCCGGCTGGCGGTCTGCGGCACGGTCAACGACCTGGCCGTGATGGGCGCCGAGCCGCTGTACCTGTCGATCGGCTTCATCATCGAGGAGGGGTTTCCCATCGCCGACCTGGAGCGGGTGCTGGCCTCGATCGCCCGCGCCTGCCGCGAGGCGGGCGTGCGCATCGTCTGCGCCGACACCAAGGTGGTGGAGCGGGGCAAGGCCGACGGCCTGTTCATCAACACCGCGGGGATCGGGCGCCCGGCGTTCCGCCGACCGGTGCTGGCCGCCCGCGTTAAGCCGGGCGACGCGGTCCTGATCAGCGGCCCCATCGGCCTGCATGGGATCGCGGTGCTGACCGCCCGCGGCGAGTTCGGCCTGAAGAGCGCGATGAAAAGCGACGTGGCGCCGCTGTGGGGGCTGGTGAGGACCTGCCGCGGCCTCGACGTCCCCTTCATGCGCGACCCGACCCGCGGCGGCCTGGCGCAGACCCTGAACGAGCTCGTCCAGGGAAGAAAGTTCGGCGTGCGCATCGACGAAGCGGTACTGCCCGTCCCCAGGAGCGTGGCCGCGGTATGCGACCTGCTCGGCCTCGACCCGCTGCAGGTGGCCAACGAGGGCAAGGTGGTCATGGTGGTCGCCGCCGGGGACGCCGAAAAGGCGCTGCTGCTGTTGCACCGCCACCGATTGGGCCGGGGCGCGCGGCGGATCGGCGAGATCAGCCGGGAAAACCGCGGCCGCGTGGTCATGGCCACGCGCGCCGGCAGCGAGCGCATCGTCATGCCGCCGGCGGGCGAGATCCTGCCGCGCATCTGCTGATGCACGAGGGAGCGATCGCCGCCGCCATCGTCCAGGGCGCCCTGGAGGCGCTGGAGCGCGAGGGACTCTCCTCCGCCCGCTCGCTGACCGTGCTCATCGGCCGCCTGCACAGCGTGGTCCCCGACGTCCTTCAGGACCACTACCGGCTACTGAAAAGGGAGCAGCCAACCCTGCGCCGCTCCCGGCTGCTCGTCGAGATCGCGCCGGTGCGCATCGCCTGCCGCGCCTGCCTCCGCGAGGCCGTGATCGAGCGGCCGGAGTTTGCCTGCCCCGCCTGCGGCTCGACGCAGATCGACGTCATCGGCGGAAGGGAAATGCATCTGAAGGAAATCCTCGGCGTACGGCCGACGGCGGACGGCGGACGGCAAAAGAAAAAAGCGAAGTCAAATTCCAAATCCCAAATAAATTCAAGCTCCAAATAAGCTGAGGCAAGTGCCAGTGTAAGTGTCCGTGTCAGTAAAACCCAACAGAGATGATGCCGGATTCTTGCTGTCACTGGCACGGTCACTCCCACTGTGCTTTGTCTGGGTCATTGGATCATTGGTGCTTGATGCTGGTTTTGAGTTTGGCGCTTGGAAATTGGAATTTTATTCCTGCCATGCCTGTACGCCAAGTTCGATCTTTTAAGTCCTGGATCGTGCCGTTGCCGTATGCCGTACGCCGTCAGCCGTGTGCCGAGTTTATCCCTGGAAGTTCGGCCGGTTCTTCAGGATCGTGATCCAGCTATCCATGCCGGCGCCGCTGTGCGCCGACACCTCGATGACGGCGCAGGCCGGATTCACCTTTTTTATGTTCTCCCGCAATTTATTCAGCGAAAAATTCTTCAGCGGCAGGAAATCGGTCTTGGTGACCAGGCACAGCGGCGAGACCTGGAAGGCCAGCGGGTACTTCAGCGGCTTGTCCTCGCCCTCGGTCACGCTGAGCAGCAGGACGTTCAGGTGGGCGCCGACGTCGAACTCGGCCGGGCAGACCAGGTTGCCGATGTTCTCCACGAAGAGGAAGTCCATGCCGTCGAGGCCCAGCTCGTCGACGGCGGTCCGCACCCAGGCCGCCTCCAGGTGGCAGTCGCCGCCGAAGGGGCCGGTGTTGATCTGGAAGGCCTGGATGCCCAGTTTCTGCAGGCGCTCGGCGTCGAGCGTGGTCTGGATGTCGCCCTCGATGACCTTGATGCGCTTCCCCAGCCGGCGGACCGTCTCCTCGACCAGGGTGGTCTTGCCCGAGCCGGGCGAGCTCATCAGGTTGACGAAGAAGATGTCCTTCTCCCGCAGCTGGCGGCGCAGCTCGTCGGCGACGGCGTCGTTGGCCTTGAGCAGCTTCTGCATGACGGCGACCTTGCGCGTTTCCATGGCCCGCTTTATACCTCAGGCCGCGGCAAAAAGCAAACGAGGGCCGAAGAAAGTGATAGTGATAGTGTTAGTGATAGCAAAGGCAATCGTGTGACGTGTTACGGTGATTTCAGGACAATACCATTTGCTGTTTCTTCTTCTTTCACTACCACTACCACTACCACTATCACTCATCACGCATAAGCTTCCTGCTCCCTTGACATCGCCGGCGAATCCAATATAATGAGCCTTAAAAAAACCATGGCACAAAACATTCAAACCATCATCATCCTGACCATTTTCGTGCCGATCATCGGCTCCTTCACCATCCCCCTGGCCGGCCTCATCTCCAAGAAGGCCCGATCGTTCTGGTCGGTCCTCCTCGCGCTCGCCACCACCGCCTCCTCCATGCTGCTGATCCCCTTTGCGCTCCGGGGAGGTGAGCTGGCCTTCCGTAAGGTACTGGGCCTGGGCGTCGACTTCATCGTGGTGGCCGACGCCCTCTCGGTCTTCATGGCCGTGGCCTCGTCCTTCATCGGCGCCCTGATCGTCGTCTACTCCCTGGGCTACATCGGCCACGAGGAGAACCAGAGCGAGTACTACTTCATCGTGCTGCTGTTCATCGGCTCGATGATGGGCCTGGTCTTCTCCGCCAACCTGGTCTTCCTGTACCTGTTCTGGGAGATCGCCGCCCTCGCCTGCTGGCGCCTGATCGGCTTCTACCGCGTGCGCGAGTACGTGCTCAAGGCCGACAAGGCCTTCCTGGTGACGTTCTTCGGCGCCGTGGCTATGCTGCTGGGCTTCATCCTGGTCTACGCCCAGACCGGCACCTTCGACCTCACCGCCATGCGCGGCACGGCCATCCCCGGCATCGCGGTGCTGCTGATCCTGATGGGCATGTTCTCCAAGTCGGCCACCGTGCCGCTGCACACCTGGCTGCCCGACGCCGGCGTGGCGCCCACCACCGTCACCGCCCTGCTCCACGCGGCAGTGCTGGTCAAGATCGGCGTCTACGCCTTCGCCCGCCTCTTCTGCTGGACCTTCCGCATCCCCGAGGGCTGGCAGGAGGCCATCCCGGTGCTGGCCGTCGTCTCCAGCCTAGTGGCCGCCGCCGCCGCCGTCGTCGAGACCGACCTCAAGCGCATCCTGGCCTACTCCACGGTCAGCCAGATCGGCTACATCTTCCTGGGCTTCGCCGTCATGAACCCCATGGGCGTCTCCGGCTCGCTGCTCTTCATCCTGATGCACGGCCTGGCCAAGGCCGGCCTCTTCCTCTGCGCTGGCATCGTCATCCACGCCACCGGCGAGCGCGACATCCGCCGGCTGGGCGGCCAGATCAAGAACATGCCCTGGACGGCCGCCGCTTTCATCTTCTGCGCCTTCTCGGTCATCGGCATCCCGCCCTTCGGGGGCTTCTTCTCCAAGTTCATGGTCATCGTGGCCACCGTGCAGTCGGGCCGCGTCTGGGTGGCGGCGGCGGCGCTGTTCGCCGCGGTCCTGACCATGTACTACCTGTTCAAGGTCTTCAGCGCCGTCTTCATGGGCGAGCCCGCCGGCCACGGCCACAAGGAGGGGACGCGCTCCATGGTCTTCGTGGTGGTGACGCTGGCCGTGCTGTCGCTGCTGGCCGGCCTGCTGGTCGCCTACCCCACGAAGCTGGCCAACGTCGCCGCCGGAGAAATCCTAAGGTGGATGAAATGAACCCGAACAACCTGCTGATCCCGGTCCTGCTGCCGCTGCTGCTGGCGCTCTTCTCCTTCCTGCTGCCCGGCAGCGTCAAGCGCCTGCGCGAGGCCGTCTCCGTGCTCGGGGCGGCCCTCTTTGTCTACGTCGCCGTCTCCTTCTTCGGCCAGAAGGAGACCCTGCTCACCGTGCCCTGGATGGGCCACGGCATCGACTTCGAGCTGCGCCTCTACCAGTTCAGCCAGTTCATCCTGCTGGCGGTCAGCGGCTTCACCTTCCTCATCGCCCTCTACTCCACCGTGCGCATGGCCGGCCACGCCCGCCTGCGCGAGTACTACGGCTACCTGTTCCTGACCGCCGCCATGTCCGCCGGCGCCGTGCTGGCCAACAACTTCGTGCCGCTGGTCTTCTTCTGGGAGGGGCTGCTGATCACCCTGTACGCCCTGATCACCGTCGGCGGCCGGGGCGCGCACCGCACCGCCGTCAAGGCCTTCCTCATCGGCGGCTTCTGTGACTTCTGCATGATCCTGGGCATCGCCATCCTGTGGTCGCAGACCGGCACCCTGCGCCTGTCCGACATCTCGGTCGTGCCCCAGGGGCTGACCGCGGTCAGCTTCTACCTGATGATGATCGGCGCCGTGGCCAAGGCCGGCTCCATGCCCTTCCACACCTGGATCCCCGACGCCGCCGTCGATGCGCCGGTGACGGTGATGGCCTTCATCCCCGCCGCGCTGGAGAAGCTGCTGGGCATCTACATGCTGTCGCGCATCTGCCTCGACCTGTTCCAGATCGAGGTCAACAGCGCCCCGGCGCTGGTGCTGATGACGCTGGGCGCCCTGACCATCGTGCTGGCCGTGTTCATGGCCCTGATTCAGAAGGACCTGAAGAAGCTGCTCTCCTTCCACGCCGTCTCGCAGGTCGGCTACATGATGCTCGGCGTGGGCACCGCCGTGCCCATCGGCATCGCCGGCGGCATCTTCCACATGATCAACCACGCCATGTACAAGAGCGGGCTGTTCCTGGCCGCCGGCTCGGTCGAGCAGCAGGCCGGCACCACCGAGCTGAAGAAGCTCGGCGGCCTGGCCCGCTCCATGCCGCTGACGGCGCTGGGCTTCCTGGTCTGCGCCGCCGCCATCTCGGGCATCTGGCCGCTGAACGGCTTCGTCTCCAAGGAGATGGTGTTCCACGGCTCCTATGAGACCGGCTACACGGTCTTCACCGTCGCCGCCTGGCTGGGGGCCATCCTCACCTTCGCCTCCTTCCTCAAGGCCGGCCACTCGGTGTTCTTCGGGCCGCGCGCCATGGAGAACGCCCAAGTGCACGAGAACAAGCCGCCGGTGACCCTCGCCATCCTGGCCCTGGCCGCGCTGTGCGTGCTGTTCGGCGTCTGGAACGCCCTGCCGCTGAAGCTCTTCATCCAGCCCATCCTGGCCGGGCACCCCGGCGCCGCCGGCGAGCACCTGGACTTCACCGCCCACGCCCTGGCCGTGTTCAATCCCATCGCCCTCATCTCCATGGGCTGCCTGCTGGTCGCCCTGGGGCTGCACCTCTTCGGCTTCAAGCGCGGCGGCAACAAGGCCTACCTGGCCTCCGAGCCCATCCACCGCCTGCCGGTGCTGCACACGATCTACGACCTGGCCGAGGCCCGCGTCTTCGACCTGTACGAGCAGGGCATCAAGGGGCTGCAGGCCCTGTCGCGCTTCCTGTTCCGCTTCGTCGACCGCCCGATCGACGCCTTCTACGAGAAGGTGGTGGTCGGAGTGGGGCGAGCCGCCAGCGGCGCCATCCGCGCCGCCCACAACGGCCTGTACGCCAACTACCTGGCCTGGACCATCGGCGGGCTGGCGATCATCGCCTGGGCCATCGGCGCCCTGCTGCGCTAGGGAGAAAGCCATGCTATTCCTGTACATCATCGTCCCCCTGTTGCTGGCCGGGCTGCTGCCCCTGCTGGGCAAGCTGTCCAAGCGCCTGCTGCCCGACCTGCTGGCCAGCGCCGCCATGCTCTTCCTGCTCGTGCTCACCGTGATCGGCGCCCGGCCGCTGATCTCCGGCGGCGGCGTCATCCAGCAGGCCACCTGGTTCCAGGCGCCCCTGAACATCCGCCTGCTGCTCGACGGCTTCAGCCTGCTGATGCTCTTCACCATCGCCCTGGTCAGCTTCGTGGTCTGCGTCTACTCCATCGGCTACATGGAGCACTACGGCGCCAAGGCCAACTACTACGCCCTGCTGCTGGTGATGATCGCCGGCATGAACGGGCTGGTGCTGAGCGGCGACCTGTTCACCATCTACGTGTTCCTGGAGATGGCCGCCGTCGCCTCCTACGCACTGGTGGCCTTCGGCCGCGGTCCCGACGAGCTCGAGGCCGCCTTCAAGTACCTGATGCTCTCCGCCGTCGCCTCGGCGTTCGTGCTGCTGAGCATCGCCGTGCTCTTCGCCGTCACCGGCGGCGTCGGCTTCGGCGCCGTCGCCCAGGGGCTCAAGACGCTCAACGTCCGCACCCTGGTCGGCATCTGCAGCGCCCTGTTCCTGGCCGGCTTCGGCCTGAAGGCGGCGCTGGTGCCCTTCCACTCCTGGCTGCCCGACGCCCATCCCTCCGCGCCGGCGCCCATCTCGGCCATGCTGTCGGGCGTGCTGATCAAGGTCTCCGGCGTCTACGCCATGACGCGCGTCTTCCTCGGCGTCTTCGGCCTGACCCCGGCCCTGACCACGGTGCTGACGGTGCTGGGCGTGGTGTCCATCTTCGTCGGCGCCCTGGCCGCCATCGGCCAGAACGACATCAAGCGCATGCTGGCCTACTCCTCGATCAGCCAGATCGGCTACGTGGTGCTGGGCATCGGCATCGGCACGCCGCTGGGCATCCTCGGCGGCCTCTTCCACCTGTTCAACCACGCCCTGTTCAAGTCGCTGCTCTTCCTCAACGCCGGCGCCGTCGAGCAGTCCACCGGCACGCGCTCGCTGGACAAGATGGGCGGCCTGGCCAAGGTCATGCCGGTCACGGCGGTGACCTCGGTCGTCGGCTCGCTGTCCATCGCCGGCGTGCCGCCGCTGAACGGCTTCTGGAGCAAGCTGCTGATCATCATCGCCCTGGTGCAGGCCAAGATGCTCACCCTGGCCGTCCTGGCGGTGCTGGGCAGCGTGATCACCCTGTGGTACTACCTGGTGCTGCAGCACCAGGCCTTCTTCGGCAAGCTGAACGAGGCCTGGAAGTCGGTCCGCGAGGCGCCGTTCTGGATGTCGGCCGCCACCGTGGTCCTGGCGCTTCTCTGCGTGGCGGTCGGCCTGGCCTTCCCCTTCGTCGTGGGCACGTGGCTGCAGCCGGCCGCCGACGCCCTGGGCCAGGGGGTCAACGTGGCGCTGAACTTCATCGGATTCTAGGAGACGCGCATGCATCTTTTTCTATTGATCGGATTGGTCGCCTTTTCCGCCGTGGCCATCCTGTGCCGCGAGCTGCTCAAGAGCGCCATCAGCCTGGCCGTGGCCAGCATCTTCCTGGCCCTGCTGCTGTTCGAGATGGGGGCGGTCTACGCCGGCGTCTTTGAGCTGTCGGTGGTCGCCGGGCTGATCACCGTGCTGTTCATCACCGCCATCGCCCTGACCCGCGGCGACGGCGACGTGGCCGAGGGCCGGGCCCAGCGCTGGGTCTTCCCGCTGTTCTTCCTGGCCCTGGCCGTCGTCGACGTGCTGGTCATGAGGCGGTTGCTGGGCCGCATCCCCGCCATCCAGGGCAGCGAGAGCGGCGGCTTCAGCCAGGTGCTGTGGAACCAGCGCACCTTCGACCTGGTCGGCCAGGTCGGCGTCATCTCCGCCGGCGTGCTGGCCGTGCTGGCCCTGTTCCGCCGCGAAGGCGGGCACGGCAAGGGGGAAGGCCATGAGTAACCTGTGGGTCCTGAACCTGGGCTTCGCGGTCCTGCTGGTCGGCGTCGGCCTCTACTGCCTGCTGACCATGCGCAACACCGTGAAGCTGCTGATCGGCATCGAGGTCATCGCCAAGGGCGTCACCCTGGCGCTGGTGGCCGGCGGCGCCGCCCGCGGCAACCTGATGGTCGCCCAGAGCCTGGCCATCACCGTCATCGTCGTCGACGTGGCCGTCATCGCCACGGCGCTGGCGCTGGTCATCAACATCAACCGCCATACCAAGAGCCTTGACGTCAGGAAACTGACCCGGCTGAAGGGGTAGCCATGAAAAACCTGCTGGAGATCCTGCTGGCGCCGCCGCTGGCCTTCCTGGCCTTCCTGGCGGCCTTCTACGTCCTGTACGCCCTGGCCGGGCGGCTGGCGCCGAAGGTCAACGCCGTCGGCGGCAAGCTGAAGAGCTACGCCTGCGGCGAGGACATCCCCGGGGCCAAGGTGCAGTTCGGCTACCGGTTGTTCTTCTTCATCGCCCTGTTCTTCACCATGATGCACGTCGCCGCGCTGGTGGTGGCCACCGTGCCGGCGGGCCCCATCGCCTACTTCGCGCTGTTCTACCTGGGCATGATCTTCCTCTCCATCGCCGCCCTGGTCACGAGGGACTAACATGATCGAACGACTGGTCCACTGGTCACGGGTCAAATCCCCGTGGGTCCTGCACCTGAACACCGGCGCCTGCAACGCCTGCGACATCGAGATCCTGGCCGCGCTCATGCCGCGCTTCGACCTGGAGCGTTTCGGCATCCTGCTCAAGGGCACGCCGCGCCACGCCGACGTCATCATCTGCACCGGCCCGATCACGCGGCAGAACCGCGACCGGGTGGTGCGCATCTACGAGCAGGTGCCCGACCCCAAGTTCGTGGTCGCCGTCGGCGCCTGCGCCATGTCCGGCTGCGTCTACCGCGGCTCCTACAACGCCAACCTGGGCGTCGACCAGGTGCTGCCGGTGAACGCCTACATCCCCGGCTGCCCGATCCGCCCCGACGCCCTGATCGACGGCGTGGTCAAGCTGCTCAACTCGCTGAAGTGAGGTCGCGATGAACCCCGAAACCATGCTGGAAACCATTCTTCGCGAGGCCCGGGACAAGATCCGCGAGGCCGCGCTTTCCGCCCCGCGGCGCATCGAGATCCGCGCGCCGCGCGAGCATCTGCCGGAGCTGCTGGCCTGGCTGAAGCAGGCCTTGGGCCTCGCCCACCTGGGCACCATCAGCGGCGTCGACCTGGGCGAGAGCTTCGAGGTGCTCTACCACCTGTCCAATGCCGACGGCACGGTGACCGTGCGCGTCCAGGCACCGCGCAGCGAGCCGCGCATCCCCAGCGTCTGCTCGGTCATCCCCGGCGCCATCCTCTACGAGCGCGAGCTGCAGGACATGTTCGGCCTGGTGGTGGAGAACATCCCCGACCCGCGGCCGCTGCTGCTGGCCGACGACTGGCCGGCCGGCGAGTACCCGCTGCGCAAGGACTGGACGTTCGTGCGCCCCGCCGAAGTCATCCCCGGAGGTGAATGATGGAATTCAAGGTCCAGCTGGGGCCCCAGCACCCCGCCCTGCACGAGCCCATCAGCATCCGCATGACGCTGGACGGCGAGGTCATCCGCGACGCCGACCTGCGCCTGGGCTACAACCACCGCGGCGTCGAGAAGCTGGCCGAAAGCCGCAGCTTCATCCAGAACCTGTACCTCACCGAGCGCATCTGCGGCATCTGCTCCTTCTCGCACCAGACCTGCTACACCCAGGGGGTGGAGAAGCTCATGGAGCTGGTGCCGGCCCGGCGCGGCCTCTACATCCGCACCCTGGTCTGCGAGCTGGAGCGCGTCCACAGCCACCTGCTGTGGCTGGGCGTGGCCGGCCAGGAGGCGGGCTTCGAGTCCTTCTTCATGTACACCTGGCGCGACCGCGAGGTGGTCATGGACATCCTGGACTGGATCTCGGGCAACCGCGTCCATTACTCGATGAACACCTTCGGCGGCGTGCGCCGCGACATCGACGAGATGCAGCGCAAGAAGATCCTCGACACGCTCGACCTGCTGAAGCAGCGCACCGACTACTACCTGAACCTCGCCGCCAGCGAGCCCACCTTCGTGGGGCGCCTGGCCGGCGTGGGCAAGCTCAGCCGTCAGCAGGCCATCGACCTGTGCGCCGTCGGCCCCACCCTGCGCGCCTCGGGCGTGCCCATGGACGTGCGCAAGGACGACCCCTACGCCGTCTACGACGAGATCCCCTTCGAGGTCAGCACCGCCGACTCCTGCGACGTGCTCGGGCGGGCGGTGGTGCGCGTCAAGGAGCTGATCCAGTCCTACCGCATCATCGAGTTCCTGCTGAAGAACCTGCCCGAGGGGCCCTTCAAGGTCAAGGCGCCGCGCAAGGTCAAGCCCAACGAGGTCTACTCGCGCTACGAGGCGCCCCGGGGGGAGAACGTCCACTACATCAAGAGCAACGGCTCGGACAAGCCCGAGCGCCTCAAGGTGCGCGCCCCGACGCTGGCCAACTACCCGGCGACCATCGCCATGCTCAAGAACGGCTTCATCGCCGACATCCCGCTGATCTTCGCCGCCATCGACCCCTGCATCTGCTGCGCCGAGCGCCTGGTGCAGCTGGACGACGGGCGCGGCCGCGGGCGCGTCCTGCGCTTCAGCGAGCTGCGCGCCATGGCCAACGAGCGGGCCAAGAAAATCGACTATACGAAAAGGGAAATCGCATGGCCATTCTGAAACCCATCCTCTACCTCCTGGTCTACCCGGGGCTGCTCTTCCTGCTGGTCTACTCCACGTTCGTCGAGTGGGTCGACCGCAAACTCTACGCCCGCATGCAGAACCGCTTCGGCCCCCTGCACACCGGCCGCGCCGGCATCCTGCAGCCGGTGGCCGACATCATCAAGCTCTTCGCCAAGGAGGACATCGTGCCCGAGCGCGCCGACAAGCGCATGTTCTCGGCGCTGCCGGTGTTCGCCATGGCCATCGTCTGCACGGCGGCCCTCTACCTGCCGGTCTGGCACTACCAGGCGGCGCCCTCGCCCATCTCCTTTCCCGGCGACCTGATCGTCGTCGTCTACCTGCTCAGCCTGCCGACGCTGATCTTCTTCCTGGCCGGCTGGCACTCCACCAACTTCTTTTCGGAGATCGGCGGCGTGCGCGTGCTGACCATGCTCTTCGGCTACGAGATCCCGCTGCTGCTGGCCCTGCTCTCCCCCGCCGTGCTGGCCGGGTCGTGGCGGCTGGTGGAGATCGCCGTCTTCTACCAGAATCACCCGCTGCTGATGCTGGCCAACCTGCTGGGCTTCCTCATCGCCGTCATTTGCCTGCAGGCCAAGCTGGAGCGCGTGCCCTTCGACATCCCCCACGCCGAGACCGAGATCGTCGGCGGACAGTTCACCGAGTACTCGGGCCGCAAGCTGGCCTTCTTCCGCCTGCTGGGCGACGTGGAGATGGTCGTGGGCGCCGGGCTGATCGCCGCCGTCTTCCTGGGCGGCTTCCCGGGCGGGCTGCTGCCCGGCCTGGCCTGGTTCGTCGTCAAGACCCTGTTCATCGTCTTCCTGCTGGCCGCCCTGCGCGCCGCCACCAGCCGCATCCGCATCGACCAGATGATCGCCTTCTCCTGGCGCTGGCTGGCGCCGCTGGCCGTGCTGCAGCTGTTCATCGCCATCATCATCAAGGGGAGTGCCTCATGAGCCTGCGAATCGCCCCGTTCCTTCCCGAGCTGCTGCGCAGCCTGTTCAAGAAGCCGGTCACGGTACGCTACCCGTTCGAAAAAACCCCCGTGCCGGCGGGATTCCGCGGCAACGTGGTCTTCGACCCGGCCAAGTGCATCGGCTGCAACATCTGCGTCGGCGACTGTCCGGCCGAGGCCATCGAGATCATCCGCGTTTCCGAGACCGAGAAGAAGTTCAAGATGATCCTGCACAACGACCGCTGCATCCACTGCGCCCAGTGCGTCGACTCCTGCCCCACCAAGACCTACCGCATGGACGGCGAGTTCGAGATCGCGGTCCTCAACCGCCGGCAGTTGAAGATCGAATACAAGTAGGACCGGCTATTTCCCAAGCTTCCGTGACGCGTGACGCCCCTGAAGGGCCCCGGCGAGGGGGTTGACGCGTGACAAGGAACAGCAAAGGATCGACCTGTGCCGCCCCCCGCCGCCGAGGAATGCCCGAGAGGGCATTCCCCTGGGCGGCCGATTTTCCCGCCCGCCTGGGCGGGGCGTTGCGCGGCGCCCGGCGCGTCTTCGTCCTGGGCATCGGCATGGACTGGAAAAGCGACGACCGCCTGGGCAACGTCCTGACCCGCGCCCTGGGGCGGCAACTGCCGGCGGCATCCCGCGCCCGCGTGCGCGTCGTCGCCGGCGGCGAGGCGCCCGAGAACTTCACCGGCGCGGCGCGGGCCTTCGCCCCCAGTCACGTGCTGCTGCTCGATGCCGTCGACCACGGCCTGGCGCCGGGATCCGCCTTCCTGGCCGCGGAGGAGGAGATCGCCGCGGGCGACATGACCAGCCACCACCTGCCGCTGAAGCTGCTGATGCGCTTCCTGGCCGGCTCGCTCCCCTGCCGCGTCGTCCTGGTCGGCGTGCAGCCCGGGACGCTCAGGCCGGGAGCGCGCCTCTCGGCGCCGGTGCGACGCACGGTCGCGCCGCTGGCCAAGCTCCTGGCGCAGGCCATACGCGATGCACTCTCCGAAATGAATCAAGCTCAGTGACGAGTAACAAGTGACGAGGAATCGCTTAGAACGAACTATCGTGATTCGTAATTCGTGATTCAGAACAGCAAGGGGACGAACCAGCAAAAGTGATTAGTAATTAGTGATTGGTGATTGGAACCGCAAAAGCCGATCTATGGCTGCTGCTTGTCACGCGTCACGCGCACCGCGTCACGATGGCTCGTTCTTCGCTGTTGCCCTACGCCGTCCGCCCTATGCCGAGTACTGGCTGCTACTGGAGCCCCAATCCGAACGTGATGGAGACGGTGAAGTAGATCGGCCGCGGCACGCCGTTGACGACGTAGGGCTCGTACAGCCACTGGCGGACGGCGGCCAGCGCCGGCTGGTGGAAGATGGGCAGGCCGCTGATGATGCGCGCCCGGGTGACGCGGCCGAAGATGTCGGTCTGGGCCTCGACGATCACCATCCCCTGCAGGCGCTCGGCGAAGGCCTCGCGCGGATACTCGGGGGTGACGCTGCGCAGCAGCTTGGGCTGCTGCTTGCCGCTGACGTAGACCGGCGGCTCGTTGGGAATCTCGCCGCCCAGCACCCCGCCCAGCACGCCGCCCACCACGCCGCCCTCGATCCCGCCCTCGACGCCGCCGACGACCCCCCAGGGCACGCCGCCCTCGACGCCGAAGTCGACCCCCTCGTCCTCCTCGATCGTGACCGGCACCTCGATCGGGGCGATCAGCCGGCCGCGGATGACCGGCGGCTCCGCCGCCTTGCGCTCCGCGCTGGGCTTGCGCGCCCCGGGGCGGCCGCCGCGTCCGAAGGGCGGCGGCGGGGGCGGCGGCGGCGTGGGCAGCGAGGGGGCGATGATGAACACGTTGGTCACCTGGGCGCGGGGCAGGTCGGCGCCGGCGCGCAGCAGGGGAATCAGGACCAGGGCGGCGACGGCCAGCAGATGGACGAGCAGGGAGACGGGCAGCAGCAGCCACCTGCGGCCGCGCGCCTGGGCGTCATCAGGGGTGAGCAGCGACTCATCCAGCATCCAGGGCCTCGGTTTTTTGAGCGTCTAGACGGTACCGGCGAATGGAACAGGATACATCATTTTGCCGCGAAAATCCAGCCCCGGCCGGCCGGCGCGCCGCTAGCGCTTCGTGGCCGTCCAGGTGCCCTTGGCGGTCGAGATGAGCGTGAAGGTGCCGCTCATGGTCTTCTTGCCGTCGAACTGCCCTTTGTATTCTTCCTCGTAGCCAGCGCCGTAGAACACGACCTCCTTCTTGTTGACCACGGTGAAGGAGCCGCTGCCGACGGTCACGCCGTTGACCATGCGCCGGTAGGTGCCCTGCACCGGGTTCAGGCTGTCGTAGGGGGTGAAAACCCAGACGCTGTCGAAGTCGATCTCGCCGGCGCTGGTGAAGGAGTTGTGGAAGTCCCAGGTGCCGCTGATGTCGTACTTGACCTTGGAGACCAGCATGACCACCAGGAAGATGCCCGCCACCACGGCGGCGCCGATGAGGACGACCGGCAGGATCTTCTTCTTCTCCAGCCTGACGCCCGCCTGCATCTCACGCTCGACCGCCTGCGGGGCGCTGTCGCCTCTCTCCAGCGACGGCTCGTCCGGCCGGCCCGCGCCCGGGGCGCCCGCCGCCGGCAGGGGCATGGCGGAGAGGCCCAGCAGGGCGAACAGGGTGAATGCCAGCGTCAGGGCGATCGGTCTCTTGCAGCGCATGATCATGGTGCAGCCTCCTTGGCCAGGCCATGGTATACGGATTCGCGGGCGAAAAGTCAAGAGCGGGCGCCGCGCTCAGTCGTGCAGGTCGACGGGCGCCACCGGCGCCTCCACCTGCAGCGACTGGATGGGCGAGTTCTCGAATATCTTGAACGTCTGCTCGCGCTGTTCCACCACCAGCGTGCGCGTGTACTTGCCCTCGCGCGTGGCCACGCGCACCGCCACCGGGAACACGAAGTCGCCGTTCTCCTGGGTGAGGGTGACCACGGCGGTGGCGCCGCTGACCACGGCCTGGCGGCGCACCCGCGGCAGCTGCCGCGAGTACACCCAGCCGTTGAAGAACTTCAGCAGCCGCTCCTCGCCGCGGCAGAGCAGCTGGATGAAGCGCGGGCTGGCCAGGCTCTGGTGGCGGCAGTCGGCCAGCACCTGGCGCAGGCGCTGCAGCAGCTCCTCCTCGCCGAGGATGTCCTTGAGCATCAGGAAAACCAGCGCCGCCTTGTTGTAGACGATGCTCTGGAAGGCCTGCAGGTCTTCGCTGAGGTTGGCGATGCGCCGGCCGTAGATGACCGGGCCGGCGTCGTTCTTGCGCGCCAGCCAGCGCTTGCAGCCGGCGAGCACGCGGCGGTAGGCGCCCTCGCCCAGCGTGTCCTCCAGGTACAGCAGGGTGGCGAACTGCGCCAGCCCCTCGGTCAGCCACTGGTCCTGGTAGCTCTTCCAGGAGACCAGGCCGCCCCACCACTGGTGGGCCAGCTCGTGGATCAGGTTGTCGCGGTTGATGTCGCCGAACACCACCGGGCTCTCCATGCGCAGCCGGCGCACCGTGCCCAGGTCGTCGACGGTGATCGAGTCGTCGAGCAGGTTGAAGACCACGAAGCCCTGGTGGCTCCAGCCGCCGAAGTCCTGCCAGCGCCGCAGCAGCAGGCTCACCTCCGGCACCTCCAGCGGCCCGAAGGCGTCCAGCAGGAAGTCAAGGTAGCCGCGCAGCGCCGCCGGGGCGTAGGCGTCGCGCAGCTCCAGCTTGGCGTGGCCGTACACCTGCAGCGGCAGCCGCCCCGGCACCGTGGCCAGCCTGCGGAAATCGCCGCAGACCAGCGAGACGCCCTTGCTGCCGGGGCTGGCGAACTCGAACTCGCTGCGCTCGCCCTGGCGGCGCCTGGCGACCAGGCTGCCCGACGCCAGGCATTCCATGGACGCCGGCAGCGAGATGCGCAGCCGGCTCCGGAAGAAGTGCTGCCCCGGGTTGGGGTAGAAGTCCTGGTCGCGGTCCAGCAGGTAATAGCGGTCCACGTTCTTGCCCGAGCGCCCGAACACGATCTTGGCCAGGTCGCCGCCCTCGTGGGCGGAGGGGACGGCCCCGGCGTAGAAGAAGCTGAACTTGCTGAGGTCCTCGCCCAGCAGGTAGTACGTGTCTTCGCGGCGGAACAGCTGCAGCTCGTGCTGCGAGGAGCGGCCGAAGCCTTTGACGGCCAGGCCGGGATTCAAGCTGACCGTCTTGATGCTCGACGGCTCCTTGAAGTTGAGGACCGAGGTGGCGGAGAGGAAGCCCTCCGCGGGGTTGATGAAGAGGTTCAGCTGCAGGCTCTCCAGCTCGTCCACCCCCGGCTGGCTGAACTTGAGCCCCTTCACCGCGTTGTAGTTCAGGTAGAACTTGTTCTCGGGCAGCAGCACCAGGCTGGTGTCGGGAGCGATGCCGCTGTTGAAGATGTAGCGGAAATGGGAGCGCCCGCCGCGCTGGGGCAGCAGGACGGCGTTGAACTCCGGGGCGAAGGGGAAGTACCACAGCTCGTCCAGCAGGGTGACGGGCATGGCCCAGCGCTCCTGGAAGGCGCGGTACAGCGCCAGCGTCTCCTCGTCGGCGGGCGCGCCGCCCTCCTCGGGCGCCGGCAGGCGCTGCAGCAGCTCGTCGGGCTGGGCGAGAACGAAGACCCCGGCGCGGGCCTCGCGCGCCAGCGTGTCGCCGCGCTCGAGCGTGTGCAGGGTCAGCCGCTCCTCCTCCGACTCGGGGCGGATGCGGAACTCCCATTCGCCGCTGAACAGGAAGATGCTGCCGATGGGCATGCCGCGGTGCAGGACGCCCTTCTTGAAGCGGACCTCGGCGTCGCCCAGCCGCAGCGTCAAGTCGGCGACGGGGTAGCGGACGAAGGAGCGGATGAAGTACAGGGGCTTGATGGTTCGCTTCAGCTTCAGGCCGCGGTAGCGCCCGGCAGATGGCTCGTAGGCGATCTCGCCGATCTCGGCCGCATCGGGGAAACGGGCGAAAAAAAGCAGCTCGTTGGGCCGCAGCGGCGCGAAGGCCACCGCCTGGCAGTCCTGGAAATACTCGGCCACGGCGCGGTGGCTGTCGTCGTCGCAGCGGGCGGCCAGGGCCGGCCAGTCCTTGCGGCTCACGGCGTCGGCGAGGGGCTCTATGGCCAGGGCCGGCAGAGCCGCGGCCGCGAGCAGGAGCATAAGCAGCACGCGGATACGCATTTTCATGGCCGCTATTGTAGCCCTTTGCATAAAAAAAGAAAATATGGTATACTGACGTTTCCAGTTCCGTCATATCCATCATGAAGATGAACCCCCGCGATCCCAACGTGCCCGCCAAAGGAGAGATACAATGAACGCAACGAGATTCATCGTCCTGACGCTGACCGCTTTGGTCGCCGTCGCCCTGCCGCTGACCGCCCAGCAGCAGCAGATCGTCATCCCGCCCCAGGTCGCGTCGCTGATCGACGCCGGGCTGGCCCAGAAGCAGGGGCGCATGGACATCCCCATGGCCTACCTGAAGACTTTCTTCCTGCCCGCGCAGCAGGGCCAGGTCTACCCCGTCTTCTTCTTCCAGCTGAAGAACTCCGACCTGGGCTTCGCCGCCCCGGCCGACAATCCCGCCCTGCTCAAGGCCGCCCACTACCTGTTCCTGCGCGTCTACCGCCTGGCCCCCGGCGCCGCGCCGGCCGTAGCCCGGGAGCGCAACGCCCGCTTCGACCTCGAGGAGGCGCAGGCGTCCTTCCAGCCCGAGGCGCTAAACTACTACACCCTGGCCGGCGACATCTACCCGGCCGGCGACTATTGCCTGGCCCTGGCCGTGACCACCCCCGACTACGCCAAGATCTCGGTGGTCTACGCCGACTTCACCCTGCCCGACCATTCGCAGCTGAAGGACCGGCTGGCCACCACGCCGGTGATCTCGGTCCTCAACCTGCAGATGCTGCCCGCCGCCGACACGCGCCTGACCGTGCACCAGAACTCCTTCGTCTACAACACCCTGATGCTCGCCCCCAAGATGAACAACGAATTCAAGGCCGGCGACAGCCTCGACCTGTTCTATTTCATCATCGGCGCGACGAGCGATCCGGCCAGCGGCGCCATCAACGCCCAGATCACCTACACGTTCAAGAAGGACGGCAAGGAGGTCAACAAGCTGGCCCCGCAGGCCGTCAACAGCTCCATCATCAGCCAGCCCATCGACTTCACCTTCACCGAGGTGACCAAGGACACCAAGGGCAAGGAAACGGAGCGCAAGCAGAAGCTGCTCGAGCCCGGCGACTACGTGCTGGAGATCGAGCTGCTGGACAACGTCTCCAAGGCCAAGGGCCTGCAGGAGTTCAAGTTCAAGATCGTTCCCTGAGCGCCCCTCCCCCCTGCCGGCCGGCTCCCTCAGCGGCCGGCATTTTTTTCGCACCACTCCCACTCGATCCGGCGGCAAAATTCCGAAAATTGAATTCAAATTCAATAATTTGAATTCTCAGCCTCCGGGAACTCATGCGCCGCGGTTCGCGGCGCCGCCTTTGCCGGGCCCCTTCCGGCAAAACCCAAGATAGACCTGGGTTCCAAGGTCCCCTTTTCCCTGCCCTCTCCCAATGGCCTTTGGGACGTTTTTGGCACAATTTATGCTTTATATAGACTGTTTTGGCAGAAAATCTAAGCAAGGAGGACATGCAGATGAATTGTGCCAAACGGTTCGTCGTGCTGGCTGTCGGCCTGCTCTTTTGTGCAGGGCTGCTGACCGCCCAGCAAACCAACGCCAAGATCTTCGGCGTTGTTCAGCTCGAGGACGGCTCGCTCGTCCCCGGTGTCACCGTTGAGGCCACCAGCCCCAAACTGGTCGGCAAGGAAACGGCGGTCACCGACGAGAACGGCGCCTTCAGGCTGGTCAACCTGACCCCTGGCGTGTACAAGCTGGTCTTCACCCTTCAGGGCTTCCAGACCGTCATCCGCGAGAACATCCCGCTGGTGGCGGAGCAGACCCTGAACCTGAAGATCCAGATGAAGCTCGGCAACATCGAGGAAGCCGTGACCATCACCGGTCAGGTGGCCTTGATCGACGTCAAGAGCACCGCCAAGGGCATGACCCTGACCAAGGAAGTGTTCGACGTGCTGCCCAAGGGCCGCAACTTTGACGGCCTGGTGGCGATCATCCCCGGCGTCGTCAACGAGAACTTCCTGAACGGCATCTCGATCGACGGCTCCTCCGGCGGCGAGAACATGTTCTACGTCGACGGCCAGAACGTCAACACCGTGTTCGGCGGCGGCGGCGCCCAGCAGGCGGCCTTCGACTTCGTCGACGAGGTCCAGGTCAAGGCCTCGGGCTACCAGGCCGAGTTCGGCGGCTCGCTCGGCGGCGTCATCAACGTCGTGACGCGCTCGGGCGGCAACGAGTTCCACGGCGACGTCGTGGCCTACTACTCGGGCAGCGCCCTGCGCGGCACCGAGCGCGACACCGTGCAGCTCGATCCCTACCAGAGCGCCCCGGTGCTGCAGCGTTTCAACTACACCAACGACCGCGACCAGAAGGAGAAGGACTGGCGCCTGGAAGCCGGCTTTGGCCTCGGCGGCTACATCGTCAAGGACAAGCTGTGGTTCTACGCCAACGCGCTGCCCGTCTTCCGCAGCACGACCCGCCCGGTCGTCTTCACCGTGGTCAGCGATCCGAATCACGTCGCCTCCGACATCGCCAACGGCGTGTTCAACCGCTACGACTACAAGCAGACCAACAATGACTACAACTTCCAGCTGAAGCTCTCCAGCCAGCCGGCGAAGAACGTCCGCATGTCGGCCAGCTTCGTCAACAACGCGAACTCCTGGAAGGACGGCCTGCCCGCCCGCAACGGCTCCTCCTCGGATTCGTACGACTGGACCAAGCTCGGCTACGACACGCCCAACTACAGCGTCAGCGGCAACGTCGACCTGACCCTGGGCAACAACTTCATGCTCAGCGGCCGCGCCGGCTACTTCTTCCTGGGCACCAAGAACAAGATGGACGCCTCGGTGGCCAACGTGAACAAGGACCCGCTGTTCACCTTCCTCAACAGCAACTTCACCACCCAGGGCCTGCTGCCCCAGAACCGCCGCGCCACCGGCTGGCAGAACCTGCCCGCCGCGGCCATGACCTATCCCCATGAGATCGACGAGGAGAGCAACCTCTCCCTCGGCGCCGACCTGACCTACTTCCTCAACCTCGCCGGCGAGCACGCCTGGAAGGCCGGCATCGCTTACACCAAGGCCAAGGTCAACAAGAACACCCTGTGGAACGGCCCGCTGATCCGCACCAGCTGGTACGCCACCTACGGCTACTTCGAGATCCGCGGCGGCCCGCACTCCCGCGATCACGCCGAGTTCGGCAAGCAGTACGGCGAACTGGGTCAGGCCGACTCCAACCGCCTGGCCCTCTACCTGCAGGACTCCTGGACCATCGGCAACAAGCTGACCCTCAACGCCGGCGTCCGCTTCGAGTCCGAGAACGTCCCCAGCTTCAACGACGACCTGGAGGAATTCGCGCAGTACGTCGGCCAGGACGTCATGAAGTTCACGCTGGGCGACAAGATCTCCCCGCGCTTCGGCTTCGTCTACGACGTGATGGGCGACTCCAGCCTCAAGGTCTACGGCTCCTACGGCGTCTACAACGACGTCATGGAGCTCGACATGGCGCTGGGCTCGTTCGGCGGCATGCGCTGGATCAGCGACTTCTACTACCTCGACGCGCCCGTCATCAACCAGTGGATGAACGTCGGCAAGCTGCTGCCCGACGGCAGCCGCGACTACTCCATGCTGCGCTACCGCCGCGCCGTTGACTATCGCTACCAGTCCTGGGGCTACGTCGATCCCAACCTGAAGCCCATGGCCCAGAGCGAGATGACCCTCGGCGTCGAGCGCAAGATCAACGACAACCTCTCCCTCTCGGTGCGCGGCACCTGGAGGAAGCTCATCCGCACCATCGACGACGTCGGCGTGCAGGTTCCCAATGACGCCGGCGGCTTCGACGAGGTCTACTACATCGCCAACCCCGGCTTCGGCTGGGCCGCCCCGATCTCCCAGGGCGGGAAGTTCTCCGACGACTTCTGGCCCACCCCCAAGGCGCAGCGCGACTACAAGGCCCTCAACCTCTCCCTCGAAAAGCGCATGAGCAACAACTGGATGGGCGGCATCAACCTGACCATCAGCCGCCTGTACGGCAACTACACCGGCATCGTCAGCGCCGACGAGGTCAACACCATGGGCACCGGCTTCGGCCGCCCCGACGGCAACGTGACCCGCTACTTCGACGTCTGGTGGATGTCCTACACGCAGGACGGCCAGAAGACCCAGAACAACGGCCTGCTGGCCACCGACCGCCCGATCGTAGCCAAGGCCTACGGCTCCTACGCCTTCCCCTTCGGCCTGACCGTGGGCGGCGTCTTCAACTGGATGAAGGGCACGCCGCGCACCACCGAGTGGTACGTGGACCGCGCCGACGGCTACTACCCGCTGGGCCGCGGCGACCTGGGCCGCACCCCCAACGTCTGGTTCCTGAACCTCTACGCCGAGTACAACCTGAAGCTGGGCAAGAACACCCTGCAGTTCAGCGTCAACGTCGACAACGTCAGCAACAACGACACGGCGGTGTGGTACTGGACGCGCATCAACGTCACCTCTCCCTACATCTGGTGGGACGACTTCACGGGCAACAACGTCGAGACCATCACCAACGGCTACGACTTCCGCCAGTGGGAAGGCCCCTATCCGCAGGCCATCGGCACCTGGCTGCGTGACGCCCGCTTCAACCAGGCTCTCGGCTTCCAGGCCCCCATCTCGGCCCGCCTGGGCGTCAAGTTCATGTTCTAAGTCTCCAACTGCATCTCCAGGCGCGCTGCGGCGCGCCTGATTTTCCCGCCCGCCCCGGGTTCGCCCGGGGCGGGTTTTTTTTGCCCCCCATTTCATGTTATCCTGGCCGCTTGAGCGCGGTCCCGAAGCGCTCTGGCTTCGCCCAAGGAGAGAGGGGAAATGAAAAAAAACCGATGCGTTTTCTGGATCGGGCTCGCCTGGTCCCTGCTGGCAGGCTCCCTGGCCGGCCAGGAGACGACCGGAGCCATGATCGGCAGGGTCATTTCCCAGGACGGCTCGCCCCAGGCAGGTGCCCGGGTGGAGGCCGCCAGCCCGAAGCTTCCCGGCGGCGACACGACCGTGACCGACGGGCAGGGCCGCTTCCGGCTGCAACAGCTGATCCCCGGGAGCTACCGGCTGACCGTGTCCCTGCCGGGTTCCCCCCTTCTGGTCCGCGAAGGGATCAGACTGCATGCCGGACAGACCGTCAGCCTGCCGCGCCTTGTCCTCAGTGCCGGAGCTGCTGCCGCCATTTCACCTGATGGTGCGATCCAGAGCGATGCCAGGTCAGCCGCGACAGCCACGACGCTGACGAAGGCGGAATGGGACGTCCTGCCGAAGGGGCGGGATCCCGAAAGCCTGCATGCCCTCGTTCCCGGCGCGCAGATTGAGCCTCTATTAGGCGGTCTTTCGCTCGAGGGCGCCAGCGACAGCGAAAACAGGTCTTTCATCGACGGCCAGCCGGGCAATTCCCTGTTCGCCGGCCGCTATCTGCAGCGCGCGGTCCTCGACTTCGTCGACGAAGTCCGGCTGCAGGCCGGTGGATTCGCCAGCGCGCATTCCGGAGCCCTGGGCGGGGTGATCAACGTCGTCACCCGCTCGGGCGGGGGCGCCTTCCACGGAGACGCGGTCGGCTATTTCTCGGGAAGCGCGCTGCGCGGCCGGGAGCGCGACACGACCATCCTCGATCCAGCCAGCGCCGCTCCCCGGGCGCTGACCTACAATTATTCGCAGCGGGGCCAGTCCGGCCGCGACATCCGCCTAGAGGCGGGAGCCGGGATCGGTGGGCCGCTATTCCGCGACAGGCTGTGGTTCCATGCCGCCCTGCTGCCGTCATGGACCCGCTCCACCCTCCCGGTCGTCTTCCTCCACCCCTATGACGCCCGCCACCTCGCCTCCGACCCGTTCGCCGCTCCGCCTCGCCTGAACCTCTACGACTACAGCCGCAGCGACGGCGAGCTTCGGCTGATGCTCAAGCTCTCCGCCCGGCCGCGGCCAGGACTGAACCTGTCGCTGAGCATTCTCGGCAGCCCCGGCTCCGCTTCCGGCGAGCTGCCCGACCGCGACGGCAGATCCGCCGACACCATCGACTACTCGGCACTGGGCTACTCCCGCTTCCAGTGGGCGCTCAGCGGCAGCGCCGACTGGAGCCCGCACCGCCGCCTCCTGATCGGCGCCCGCGCCGGCTTCATCGCCGCCGGCACGCGCAACGGCCTTTCTTCGCCGGCCGGAGAGTCCCAGGAGCCGCTCTACTATTTTCAGGCGGGGAACGAGGACATCGCGGGCTTCCCCGCGGAATTGCGCCGGCCGGCCGGCTGGATGAGCCGCTCCCCGCAGTCGATGACCAGCGGCCATTACCAGGACCTGGAGACGCGCCTCAGCCTGGGCGCCGACCTCGCCTGGTTCCTGGACCTGGCCGGCGAGCACGCCTGGAAGGCGGGGGTGGAATACACCCGGGCGTCCCTGGACCGCAACACCCTGTGGAGCGCCCCCGAGGTCATCTTCACCGATTTCAGCAGTCCTTCCGGCTCGGTCGCCGTCCTGGTGAACGGCGGCCCCGGCTCCCTGCCCGATTCCGTCAACCACAGCGCCGGCGGGCAGTACGGCGACTATGCCCGGGGGGCCGGCCGGCGCCTGGCCCTCTACCTGCAGGATTCCTGGACCATCGCCGGCCGCCTCACCCTCAGCGCCGGCGTGCGCCTCGAGTCCGAGTCGGTCCCCGGCTTCAACGACGATCCCGAGTGGGCTGCCATCATGAGGAAGGATTGCCTCGATTTCTCGCTCCTCGACAAGGTGGCGCCGCGCCTGGGCGTCGTCTGGAACCCCGGAGGCGACGATGGCCTGAAGCTCTACGCGGCGTACGGGATCTTCTTCGGGGACGTCGACCTTGACCTGGCCATGCGCGCGTTCGGAGGCACGCGCTGGGTCCAGGACTCATTCTGGCTCCCCGCCGCCCAGGTCCATCGCCTGTTCGAGATCGGCCGGCTGAAGGACGGCAAGCGCGACTACTCGTTCCTGAACCCGCGCTACCCATGGGACCGCCGCTTTCAATATTGGGATGTGCTGGACCCCGAGCTGAAGCCCATGGCGCAGCGCGAGCTTTGCGCCGGCATGGAGAAGAAGATCAGCCGCGATCTTTCCCTATCGCTCCGCGTCACCTGGCGCGGCCTGATCCGCGCCATCGAGGACGTGGGTTTCTACGATGACAGTATATGGACGTCGTATGTCTTCCTGACCAATCCCGGGTACGGATATTCGCGTCCCTACACGGAGGGAGGCAAGCTGCCAGCCGATACCTGGCCGATCCCCAGGGCCGAGAGGGATTACAAGGCCCTTACCTTCTCCCTCGAGAAGCGCATGAGCCGGAACTGGATGGGCGGCGTCCACCTGACCCTCAGCCGCCTCTACGGCAACTACACCGGCATCGTCAGCGCCGACGAGGCGATCGCCGGCAACGGCAGCGGCGTCAGCGGCGGGTATTTATCCCGCTCCTTCGACGGATGGTGGATGTCCTACACGCAGGACGGCCGCAAAACCCCGAGCAACGGCCGGCTGCCCACCGACCGCCCGATCGTCGCCAAGGCCTACGGCTCCTATGCCTTCCCCTTCGGCCTGACCGTGGGCGGCGTATTCAATTGGCTGCAGGGGACCCCGAAGTCGACCGAATGGTACGTGAACAACGCCGACGGCTTTTATCCCCTGGGCCGCGGCGACCTGGGCCGCACTCCCGCCCTTTGGTTCCTGAACCTCTACGCCGCCTACGACCTGAAGCTGGGCCGGAACACCCTGCAGTTCAGCGTCAACGTCGACAATGCCACCGACAACGACATTGCCACCTGGTACTGGACGCGCATCAATGTCACCTCCCCCGACGTCTGGTGGGACGATCTGGTCAACGACACCGCAACCGTGATCCAGAACGGCTACGACTTCCGCCAGTGGGAAGGGCCTTATCCACAGCGCCAGGGCACCTGGGTGCGCGACGCCCGCTTCAACCTGCCCATGCAGTACCAGGCGCCCATCGCCGTGCGCCTGGGCGTCCGGTTCATGTTCTAGCTCCTGACTGCATTTTCCCCGCGCTGCCAGCCGATGTTCCCTCCCCGCTGCATGTGATAGAATGCCGGTGGCATGAAACGCACGACCCGCTTCCTCCTGCTGCCGCTGCTGGCAACGGCCCTGCTCGCACCGGGCTGCCGGCGCTCGCGTCCCGCTCCCGCCGCCGGCGCCAACCTGCTCGTGATCACCCTCGACACCACGCGCTCCGACCGCCTGGGCTGCTACGGCGACGCGCGCGCCGACACGCCGGCGCTCGATTCCCTGGCCCGCGCCGGCGTCCTGTTCGAGAGCTGCTACGCGCCGGCGCCGCTGACCCTGCCGGCCCACTGCTCGCTGTTCACCGGCCGCTGGCCGATCGCCCACGGCGTGCGCAACAACGGCCGTTATGCCCTGCCCGCCAGGGAGACCACGCTGGCCGAGGCGCTTTCCGCTGCCGGCTACGACACGGCGGCGCTGATCGCCGCCTACGTGCTGAAGGGCAAGTACGGCCTGGACCAGGGGTTCGCCCGGTACGAGGACCGGCTCGGCGCCGCCGAAAAGCCGGGCGACGCCGACGCCGAGATACCGGCCGACCGCGTCTACGCCAAGTTCCGCGACTGGCTGCAGCGGCCGCGCCGGCGGCCGTTCTTCTTGTGGGTCCACCTGTACGACCCGCACAAGCCCTACGCGCCGCCGCCGGAGTTCCTCAAGGCGGCCGGCGACGACCCCTACCGCGGCGAGGTGGCCTGCGCCGACCATGCCGTGGGCCAAATGCTCGCCGACCTGCGCGGGCGCGGGCTGCTGGATAAGACCCTGGTGGTGGTGGCCGGCGACCACGGCGAGGCGTTCGGCGAGCACGGCGAGCGCGGCCACGGCATATTCTGCTACGAGGAGAGCGTGCGCGTGCCGCTGCTGTTCAGCGGCGCCGGGCTGCCCCGGCGGGCGGCGCGCGTCCCCCAGCGGGCGCGGCTGGTCGACGTGCTGCCGACGGTCCTGGAACTGCTGGGCGTGCCGGTCCCCGGCTCCTGCCAGGGAACGAGCCTGGCCGGGATGTTGGCGGGACGGGAAGAGAAGGGACAGCGGCCCGTCCTGGTCGAGAGCCTGTACGGCCGGGAGCTGAACAACTGGGCGCCGCTGACCGCCCTCATCAGCGGCCGGCACAAGTACATCTCCCTGCCCCGGGCCGAGCTGTACGACCTGGACTCCGACCCGGGCGAGCGCGAAAACCTGTTCCATAAGCATCGCGCCGAGGCGCGCCGGCTGGATGACGAGCTGGCGGCGTTCGTCGCCGCGCAGCGCGGCAGCGGCGCCGCAGCCAAACGCTCCCTGGACGCCGGCGAGCGGCGCAAGCTCGAGGCGCTCGGCTATGTCTCCGGCTTCGCCGCCGCGGGCCGGGCCGGCCTCGACCCCAAGGAGGGGATCGTCTTCCAGGAGCGCTGCGCCGAGCTGGTCGCCGCCCTCGACCGCGGCGAGACGGCGCGCGTGGAAACCGAGGCGCTGCGCCTGGCCGAGGAGACGGCGGGGCTGAAATTCCCCTTCGCCTACCTGCTGCTGCACCACGTCTACCAGCGCCAGCGGCGCTGGGACAAGGTGGAGGCCAACCTGCGCCGCGCCATCGCCGCCTTCGCCGCCGACCCGTCCCAGAGCGCCGTCTTCCAGGGCAACCTGGCGGAGCTCTACCTGGCGCGGGGCGAGAGCGACGCCGCCGAAAAAGTGGCGGCGACGATGCTGGCCGCCGATCCCCGGCAGCCGCGCGTGCTGGAGCTCCTCGGCCGCGCAGCCGAGGAGCGCGGCGACTGGCCGCGGGCCCTGGATTTCTACCTGCGGGCGCAGGCCGAGGAGCGCAACAATTATTCGCTGGCCAAGAAGGTCCTGCGGGCGCGGCTGAAGCTGGACGACCGCCGCGGCGCCCTGGAAGCCCTGGAGCCGCTGCTGGATGCCGCCGAGGGCCGGGGCGACCCCGACCTGCTCTTCACCGCCGCCATGCTCTTCGTCGACAGCGGCGATGACGCGCGCGCCGAGGCGCTGCTCGCCCGCCTGGTCGCCATCGAGCCCACGGCGCCGCGCTGGTTCGACTTCTCGCTGCTCCTGGCGCGCAGGGGCAAGACGGCGCAGGCGATCGCCGGCATGGAAAAAGCGCTCGCCGCGCCGGCGGGGCAGTTGGACGAGGAGCGGCGGCGGGCCGCCCTCCGCGCCCTGCGCGCGTGGAAAGCGCGGCCACCCCGCTAGGGGGCTACTTGTTCTTGGTCAGCGTGTCGATGACCGCCTGCACCACCGGCGCCTGGTCGGAATTGGGCTCCACTTCCAGGAACTTCTTGAAGCTGGCGATCGCGTTCGCGTAGTCGGCCTTGTTCAGGTAGGCATAGCCCAGCTTCTGGTGGGGCGTCCCCCACTGGGGCTTGATCTGCGTCGCCAGAGTGTAGTACTGGATGGCGTCGTCCACCTTCTGGTTGTTGAAATAGATCTCGGCCACGTTGTAGGCCAGCACCTCGTCCTTGGGGTTCAGGTCGAGCGACTGCTTGAAGAAATCCTGGGCGGTCTTGAAGTCGTTCTGGCGCAGGTGGACCTCGCCGATGGAGGCCAGCCCCTTGGCCTGGATCACGGCGTCGGCGTTGGCCTTGGCCTTGTCGATCGCCTGCTGGTACTGGCGGATGGCCGTGGGGAAGTCCTGCATCTCGCGGTAGCAGTCGCCGATGTTCATGTAGATGTGGTAGATGGCCGGGTTGTCGGCGGCGAACTGGTTGAAGACGGCCAGCGCCTCCTGGTACTTGCGCTCGTTGAACAGGCTGTTGCCCTGCTCGAGCTGGCCCATGGCCGCCTCGTCCTTCAGGCGCGCCTTCTTCTCCGTGTCCACCTTCAGCACCTGGTTCACCGGCGGGTTGCGCTGCAGCTGCGAGATGGTGATCTGCTGGGTGACAGGCAGGAAGCCGTCGGCGACGAAGATCAGGTTGGCGCGGCCGGTGCCCAGTCCCATGAAGACCCATTCGCCCTTGTCGTTGCTCGTGGCCTCGAACTTTTTGCCGCTGTTCTCGAACTCCAGGGAAATCGAGGCCTTGACGATGGGCTTGCCCGTCTCGTCCATGACCGTGCCGGTCAGGCGGCCGCGGCCCTGCCCGGCCTGGGCGCACAGCCCGGCGGCCAGGAACGACAGCGCCGCGGCGACGGCGGCGCGCTTGATCCAAGAATGACTATTCATGCAATCCCTCCTTCATTCGCTGCCTACAGCTTGAATTTTATCGTCTTGCTGACCTGGCTGGCGTCAGCGGCGTTCTCCAGGGTAACCTGGGCGGAGTAGCGGCCCGGCGGCAGCTTCAGCTCCAGGCGGATGCCCAGCGCCTTGCCCAGGGCGTCGAGGTTGCCGGCCTGCAGCGAGACCGGGTGGTCCTGCTGGCGGCGCACGACCTCCTGGCCGTTCTCGTCGAGGACCCGGGCGTCGATCTTCAGCGTGGTGGCGATGAGCGGGCTCCCCTGCTCCTGGGTCATGTTCAGCCGCTCGTAGGGAACGTCAATCAGCAGCGTTCCCTCGCCGGGGGCGGCCGCCTCGACCCGCAGCGCGAAGTCGAATACGACCTGCTGGGGAGCGCTGACCTGGGGCTTCAGCCCCATCTGCGCGCTGGTGATGACGCCGAGGTTCTGGGCGCTCTGCGTGTCCAGCTTGTAGACGCCGGTGAAGGTATGGTCGATGAAGAGCAGCGTGAAGTAGCGGTAGTACCAGATCTCCATCGGCCGCTCGTAGAAGGTGTAGCCCATGGGATAGGTGAGGCGCCTTTCGGGTTCGCCCAGCAGGATGTAGGCGCGGCCGCGGTCGGTGGTCCAGCCCGACGTCCCCTCGCGGAAGACGCGGTTGGCGTACTCGATGCGGCGGTAGTACTCGTCGCGGAACTCGTTCTCCTCGGTGCTGGGCGAGGGGTCGCGTTTCTTCCAGAACTCGTCGATGAAGCGCGCCCGCTCCTCGGGGCCCAGGCTGTAGAAGACCTTCCGCTCCTGCTTGCTGATGAGGTAGCGCACCTCGGAGAGGAACTCGCGGTCGGCCGGCGGCAGGGTGCGCACGGCCCTGCGGCCGGAGGCGCAGCCGGCTGCGGCGGCCAGCGCCGCGGCCAGGACCAGTCCGCGGATGGGTTTCATGGCGTGCCTCGCTTCAGGGCAGCGACCTTTTCCTTCAGCTGCGCCTGCTTGTCGTCCAACTGCAGCGATTTTTCCCAGGACTCCAGCGCCGCCCGGCGGTCGCCGGCGGCGAGCTGGCATTCGCCCAGCGCGTTCAGCGTGCGCACGCTGGGCCCGGCGTGGGCGATGTAGCGGCCGTAATGCTCGGCGGCCTCCCGGTACTCGCCCAGGGCCTGGCCGGCCTGGGCCAGCGGCAGCAGGAACTCGTCCCGGCCCTGGCCCTGGAAGGCGCGCAGGGCCACGTCCTTGGCCTGGCGGAAGTCGCGCTGCTCCATGAGGATGCGGCAGAAGTCCAGCACGAAGCGCGGCGTCTGCGGCGCCAGGTGGTAGGCGCGCTCCAGCCGCTCGCGGGCCTCGGCCTTGCGCCCGAGCTGCAGGTACTGGCTGCCCAGGTCGTTCCAGTACTGCGGGGCCGTGCTCGACGACTGCGGCAGCGAAAGCACCCAGGGCCGGGGCAGGACGGCCACCGGCGAGATATAGAAGGACGCCTCGTCGGCGGCCAGCGCCTGGCCTTTCTCCGCGAGCAGGGTGACGCGGGCGACGTAGTTCGCCGGCGCCAGGCCCGACAGCGGGAAGCGCTCCAGCACGTCGGGGAACTGGGGATACTCGCCGAGGCGCTTCTCCTGCGTCCGGACGACGGCGCCCTCCTTGAGGATCTCGACGCGCAGCGAGCCGCCCCGATGCAGCTCGTCTCCGCTGCCGGCCAGCTGGCAGAACAGGTACAGCGGGTCGTTCTGGGTGAAGTCGTTGCGCGGCGAGGGCACCAGCTGGCGGTCGTCGAGCAGGAAAGGCTTGCTCTGGCCGCGGTAGCTGGAGTTCTCCACCAGCTTGTTGGCCAGGAACAGCGCCGCGATCCCCGGCGCCGGCTTCTCGCTCACGACGAGGGTCTCCTCGATGGAGGTGAACTCGCGCGAGACGGTGTTCTTCAGCAGCACCGTCAGGCGGTAGCGCCCGGGTACCAGCGGGAACATGTCCTGGAAGCTGAAGAGCTTGTCCTGGATGCGCTGCATCTGCTCCTGGCTGAGCTCGATGGGCACCGACTTGTTGAACTGGAAGACGGGGCGGCCCTCCATGTCGGCGACGCTGCCGAATACCTCCAGCGTGGTGTAATAACGGCCCTCGTAGGCTTCCAGCGAAAGGCGCTTGGGCTCGATCAGGTAATGGACGAAATGGATCCCCGAGCGCGGGTCGAGCAGCACGGCCGTCATCTTGGCGTTCTCGATGTAGTTGGCCGTGTAGTCCATCTCGATCATGTCCTTGTAGCGCAGCATCTTCTCGGCGTAGGCGGTCTTGACCTTCTTGACCGGCGCCACCGGGATCTTGGTGGAGAGCAGCGCCTCGGAGGCCAGCGACGGCGCCATGCCCGGGTTCTCGCCGGGGATCAGGCTGAGCGAGAGGTCGGCGATGACCGGCTCGATCCCCTGCAGTTGCGTGTAGGCCTGCTGGTAGTCGGTCATGTCGCCGGTGTAGTTGTACATCAGCGCCTGCGGCCCGAAGCGCACCGGCGAGTAGAGCCGGTAGTCGCCGGTGTAATCCTGCTTGAAGAAGACGACGCTGAAGGCGTTGGGCAGGCCGTAGTCCATCAGCCCCTGGTAGTACCAGACGATGGTGGGACGCAGTTCGGTCTTGTTCTCGTACTTCTCGATCGACTTGGGCTCGCCCAGCAGGATGTAGATCCGCCCCTGGTCGGACATCCAGCCGGGACCGGGCGACTCCTTGCCGAACCAGGTGTTGGCGTACTCGATGCGCCGGCGATGCTCGATCTGGAACTCGTTCTGCGGCGTGCTGGGATTGGGGTCGCGCTGCTTCCAGAAGCCCTTGATGAACTGCTCGCGCTCCAGGTCCGACTGCAGCTGCAGGAAGACGCCGCGCTCCACCGGGCTGATGATGTACACCACGTCCTCGGTCAGCCACTTGCGGTACTGCGGCGGCAGTTTCTGGAGAAGCTCTTTCTCCGCGGCGGCCGGCAGGAATTGGAGGACGGCGAGGGCGAGGGCGAGGATGACGGCGATATTCTTCATGGCTTCCTGACCTTGGTTAGACGGATCATATTGATCGATTATATCACCGCGCTCCGGCGATGACAAGAAAACAAGGGGCAGAATTGGCAACCGCTGCCCGGCACACGGCGAGAGGAATGAGGGGGATGAAGATCTCAGGGAAGCGATTAAGGGAAGAGTGAGGGAAGAAGGAGGGAAGAGAGAGTGGGAAAAGCTATTTCAAGACTTCTTTCTCACCCCGCATTCCCTCTGCCTTCCCCTCTGTCCTCCCTGGAGTCCTGAAGCCGAATGGATCCGCTGCAATCTCCCCCCTGAGGCGAAACTTGCTCTCCGATCCCCGAGGCTTTGCCTGCCTCGCGATCGGAGTATCAATAGCCTCCGGGGCTTCCGCCAGCGGCGAAACTGCCACCCCAACCCGCGGGGAGTCAGAACCCCACGGTCGGGGATTGAATGGCCGCCGGGGCATCCCCGACGGCGATGCTGCCACCCCAACCCGCGGGGAGTCAGAACCCCACGGTCGGGGATTGAATGGCCGCCGGGGCATCCCCGACGGCGATGCTGCCACCCCAACCCGCGGGGAGTCAGAACCCCACGGTCGGGGATTGAATGGCCGCCGGGGCATCCGCCATTCCCATTCTGTGGGATGCGAAAATCCTGACCTGCCGCCGGCAGGTCCGCGCTGCCCCGCTGCCGGCTTTTTCCGCCTGCCGGCGTTCAAATTCTTGTGCTTTCCAGCGAATTCCGGAGGAAAATTCCGTTTTCGGGGTTTTCGCGGCCGTTCCCCGGCCGCCGGGCTCCTTCCCTTCCGCCCCATGGCGGGCGGGCATATCGCCGAAAAATCAACTGCAGTAGGATATCTTCGCGTTCCGGTCAGGAAGCCGCCAGGCCGGATGCCCGGCCGCCAAGGGATTGGCACGAAGGTTGCAGCCTTTGAAGCGGTTTGTCAAAACCAAGGAGGACAACCATGAGTATCCACAAACGGTTCGCGCTGGCGGCCGCCGTCCTGCTCCTGTGCGCAGGGCTGCTGACCGCCCAGCAGACCACGGCCAAGATCTTCGGCACCGTGCAGCTGGAGGACGGCTCGCTCGTCCCCGGCGTCAACGTCGAGGCCACCAGCCCCAAGCTGGTGGGCAAGGCGACGGCGGTTACCGACGAGAACGGCTCCTTCAAGCTGTTCAACCTCACGCCCGGCGTCTATAAGCTGGTGTTCAGCCTCGACGGCTTCCAGACCGTCGTGCGCGACAACATCCCGCTGGTCGCCGAGCAGACGGCCGCGCTCAAGGTCGAGATGAAGCTGGGCAACCTGAACGAGGTGGTCACCATCTCCGGCCAGGTGCCGCTGATCGACGTCAAGAGCACGGCCAAGGGCATGACCCTGACCAAGGATCACTTCCAGACCCTGCCCAAGGGCCGCGACTTCAGCAGCCTGGTCACCGCCATCCCCGGCGTCTACAACGAGCCCATGACGAACGGCCTGTCGGTCGACGGCGCCAGCGGCGCCGAGAACGTCTTCTTCGTCGACGGCATGGAGACGGGCGAGATCCGCGGCGCCCAGCAGCGCATGCAGGCCGCTTTCGACTTCATCGACGAGGTGCAGGTCAAGGCCTCGGGCTACCAGGCCGAGTTCGGCGGCTCGATGGGCGGCGTGGTCAACGTCGTCACCCGCTCGGGCGGCAACGAGTTCCACGGCGAGGTGGTGGGCTACTACCAGGGCAGCGCCCTGCGCGGCAACACCCGCGACATCCCGCGCCTGCTCCCCGACGATCCCACGCAGTGGGAATACTACGATTACGAGAAGTACAACAAGAACACGTTCAACCGCATCGAGGGCGGCTTCTCGCTGGGCGGCTACATCATCAAGGACAAGGTGTGGTTCTTCGGCTCCATCCTGCCGGTCTACCGCAAGTTCGCGCGCGACATCAACTGGAACGACGAGCCCGGCGCCGCGCGCGACCGCTTCGAGCGCAAGGACACCTGGACGAACGGCACCTTCAAGCTGACGGCCGAGCCCGCCAAGAACCTGCGCATGTCGGCGTCCTTCATCTCCAACAGCAACCGCTCCCGCGGCGGACTCCCCGGCGACGACCCGGCCACCGACGACGTCGACTGGGCGCAGCTGGGCAGCTCGACGTTCAATTACGGCGACGTGGGCGAGAACGCCCCGACCTGGTCGGTCGCCGGCAACGTCGACTACACCCTGGGCAACAACCTGCAGGTGTCGGCCCGCGTCGGCTTCTACGACCAGGACAACGTGCAGAAGCTCGACCCGCCGGGAACCTACTTCCGCCACTGGGTCTACAACGAGGGCGGCGAGGCCGCGCTCGGCTGGCCGGCGGACAAGATCCACGACGACGGCTGGCAGAACTTCACCTGGGGCCTCTTCTACAAGCAGAACAAGGCCCACTACACGCGCACCAGCGCCAACGTCGACCTCAACTACTTCATGAACCTGGCCGGCGAACACTCCTGGAAGGCGGGCTTCCAGTACATCCAGATCATGGACGACTACGACGGCCTTGCCCCCAACCCGGTCATTCTCCTGCGCGTCGGCCGTCCCTTCCCCTACCAGATTGACGGCAGCCCGGTCAACGCCGGCTACATGGGCCGCTACGGATACTACGAGAACCGCTCGCCCTTCGGCACCCTGGTCAACAAGGCCAAGTCCAACCGCTACGCGCTCTACATCCAGGACTCCTGGACCATCGCCAACCGCCTGACCCTCAACGTCGGCCTGCGTGCCGAGAACGAGCAGGTGCCCGCGTTCAGCGACCTGCCGGAATACAAGGATGTCACGGTCCTCGACTTCGGCTGGGGCGACAAGCTGGCCCCGCGCCTGGGCTTCATCTACGACGTCTTCGGCAACTCCAGCCTGAAGCTGTTCGGCTCGTTCGGCATCTTCCAGGACTGCATGAAGCTCGCCCTGCCCGAGGGCTCCTTTGGCGGCGACCGCTGGATCAGCCAATACTACGAGCTGGACACCTACGACTGGGAGCAGATCGGCGTCAACGGCAATTTCCCCGGAACCTACCTGGGCAGCCTGAACTGGCGCATCCCCTCCATTAAAGAGACCGATCCCGACATCAAGCCCATGTCCCAGCGCGAGATCTCGCTAGGCGCGGAGAAGAAGATCACCGACAACCTCTCCTTCTCGGCCCGCCTGGTCAACAAGAAACTGCTGCAGGCCATCGACGACATCGGCATCCAGATGCCCGAGGGCGAGACCTACTTCATCGCCAACCCCGGCAGCGCCTACGTGGAAAAGCAATACCAGACCGCCAAGGACGCCGGCATCCTGCCGGCCAACCTGCCGCCGGCGCAGAAGGCCAAGCGCGACTACTGGGCGGTGAACGTCGCCCTGGAGAAGCGCTTCAGCAACAACTGGCTCGGCGGCTTCTCCTACACCTGGAGCCGGCTGACCGGCAACTACGCCGGCCTGAACAGCTCCGACGAGGCGTCGCGCAACGACCCCAACGTCAACCGCTACTTCGACCTGTGGATGACCGCCTACGACCAGACCATGAAGCCCATCGACGGGCCACTGGCCACCGATCGCCCCCACTACTTCAAGGCCTATGCCTCCTACGTCTTCCCCTGGGGCCTGACCCTGGGCGGCGTGGTCAACGCCTACTCCGGCGTGCCGTTCTCGACCGAGATCCAGGTGAACGGCCAGCAGGGCTACTACCCCTACAACCGCTTCGACACCGGCAAGCGCTCCCCCTTCACCGTCAGCGCCGACGTCTACGCCGAGTACCGCATGAAGCTCGGCCGCAACAGCCTGCAGCTGTCTCTCAACATCCGCAACGTGACCGACGCCAAGACGGCGCAGCGCATCTACGGCTTCTACAATCGCGACGACGTGTACATCAGCGACGAGGACCTCATCAGCGGCCAGACCGACGCCAAGTCCCTGGTCGAGGTGCTCGACCCGATCTTCGGCAACGGCTACCGCTTCCTGCCGCCGCTGGAGGCGACGCTGGGCCTCAAGTTCGCGTTCTGATCCCCGCCGCGGGCGGGCGCTCCGGCGCCCGCCCGCGCTTGCTCTGCCGCCCGCCCCGGCCGCCCGGGGCGGGCTTTGTGCCATCATGAAACGGAACGAAGAAAGGCGATCCCGGGCCGGGGCGGCCACCAGCCGCGAAAGGCGGCGGCGTCGGCGGCTGCTGCTGCTCGTGGCGGCGGTGGCCGTGGCCGCACGCCTCGTCTACCTGGCCCAGTCCGCCCGCAGCCCATTCTTTTCCCGCCCGATCATCGACGCCCAGACCTACGACGAGATGGCGCTGCGCATCGCCGCCGGCGAGGAGCCCATCCCGGCGCCCTTCTTCCAGCCGCCCCTCTATCCCTATATGCTCGGCCTGCTGTACGCCCTGTTCGGGCGCAGCCTGCTGCTGGCGCGGCTGCTGCAGATGGCCGCCGGCACCGCCAGCGCCATCCTGGTCTTCACCCTGGGCGAAAGGATCTTCGGCCGCCGCGCCGGGCTGGCCGCCGCCCTGGTCTTCTCCCTGTACGGCCCGATGCTCTTTTACGAGAACGAGCTCCTGGCGCCGGCGCTGATCGTCCTGCTCAACCTGCTGCTGGCGCGGAGCGCGCTGGCAGCGATCGACAAGCCATCGCAGGGCCGCGCCCTGCTCACGGGGGCCCTGCTCGGCCTCTCGGCCCTGGCCATGTCGGTCGTCCTGCCCATGGCCCTGGTCATCCCGCTGTGCGCCTGGCGGAGCTGGCGTTCCCACGCCGCCTTTCCCGGGCCGCGGCGCGGCCTGGCGCTCCTCGGCGCCTTCGCCGCCGGGCTGGCGCTGGTCATCGCCCCCGTCGCCTGGCGCAACTGGCGGGTCGGCGGCGAGTTCGTCCCCATCAGCACCAACGGCGGCATTAATTTTTACCTGGGCAGCGGCGCCGACTTCGAGCGCAAGCTCGCCATCCGCCCGGGCTACGAATGGGACGATCTGCTCAACGAGCCCATCCGCCAGGGCATCGCCTCGGCCGGCGGCCAGTCGGACTACTTCCGGCGCAAGGCGCTGCGGCTCATCGCCGCCGATCCCGCCGGCTACGGCCGGGTACTGCTGCGCAAGCTGCGCCACCTGGCAAACGGCAACGAGATTATGCGCGACGTCGACATCTACGCCTACCGCCAGTATTCGCCGCTCCTCTCCCTGCTGGTGTGGAAAAGGGGGCTGGCATTCCCCTTCGGCCTGCTGCTGCCGCTGGCGCTGCTGGGCATGGCGCTGGCCTTTCGCCGCCGCGTGCGCGGCGCCGGCCTGCTGTTGGCCTTCGTCATCGCCCACGCCGCCGTCCTGCTGGCCTTCTTCGTCACCTCGCGCTACCGCCTGAACGTCCTCCCCTTCCTGGCGCTGTTCGCCGCCTTCGGGGGGCTGGGGCTGTGGGACCTGCTGCGCCGCCGCCGCTGGCGCCGGGCCCTGCCCGCCGCCATGGGCACGCTGCTCCTGCTGGCGCTCTGCAACTGGCGCGCCGGCGCCATGAGCCGGGAATTCAGCGCCGACGCCTGCTACAACCTGGGCACCCGGCTGCTGCAGGAGGGGAGCCTGGCGGCGGCCAGGGAGTGGCTGCTACGGGCAACGGCCGTCGATCCGCTCGATCCCGGGGCCAACGGCAACCTGGGCCTGATCCATGAGCGGGAGGGACGGCCGCAGGAAGCCAGGGCCTGCTACCTGCGCATCCTCGAGCGCTATCCCGACGACGTGCGCGCCCACCTGCGCCTGGCCGAGCTGTGCGCCCAACAGGGCGAGCTCGAGCAGGCCGGCCGGCACTACGACCAGGTGCTGCGCCGGGAGGCGGAGAACGAGGCGGCTCGGCGCGGACGGGGGCTGGTGCAGGGCCTGCTCCGCCAGCGCCAGGCCGCCGCGCGCAGCCCGCTGGTGCGCGCCAGCCTGCAGCGGCTGCGCGCCCGGCCCGACGATCCCGCCCTGCTGAACGACCTCGGCGCCGCCTACGTCAGCAGCGGCTATCCCGACATGGCCATCGAGCCCCTGCGCCTGGTCATCGCCTCCGGCCGCTTCCTGCCCAGCGCCCACAACAACCTGGGCATCGCCCTGGCCCAGCTCAACGACCGCGTCGGCGCCGAGCGCGAGTTCCGCGCCGCCCTGGCCGCCGACCCACGCGACGCCCGATCCGCGAAGAACCTGGCCATCCTGCTGGCGGGCGCAGATTCGGGCTCTCCCGGCAGCTGAGGCACCGGCCGGCGCGCCGGCCGGCCCGCCGGCGGCCGGATGCGCGGGCTGCAAGGATCGCCGCCGCCGGTTGTTATCCCCCTGGATTTCCCAGCCGGCGCAAGGAGAATAAGCGACCATGCGAACCGTGAAGCGATGGCATTCTCGGCTTTGTTCGGCGGCGATCTCCGCCGCCCTCCTCATCCAGAGCGGCTGCGCCGGCGCGCTCCGCATTCCCGGCCAGTGGCTGTCCATTTCCCCACCGGGCGACGGCCGGCTGGAGGACTTCAGCCGCTCGATCACCAGCCACCTGTTCGAGGACGGCATGATGGTCGGCCTGGGCAACGACGCCGACTCCCTGTACGTATTCTTCACTCCCGACATGCGCCGCGGCCGCACCCGGCAGGACCGGGCCCGCCTGACGGTCTGGTTTGACGTGCAGGGCGGCCGGTCCCGCCGGCTCGGCATCGAGCACGTCAGCAACGGCCCACAACCGGGGCATGAGCCGGGATCGGGAATGCCCGGCAACGAGGCCGGACCCCCGGAAGCGGGAACGGCGCCGGGGCCGGCCGGCGGCGCGGAGCGTGGTCCCGCGCCGCCCGCCAGCCGGGAATTCCTGAAGGTCATCGACCGCGCCACAGGCCGGGAGGCATTCCTCCCCATAGACGGGGCCGGGGGCCCCGCCCTGCGCCTGGACAGTGGCTGGGGCGACTTCACCTACCAGCTGCGCATCCCGTTCCGCCCGGCCGGGGATTGGCCCGGGCTGAACGTCAGGGCCGGCCAGGCCGTCGCCGTCGGCTTTGACTGGCGGGTCGAGCGCCGTACGCATCCCCGCGGCAAGGACCGGGAGCGCCCGCGCATCGGGCCCGGAGACGGAGGGCCGGGCATGGGCGGCATGCCAGCCGGCGGCGCCATGGGAGCGAACCCGCCGTACGGCTCCCCGCCGCTGGGCAAGCGCCGGGCCTGGGTGCGGACAGCGATCGCCGCCCGCTGAGCGAGGCCGGCCACTCCTCCGCCGCCCCGGCTGGGGCCTCAGCGCATCAGTTCTTCTCGACCAGCTTGCCGAGGTACCGGGCCAGCCGGACCAGGATCTGCAGCACCGCCACCGCCACCTCGTAGAACAGCGTCGCGAGCAGGGCATAGAAGGGCGGGTAGACGAAGAAGACCAGCGGGTAGATCAGCAGCCCATGGAAGGTGTTGAGGGGAAAGAGCTCCGGCCGCAGGGGCAGGGGCAGCGGGATCAGCTCCAAGCCAAAGAAGCGCTGGATGGGATAGAGGGCCAGCAGCACCCAGAACGCCAGGATGGCGACGCAGATGAAGCCCTTGACGGCATGGCAGAAGTATTCGATGCCGGCGTTCTCGTTCTCGGTCACCTCCAGGTCCTTCTTGGCGAACTGGGCGATCTTGCGGAAGTAGCGGACGGGATAGAGGAAGAAAGACTCGCCCAGCCTGACAATGCCCATGGCCGCCGGGTTCTGGCTGGCGGCCAGGAAGTTGACCAGGACGGACAGGAAAGAGAAGGCGGCGGCGATGACGAATCCGGGCTGCAGGAAGGTGGCGGGCTGGACCAGGGCGGCGACGGCAATCAGGATCAGCGGCAGGGCGGCCAGCCAGCGCCAGGGCAGCTTGAGCAGCCGGTCCCACTTCGGCGTGGCCTTGCCCAGCAGCTTCTGCAGCAGCACCCAGCCGCAGACCGGCACCAGCAGCAGCAGCACGTCCAGCAGCAGCGTGACGACGAGGCCGCCCGTGGAGAGAGCCCCCAGGCGCGCGTAGTTGGCCCAGGCGCCGCTCGCGACACCGACGCGCAGCAGGGCCGAGACGGCCTGCACGATCTGCGCCAGCACGATCAGCCCCAGGGCGAGGAAGGCCACAGCGACGAACAGGCGGATGACGTTCTTCAGGCCGACGAAGACGGCGTCCATGATCTGCGGCTGCGCCGCCAGCAGGTACAGCGCCAGCCCCAGGAACAGGAACAGCGCGAACAGCGGCTGGACCAGGATGGAGAAGGAGAAGAGCTCGACGCGGCCGCCGGGGGCGAACATCTGCTCCAGCTGCTGGAACAGCCAGTGCAGCAGCAGCAGCAGCGCCGGCAGGAACGGCAGCCACTTGCTCTTCTCGAAGGTGATCGCCCGCCCCTTTAGCAGCGGCGCCAGGATGAACCAGGCGCCGACGGCCACCGCCAGGTAGGCCAGGAAATAGGAGATGGTGGTCACGCGAAACGGCTCGCTGAACTCAGCGAAGTAATTGACCCACAGCCCCATGAAGGCGACCAGCCACAGGGCCAGGTACAGCTTCACGTAATCGGCGCGCTTGCCCAGATAGACTCCCATGCGAACCTCCTCCTTTGCCGGATTGTGCGGACGGGAAAATTCTATGTCAGTGGCCTTTTTTATTCAATTCCCGCCGACGGCGGCCAGGCGGCGGCGCAGCCAGGGGTCGCCCAGGGTGAACAGCGCGAAGGTGATGGCGTAGGCGCCGACGACGTCGATGGTGTAATGCAGGTGCGAGAAGAACACCACCAGCAGCGAAAACAGCTGCAGCGCCAGGAAGACCCGGGCCGGCCGCCGCCCCAGCTGGCGGGCGAACAGGAACAGCAGGAAGGTGGTGGCGATGTGCCCGGAGAAGAACATGTCCTTGGTCAGGTAGATGCCGGCCGTGTCGCCGACCAGGGCGCGGTAGGGGTCCACCAGCTTGGCCCAGGTGGGCCAGAAATCGAAGGGGCGCATGGCGTTGAGGTCGGCGCCGAACGGCGGGCCCAGGCCGGTGAGCGGGATGGTCAGGCCGCGCGTCAGCGAGACGGCGCCGTCGATGAGGATGAAGCGGGCGAAGAGGGCGCGGTCGCGCCAGAGCAGGTACAGGGCGGGCGGGAAATAACAGGCGATCCACAGGTAGTAGTTGATGTGCGCCAGCCAGTCGATGCGCGGCACGAGCGCCAGCAGCGTATCGGGGACCGTCGGCGCCGGCCGCAGCTCGTTGAGCAGCACCGGGATGAGCATCAGGCTGTGGCACAGGTAGCGGAACAGGACGGCCGCCCCCAGGTAGGCGAAAAAGGCCCGCCAGGGGTAGCCCGGACGGCCCGGGCGCGGCAGGGGACGGGCGGCGAACGGCTCCATGGCCGCAAGAAGTAGCACAGCGGCGGCAGGCTGTCAACAAGGGAGGCTCCTCTCACAAAACCACGAAGAGAGTGATCGTGTTAGTGTTAGTGTTAGTAGCTGCAAATAAAGAACTTATTATATTTCGATAATTCCTTGCGCGGGACATTGCGAGCCAATGACCGAAGCATGGGCCATGTTGGAAAAAATCAAAATGCCCGTTGCTGGGCTCAAGGCAAGATCATGTCATTGCTGTTACTAACACTAACACGAACACAAACACTTTCTTTCTCTGCGGGAGTTGACAGGATGTTAAAAAGATACTATAATGGTTTTGTTAGTTAACGCTTACTAACATGGAGGAAGCATGCGGGCAGTCACGGGGCGGCAGCGGCAGATCGTCGAGGCGGCGCTGGACATCGTCGCCGAGCGCGGGCCGGAGGCGGTCACCGTCAAGGGCATCGCCGCGCGCGTGGGCTTCAGCGACGCCGCCGTCTACCGCCACTTCCGCAGCAAGTCGCAGATCCTGGACCTGGTGGTCGACCTGTTCGCCGACGGCTCGCGGCGCAGCCTGGAGGAGATCCAGGCCTGCCCCTGCCCCGCCCTGGGCAAGCTGCGGCTCTTCTTCCTCGACCGCTGCCGCGTCTTCGCCGCCGATCGGGTCACGGCCACGGTCATGTTCGCCGAAGGGCTCTTCCAGACCGACCGGCGGATGGCGGACCGCATCCACCAGGTGCTCCAGGAGCACCGCGCGCTGCTGCTGCAGACCATCCGCGACGGCCAGCGCCGGGGCGCGATCCGCCCCCTGAACGCCGAGCACCTGTTCACCACGGTCATGGGCGCCCTGCGCCTGCTGGTCCTGCAGTGGCGGGTCAGCGGCGGGGGCTTCGACCTGCCGCGCGCCGGCGAAAAGCTCTGGGCCACGCTGCAGGCGCTCATCGCCCTTCCCGGTCCGCGACAAGGAGGCAGGACGAACCCATGAAACGAAAGATCATTCGCATCGACGACCGGCTGTGCAACGGCTGCGGCCAGTGCCTGCCCAACTGCCCCGAGGGGGCGCTGCAGCTCATCGACGGCAAGGCGCGGCTGGTTTCCGACCTCTTCTGCGACGGGCTGGGCGCCTGCATCGGCACCTGCCCCCTCGACGCCATCCGTGTCGAGGAGCGCGAGGCGGAGCCGTACGACGAGCGCCGGGTGCTGGCGAACATCATCCCCCAGGGCGCCAATGTCATCCGCGCCCACCTGGAACACCTGGCCGCCCATGGCGAGACGGGATACCTGGAGGAGGCGCGGAGCACCCTGCGCGAGAAGGGGATTCCCATCCCCCAACCGGCGCAGGAGAAGGGAGCGGCGCCCGGCGGCTGCCCCGGCGCCCAGTCCCCCGACCGGCGCTCGCCGGGGCCGGTCCCGGCCGAGCCCGGCGACCGGGCGCCGGCACGCTCCGAGCTCCGCACCTGGCCGGTGCAGCTGCACCTGCTCAATCCGCAGTCCGCCATGTTCGCCGGCGCCGACCTGCTCATCGCCGCCGACTGCGTCCCCTTCGCCCACGCCTCGTTCCACCGGGACTTCGTCCGCGGCAGGGTGCCGGTCATCTTCTGCCCCAAGCTCGACCACGCCGCCGACGCCTACCTGGAGAAGCTGACCGCCATCCTGAGCGGGCACGACGTGCGCTCGCTGACCGCGGTGCACATGGAGGTGCCCTGCTGCTCGGGGACGACGGCGCTGGCCCGCGAGGCGCTGGCGCGCTCGGGCAAGGCCATCCCCTTCCGCGACGTCACGATCTCGATCCAAGGCAACGCGCTTCAGGAAAAATAAACGGAGGAAGACATCATGAACATGTTTTGCTACCAGTGCGAACAGACCAGCAATGCCAGCGCCTGCACCCGCACCGGCGTCTGCGGCAAGGGGCCCGAGGTCTCCCTGCTGCAGGACCTGCTGCTCTACCAGCTGAAGGGCATCGGCTGGCTGGGCCAGCGCCTGCGCGGGCTCGGCGTCGTCGACGCCGATGCCGACCGCTTCGTCATCGAGGCGCTGTTCAGCACCGTGACCAACGTCGACTTCGACCCCCAGCGCCTGAAGGCGCTGATCGACCGCTCCGGCCGGGTCAAGGCGGCGCTGAGACGCTCGTTCCAGGAGCGCCACGCCGGCGCCGTGTCCTTTCCGGAGGCGGTGGAGTTCATCCCCGCCGGCACGCTGGAAGGGCTGCTGTCGCAGGGCGCCGCCACCGGCATCATGGCCAACCCGGGGCTCAACCCCGACATCCGCAGCCTGCGCGAGCTCCTGGCCTACGGGCTGAAGGGCATGGCCGCCTACGCCGACCACGCCGCCATCCTGGGTGAGCGCGACGAGGCGGTCGACGCCTTCTTCCACAAGGCGCTGGCGGCCGGAATCGACGACACGCTGGACCTGAACGCCCTGTTCGCGCTGAACCTGGAGCTGGGCCGCGTCAACCTGCGCTGCATGGAGCTCCTCGACCACGCCCACACCGGCCGCTTCGGCCATCCCCGGCCCACGCCGGTGTCGCTGGGGACGCGCCGGGGGCCGGCCATCCTGGTCTCGGGCCACGACCTGCTCGACCTCTACGAGCTGCTGCGCCAGACCGAGGGGCGCGGCGTCCAGGTCTACACCCACGGCGAGATGATCCCCGCCCACGGCTACCCGGGGCTGAAGAAGTTCGCCCACCTGGCCGGCAACTACGGCGGCGCCTGGCAGGACCAGCAGAAGGAGTTCGAGCGCTTCCCCGGCCCCATCCTGATGACCACCAACTGCATCCAGAAGCCGCGGCCGTCCTACATGGACCGCATCTACACCACCGGCCTGGTCGCCTGGCCCGGGGTGGTCCACCTCCCCGACCGGCGCGATTTCTCGGCGCTGATCGAAAAGGCCATCGCGATGAAGGGATTCGCCGCCGACGAGCCGGGCAAGACCATCACCGTGGGCTTCGGCCACGAGGCCGTGCTGGGCGCGGCCGAGCAGGTGAAGGCGGCCGTTCAGGCAGGCAAGATCCGCCACTTCTTCCTCATCGGCGGCTGCGACGGCGCCAAGAGCGGCCGCAACTACTACACCGAGTTCGCCGAGAGGGTCCCTTCCGACTGCCTGATCCTCACCCTGGCCTGCGGCAAGTACCGTTTCAACAAACTCGATTTCGGCTCCGTGGCCGGCCTGCCGCGGCTGATGGACATCGGCCAGTGCAACGACGCCTACTCGGCCATCCAGGTGGCGCTGGCCCTGAGCAAGGCGTTCGGCGTGGGAGTGAACGAGCTGCCGCTGTCGCTGATCCTCTCCTGGTACGAGCAGAAGGCGGTGGTGGTGCTGCTCACCCTGCTGGCGCTGGGCCTGCGCCACATCCGCCTGGGCCCCACGCTGCCGGCGTTCCTCACCGCCAACGTGCTGAAGGTCCTGGTGGACCAGTTCGCCGTCAAGCCCATCGGCAGCGTGGACGAGGACATCCGCCTCTGCCTGCAGGGCGAAAAATAAGAGGAGGCAACCCATGCCCGACGTCATGAACATCCAGGAGACGGTGGCCTACCAGAAGGGGGCCATCGTCAGCAAGACATTGGTCGAGAAGGAGGGCGGCACGGTCACGCTGTTCGCCTTCGACCGGGACCAGGCGCTGAGCGAGCACACAGCCCCGTTCGACGCCCTGGTGCATGTCACCGACGGCGAGGCAGAGATCCGCATCGCCGGCGTTCCCCACCGCGTCGTCGCCGGCGAGATGATCGTCATGCCCGCCGGCCATCCGCACGCCCTGAAGGCGCTGACCGCCTTCAAGATGATGCTGATCATGGTCCGCGCCGGCGACCGGAAGAAAGGCGCGAGCAAGGAAGACCGCCATGACCGCAACTGAGATGCTGGTCGAGGAGCACGACCTGATCCAGAAGGTGCTGGACTGGGGCGAGACCGAGCTGGCGCGCATCGCCGCCGGCGGCCGCCCCGACGCCGGCAAGCTGCTGCAGGCCGTCGACTTCATCCGCAACTTCGCCGACCGCTGCCACCATGCCAAGGAGGAGGGGGCGCTGTTCCGGCGCCTGGTCCAGAAGGGCATGCCGCGCGACAACGGCCCCATCGCCGTCATGCTGCACGAGCACGAGCAGGGGCGCGCCCACGTCGCCGCCCTGGCCGCCGCCATCGCGGGCGCCGCGCGTGGCGATGCCGGCGCCGTCGCGGCGCTGCGCGAGCACCTGGGCGGCTACATCGCCCTGCTGCGCGCCCACATCGACAAGGAGGACCGCATCCTCTACCCGATGGCCGACCGCCTGCTGGCCCCCGAGGACCAGGAGTGGCTCGAGCGCGAGTTCGCGCGCGTGGAGCGCGAGGAGACCGGCGCGGGCGTGCACGAGAAGTACCACCGCCTGGCCGAGGAGCTGGCCGGCGGCTAGGCCCCCGGCCGGCCGCGGAGGGGTTGCCAAGCCCTGCGCTTTTTACTATAATTAGGTTTTCTGAAAATACAATTCGGGAGATCCAATTGAATAAAAAAATTCTCAAGCGATTCGACTCCCTCCGCCTGGAGGGAGAGAAAGCCCGGAGCAATGTCATCCGCCCCGGGAGCACCATCATTCAGGTGGGCTCGGCCACGTGCGAAAACGCAGCTGGCGCCCGCGAGATCCGCGAGGAGTTCCGCAAGCACATCGCCTCCTCGGGCCGTGCCGACATCGTGCTGCACGACGTGGGCTGCACCGGCCGCTGCAGCCTCGAGCCGATCGTCGGCATCCTGCGCCCCGGCGAGCGGCCGGTCAAGTACCAGCAGGTCAGCCGCGAGGGGGTGCACCGCATCTTCACCGACCACGTGCTGCACGGCCAGCCGGTGGCCGAGCTGATCCTCGACGGCACGCAGAAGAGCGGCAGCCGCTACGAGATCCTCTTCTGCCGAGGCGAGCGCTGCGGCAACCTGGCCGCCCGCGGCCTGCAGGCCCGGCTGCGCGAGCGCCTGGAGCAGCGCGGCGTCGGCGCCGACGTGGTCGCGGTCCAGGGCGTGAATTTCGCCGACATGTGCGTCGGCGAGAGCAAGTTCCAGGGCGGCCACTTCCTGGTGCGTCCGGGCAACCACCTGTACCGCGTTGCCAGCGACGCCGACCTGGAGCGCTTCATCGACGAGCACCTGCTGGCCGACCGCCCGGTGCAGGAGCTCATCGTGCAGGAGCAACCCATCGGCCAGAACTTCTTCGAGCTCTATGGCGACATCTCCTTCTTCAACCGCCAGTCGCGCATCGCCCTGCGCAACAGCGGCATCATCGACCCCACCAGCCTGCCGGAATACCTGAACGCCGGCGGCTTCCATTCGCTGGCCCGGGTGCTGGCCGCCGGCGACCCGGACGGCGTGATCGCCGAGCTCAGCGCCAGCAAGCTGCGCGGCCGCGGCGGCGGCGGCTTCCCCACCGGCAGCAAGTGGCAGATGGCCCGCAAGGAACCGGGCGGGGAAAAGTACATCATCTGCAACGCCGACGAGGGCGACCCCGGCGCCTTCATGGACCGCAGCATGCTGGAGGGGGATCCCTTCTCGGTGGTCGAGGGCATGATCATCGGCGGCTTCGCCATCGGCGCCAGCCGCGGCTTCTTCTACGTCCGCGCCGAGTACCCCCTGGCCATCGAACGCATCGAGAACGCCCTGGCCGCCTGCCGGAAGCACGGCCTGCTGGGTGAGGACATCCTGGGCAGCGGCTTCTCCTTCGACCTCGAGATCCGTCTCGGCGCCGGCGCCTTCGTCTGCGGCGAGGAGACGGCGCTCATTCACTCCATCGAGGGCGAGCGCGGCCAGCCGCGCATCCGCCCGCCCTATCCCAGCCAGAGCGGACTGTGGGGCAAGCCGACGGTGATCAACAACGTCGAGACCTTCGCCAACGTGCCGGTCATCCTGGAGCACGGCGCCGAGTGGTTCCGCCACATCGGCAGCGACAAGAGCGGCGGCACCAAGGTCTTCGCCCTGGCCGGCAAGGTCAACCACACCGGCCTGGTCGAGGTGCCCATCGGCACCACCCTGCGCGAGATCATCATGGAGATCGGCGGCGGCTGCCCCAAGGGCAAGCGCTTCAAGGCCGTGCAGACCGGCGGCCCCGCCGGCGGCTGCATCCCGGCCACCCACGCCGACCTGGCCGTCGACTACGACACGCTCACGGCCATGGGCACGATCATGGGCTCGGGCGGCATGATCGTCATGGACGAGGACGACTGCATGGTGGACATCGCCAAGTTCTTCATGAAGTTCTCGGCCGACGAGTCGTGCGGCAAGTGCACGCCCTGCCGCGAGGGCAGCAAGCGCATGCTGGAGATCCTGGAGCGCATCACCGCCGGCGAGGGGCGCGAGGACGACATCGCCAAGCTGGAGCGCCTGGGACTGCTGATGAAGCGCACCTCACTATGCGGCCTGGGCCGCGCCGCCGCCAACCCGGTGCTTTCCACCCTGCGCCACTACCGCGAGGAGTACGCGGCGCACATCACCGAGCACCGCTGCCCGGCCAAGCGCTGCGCCGCCCTGGTGCGCTACTCGATCCTGGCCGACAAGTGCGTGGGCTGCACGGCCTGCGCCCGCAACTGCCCGGCCAACTGCATCGCCGGCGCCGCCAAGAAGCCCCACGCCATCGACCCCGAACGCTGCATCAAGTGCGGGCGCTGCTTCCGCGTGTGCCGCTTCGGCGCGGTGGAACGGAACTAAAGAACAGGAGCTGACATGAATACTCATAGCGAACTAATCGAACTGACCATCGACGGCCAGAAAGTGAGCGTTCCCGCCGGCACCACCATCATGGAGGCGGCCGAGACCCTGGGCATCCACATCCCCCGCCTCTGCTACCATCCCGACCTCAGCCTGATGGGCTCCTGCCGCGTGTGCATCGTGGACGTCAAGGAGATGGGCTTCTACATGGCCTCCTGCGCCGTGGCCGTCTGGCCGGGCATGGAGGTGCAGACCAATTCGCCGCAGATCCGCCAGGCGCGCCGCGACATCGTCGAGCTGCTGCTGGAGAACCACCCCATGGACTGCCAGTGCTGCGAGCGCGACGGCAACTGCGAGCTGCAGCGCCTGGCCTACACCCTGGGCGTGCGCGAGCGCCTCTTCGCCGGCGAGCGCAAGCGCTTCGCCAAGGAGACCTCGGGGGCGAGCGTCATCCGCGACAGCGAGCGCTGCATCCTCTGCGGCCGCTGCACGCGCGTCTGCGCCGAGGTGCAGGGCGTGCACAACCTGAGCCAGCACGGCCGCGGCTTCCAGACGGTGGTGACGCCCGCCTACGGCGCGGCCATGGACGACTCGGTCTGCATCCAATGCGGCCAGTGCATCAACGTCTGCCCGGTGGCCTCCTTCCTGGAAAAGGACCACACCGACCGCGTCTGGAAGGCGTTGGACGACGGGAACCTGCACGTGGTGGTGCAGGTGGCGCCGTCGATCCGCGCCGCCATCGCCGAGGGCTTCGGCCACCCGCCGGGGACCCCGGCGACCGGCCGCACCGTGACCGCCCTGCGCCGCCTGGGCTTCCAGGCGGTCTTCGACACCGACTTCGGCGCCGACCTGACCATCATCGAGGAGTCCACCGAGTTCCTCAAGCGCCTGGAGCGGGGCGGCCCGCTGCCGATCATCACCAGCTGCTCCCCCGGCTGGATCAACTTCCTGGAGAAGTTCTATCCCGACCTCATCCCCCTGGCCTCGACCTGCCGCTCGCCGATGGGCATGACCTCGGCGCTGGCCAAGACCTACTACGCCCGCAAGCTCGGCATCGACCCGGCGAAGGTCTTCATGGTGGCGGTGATGCCCTGCGTGGCCAAGAAGTACGAGAGCGAGCGCCCGGAGCACCGCGCCCCCGAGGGCTTCCCCTACACCGACGCCGTGCTGACCACGCGCGAGCTGATCATGATGATCAAGAGCTACGGCATCGACTTCGACCAGCTGCCCGACGGCGAGTTCGACGCGCCGCTGGGCATCGCCAGCGGCGCCGGCGACATCTTCGGCACCACCGGCGGCGTGATGGAGGCCACGCTGCGCACCGCCGCCGAGAAGCTGGCCGGCGCCCCCGTCGGCCAGCTCGAGTTCCACGAGGTGCGCGCCGTCTCCGGCCTCAAGGAGGCGCTGTTCGAGCTGGGCGACCGCACCATCCGCGTCGGCGTGGCCAACGGCCTGGTCAACGCCCGCACGCTGCTGGACAAGGTGGCGCGCGGCGAGAAGGAGTTCCACATCATCGAGATCATGGCCTGCCCCGGCGGCTGCATCGGCGGCGGCGGCCAGCCCTATCCGGTGACCGGCCACCTGGTGCTCGATCCCGAGCTCCTGGCCCGGCGGGCGCAGGCGCTGTACACCATCGACCAAGCCAAGACCCTGCGCCGCTCGCACGAGAACCGCGCCGTACAGCAGCTCTACGCCGAGTTCCTCGGCGAGGCCGGCGGCCCGCTGGCCCACGAGCTGTTGCATACCCACTATTCGCCCAAATCCCCGAGAGGTGTCCGATGAGCCGCTTCCAACCGACGAACGCCTGCCAGCGGCAGGCCATAGATGAGAGCCGCGCCACGCTGCCGGCCGACATCGTGGACTACATCCAGAAGGTCGAGGGCCAGCCCCACCCCGAGAGCCAGCTGATCTCCGTCCTGCACAAGATCCAGCGGCATTACGGCTACCTGGATCGCGCCCACATGGACGCCGTGGCCCACCTGCTGGGCGTGCCGGCGGCCAAGGTGAGCGGCGTGGCCACCTTCTACCATTTCTTCCGCCTGACGCCGCGCGGCAAGTACGTCATCAGCGTCTGCATGGGCACGGCCTGCTACGTCAAGGGCGCCGACAAGGTGCTGGAGAAGATCCGCGAGGAGCTGGGCATCGACTTCGGCGAGACGACCCGCGACGGGCTCTTTTCGCTGGAGGAGGCGCGCTGCCTGGGCACCTGCGGCCTGGCGCCGGTGCTGATGATCAACGACGAGGTGCACGCCAAGGTCAGCCCCGACAAGGTGCCGGCGCTGCTGGAGCGCTACGCCGCCCAGCCGTGAGCGGGCGCCGCGGCCGGGGAACGGAGATGCCGGTGAAACCGGAGAACGACGGGCGGCCCCGTGGGACCGCCCGGGGAGGCGCCATGGAGCGCATTTATCTGGACAACAACGCCACGACCATCGTCGACCCGCGCGTGCGCGAGGCGATGGACCCCTTTTTCTGCCGCCAGTACGGCAACCCCAACTCGCTGCACAGCTTCGGCACCGAGGTGCACGAGGCCATGCGCCTGGCCATGGACCGGCTCTACGCCGGCATCGGCGCCGGCGACGAGGACGACATCCTCGTCACCAGCTGCGCCTGCGAGGGCAACAACCACGTCCTCAAGGGCGCGTGGTTCGACCTGATCCGCCGCGGCCCCAAGAGCGAGATCCTGACCACGCCGGTCGAGCACCCCTGCGTGCGCAACGCCTGCGCCTTCCTGGAGACGCTGGGGGCCAGGGTCACCTACCTGCCGCTCAACGCCGACGGCGTGGTCGACGCCGACATCCTGCGCCGCCACATCGACCCGGCGCGCACGGCCCTGGTCTCGGTCATGTGGGCTAACAACGAGACCGGCCTGCTCTTCCCGGTGCGCGAGCTGGCCGAGGTGTGCCGCGAGAGCGGCGTGCTCTTCCACACCGATGCCGTGCAGGCCATCGGCAAGGTGCCGGTCGACCTGGCGCGCGTGCCGGCCGACTTTCTCACCTTCAGCGCCCACAAGTTCCACGGCCCCAAGGGCGTCGGCGGGCTCTACATCCGCAAGGGCCGGGCGCTGACGCCGCTCATCCACGGCGGCGAGCAGATGGGCGGCAAGCGCGCCGGCACGGTCAATGTCCCCTACCTGGTCGGCATGGGGCTGGCCATGGAGCTGGCCGTGGACGGCCTGGCCTTCGAGGAGAGCCGGGTGCGCGCCCTGCGCGACCGGCTGGAGGAGGCCATCCTGGCCATCCCCGACACCATGGTGCTGGGCCGCGGCGCGCCGCGCGTGCCCAACACCATCCTGGCCAGCTTCCGCGGCATCGAGGGCGAGGCCATGATCTGGGACCTGAACGCCGCCGGCATCGCCGCCTCCACCGGCAGCGCCTGTGCCTCGGAGTCGCTGGAGGCCAACCCCGTCTTCGTGGCCATGGGCCTGAGCTCGGAGCTGGCGCACACCAGCGTGCGCTTCAGCCTGTCGCGCTTCACCACCGCGGAGGAGATCGAGCGGGCGGCGGCGGCCATCCAGGCCTCGGTCGCGCGCCTGCGCGCCATCTCCTCGTCGTACAGCGGCGCCCGCTGAGCGGGCGCCAAGGAGCGAACACCATGCCCAAGAACGATCTGATCGGCGGCGCCCTGTGGGAGCAGTACTCGGCCAAGGTCGGCGAGCGGATGAACCACCCGCGCCACCGCGGCGAGATCACCGAGGAGCAGGCCAAGGCCATGGGCGCGCGCCTGGTCGTGGCCGACTGGGGGGCCGAGGCCTGCGGCGACGCCGTCCGCCTGTACTGGGCCGTCGACCCCAAGACCGAGCGCATCCTGGACGCCAAGTTCAAGAGCTTCGGCTGCGGCACGGCCATCGCCTCTTCCGACATGATGGCCGAGCTGGCCATCGGCAAGACCGTCGACGAGGCCATGAAGATCACCAACCTCGAGGTGGAGCGCTCGCTGCGCGACGATCCCGGCTTGCCGGCCATCCCGCCGCAGAAGATGCACTGCAGCGTCATGGCCTACGACGTGATCAAGAAGGCGGCCTCCCTGTTCAAGGGAGTGGACCTGGCCAGCCTGTCCGAGGAGGACATCGTCTGCGAGTGCGCCCGCGTCAGCAAGCGCACCATCGAGGAGGTGATCCGCATCAACGACCTGAAGACGGTGGAGGAGATCACCCAGTACACCAAGGCCGGCGCCTTCTGCAAGTCGTGCATCCGCCCCGGCGGCCACGAGAAGCGCGCCCATTACCTGGTCGACATCCTGCGCGACACCCGCGCCGCCATGGAGAAGGAGCGGCTGCTGGCCCAGGCCGACGCCGGCGACTTCCGCGCCAAGAACCTGATCCAGAAGCACCGGCTCATCGAGAAGGCCCTGGACGAGAAGATCCGGCCCGCCCTGGCCGCCGACGGCGGCAGCCTGGAGGTGGTCGACATCCGCGAGGCCGCGCCGACGGGCGAGGTCAGCGTCTACATCCGCTACCTGGGAGCCTGCCGCGGCTGCGTCAGCAGCACCAAGGGCACCCTGCAGTTCATCGAGAACCTGCTGCGCCAGGAGATCTCCGACACCATCCGCGTCGTCCCGCTGTGACCGCCGGCGGCGGCGGCCCGCTTGCCAAAGGGGTCCGGCGCCGCTATAATCGTCCCGCCATGGACGGCGAGCGAAGGGAGAGACGGCAGCGGGAAGCGGCCGGCGGCGAGTTCCGCTACCGCGACCTGCTGCAGCACCTGCCGGTGGGCGTCTACCGCACCACGCCGGGCGGCCGCATCATCGAAGCCAACCGCGAGCTGGCGCGCATGCTCGGCTTCCGCCGCCGCCGCGACCTGCTGGACCTGAACGTCCGCGACCTGTACGTCCGCCGCCGCTCGCGGCGCGAGCACATCACGCGCCTGGCCGCGCGCGGCATCGCCTTCAGCGAGTTCGAGCTGCGCGTCGCCGGCGGCGGCACCATCTGGGTGCGCGACCACCCGCGCGCCATCCAGGATGCCCAGGGGCGCGTGCTCTACATCGACGGCATCCTGGTCGACGTCAGCGAGCGCAAGCGGGTGGAGGAGGCGCTGCGCCGCTCGGAGCAGGACTACCGCCGCCTGTTCGAGCATGCCCACGACGCCATCCTGATCTTCGCCGTCAAGGGCGAGACCATCCTGGACGTCAACCGCCGCGCCTGCGAGCTGTACGGCTTCAGCCGCCGCGACATGATCGGCATGTCCCTGGAGACGCTCAGCCAGGACGTGGCCCGGGGCCGGTCGCGCATCCGCCGCACCCTGGAGCGCCGGTCGCTGCGCAGCTTCGAGACCGTCCACTTCCGCAAGGACGGCAGCGAGATGCGCCTGGAGGTCAACGCGGCGCCGGTTTCCTACGGCGGCCAGGCGGCCATCCTCAGCATCAACCGCGACGTCACCCGCCGCCGCCAGCTGGAGGAGGCCATCCGCCAGATGGCCTACCAGGACCCGCTGACCGGCCTGCCCAACCGTTCCCTGCTCAACGACCGCCTGGTGCAGGCCCTGGCCCTGGCGCGCCGCCGCCGGCGCCGCGCCACCCTGCTGTACGTCGACCTGGACGGGTTCAAGGAGGTCAACGACCGCTTCGGCCACCGCACCGGCGACCTGCTCCTGCGCTGCGTCGCCGGCCGCCTCGTCCGTCCCCTGCGCCGCAGCGACACCGTGGCCCGCCTGGGCGGCGACGAGTTCCTGGTGCTGTTGCCCGACTCCGGCTCGCGGCGCGGCGGCGAGCGCATCGCCCGCAAGCTCCTGGCGGCGGTCCGCCGCCCCTGCCGTGTCCGCGGCCGCGAGTTGCGCGTGTCGGCCAGCATCGGCATGGCCGTCTATCCCGACGACGGCCGCAGCGCCGCCGCCCTGCTCAAGCACGCCGACCAGGCCATGTACGAGGCCAAGGCCGCCGGACGCGACGCCTGGCGCGGCTGGCAGCCACGGGGGGGAAGTAAAAGAGTGAAAAGTGAAATGGTGAAAAGTGGAAAGTGAAGGCAAGAAAAGCCGAAGAGTGAACAGCGAAGGGAGTGAAGGAGGCTGGCGGGAGCCGCCGGCGGGCCTGGGCACGGGCCAGGCAGGGAGGGGCACCATGAAAAGGGGAAAAGCGAAGCGGTTCAAGGCCGTGGCGCTCGCGCTGCTGCTGCTGGCGCCGTGGGTGGGCGGCGACGGCGGCGCGGACCCGCAACGGCGCTGCGAGCGCCTGACCCGCGGGGAGCTGCAGAGCGTCGTCGAATTCCTGAGCTCCGACGAGCTCGAGGGCCGGGCGCCGGGGACGCGCGGCGGCGCCCTGGCCGAAAAGTTCATGCACGCCTGGTTCCAGGGGCTGGGCCTGCACAGCCGCTTCCAGCCCTTCACCCTGCGCGGCTTCCGGCTCGACGAACTGCGCCTGAACGCCGCCGGCCGCGAACTGGCCTTCGGCGAGGAGGCGGTCGGCAGCTGGACGGGCGGCGGCGGCGAGTTCCGCCTGGAGGGCGGCGCCGTCTTCGCCGGCTTCGGCATCCGCGCGCCGCGCTGGGACTGGGACGACTTCAAGGGGGCCGATCTGCGCGGCAAGGTGCTGCTGGTGCGGGTGAACGATCCCGGCTCGTTCCTGCCCGGGATCTTCATGGGCCGCGCCCTCACCTACTACGGCCGCTGGACCTGCAAGGTCGAGGAGGCGGCCCGCGCCGGCGCCGCCGCCGTGCTGCTCATCCACACCACGCCCAGCGCCGGCTACGGCTGGGAGGTGGTGCGCAACTCCTGGTCGGGGGAGGAGCTCTACCTGCCGTCCGACCTGGAGAAGGGACCGGCCTTCCGCGGCTGGGTGCGCGAGGACGCCCTGCGCGCCCTGCTGCGCGGCCGCCGCATCGACCTCGACTCCCTGTACCGCCGCTCCCTGCGCCGCGACTTCCGCCCGGTCGACCTGGGATTCACGGTACGCCTCTCCGGGCGCTGCCGCTCCCGGGAGCTGCAGGCGCGCAATGTCGTCGCCGAGGTCCCGGGCTCGTCGGGGCGCAGCGTCGTGTTCAGCGCCCACATCGACCATCTCGGGCGCGACGAACACCGCGAGGGCGACGGCATCTTCAACGGCGCCATCGACAACGGCTCGGCCGCCGCCGCCCTGGCACTGACCGCCAAGGTCCTCTCCGCAGCGGCCGGCGAGCGCCGCCTGGGGCTGATCTTTCTGGCCTGCCAGGCCGAGGAGGCGGGGCTGCTGGGCTCGAAGCACTTCGCCGCCGGCGTGGACCCCGACGCCATCGTCGCCACCGTCAATTTCGAGTCGACGCCGGTGTGGGAGCGCAGCCCCGACATGTTCGCCGAGGGCGCGCAGTACTCGACACTGGAGGAGGAGGCGCGCGCAGTGGCCTCCGGCCTGGGGCTGAACTACGTCCCCTTTTCCATGCCCGAACTGGGGCTTTTCTTCCGCTCCGACCAGTTCCCCTTCGCCCGCGCCGGCATCCCCGCCGTCTGGCTGTCGGCCGGGGAGCGCACCGCCTCCGGCCGCAACCGCCTCGGCGAGTTCTTCCAGGGCGGCGCCTACCATACCGTCGGCGATGAGTTCGACCCGGGCTGGGAGCTGGAGGGCCTGCGCCAGACGGTCGAGATCGCCGTGGCCCTGGCCGGGCGCCTGGAGGCGGCCCGGGAAAGGCCCCGCTGGAAGGGGCAGCCGCCTTTCCCGATCCGCTGAGCGCGGCCGGCCGCGGTTGACTGGCGGCGCGAATTATGGTATAAAAAGACATCCCATCAAGGAGAAGGACCATGTTTGCCATACTGGAAACCGGCGGAAAGCAGTATAAAGTCGCCGAGGGCGACATCCTGGAAGTGGAGCTGCTGAGCGCGGAGCTCGTCAAGAAGGATACGGCCAGCCTAACCACGGTCATGCTGGTCCAGGGCGATAAAGAGGTGCTGATCGGCGACCCCTACGTCAAGCACGCCAAGGTCAAGGCCAAGGTGCTGGGCGAGGTCAAGGGCGAGAAGATCCGCATCGTCAAGTACAAGCCCAAGAAGGGATACAAGAAGACCCAGGGCCACCGGCAGAAGCTGCAGCGCATCCAGATCGAGAAGATCGAGGTGAAATCCGCCGCCAAGGCCAAGGAGACGGAATAATGGCACACAAGAAATCGGGCGGCAGCGCCAAGAACGGCCGCGAGAGCACGTCCAAGCGCCTCGGCGTCAAGAAATTCGGCGGCGAGCAGATCCACGCCGGCTCCATCATCGTGCGCCAGCGCGGCACGCGCATCCGCCCCGGCCGCAACGTGGGCATCGGCAAGGATGACACCCTCTTCGCCATGGCCAGCGGCACCGTGCGCTTCGTCGACCGCGCCGGCCGCAAGTTCGCCGAGGTTGAGCCCAGCTAGCCCGCGGGGGCCATCCCCCTTCCGCCGCCGCAGCGCCTGATCCCCATGTTCGTCGACCGCGTCATCGTCTCCTTCCGCGCCGGCGACGGCGGCGACGGCTCGCGCAGCTTCCGCCGTGAGAAGTTCATCCCCCGCGGCGGCCCCGACGGCGGCGACGGCGGCAAGGGCGGTGACGTCGTACTGGTCAGCAGCCCCATGTGCCAGTCGCTGACCGACTTCAAGTACCAGCGCCAGTTCGCTGCCGGCGCCGGAGGCGCCGGCAGCCGCCGCAAATGCACCGGCCGCGACGGCGACGACGTGGTCCTGAAGGTCCCGGCCGGCACCGTGGTCAAGACGTACCCCGACGAAAAGCTGGTCTTCGACTTCGACCGCCTCGACCGGCGCTTCGTCATCGCCCGCGGCGGCCAGGGCGGGCGCGGCAACGTCCATTTCAAGTCCTCGGTGAACCAGGCGCCGCGCCGCGCCGAGAAGGGCGAGAAGGGCGAGTCCATCCAGGTGGTGCTGGAGCTGAAGCTCATCGCCGGCGCCGGGCTGGTCGGCCTGCCCAACGCCGGCAAATCGACCCTGATCTCGCGCATCAGCAACGCCCGGCCCAAGATCGCCGACTACCCCTTCACCACCCTCTTCCCCAACCTGGGGGTGGTGGACTACCGGGGGCGCAGCATGGTCGTGGCCGACATCCCCGGCATTCTCGAGGGCGCGCACCGCGGCGAGGGGATGGGACTGGAGTTCCTGCGCCACGTCGAGCGCACTCGCGTGCTGCTCTTCGTCATCGACGTGTCGCCCTACGCCCCGCTGCCGCCGCTGCGGGCTTTCCAGGTCCTGCGCGGCGAGTTGGAACGCCACCAGCCGCAGCTGCTGCGCAAGAAGACGCTGGTGCTGGCCAACAAGATCGACCTGCTGGGCGCCGATCGCGGCGGCGTCGATGCCTTGCGCAATTTCTGCCGCCGGCATACAATCCCCTACGTGGAAATCTCGGCGTTGACGGCGACCAACCTGGACCCGATGAAGAAGGCCCTGTTCGCGTTCCATGACCCCGCGTAAGACCGGGCTGCTGGGCGGCACCTTCAATCCCGTCCACCGCGGCCATATCGAGCTGGGGCGGAGGATCCAGGAGGCATTCGGCCTGGACCGCATCCTCTACATCCTCTCGGCGCGGCCGCCGCACAAGAAGCGCCAGGCGCTGCCGCCGGCCGAGCTGCGCCTGGCCATGCTGCGGGCGGCGCTGCAGCCGCACCCGGGCCTGGAGCCCTGCGACCTGGAGCTGAAGCGCCGCGGCTTCTCCTGGACCATCGACACCCTGCGCGAGCTGAAGGCCGCCCTCCCCGGCGAGCGCTTCTACTTCATCACCGGCAGCGAGGGGTTCCTGAAGATCCGTACCTGGAAGGACTACCGTCAGGTGCTGCGCGAGGTGCTGTTCGTCATCGTGCTGCGCAGCCGCCGCCACCGGGCGCCGGTGGAGCGCCTGCTGCGCGAGGAGGGCGTGCCGCTGCGCGGCGAGCCCGCAGACGCCCAGCCGCCGCCGGGGGCCTTCCTGCACTCCTACGTCTCGGATTACCTGGAGCTCTCGGCCTCCGCCATCCGCCGCAAGCGCTCCCATGGCCAGGACGTCTCGCCCTACGTGGAGAAGAACGTGCACAAGATCATGGAGGAGATCAAGCTCTATGAAGAAGGATGAAAGCGATCGCGTCCTGGACGACCTGCGCCAGCGCCGCCTGCCGGCCGCGATCAAGGCGGCCGTCGCCGCCCTGCTGGACAAGAAGGCGGAAAAGGTCACGGTGCTCAAGCTGAAGGGGCTCAGCGAGATGACCGACTACCTGGTCATCTGCCACGGCGGCTCCGCCCGCCAGAACCGCGCCCTGGCCGACGCCGTGCGCGACGGCCTCAAGCGCGGCCTGCGGCGGCTGCCGCTGGGCAGCGAGGGCGAGGCGGCGGCCGAGTGGATCCTGGTCGACTACGTCGATTTCATCGTCAACGTCTTCTCCGCCGAGCGGCGGCAGCGCTACGCGCTGGAAAAGCTCTGGATGGATGCCAAGCGCTACGATTTCCCCGCCGGGTTCTAGCCTCGCCGATCCCGCCGCGCTGGCGCTGCAGGCGGCGGTGGCGCGCGTCGCCGCCCTGGACACGCCCGTGCTGCTGTGGGGCGAGACCGGCAGCGGCAAGGACTACTGGGCCGAGGCCCTGGTGCAGGCCAGCCCCTTCCGACCGCTGCTCAACCTGGGCTGCGGCGACGTTCCCGAAACCCTGCTGGAGAGCGAATGGTTCGGCCACCGCCGCGGCGCCTTCTCGGGCGCCGACCGCGACGCCGTGGGCAAGTGGCGCCTGGCCGGGAACGGCACCCTGTTCCTCAACCAGATCGACCTGCTGAGCCCGGCCATGCAGGCCAAGCTGCTGCGCGCCATCGAGCGCCGCAAGGTGTACCCGCTGGGCTCCGCCGAGGAGGTGGACATCGCGGCACGCTTCCTCTTCTCCGCCGGCGCCGACATCGAGGAGCGGGTGCGCCGCGGCGAGTTCCGCGCCGACCTGTACTACCGCGTCTCGACGGTCAGCATCTTCCTGCCGCCGCTGCGCCAGCGTCCGGCCGACATCCTGCCCCTGCTGCACCGCTTTTGCGGCGAGGAGGGCGTGGAGCTGGCCTTGGGCGACGAGGCGCGCCGCCTGCTGCTGCGCTATCCCTGGCCGGGCAACGTCCGCGAGCTGCGCAACTTCGTCCGCGGCCAGGCCGCGCGCGGCGCCGCCCTGGACGATGGGGCGGTGCGGGCGCTGCTGGACCGTCCCGGCCCCATGCTGGACCTGCTGCGCTCCGGCGAGCGCACGCTGGCCGAGGTCGAGGCCGAGTATGTCGCCTACCTGCTGCGCAAGTACCGCAACAAGAGCCGGGTGGCGCGCATCCTGGGCATCTCGCGCAAGTCGCTGTACAACATGCAGAAGCGCCATGAGCGCCATTGAGCTGCTCTGCGTCGGCGAGCTGAAGTTCCGCGGCCTTCAGGAACTTGAAAAAAAATATTTACAAAACATTAATTATTTTGTAAAATTCAGCGTAAAAAAACTGCGGGAGACCCACGGCAAGGAGGATGCGTTCGTGAAGGAGAAGGAAGGCGCCCTGTTCCTGCGCGAGATCCAGCCTCGGGACTACGCCATCGCCCTGGACGAGAGGGGGAAGAAGATGGACTCGCGCCGCTTCGCCGCCTTCCTGCAGGAGCAGATGGCCGGCCGCCCGGGGCGGCTGCTCTTCCTGATCGGCGGTTTCGCCGGCCTTTCCCCGGCGGTGGCCGCGCGTGCCGATCTCGCCCTCTCTTTCTCGGACATGACGTTCGCCCACGACCTGTTCCGCGTCCTCTTCCTGGAGCAGCTCTACCGGGCCATGACCATCATCCGTGGCCACCCGTACCACCGCTAGGAGAACAAACATGAAAGCAGACCAGGTCGCCAAGATAAAGAAACGGCTCCTCTCGCTGCGGGACGAGATCCTCAAGGTCATCGAGTGGCGCGACGGCTCCGAGAGCGGCGGCGGCGCCATGGACGAGATCGACCAGGCCAACGAGCTGATCGAGAAGGAGATGGGCTTCGTCATGTCCAGCAACATGCGGGCCAACCTGAAGGAGGTCGAGGAAGCCCTCGACCGCATCGAGAAGAAGCACTACGGCAAGTGCCTGCATTGCGGCGAGGAGATCTCTCCCAAGCGGCTGGAGGTGCTGCCTTTCGCCCGTTACTGCGTCCCCTGCCAGGAGAAGATCGAGAGCAAGGGCCGCTAGAATCCCTCATAGCCTGGCTTCGCTCAAGGCAAAAGGAAAAAGGTCACCGGTCAAGGCCAGTTATTCGTAAGACTGAAATTCCAAGCACCAAGCAGCAAAGAAAGTGATCGTGTTGGTGATCGTGTTAGGAAAAGCCCGCAATGAAATCTTTTTTAGAGCCATGCATCGGTCATGAATGCATTTTTTTGATCTCTGAATCTTTTGGAAATCGTTCGAGGGCATTTACTAACACGAACACTATCACGATCACTTTCTCTGGTTTGGGTCATTGGGTCATTGGTGCTTGGTGCTGATTTGGAATTTGGTGCTTGGAAATTGGTGCTTCAGTC